>Ga0070741_10006275_pt1 | contig 25674 bp, 27 predicted proteins | sample Coa_R1_4_FD_66440 | JGI IMG/M metagenome (GOLD analysis project Ga0070741, IMG submission 66440) | Surface soil microbial communities from Centralia Pennsylvania, which are recovering from an underground coalmine fire - Coalmine... | ecosystem: Environmental > Terrestrial > Soil > Unclassified ... | reverse complement strand
CTCGGGACGGTGCTCGGCCGCTACCTCTCCCGCGAGATCGACTTCCAGCACATCGTCGCGCTCCGGTTCTTCTTCGGGCTCGTCGCGAGCGCGATCGCGCTGCCGGTGATGGGTGCCGCCGCCTACTCGAACGGGCACGACAGCCTGCTGATCCTCTATCTCGCGCTCGTCACCGGCCTCTTCGCGCTGACGCTCTACTACTACGGCCTGCAACGGACTCCCGCCGTCCTCTCCTCGCTCGCGGAGCTGACGTATCCGGCGGTCGCCATGATCGCAGGCATCTACGCGTACAGCCAGCATCTCGCGTGGAGCCAGTGGGTCGGCGTCGGAGTGATCGTCGCGACGGTGACGCTGCTGCCGGTGCAGCGGCGGCGAGTCGTGTCGGAAACGCATCGCGAGCTCGTTCCCGAGCCGGCGGCCGCGTGATGAACGCCTTCGAGGGCTCGCTCGTCCAGAACGCGATCTACATCGCCGGCGAGGCGGAGTGGCCGGTCGGTCCCGAGGACTGGGAGGCGGCCGCCGAGGCTTCGCTTACGGCCGGCGCGTTCGGCTACATCGCGGGAGGCGCAGGCGGCGAGGCGACGATGCGCTCCAACCTCGAGGCGTTCGAGCGGCGGCGGCTGCGGCCCCGGATGCTCGGCGGCAACGTCGTCCGCGACCTCTCCGTCGAGGTGCTCGGGACGCGCTCGCCGTCCCCGTTCTGGCTCGGGCCGGTCGGCGTCCTCTCGATCGCGCACGAGGAGAGGGAGATCGGCGCGGCCCGCGGCGCGGCCGCGGCCGGCGTCCCGTTCGTGCTCTCGAGCGCCGCCTCCTCGTCGATCGAGGACGTCGCCGAGGCGATGGGCGACGCGCCGCGCTGGTTCCAGCTGTACTGGATCAACGACCGCGCGGTCGCGGCGAGCTTCGTGCAGCGCGCCGAGGACGCGGGCTACGGAGCGATCGTCGTCACGCTCGACACGCCGATCCTCGCCTGGCGGCCGCGCGACCTGCGGCAGGCGTACCTGCCGTTCCTGCGCGGCGAGGGCTGCGCCCAGTTCTTCACCGACCCGGTCTTCTGCGCGAAGCTCGACAAGTCGCCGGACGAGGACATGCTCACGGCCGCGGCGATGATGCTCGCGACGTTCCCGAACCTCGGGCTGACGTGGGACGACCTCGCGTGGATGCGTGAGCAGACGTCCCTGCCGCTCCTCGTGAAGGGAGTCCTGCGCGGAGACGACGCGGAGTTGGCGCGGGAGCGCGGCGTCGACGGGGTCGTCGTGTCGAATCACGGCGGCCGCCAGGTCGACGGAGCGATCGCGGCGCTCGACGCGCTCGTCGAGGTGCGCGAGGCGGTCGGCCCGGACTTCCCGCTCCTCGTCGACGGCGGGATCCGCCGCGGCGCGGACGTGATCAAGGCGCTCGCCCTCGGCGCAGACGCCGTGCTCCTCGGCCGGCTCTACGCCTACGGGCTCGCGGTCGGCGGCGCCGCCGGCGTCGAAGCGGTCTGCCGCCAGCTCCTCGCCGAGGTGGACCTGACGCTCGCGCTCTGCGGCGGCTCGTCCGTCCGCGACCTCGACGAGACGCTCCTCGCCCAGCCGTGAAGCTCCTCCTCACCTCCGCCGGGATCAAGAACGAGAGCATCCGCGCCGCGCTGCTCGACCTTCTCGGCAAGCCGATCGAGGAGTGCGAAGCGCTCTGCATCCCCACCGCGTCGTACGGCCACTACAGCTTCGCCGGCGCGTGGCGGTTCATCAACGGCCTGTCCCCGACGCCGATGGTCGAGCTCGGCTGGAAGTCGCTCGGCGTCCTCGAAGTCGCAGCGCTGGCCAGCCTCGACCGGGAGCGCTGGCTCCCTCAGGTCCAGGAGGCCGACGTCCTGCTCGCGAACGGCGGCGACGCGCTCTTCCTCGCTCACCACATGCGCGAGTCGGGCCTGGCCGATCTGCTTCCGTCGCTGAACCCGGTTTGGGTGGGACTGAGCGCCGGCAGCATGGTCATGACCCCGCGGATCGGCGAGGACTTCAAGCAGTGGGATCCGCCCGGCGGTGGCGACGAGACGCTCGGCGTCGTCGACTTCTCGATCTGCCCTCATCTCGCGCCGGACGGGATGCCGGGCAACTCCATGGCGGAGGCGGAGAGCTGGGCCGCGAACCTGGCCAATCCGGCCTACGCCATCGACGACGAGACCGCGATCAAATGGGTCGACGGAGAGATGGAGATCGTCTCCGAAGGTCACTGGAAACTCTTGAACCGCTAGTCAATTAGGCTCTCCGCGTGGACCTGCGGGACACCCAGGAAGAGGCGCAATTCCGCACCGACCTGCGCGCCTGGATCGAGGCCAACCTCCCCCTCGAGAAGCGGGGCGGCCGGGGCGGCGCGCAGCGCTTCGACGACCCGTTCATCCGCGAGTGGAGCCGCATGCTCTACGACGCCGGCTACGCCGGGCTGACCTGGCCGAAGGAGTACGGCGGCGCCGGCGCGCCGTACAGCTTCCAGGCGATCCTCTACGAGGAGCTCGCCGCGGCGCAGGCTCCTCCCCACGTCGGCGTGATCGGGCTCGGGATGGCCGGGCCGACGATCATCGCGCACGGCACCGACGAGCAGAAGGCGCGCTACCTGCAGCCGCTCCTCGCCGCCGACGAGATCTGGTGCCAGGGCTTCTCGGAGCCGGACGCGGGCTCCGACCTCGCCGCCGCGCGCACGCGCGCCGAGCGGCGCGGCGACGTCTACGTCGTCAACGGCCAGAAGGTCTGGTCGTCGTTCGCGCACATCGCCGACTTCTGCATCCTCGTCACGCAGAGCGACCCCGAGGCGCCGCGCTACAAGAACCTCACCTACCTCATCGTCGACATGCACGCGCCCGGCGTCGAGGTGCGGCCGCTCCGCCAGATCACCGGCGAGGCGGAGTTCAACGAGATCTTCTTCAGCGACGTCGAGGTGCCCGTCGCCAACCGGCTCGACGAGGAGGGGAACGGCTGGCAGGTCGCGATGACGACCCTTCTCCACGAGCGCGGGACGCTCGGCTTCGCGCTCACCGCGACGCTCGACGGCGTCGTCGGGCGGCTGCTCGAGGAGGCGCGCGAGCGCGATCCCGGCCCCGCCCTCCGCGCGGAGGTCGCGCGCGAGTGGATCGAGCTGCAGGCCCTCCGCTACACGAACTACCGCGCGCTCGGCACGTACCAGCGCACCGGCGTCCCCGGACCGGAAGGCTCCGGCGTCAAGCTCCGTTGGTCGGAGGCGAACCAGCGCCTCACGAAGCTCGCGCGCGAGCTGCGCGGGCCGGAGGGGATCACCGACGACGGCTGGTGGAACCACCAGCAGCTCCGCAGCCGTGGCAACACGATCGAGGCGGGCACGTCGGAGGTTCTCCGCAACATCATCGCCGAGCGCGTGCTCGGACTCCCGAGGTCTCGCTGATGGATTTCGCCCTCACTGAAGAGCAGCAAGAACTGAAGGACGCGGCGCGCGCCTGGCTCGCGGACAGGTTCCCGCTCGACCGCGACTGGGACGCGCAAAACGACCGCTGGAACGAGCTCGAGGAGATGGGCTGGACGGATGTCGCGGAGGCGGGGCTCGGCTTCGTCGAGGAGGCGCTCCTGCTCGAGGAGCTCGGCTACGCGCTCTACCCCGGCCCGTTCCTCGCCCACGTCGCCGCCCTCACGGATGTGCTCGGCGGCGAGGTCGAGACCGTCGACCCGACGCGCTCGCTCAAGACGCTCGACCCGCCGGAGGAATCCCCGCGGCTCCGCGCGGCAATGGCGGCCGAGGCGCTCGGCATCGCGCAGCGCGCCCTCGACCTCGGGATCGAGCACGCGAAGACGCGCGAGCAGTTCGGCAAGCCGATCGGCACCTACCAGGCCGTCTCCCACCCGCTCGCGCAGACGTACACCGACGTCGAGCTCTCCCGCTCCCTCGCGTACTGGGCCGCGTGGTGCGTCGCGGAGGACGACGAGCGCGCCCCGCTCGCCGCCGCCGCTGCGAAGGCGTTCGCGACCGAGGCGGCCGTCGTCGCCTGCGAGCGCTCGATCCAGCTGCACGGCGGGATCGGCTTCACGTGGGAGCATCCGCTGCATCGCTTCTACAAGCGCGCGATCTGGCTCGAGGGCTTCGGAACCCGCCCGCCGGCGCTGCGTCTCGAAGTCGCCGACGCGCTCCTCGCGTAGAAGGGAGAATCCCGGCGATGGACGGGCTGATGATGGACTTCCCGCTCACGCTGACGCACGTCATGCGCAGGGCGGAGCAGTTCTTCGGCGACCGCGAGATCGTCACGCGGCTCCCGGACAAGAGCTTCCACCGCACGAACTACCGCGAGACGATGCGCCGCTCGCGGCAGCTCGCGGTCGCGCTGCGCAAGGCCGGCCTCGAGCGCGGCGACCGCGTCGCGACGCTCTGCTGGAACCACTCCCAGCACCACGAGGCGTACTTCGGCATCCCGTGCGGAGGCTTCGTCCTCCACACGCTCAACCTCCGCCTGCACCCGAACGACCTCGCCTACATCGCGACGCACGCCGCGGACCGGGCCGTGATCGTCGACCGGGCGCTCCTGCCGCTCCTCGAGCAGTTCAAGGACGAGACGCCGATCGAGCACGTCTACGTCGTCGAGGACTCGTATGAGGAGCTGCTCGCGACCGCGGATCCGGACGAGTGGGAGGATCCGCTGCTCGGCGAGAACGAGGCCGCGGCGATGTGCTTCACGAGCGGCACGACGGGCCGCCCCAGAGGCGTCGTCTACTCGCACCGCTCCTCCGTGTTGCATGCGTTGGGTGTGGGAGCCAACAACCCGCTCGGGATGGGATTCGGCGTCGACGACGCGGTGCTTCCCGTCGTGCCGATGTTCCACGCGAACGCGTGGGGCTACCCGTATCTCGCGACGATGCAGGGCGCGAAGCTCGTCTACCCCGGCCCGCATCTCGATCCCGACAGCCTGCTCGAGGACATGGAGCAGGAGAAGGTCTCGTGGGCGGCGGGAGTGCCGACGATCTGGATGGGGATCCTCGCCCGGCTCGACGAGGAGCCGGGCCGCTGGGACCTCTCCGCGATGAAGGCGATGCTCGTCGGCGGCTCGGCCGTGCCGCGCGCGATGATCGCGGCGTTCGAGGCGCGGCACGGGATCCGCATCGTGCAGGGCTGGGGAATGACGGAGACGTCGCCGGTCGCCTCGACCGCCGCCCTCCCACCCGACCTCGCCGAGGCCGACGACGACACGCGTTGGGACTTCCAGGCGATGGCCGGCATCCCGCTCCCGCTCGTCGAGATCCGCGCGCGCGCCGGCGACGAGGACGTCCCGTGGGACGGCGAGTCGATGGGCGAGCTCGAGGTGCGCGGCCCCTGGGTCGCGGCTGCGTATCTCGACGCTCCCGACACGGCCGACCGCTGGGCGGACGACGGCTGGTTCCGCACCGGCGACATCGTCTCGATCCACCCGCGCGGCTACATCCAGATCAAGGACCGCTCGAAAGACGTCATCAAGTCCGGCGGCGAATGGATCTCCTCGGTCGAGCTCGAGAACGCGCTCATGGCCCATCCGGCCGTGGCCGAGGCGGCGGTGATCGCGATCCCCGACGAGAAATGGGCCGAGCGGCCGCTCGCGGCGGTCGTGCTGAAGGCGGGCGCGACGGCGACGGCGGACGAGCTGCGGGAGTTCCTCGCGCCGAACTTCGCGAAGTGGTGGTTGCCGGAGCGATTCGAGTTCATCGACGAGATCCCGAAGACGAGCGTCGGCAAGTTCCGCAAGATCGCGCTGCGCGAGATGTTCGCCTCGGAACCGGCAGAGACGACTTGAAGGCCGCGGTTCTCTCCGCGGTCGACGGGCCGTTCGAGCTCGCCGACGTTGCCGATCCGGAGGTTGCGGACGGGCAGGCGCTCGTGCGCGTGCGCGCGGCCGGGCTCAACTTCCTCGACGTCCTGATCCGCCACGGCCGCTATCCGCAGATGCCTGAGCTGCCCGCGGTGCTCGGCGCCGAGATCGCCGGCGAGCTCGAGGACGGGACGCGCGTCATGGCGCTCCTCACGCGCGGTGGCTACGCGGAGCTCGCGGCGGTCGACGAGCGCTCGCTCGTGCCGCTGCCCGAGCACGCGTCGTTCGCCGAGGGCGCGGCGTTCCTCCTGACCTTCCTCACGGCGTACATCCCGCTGACGCGGCAGGTCGTGCTGCGCGAGGGCGCGACCGTCCTCGTGCATGCGGCAGCGGGCGGCGTCGGCACGGCGACGATCCAGTGCGCGCGGGCGCTCGGCGCGCGGGTCGTCGGCGCGGCCGGCTCCGCAGAGAAGCTCGACCTCTGCCGCGAGCTCGGCGCCGAGGAGGCGTTCCTCTACGACGAGCTGCCGGACGACCTCCGGGTCGACGTCGTGGTCGATCCGGTCGGGGGCGAGCTCTTCGAGGCGGCGCTCGGGCGGCTACGGCCGCTCGGCCAGCTGATCGCGATCGGCTACGCGGGCGGGATGTGGCCGGAGCTCCAGCCGGCGAACGTCGTCGGGCGGAGCGTCGGCGTCCAGGGCGTGTACCTCGGCCGGCTCCTGCGCCACGCTCCCGACGTCGTCGCCGCGTGCACGCGCGAGCTGCTCGAGCTGTGGGGGCGCGGCGCGATCAAGCCGCTCGTGGGAGCCGAGTTCCCGCTCTCCGAGGTGGAGAAGGCGCACGCACTCGTCGAGTCGCGGCGGAGCGTCGGCAAGGTCGTCCTCCTCCCGTGAAGGCGTTGGTGACGGGGGGTCGCGGCGGGATCGGCGCGGCGATCTGCGCGCTCCTCGACGGGCCGGTCGTCCTCGACCTGCCGGAGTTCGACGTCGGGGATCCGCAGGCGTGGCGTGCGCTCGAGGGCGAATTCGACGCCGCCTTCCTCAACGCCGGCACGCACACCGGCGCCGCCGACCCCGCCGAGCTGACGGACGACGCGTGGGCGCGCATCCTCCGCGCGAACCTCGAGGGCGTCGTCTACGGCACGCGCGAGCTGGCGGCGCGGCTGATGCCGAACGGCGGCTCGATCGTCGCCACCGCCTCCCTCGCCGGACTGACGGGGATGCCGTTCGACCCCGCCTACACGGCGACCAAGCACGCGGTCGTCGGCTGGGTACGCGGCGCCGCGCCGGCCCTCGCCGCGCGCGGTATCCGCCTCAATGCGATCTGCCCGGGCTTCGCCGACACGCCGATCGTCACCGACGAGCTGCGGGACCGGCTCGACGTTCCGCTCATGGAGCCGTCATTCGTCGCCGCCGCCGCCCTGCAGGTGCTCGCCGACGAGGAGAGCGGCCGCGCCTGGGTCGTGCAGCCGAACCGCGTCGTCCCGTTCGAGTTCCGCGGCGTACCGGGGCCGCGATGAGGACGCACGGATGAGCCCGCGCGCGAGACTGCCCTGGGGCGAGTTCCCGCCGCCCGATCCGCACGTCTGGAACACACTCGGCTACCGCGGCGTCGAGCAGGCGGACGGCAAGGCGGTGATCGAGTGGGACGCGCCGGAGGAGTACTGCTTCCACTCGCCGAGCGGGCCGATCGTCCACGGCGGCATGGTCGCCGCGCTCCTCGACACGGCGATGGGCGGCGCCTGCTGGACGCTGATGTCGGAGGAGGAGGACTTCCTCACGGCCGATCTCCGCACCGAGTTCCACACCTCCGCGCGGCCGGGAACGCTGCGGGCGAAGGGCCACGTCGTGCAGCGGAACCGCCGCGTCGTCTTCTGCGCCGGCGAGCTCTTCCAGGACGGCGAGCTGATCGCGAGCTCCCGCTGCACGCAGATCGTGCGCCGCACGACCTAGCCGTCCCCGCCGGACATGGCCGACCCCGACCCGTCCGGTGCCAGGCACCAGACGTGTCCTGAACGGACACACCGCCCCTTGATCAAGCGGCGGATGTCCTGAGGAGCCGTGTCCGGTGCCTGGCACCGGACAGGTCCGCTGAGGGCATGGCTAACGCTGCGCGAGCCGCGCTTCCAGCTCGACCTTGACGGCCGGCCAGTCGTCGTCGATCACCGCATACCACGCGGAGTCCCGCCGCTCGCCGCCCCGGACGACCATGTGCTTGCGGTGGATTCCCTCGAACGTCGCGCCGACCTTCTCCAGCGCGGGACGCGAGCGCTCGTTCGCCGCCTCGGTCTTGAACTCGACGCGGAAGTAGCCCTCGTCCTCGAACGCGTGCCTCATCAGGAGGTACTTCGCCTCGGTGTTCGCCCCCGTGCCCCACGCGTCGGGCACGACCCATGTGTTGCCCACCTCGATCACGCGGTCGTGCGTTCTGTCGTTCCCATAGCTCGTATGGCCGACGACGCGCTCGTCGAAGTAGTGCGCGAACCCCATCTGGATCGACGCGTACCACTCGTCGAACCGTTCCATCGACTCGTGGGCGCTGACGCGCTGCCACGTCCAGATGCGCGGATCTCGCGAGATGGCGAAGAGCTCGTCGTGGTGGTGCTCCTCGAGCGGAACGAGCCGGACGCGCCGTCCCTCGAGCACTACGTGAAGCGCCAACCGTCTCCCTCGGCGAAGGCACGGAGGATCCGGCGCGCGACGACGGACTTGTGCACCTCGTCCGGTCCGTCGTAGATGCGCCCGCCGCGCGCCATCCGCCACATCAGCGCGAGTGGCGTGTCGTCGGTGAGACCGAGGCCGCCGTGCACCTGGATCGCGCGGTCGACGACGTCCTGCAGCACGCGGGCCGCGTAGAACTTGACGAGGGAGATCTCGACGCGCGCTTCGTCTCCCTCATCGATGCGCTGCGCAGCCTGCATCGTCATCAGCCGGCACGCCTGGATCTCGGCGGCCGACTCCGCGATCCAGTTCTGGACGGTCTGCTTCTCGGCGAGTAGCCCGCCGTGCGCCTCGCGCTCGAGCGCGTACGAGCACATCAACTCGAACGCCCGCTGCATCTGGCCGAGCCAGCGCATGACGTGGTGGATGCGGCCGGGGCCGAGCCGCTTCTGCGCGATTCGGAAGCCGTCTCCCGGCTCGCCGAGCGTGTTCGCGATCGGCACGCGGACGCCTGTGAAGCGCGTCTCGCAGTGTGTCCCCCAGCCGCGCCCCTCGTGGCCCATCACGGGCACGCGGCGCACGAGCTCGTAGCCGGGCGTGTCGGTCGGGACGAGGATCATCGAGGCGCGCCTGTGCGGCGAGGCCTCCGGATCCGTGACAGCCATCAGCACGCCGAACGCGGCTCCGTCCGCCCCGGAGGAGAACCATTTGTGCGCGTCGATCACCCATTCGTCGCCGTCGCGCACCGCCCGTCCCTGCAGGAGCGTGGGGTCGGATCCAGCCACCCCCGGCTCGGTCATCCCGAAGAACGAGCGCACCTCGCCGGCGACGAGCGGCTTGAGGAAGGCCTCCCGCTGCTCGTCCGTGCCGTACAGGTGGAGGATCTCGGCGTTGCCGGCGTCGGGCGCCTGGCAGCCGAAGATCAGCTGGGCGATGAAGCTGCGACCGATCTCCTCGTTGAGGTCGGCGTACTCGAGGAAGCCACTCCCGGAGCCGCCGGCCTCCGGCGGCAGATGCGGCGCCCAGAGCCCGGCGTCCTTCGCCTTCTGCTGCAGCTCCGCGATGAGCGTGTCGGCTGCGTCGTTCTCGGCTGTGAGCGCTCGCTCGTTCGGATAGACGTGCTCCTCCATGAACGCGCGCACCTGTTCGCGGCGATTGGACATGCGACGATGATCTCAGAGATGCGCGAAGCGCTCGAAGCCCTACTCGGTCCGGTCTCGGAGCCGGTGCTGCTCGCCGGCGGCGCGTCGAAGGAGGCGTGGGCGGTCGACGCCGGTGGCGAGCCGCTGCTCGTGCGCCGCGCCGCGGTCGGCGTCATCCACCGACACACGCTCTCGCTCCGCGACGAGTTCGCTGTGCTCGAGGCCGCGCACGAGGCCGGCGTCAAGGTGCCACGGCCGGTCCTCTACATCGAGGATCTCGACGACCGCGAGGCGTTCGTCATGGAACGGATCCCCGGCGAGACGATCGGCCGGCGGATCGTGCGGATGGATCCGGTCCCCGCGGAGCTGCCGCTCCAGATGGCGGAGGAGCTCGCGAAGATCCACGCGATCCCCGCCGAGCGGCTCCCGTTCCTTGTCGAAGCATCGCTCGAGCGTCTCGTGGACGAGCTCGACGAAGTGGACGAGCCCCATCCCGCGATCGAGCTCGGCCTTTGGTGGCTGCGGGAGAGCCGGCCGGAGCCGCGCAAGTCGCTCGTCGTCCACGGCGACTTCCGGATCGGCAACCTCGCGGTGGACGAGCAGGGCCTCGTCGGCGTCCTCGATTGGGAGTTCGCCCACCTCGACGATCCCGCGCGCGACCTTGCGTTCGGCCTGGTTCGAGCGTGGCGTTTCGGCAACGACGAGCTCCGGCTCGGTGGCATCGGGGACGTTGAGCCGTACCTCGAGCGCTACAACGAGCTCACCGGCGTCGACATCCGACCGGAGGAGCTCGACTACTGGGAGCTCGCCGGCAACGTCGCGTGGGCGATCGGCTGCCTCACGCAGGCGCGACGACACCTGACGGGACAGGACCGGAGCGTCGAGCTCGCGATCCTCGGCCGGCTCGGGGCCGAGGTCGAGTATGAGATCTGCCACCTTCTGGAGACACTTTCGTGAGGTGTGGCCACACGAAATCCCTGCAAATCCGTGTGGCGTCGCCACGCCACGCCAGGTGGCGTCGCCACGCCACGCCACCTCGGGGAACGAAACTGTGAGCGAACGCCCGACCCCCGAAGAGCTGGCGGAGGCGATTGAGGAGTTTCTCGCCGGCGAGATCCTCCCGACGCTCGACGACCACCGGCTTCGCTTCCGGCTCCTCGTCGCACTGAACGCGCTCGGGATCCTCGGCCGCGAGCTCGCGAAGCTGCCGCCGGAGGACGACGCGGAGCAACGCGCGCTCGCCGCGGCGATCCGCGCCGGAACGGTCGAGCCCGGCACGCTCGCCCGCGTCAAGGCCGACGTCGCCCGGCGCTTGCAGGTCAACTCGCCGCGCTACCTCGACCGCTACTAAGCTCCTGCTCGTGCCCGATCTGAGCGGCAAGGTCGCAATCGTCACCGGCGCAGGGCGTGGCATCGGCCGCGCTCACTCGCGAGCCCTCGCGACGGCGGGCGCGAAGGTCGTCGTCAACGACCTCGGCGCGGGCGTCGCAGGCGAGGGCGCGGACGAGACGCCGGCGCAGCAGGTCGTCGAGGAGATCCGCGCCGCCGGCGGCGAAGCCGTCACGAACGGCGAGAACGTGGCCGACTTCGAGGGCGCCGGCCGGCTCGTGCGCCAGGCGATCGACGAGTTCGGACGCCTCGACATCCTCGTCAACAACGCCGGGATCCTTCGCGACCGGATGCTCGTGAACATGACCGAGGACGAGTGGGACGCGGTGATCGCCGTGCACCTCAAAGGACACTTCGCACCGACGCAGCACGCCGCTGCCTACTGGCGCGAGCAGTCGAAGGCCGGCGAGGACGTACGCGGGCGCGTCATCTGCACCGCGAGCCCGTCGGGGGTCTTCGGCAACGTCGGCCAGGCGAACTACGGCGCGGCGAAAGCCGGCATCGCCGGCTTCACGGTCATCGTCGCGCAGGAGCTGCAGCGTTACGGCGTCACCGTCAACTGCCTCGCCCCGAACGCGCGCACTCGCATGACCGAGGAGACGTTCGACATGGGCGCGCCGGAGGAGGGCTTCGACCCGCTCGACCCGACGAACATCTCCACCGTCGTGGTGGCCCTCTGCGCCGACGAGGCCCAGGCCATCACCGGTCAGGTCTTCCACATCTGGGGCGGCGCGGTCAACGCCCTGCAGGGCTGGAGCGCGGGCGAGCTGTTCGACGCGCCGGAGGGCTGGGACTCCGACGCGCTGCTCGGCGAGCTGCTCGCGCGCTTCCCGGACGGGGCCTCTCCGCCCGGCATGATCGCCGGGATGCAGTCCGCCGGCGGCCGCTCACTCCAGGCTTGATGCATTCCCTCCGTCGCGCGCTCGGCGCGCGCCGCGACTACGTCGTCGACCTCGGAGTCGCGGCGCTCGTCAGCACGGCGTTCAGGCTGCCGTGGGTGGTCATCGTCCACCACGGCCTCGTCTGGGACTCGACGTTCTACTACTGGGCGGCGAAATCGATCGCGTCCGGCCACGGCTACGCGATCCTCGGCCACCCGACGGGGTTCTTCCCGGTCGGCTGGTCGGCCTTCCTCGCCTTCTTCTTCGTCTTCACCGGCCCCTCGGTCTGGACGATCCTCGTCCTCAACCTCATCCTCTGGTCGGTCACGGCCGGCCTCGTCTATCTGCTCGGACGGCGGATGGCGGGACGCGCGGCCGGGATCGTCGCCTCGCTCCTGATCGGCGTCTCGCCGGTCCTGACGGTCTACGTGCTCCGCGCCTACTCGGAGGCGCTGTTCATCCCGCTCCTGATCGCCGTCGTCCTCCTCGTCACCGCGCGCCGCGAGGCGCCGACTCTGCGTCTCGCCGCGCTCGCAGGGATCTGCCTCGGCTGCGCGATCCTCGTCCGCTCGACCGCCGCCCCCCTGCCCTTCCTCATCCCGCTCTGGCTGCTCGTCCGCAACCCGTGGCGCGAGTCGTGGCGCGCGGCGGTCACGTTCTGCGTCGCCTCGTGCCTCGTCGTCATGCCCTGGGTCGTGCGCAACGCGATCGTCATGCACGCGCCCGAGCTCTCGACGAACGGCGGCTACACGCTCTGGATCGGCAACCACCTGCCGCCGAAGCCCGGCGAGCGGCATCCGGCGTCGTGGGCGATCGACAGCGCCCGCGACGAGGTGCACCAGAACTCGGCGCTGACGCGCGCGAGCATCTCCTTCATGGTCCACGACACCGGCACGTGGCTCGGCCGCGTCCCACACAAGTTCGAGACGCTGATGGGCTGGAACGCGTCGCCGATCAAGAACGCGCTCCGCTACCAGGCCGGCCAGGACCCGCGCGGGCGCCTGACGTACACGCCGCCGGCGACGCTCACCGGAGCCGAGGGGACGCTCATTCGCGGCGCGCTCGACAACTCGTGGATCTTCCGCGTCTGGCACTACGCGTTCTGGATCCTCGGTGGGATCGCCGCGCTCCTGGCGCTCTGGCGACGGAAGCCGGCGGCCGGGCTCGTCGTCCTCCTCGTCGCCTTCTGGATGGCCTTCCACAGCCTCTTCTTCTTCGGCGACGTCCGATTCATGATCAGCGTCTCGCCGCTCCTCGCCGCGCCGATCGCCTGGCTGCTCGTCGAAGGCGCGAGAACCGTGTCTCGACGCTAGGTCGCCTCACCTCGGGTCCGAAAAAGGATTAGCGTTGCGGCGGCTGATGGGGTTGCTCGCACTCGACCACGCTCGGTTGCGATTCGGAGGCATCGTCGCGCTCGACGATGTCTCGCTCGACGTCGCGGCGGGCTCGATCACGGGACTGATCGGGCCGAACGGCGCCGGCAAGACGACCGCCTTCAACGCGATCACCCGCCTCTACCGGCTCGACTCGGGCGACGTCGTCTTCGACGGGCGCTCGCTCCGCCGCACGCGGCCCAGCCGCGTCGTCCGGCTCGGCATCGCCCGGACGTTCCAGAACGTCGAGCTCTTCACACGGCTGACGGTGCTCGAGAACGTCCTCGTCGGCGCGCACGTCTCCTCCCGCTTCCGCCGGGAGAGCGCTGTCCGGCGCGACGCGCTCGAGACGCTCGACTACGTCGGGATCGGCGCCCACGCCAACCGGCCGGCCGCGGGCCTGCCGTACGGGACGCTCAAGCGGGTCGAGCTCGCGCGCGCGCTCGCCGCGCAGCCCCGCCTGCTCCTCCTCGACGAGCCGGCCGGCGGCCTCAACCACGAGGAGGTCGACGAGCTCGCCGGGCTCATCCGGCAGCTACGGGACGAGCGCGAGCTGACGATCCTTCTCGTCGAGCACCACATGCGGCTCGTCATGCAGCTCTGCGACCACGTGCACGTCCTCGACTTCGGGAAGACGATCGCCTCGGGCGCTCCCGCCGACGTGCAGCGGGACCCGGCGGTGATCGCCGCGTATCTCGGCGGTGAGCTCGCGGCATGACGGCGCTCCTCGAGCTCGAGGACGTCCAGGCGCGCTACGGGCCCGTCCACGCCCTGCATGGCATCTCACTCGCCGTCGAGGAGGGGACGATCGTCGCTGTCCTCGGCCCGAACGGCGCGGGGAAGACGACGACGCTCCGCGCCGTCTCGGGAACCGTGCGCCGCTCGGGCCGGCTCGTCTTCGCCGGACGGTCGCTCGGCCGGCTCGGCCCGGCGGCCGTCGCCCGGCTCGGCGTCGCGCACGTCCCCGAGGGCCGTGGCACGTTCTCCGAGCTCACGGTCTGGGAGAACCTCCGCCTCGGCGCCTACACGCGCCGCGGCTCGATCGAGCCGGAGCTCGAGCGCGTCTTCACGTACTTCCCGTTCCTGTCCGAGCGCCGCAAGCAGCACGCCGGGACGCTGAGCGGCGGCGAGCAGCAGATGCTCGCCCTCGCGCGCGCCTTCGTGCAGCGGCCGCGGCTCCTGCTCCTCGACGAGCCGTCGCTCGGGCTCGCGCCGGTCCTCGTCGCCGAGCTGTTCCGGATCGTCCGCGAGCTGAACGAGAAGGAGGGCCTGAGCGTCCTCGTCGTCGAGCAGAACGCACACCTCGCCCTGCAGGCGGCCCAGTACGGCTTCGTCCTCGAGGCGGGGAAGATCACGCTCGCGGGCACGAGCGACGAGCTTCAGGCCGACGACTCCGTCCGACGCAGCTACCTCGGCTACTGACGATGGAAGCCGTGACCTCACCGCTCGACCTCCTCCGCGCCCGCGGCATCGGCTTCGGGAGCGCGATCGTCGTCTACGTGCTCCTCACAGCCGCGGCGCTGACGCTGCTCGTCGGCTGCCTCGCGAGCGCGCGTTTCGCGAGCCTCACCGTCCAGGGCGTCGCCGTCGGCGCCGCGTACGGCGGCCTCGCGCTCGCGCTCGTCCTCATCTACCGCGCCACCCACGTCATCAACTACGCCCAGGGCGAGCTGGCGATGCTGACGACGTACGTCGCCTACCAGCTCGTCCAGTGGGGACTGTCGTACTGGGAGGCGTTCTTCGCGACGCTCGCGATCGCCTTCCTGCTGGGGACGGCCCTCCAGGTGGCGATCATCCGGCCCGTCCAACACCGCTCGGTGATCGCGACCGTGATCGTCACCGTCGGCCTCTTCATCCTCATCGACGGCATCGTCAACTGGATCTGGGGCGCGGACATCAAAGTCCTCCAGTCGCCGTTCGGCACCGCGTCGTGGGACGTCGGCGGCGTCGAGATCCAGCATCTCTACGTCGGCATGCTCGGAGTCGTGTTCGCATCCGTCGTCGTCGTCTGGGCGCTCTTCCGGTTCACGAAGGTCGGGCTCGGGATGCGCGCCGCGGCGCTGCGCCCCGCCGCCGCCTCGCTCGTCGGCGTCCGCGTGGAGTGGATGCTCGCGCTCGGCTGGGGCTTCGCCGCGGTGCTCGGAGCCGTGGCCGGCTTGATGTACGAGCCTTCCCAGCTCCTCCTGACGCCGACGCTGATGCAGCAGGCGCTCGTCTTCGCCTTCGCGGCCGCGGTGCTCGGCGGCCTGGACAGCCCAGGGGGTGCCGTCGTCGGCGGTCTCGCGATCGGCGTCTTCGTCGAGCTCCTCGGCGGCTACCTGCCGCAGGTCATCTCGCTCAACGTGCCGTTCGCCTTCGCCGTCCTGCTCGCGATCCTGCTCGTCAAGCCGTCCGGCCTGTTCGGGCGGCGGGAGGTCAGCCGCGTATGAGGAGCCACGTCCCCGCGCTCGGCTCGATCGTCGCCGTCGCCGGCGTCCTCGTGGCGCTGCCGTTCCTGCTGAGCTCGTACAACGTCTCGCTCGCCGCACAGGTCGGGATCTACTTCGTCGCCGTCCTCGGCCTCAACATCCTCACCGGCTACTCGGGGCAGATCTCGATCGGCCACGGCGCCTTCATGGCGATCGGCGGCTACACGACGGCGATCATGTCGCGCGACCACCACACGAACCTCGTGGTGACGATGCTGATGGCCTTCGCGATCTGCTTCGTGCTCGGCCTGATCGTCGGCCTGCCGGCGCTGCGCTTCTCGGGCGCCTACCTCGCGCTCGTGACCTTCGCGCTAGCCGTCTCGGTGCCGGAGCTGCCGCTGCAGTGGTCGACGTTCCTCGGCGGGACGGGCGGCGTGCAGTCGACGACGACGGTGAGCGACCGCTGGATCTACGGCGCCGCCTGGACCGCGTCGGCGATCCTCTTCCTCCTCGCCTGGTTGATTCTCCGGGGCCGCGCCGGCCGAGCCTTCCGCGCCGTGCGCGACAGCGAGATCGCGGCGACGGCCTCCGGGATCGAGCTCTCCGTCTACAAGACGCTCGCCTTCGGCATCTCCGCTGCGTACGCGGGCGTCGCCGGCGCGCTCTTCGTGATGGCGACGAACGGCTTCGCCCAGCCGACCGAGTTCAGCGTCATTCTCTCCCTGCAGCTCCTGATCGGCGCCGCCGTGGCCGGTCTCGGCTCGCTCTGGGGAATCCTCGCAGGCGCCGCCTTCGTCGGCTTGCTGCCGAAGGTGTCCACGAGCGTGCCGCTGACCGGGACGGATCACGGCCGCGACGTCGTCTTCGGGCTGATGGTCGTGCTCGTGATGCTGGTCCTCCCCGAGGGATTCGCCGGACTGCTCGCGCGGCTCAAGGCACTGGTCCGCGCTTGAACCGCGAGTCAATCCCAGTCAAACTCCCCGGATCGACGTCTAACCGGATGATCTTCTGCAACCACTGATCGGAGGGCGCATGGCTGTCAACCGCAAGAAGCTTGGAGCGCTGCTCTGCGTTCTCGCCGTCACGGCGGCGGCCGCAGGCACAGCGGCCGCGTCGCACAGCGGCACTCCCGGCGTATCCAAGAAGCAGATCGTGATCGGCGGAACGTTCCCGTTCACCGGCTTCGCGTCGGCGTACAAGACGATCCCGACGGCCGAGCTGGCCTACTTCGGGTACGTCAACGCGCACGGCGGCGTCAACGGCCGCAAGATCAAGGACATCCAGCTCGACGACGCATACAACCCGGCCGAGACGGTGCCGGACGTGCATCAGCTCGTCGAGCAGGATCACGTCTTCGCGGTCGTCGGCAGCCTCGGCACCGCGCCGGGCCTCTCCACCTGGGCGTACCTGAACCAAAACAAGGTGCCGCAGGTCCTCCTCGCCACCGGCGACGCGTACTGGGGGAACTGCATCCACCGTGCCTGCGACAAGACCGGCATCAAGAAGTCCTGGACGACGGGCTGGCAGCCGGACTACCCGGGTGAAGCGAAGCTCTACGCCAAGTACATCCTCCAGCAGAAGCCGAACGCGAAGATCGGCGTGCTGTACCAGAACGACGCGTACGGCAAGAACTACCTCACGGGCCTGAAGACCGGCCTCGGCTCACACGCGAACCAGATCGTCGACGCCGAGCCGTACAACTTCGGCGACTCGGCGCAGGTCGTCATCGGCCATGTCGGGGCCCTCGAGGCGCACGGCGCCGACACGTTCGTCATCTTCGCGACGCCGACGGCAGCAGGCCAGGCGCTCTACGGCGAGTCGGCCGTGCTCCACTGGTCGCCGCTGACGATCCTCAACAACGTCTCGGCGAACCGCGTCTTCATGCTCAGCTACGGGCAGGCAGGCGCAAGCCTCAACAACATCGTCTCGACGACCTACATCCAGAGCCAGACCGTGACGCCGAACTCGAAGGGGATGAAGCTCGCGAAGGCGATCATCGCCTCGACCGGCAACACGGGGCTCGAGCAGGACTTCGCGGCGGGCGACAACAACCTCGTCTACGGATTCGGCGTGGCGTACACGTTCGTCGACGCGCTCAAGCACGCGGGCAAGAACCCGACGCGTGCGAGCTTCATGAGGGCGCTGCGCCATCTGGACGAGAAGAGCAACCCGTTCGTCTATCCGGGCATGACCGTGCAGATGTCCAAGACGCGGGCCTTCCCGATGGAGCAGCTGATCTTCGAGAAGTGGAGCGGCGGCGGGACGGGCGACTGGAAGACGTTCGGCAAGGTGCTCAACAGCGGTCACTAGCACGCCCGCTGCATGACGAGCCTCGAGGGGGAGCTTCGGCTCCCCCTCGGCGTCTCTACGGGAGCTCGGCGGGATCCGTGACCGGGGCGCGGCAGGCGAAGCGCTCGCAGACGTACACCGCCGGCTTCCCGCCGACGAGCTGCTTGCCGTCGAGGAGCGGGATGTCGTCCGCCGGGCCGAAGGCGACGACCGTGTTCGGGTCGAAGCCGCGCAGCGCTGCGCGGGCCACGTCCGAGTCCGGGGCTCCCACGATCGCGAGCTCGCGCGGCGCAGCGAGGTGGAAGTCGAGCGCGCAGAGCGCCCAGCCGAAGGCGGACGGCGCGCGCGGCAGAAGGTCGCGGACGAGCCGGAGCGCGCCGAGCGCCTCCCGCTCGAGCTCGTCGTCGCCCCAGATCCGCGCGAGCCGGAGGAGGACGAACGCGAGCATCGAGTTGCCGGACGGCGTCGGGTTGTCGTCGAACGACTTCTGGCGCGCGACGAGCTTCTCCCCGTCCGCCGGCGTGAGGAAGAAGCCGCCGCGCTCGTCGTCGCGGAACAGCTCGACGGCGCGGAGCGCGACCCGACGGGACTCGCGCAGCCAGCGGAGATCGCCCGTCGCGACGTGGAGCTCGTACAGCCCGTGCGCGACGTTCGCGTAGTCGTCGAGGTAGGCGGGGAACGTCGCGCGGCCGTCGCGTGTCGTCCGCCAGAGCGGCTCGGCGCAGAGCAGCTCCCCGAGCTCTTTCGCCGCTTGTGACAACTTGTCACTTGCGAGAAAGCGCGCGCCCTCGGCGAGCGCGGCGAGCGTTAGGCCGTTCCACGAGGCGATGACCTTGTCGTCGAGGAACGGCTGCGGGCGGCGCTCGCGGATCTCGAGGAGTTGCGCCCGGGTCTCGTCGTCGAGCTCGCCCCGGATGATCGAGCGGCCGTGCTCGAACGGCCGGAGCAGCTCCGCCGGCACCCCCTCCTCCGCCGTCCACGTGTACGTCAATCCCTCGACCCCGTCCGTGTCCGCGTCCTGCGCCGACGCGAAGCCGCCGCTCGGGAGCCGCAGCTCGCGCAGCAGGTACTCGAGCGTCCGCTCGGCCACCTCGCGGTAGCGCTCCTCCCCGGCGAGCAGCCAGGCGTGGAGGTACGGCGGCACGAGCAGGGCGTTGTCGTAGAGCATCTTCTCGAAGTGCGGCACGAGCCACTCGGCGTCGACGGAGTAGCGGTGGAAGCCGCCGCCGACGAGGTCGTGCATCCCGCCGGCCGCCATGCCGTCGAGCGTCAACCGCACGGCGTCGAGCGACCCTCGCCGCAGGAGAAACTCCAACGCCGAGGCCGGCGGGAACTTCGGCGCGTGGCCGAAGCCGCCCCAGCGCGGGTCGAGCTGGCGGACCAAAGCTTCCTCCGCCTCGGCAAGAAGCCCGGCGTGGAGCGGCTCGCGCGACGGCTCCGTCTCCGCCGAGTGCCGGATCGCAGCGACGAGCTCCTCCGCCTGCGCCGCGACGTCCTCCGGCCGCTCCCGGTACGCGTCGGCCACGGCGCGCAGCACCTGCCGGAACGACGGCAGCCCATGCCGCGGCTCGGGTGGGAAGTACGTGCCGCCGAAGAACGGCTCGCCGCCCGGCGTGAGGAAGACGGTGAGCGGCCAGCCGCCCTGGCCGGTCAACGCGACGACCGCGTCCATGTAGACCGAGTCGACGTCCGGCCGCTCCTCCCGGTCGACCTTCACGGAGACGTAGAGCTCGTTCATGAGCGCCGCGGTCGCCTCGTCCTCGAACGACTCGCGCTCCATGACGTGGCACCAGTGGCACGACGAGTAGCCGATCGAAACGAGGAGCGGCTTGCCTTCCGCGCGGGCGCGCGCGAACGCCTCGTCCCCCCACGCGTGCCAGTCCACCGGATTCCCGGCGTGCTGGAGGAGGTAGGGGCTCGTCTCCTGCGCGAGCCGGTTCGCCACCGTGTGATCATGGCCGACGTGGGCTATGCGGAGCTGCAGGTCGGCGAGGTGTACCGCAGCCGCTTCGGGCGGACGGTGCTCGAGGCGGACAACACGTGGTTCACGCTCCTGACGATGAACACGAACCCGATCCACTTCGACGCCGAGTACGCGGCGGGCACGGAGTGGGAGAAACCGCTCGTCGACTCGACGTTCACCCTCGCGCTCGTGACGGGCCTCTCGGTCGAGGCGGTCTCCGAGCGCGGCGTCAACCTCGGCTGGCGCGAGGTGCGGCTGCCGGCGCCGGTCTACGCCGGCGACACGATCCGCGCGGAGACGGAGGTGCTCGAGAAGCGCGAGTCGAAGTCGCGGCCGGGCTTTGGGATCGTCACCGTCCGCACGCGCGGCCTCAACCAGCGCGACGAGGTCGTGATCGAGTTCGAGCGCGCGATCATGCTCGAGCTGTGATCGAGACGGAGCGGCTGATCCTCCGCAGGCCGCAGCTCTCAGACGCGGAGCCGTTCGCGGCGCTGTTCACCGATCCGGTGGCGATGGAGTTCATCGGCGGCGTCCATCCCGACACGTCCGACGACCCGGAGTTCCCGATCCGCCGCTGGCTCGAGCGCTGGGAGATGAACGGCGTCGGCCCGCTCGTCGCCGAGCGCCGGGAGGACGGAGTCGTCGTCGGTCGGGCCGGCCTCCACATCTGGGACACGAGCACGTGGACGCCGGCGTCGTACGAGAGCGCCGGCGAGCACGCGCAGCCCGAGCTCGGCTGGGCGCTGATCCGGGCGCACTGGAGCCACGGCTACGCAACGGAAGCCGCGAGCGCGGTGCGCGACTGGGCGCGCGGGCTCGGCATCGAGCGGCTCGTCTCCGTCATCGCGCCGGCGAACGTCCGCTCGCAACGCGTCGCGGAGCGGCTCGGCTGCACACCCGGCGAGACCGTCACGCTCTTCGACACGGGCGAAGCCGTCCTCTGGGAGCATCCACGGCCATGATCGAGACCGAGCGCCTCATCCTCCGCAAGCCCCGTCCCGAGGACGCGGACGACTTCGAGCCCGCCTACGCCGATCCCGAGGTGATGCGCTTCATGGGCGACGGCAGCACGGGCACGCGCGAGCAGATCGAGCGCGGGATCCGCTTCTGGCTCGAGCGCTGGGAGAAGAACGGGATCGGGCTTTTCTCCATGGAGAGCCGCGAGACCGGCCGGGTCGTGGGCCGCGCCGGCTTCCTCGTCTGGGACACCGACGGCTGGGAGACGAGCTCGTTCGACGAGGCGGGCGAGCGAGCCGAGGTCGAGCTCGGCTGGCTCGTCGTTCGCGAGCACTGGGGCCACGGCTATGCGACGGAGGCTGCGCTCGCGTTGCGGGATTGGGGCATCCAGGAGCGCGGGCTTACACGGTTGATCTCCCTCATCCGGCCGGGCAACGTGCGGTCGGTGAGAGTCGCGGAGAAGATCGGCGAGAGCTACGAGCGGGAGATCGAGCTGATGGGCGCGCCCGCGCTGCTGTATTCGCTCACGGCATGAGTGAGCTGCTCCCGCTGCAGGGCGTCCGCGTCGTCGACGTGACCTCCTCCCTCGCCGGGCCGTCGGCGACCCAGATCCTCGCGACGCTCGGCGCCGAGGTGGTCAAGGTCGAGCCGCCCGGCGGCGACCACGCACGGGCGTGGGGCCCGCCGTTCTGGGGCGGCGAGGGAGCGATGTTCCTCGCCTCGAACGCGGGCAAGCGCTCCCTCTCCGTCGACCTCGGCGACCCGCGCGGGCAGGAGGCGGTCCTCCGGCTCGCCGACCGCGCCGACGTCTTCGTGCAGAGCCTTCGCCCCGGCGCCGCCGAGCGGCATGGGCTCGGCGCGGAGGAGCTGCGCGCGCGCAACCCGCGTCTCGTCTACTGCACGATCGGCGCCTTCGGCTCGCGCGGCCCGCTCAGCTCGCAGCCCGGCTACGACCCGCTCCTCCAGGCGGCGTCGGGGATCATGAGCGTCACCGGCGAGGACGGCCGCCCGCCCGTGCGCGCCGGCGTCTCCCTCATCGACATCGGCACCGGAGTCTGGGCGGCGCTCGGCGTCGTCGCGGCGCTGTACGAGCGCGAGCGGACCGGCGCCGGCCGCACGCTCGACGTCTCGCTCTACGAGACGGCGCTCTCCCTCCTCTCGTACCAGCTCGTCGGCTTCCTCGGCACGGGAGAGGTGCCCGGCCGCGAGGGAAGCGCGTTCTCCCAGATCGCGCCGTACCAGGTCTTCCCGACGCGAGACGGCGAGCTGATGATCGTCGCCGGCAACGACAAGCTCTTCGCTGCGCTCTGCGACGTCCTCGGCACGCCGGAGCTGACCGCCGACGAGCGGTTCCTGACGAACCCGCTGCGGGTGGGGAACCGCCCCGCGCTGCTGGCGCTCCTCGAGGAGAAGACGCGGCAGCGGGACAGCGCCGAGCTCCTCGACACGCTCGTCGCCGCGGGCGTGCCGGCGTCGCCGGTGCACGACGTCGGCGAGGCGGCGTGCCACCCGCAGACCGAGGCGCTCGGGATGCTGCAGCCACTGCCCGGCGGCGTCGTGGACGAGCTCGTGACGGTCGCTCCGCCGCTCTCGGCGGACGGCGAGCGCCTCCACCACCACTCGCCGCCGCCCGCGCTCGGCGCCCACAGCGCCGAGATCCTGCGCGAGCTCGGCTACTCCGAGCAGGAGGTCGGGGAGCTCGTCTCGGCCGGGGTCGTCTACGCCGGCGGCCAGGCTGACGCGCGGTAGAGATACCCCTCGAGCGTCCGCCCGAGCACTCCCTCGAGCCACTGCGAGATCGCGACGAGCGCGTCGGCGTCGATCCCCGTCGCCAGGCCCTCTCCCTCGAGGAGCCAGACGAGATCCTCCGTCGCGACGTTGCCGGTCGCACGGGGCGAGAACGGACAGCCGCCGAGGCCGCCGATCGAGGCGTCGAGCACCGTCGCGCCCGCCTCGAGCGCGGCGAGGCAGTTCGCGTAGCCGGTGTTGCGCGTGTTGTGGCCGTGGAAGCCGGCCGCGTGCGTCCGCTCGACGAGCGCCCGCACCGCCGAGGGGGTCGCGACGCCGATCGTGTCCGCGAGGACGACCTCGGCGCCGGCCGCGAACGGCGCGACGAGCTCGGCGACGACCCCCGGGTCGACGCGGCCCTCGAAGGGACAGCCGAAGGCACACGAGATCGTCACGGTCGCCGGCGTCTCCCCCGCCGCCGCGAGGATCGCCTCCGTCCGCGCGACCGCCTCGGCGAGCGTCGCGTTGCCGTTCCGCTCGTTGAAGGTCTCCGTCGCGGCGAACGTGACGTTGACGCGGTCGAGCCCCGCCGCCGCGAACCGCTCGAAGCCCCGCTCGTTCAGGACGAGACCGGACAGCTCGGCGCCGTCCCGGCGCTCGACGCGCGCGACGACCTCCTCCGCGTCCGCCATCTGCGGCACGCGGTCGCCGCGGACGAAGCTCACAGCCTCGATCCGGGGCACTCCCGCCGCCGCAAGCCGGTCGACGAGCTCGGCGCGCGTCGCGGCGGGCAGCGCCTCCGGCTCGTTCTGCAGGCCGTCGCGCGGCCCGACGTCGCATACCGTGATTCCCACGGGAGCGAGCGTAGTGGATACGGATACAGCCGCCCCGAGCCGCCCCTAGCCTCGAAGAGTGCACCCGTCTGCATCCTTCAGCGCGGCGATCCGCGTCCGGATCGAGAACCACCCGGGCGCCTTCGCGCGCCTCGCCTCGACGATCGGCGAGGCCGGAGGACTGCTCGGCGCGATCGACCTCGTCCGCGTCGAGGGCGACACGAAGATCCGCGACGTCAACGTCCTCGCCGACGACGAGAAGCATCTCGACGCGATCGTCGCCGCCGTCCGCGGAGTCGAGGGAGTCGAGGTTGTGCACGTCTCCGACCGCGTCTTCCTCGCCCACCTCGGCGGCAAGCTCGAGGTGAAGCCGCGCATGCCGCTCAAGACCCGTGAGGATCTCTCGATGGTCTACACGCCGGGCGTGGCCCGCGTGTCGAGCGCCATCGCCGCCGACCCGGAGAAGGTCTGGAACCTCACGATCAAGCGCAACACGGTCGCCGTCGTCAGCGACGGAACCGCCGTCCTCGGTCTCGGCGACATCGGGCCCGAGGGCGCGCTGCCGGTCATGGAGGGCAAGGCCGTGCTCTTCAAGGAGTTCGCCGACGTCGACGCCTTCCCGATCTGCCTCGACACGAAGGACGAGGACGAGATCGTCCGCATCGTCGAGGCGATCGCGCCCGTCTTCGGCGGCATCAACCTCGAGGACATCTCCGCGCCGCGCTGCTTCTCGATCGAGGCACGGCTGCGGGAGAGTCTCGACATCCCGGTCTTCCACGACGACCAGCACGGCACGGCGATCGTCGTCCTCGCGGCGCTGCTCAACGCGCTCCGCGTCGTCGGCAAGGAGATCGAGGACGTCCGCGTCGTCACGACGGGCTGCGGCGCAGCCGGGATGGCCGTGACGCGCGCCCTCCAGCACGCCGGCGTCCGCTGGATCGTCGGCTGCGACGAGGGAGGCGCGCTCTACCGCGGCCGCGAGGCTCTCAACCCGGCGAAGCAGGAGTACGCGGAGACGACGAATCCCGACAACGTCGAGGGGACGGCCGACGAGCTGCTCGACGGAGCAGATGTGTTCATCGGCGTCTCCGTCCCCGGTGCGATCAGCGTCGAGGGCGTCCGCCGGATGGCGCCGCGCGCGATCGTCTTCGCGATGGCGAACCCGAACCCGGAGGTCGACCCGGAGGCGATCGAGGGTCTCGCCGAGGTGATCGCGACCGGACGGAGCGACTACCCGAACCAGATCAACAACGTCCTCGCCTTCCCCGGCGTCTTCCGCGGCGCGCTCGACGTGCGCGCGAGCGCGATCACGCCGGAGATGGAGCTCGCCGCCGCGCGCGCGATCGCCGGTGCGATCGGCGAGGACGAGCTCTCCGCCGACTACGTGATCCCGAGCGTCTTCAACCGGGCGGTCGCGCCGGCCGTCGCGGCGGCCGTCGCCGAGGCCGCGCAACAGAGCGGCGTCGCGCGCAAGTCAGCGTCCACGCCTCAAACGCTTCCGTAGTTCCCCCTGATGTGAGCGGGACGCCGTACGGCGAGCATGCCGCCATGGTCGAAGCACACCACCGCCCCGACAGCCTCCCGGTCGACTTCGCGGCCGCGACCGTCGGCGACGCGATGAGCCGCGGCGTGATCAGCGTCCCGCCCGAGACGCCGCTGCGCATCGTCGCGCGGATGATGGCGACGTTCCGCGTCCACGCGATCTTCGTCTTCGAGCACGTCGACGAGGACGACGAGGCGCCGCGCCTCTGGGCCGTCGTCTCCGACCTCGACCTCGTCGCCGCGACGCAGGGAGACATCGAGCGCCAGACCGCAGGCGCGACCGCGGTGACGCCGCTCGTCACCGTCGCCGCCGACCGGCCGATCGTCGAGGCCGCCGGCCTGATGGCCCAGCACGGCATCGCCCACCTCGCGGTCGTCGACCCCGCCAGCCGCCGTCCGATCGGCGTCGTCTCGACGCTCGACATCGCGCAGACGGTCGCCGCCGGGCTCGGCGCGAGCGAGACCTTCCCCTCCGCCTAGCGGCGCCTCAGGCTCGCGCGGCGCGGCGGTTCTGCAGGAAGACGTTGCCGAGCATCGCCGTCACGGCGATGGCGAAGAACGCGATCCCGATCACGTTGATCTGTGGCGGCGTCGCGACACGGGCGGCGCCCCAGACGAAGATCGGGAACGTCACGCGCGAGCCGGCGACGAAGTACGTCACGACGAAGTCGTCGACCGAGATCGCGAAGCAGAGGAGCAGCGCCGCGAAGATCGCCGGCGCGATGAGCGGCAG
>Ga0070741_10006274_pt1 | contig 25681 bp, 21 predicted proteins | sample Coa_R1_4_FD_66440 | JGI IMG/M metagenome (GOLD analysis project Ga0070741, IMG submission 66440) | Surface soil microbial communities from Centralia Pennsylvania, which are recovering from an underground coalmine fire - Coalmine... | ecosystem: Environmental > Terrestrial > Soil > Unclassified ... | reverse complement strand
CCGGCCGGCAACGCCGGGCTGCCCAGGTCGGCCGACGCACCGAAGGCGTAGACCTTGCCGTCACTGCCGAGCATCCAGTAGCCACTGCCCGTCGCCGCGCCGGCGGGGGCGTCGGCCTGCGCCTGGGGGGCGGACTGGGCCAGCGGGAGGACGGCGGCGACGGCCACGGCCGCGGCGGCCGCCAGCCGGCGCCGGAACCGGGAGGTGGTGAGGGGGGCGAGCGAGGGGAACACGGCACCTCTCAATTGGGGTGGGGGAAGAGCCAGGGGCCCCGCTGCGGCGAACCGCAGCGGGGCCCTGGGTGTCTGTTGTTGGAGTTACGAGTCGAGCGTGGCAGCGAAGACGATGGGGTGAGCCGGGGGGTTCGCACCCAGCGAGCCCTGGAAGGGCTTGCTGGAGAAGTTGAAGATCCCACCGTCGGCCGCCACCATCAGGTAGCCGTCGCCGTAGCGGACCATGCCCACCACCGGCTTGTTGAGCGGGGTGCCGCCCATCGAGCCGTTGAAGGGCGCGTCGCCGAAGGCGAAGATGCCGCCGTCGGAAGCCACCAGCCAGTAGCCCGCCCCGTCCCGGGTGGGAACGAGAGCCTCGACCGGCTTGTTCAGCTTCGTGTTGCCCATCGAGCCCATGAAGGCGGCGTCACCGAAGGCGAACACGCCACCGTCGGAGGCGACCATGTAGTAGCCCTGGCCCGACGGGGTCGGGATGGACCCGAGGACCGGACCGTTGAGCGTCACCTTGGACAGGTCGCCGAAGTTGCTGGCGTCGCCGTGGGTGAAGACCCGGCCCTTGCTGGTGAACAGCCAGTAGCCGTGGCCCGAGGGGGTCGACGAGAGGCTCGTCACCTTCTCGCCGGCCAGGAGGGCCGAGGGGTCGACGCCGCCGAGGGTGCTGTCGGCGTCACCGAAGGCGTACACGCCGCCCTTGTCGTCGTTGATCCAGTAGCCCTGGGCGTCGGGGGTCGGCTCGATGTGGACGGCCTTGGCCCCGGCCGGCATGCGGCCGCTGGCGTCACCGAACATCAGGTTCTGGGCGTCGCCGAAGCCGTACACCTTGCCGTCGTTGCCGAGCATCCAGTAACCGGACTTGCCCGGGACCGGGGTGCAGTTGCTGGTGCAGCCCGAAGGCGGCGGCGTGCTGGTGGCGGTGGGCACGACGGCCCCCGGGGCGTGCACCACGTCGGCGATGGCCCGGACCCGGTCGTTGCGGCTGTCGGCGATCCACAGGCTGCCGTCGGCCGGGTTGACCTCGATGTCGTGCAGGTGGTTGAACTCGGTCTGGAGGGCGGGGCCGTTCTCGCCCTGGATGATGTAGGAGCCGCCGTTGGACCGCTGGTCGGCCGGGTGACCGTCGCCGGCGATCGTGTCGATGATGCCGGTGTTGAGATCGATCCGGCGGATCCGGGAGCCGTTCTCCTCGGCGACGTAGAGGTGGCCGGCGTTGTCGCCGGTGATGCCGCGGGGCTCGTCGAGGTGGGCGCTCATCGCCGGGCCGCCGTCACCGTCGTCGCTGTGCTGGGCCAGCTCCTGACCGCCCGCCGAGGCAGCCGCGGCGGCCGCGCCGACGTCGCCGGCGATGGTGGTGATCGTGTGCTGAGCGTCGTTGGCGATCTTGCGGACGAGGTTGTTCCCGCCGTCGGTGATGTACACGGTGCCGTCGTTGGCCACCCACACGCCCTCGGCGTGGCGGAGGTTGGCCATGTTGGCCGGGCCGCCGTCACCGCCGTAGAGCTTCGACTGGATGGTGCCCGCCACCCGGGTCATGATCGGGTTGGGGTCGCCGACGTCGATCTTGCGGATCATGCTGTTGCCCATGTCGGCGATGTACAGCGTGTCGACGCCGTTCTCCTTGGTCATGAAGATGGACTTCGGCTGGTCGAGAGCGATGGTCTTCGGCGGGCCGTCGGCCTGACCCTGCGTGTGCTTGCAGTTTCCGGTGGTCGGGTCCTTGACGCCGGTGCCGGCGTAGGTGTTGATGGTGCCGGAGGTGTCGACGATCCGGATCACGCAGTTGGAGCTGTCGGCGATGTAGACGTTTCCGGCGGAGTCGACCGCCACACCGTGCGGCTGGTTCAGCGTGGCGGCGATGGCGGGCCCGCCGTCACCGCTGTTGCCCACCGCACCGGTTCCGGCGACGAGGTGGACGACGCCGTCGTTACCGATCATGCGGACCTGGTTGTTGAGGGCGTCGGTGACGTAGACGTCGCCGTGCGAGTCGAAGTTGAGGCCCCGGGGATTGTTCCACTGGGACGCGGTGGCCTGCACGTTGTCGGTGCCGGGGCCGCCCTGCCGGAAGGCGACGGTCTCGCCGGCCATGGTCTGGATGGTCCCGGCAGGGCCGGCGGGGCTCGGAACGGCGAAGGCGGACGGCATGGCGCCAAGGCCTGCGCCCACCGCCATGAGCGTCGCGACGGCCGCCGCGACACCGCGGGCGGGACGCAGCCGCCGCTTCTGAGACGGATACGACATTCGTTGTCCTCCAGGGGAGCGAGGGGATGTAGGGGGAGATCGGGACTGCTGGGTTACCGCGGGGGTTGCGCCGCTCTGGCCGGCATTTGGCACCAAAGAGGGGACCGCGGGCGCCCGGCCGCGCTCGTTGGTCTGGGAAGGAGTACGAGAGGCGCCCCACGGATTCCTGCTTTTGCAACACTTCCTTGACGGTTCGAGACGTGCGGGTCTCGGGGCCGGGGCCCGTCCCCGGTCCGGGGAGGCGCTTCCTAAGCTGCCCTTCGATGATCAAAGTGCGCGTGGTGGGCGATATCAGCGAGGCCGACCTGGTCGAGGTCCGCGACCTCCTCGAGGCCGTGGGCCGCTTCGACGACCACCAGGCGCTGGGCGAGCACAAATGGCTCGATCTGGTCCATGGCGGGCAACCCCGCTTCATTGGCTTCATCGCCGAAGACCCCCCGCACCACCATCCGGTGGGCTACGGGCACCTCTCCGCCGAGGGCGAGGGGCCGCCGCCCCACTGGGGGCTGGAGGTGGTGGTCGATCCGGAGCACCGGGGGATCGGCGTCGAGGTGGCGCTGGTCGAGGCGGCGCTGGAACACGCCGCCGAGCACGGCGGCGGCACCGTCCACTTCTGGGTCTTCCGCCCGACCCAGATCCACGACGCCCTGGCCCACCGGCTCGGGTTCAGCCGGGGGCGCGAACTGCTCCAGATGCGCCGTCCGCTGCCCCACCCGGAGGCGCCGCGCTGGCCGGCCGGGGTCGTCGTCCGCCGGTTCGTTCCCGGCCGCGACGAAGACGCCTGGCTGGCGGTCAACAACCGGGCCTTCGAAGGCCACGTCGAGCAGGGCGGGTGGACGAGGGCCGACCTGGCCCAGCGGGAGGCCGAAGCCTGGTTCGACCCCTCGGGCTTCCTGCTCGCCGAACAGGGCGGGAAGCTGGCCGGGTTCTGCTGGACCAAAATTCACCCCGACGGCCTCGGCGAGATCTACGTGATCGCCGTCGACCCCGGCGCCCAGGGGACCGGGCTCGGCAAGGCGCTGGTGCTGGGCGGGCTGGCCAGCCTGGCCGAGCGGGGGATCACCACCGGCATGCTCTACGTCGACGCCGCCAACGAGGGCGCCGTCAACCTCTACCGCCGCCTCGGCTTCGAGGTCCACCACGTCGACCGGTCCTACGTGGCCGAGCTGCGGTGATCCGCCCCGCCCCGGCCGCCGGATTCCCCGCAACTGGCGTTCCTTTTCCGCCCCCCAGCGGAAATGGAACGCCGGTTGCCCACCGCGCCGGCGTCCGCACGAACCGGCGTTCGTTTACCGCCCCCCAGCGGAAATGGAACGCCAGTTGCGCACAGCACCCCCTCCCCGCCAACCGGCGTTCGTTTACCGCCCCCCAGCGGAAATGGAACGCCAGTTCGGATGGGAGGGCGTGATGGGATCCGGCGACCGGGAGGCGGGCGCGACCCGCTACGGCGCCGCCTTCGAGGACGTGGCGGCGTTGCTGGCCGAATGGGGCGAACCGGGGTACCGGGCCCGGCAGGTGTGGGACGGGCTGTACCGGCGCCGGGCGCCGCTGGAGGAGCTGAGCGACGTCGGCCGGCCCTTGCGGGCCCGCCTCGCCGGGGCGCTGTCGCCGGCGCTCACGCCCGTCCACACCAGCTCGGCCGACGGCGGCGAGACGCTCAAGTGGCTGTGGGCGGCGGGCGGCGACGGCGCCTCCGTCGAGACCGTGCTCATGCGCTACCCGGGCCGGGCCACCGTCTGCGTGTCGACGCAGGCCGGCTGCGCCATGGGCTGCACGTTCTGCGCCACCGGGCAGGCCGGCTTCGAGCGCCACCTGAGCGCCGGCGAGATCGTCGAGCAGGTGGCCCGGGCCCAGCACGCCAGCCCGGCCCGGGTGGGCAACGTCGTCTTCATGGGGATGGGCGAGCCGCTGGCCAACTACGACGCCACCTGGGCGGCGGTCGAGCGCCTCCACGACGACTTCGGCCTCTCGGCCCGACACATCACCGTCTCGACCGTCGGCGTCGTCCCCGGCATGCGCCGGCTGGCCGGCGAGCGGCTGCCGGTCACGCTGGCGGTGTCGCTCCACGCTCCCGACGACCGGCTGCGGGACGAGCTCGTCCCCCTCAACCGGCGCTACCCCCTGGCCGAGGTGCTGGCCGCCGCCCGGGCCTACCTGGCCGCCTCCGGGCGCCGGCTCAGCTTCGAGTACGCCATGATCGGCGGCGTCAACGACTCCCCGGCTCAGGCCGACGCCCTGGCCCGCCGCCTCCGGGGGTTCTCGCCCGCCGCCCACGTCAACCTGATCCCCCTCAACCCGACACCGGGGTTCGGTGCTCCCGCCAGCCCGCCCCGGCGGGTGGCGGCCTTCGCCGAGCGGCTCCGGGCGCGGGGCGTCAACGCCACCGTCCGCCGGAACCGGGGCACCGAGATCGACGCCGCCTGCGGGCAATTGCGCACCCGTCACGGCCGTCCGGCGCGCCCCGAACGGGGCGCTCCTGTCACAATGGGGTAACGACGAGGAGGATCCACACCGTGGCCGGACAGCAGCGCTTCTTCGATCCCTCCCAACCCCAGACGCTGCAGATCGCCGTGATCCTGCTGTACTTCGAGGCCTTCTTCACCCTGATCGGCTCCGCCGGTCTGGGGCTGCCCTTCGCCCTGGCCTACGGCGGCGGCGGCTACGGCATCGCCAACGGGAAGAAGTGGGGCTACATCCTCGGCCTGGTGGTCGCCCTGCTGTGGCTGGCCACCCAGTTCGTCGGCCGCACGCTGACGTCGGCCCTCAACGACCCCATCAACCTGATGTTCGCCATCGCCCTCGTCGCCCTGCTGGTCCACCCGCAGAGCCGGGAGTACCAGAAGATCTGGTTCTCGTAGCCGCCGGGTTGCCCTCCGGCGCACGACGTTTGGACGTCTGGTGCCGTCTGGCGACCACAAACGTCCAATCCTCGGGCGGGCGAGCCGGCACCGATAAATTACAAGCTTGTGATTTCGGTTCGCGAGCCGCAGCGGCCGGCCGATCCCGGAATGCTGCCCGGTGTCATCGCCCTCGCCACGCTGCTGGCGGTCATCGGCGGGCTCATGGTCTTCGTCCAGTCGGAGCCACCGCGCGCCGCGGCCGCCGCCACCACCCCGCCCGACCGGCCGATCCGGGCGCTGGCCGCCCTGGCGCCGCCGGCCGCCCCGGCCGCCCCCCTGCCCCCGCCGAACCCCGCCCCCGCCCTGCCCCACGGCAAGGGCATGTGGCTGCACTACCTCCGCCAGGCGGCCGGCAACGACCCCGCCGTTCTCGTCGCCGAGGCGAAGGCCGCCGGGCTCACCCACGTCTACCTCCGGCTCGGCTCGTCGAAGGACGGCTTCTACGCCGGAGGCGACCTCGACCGGCTCCTGCCGGTGGCCCACGCCGCCGGCCTCGCCGTGGTCGGGTGGGACTTCCCCTACCTGTTCGACACCGAGGCCGACGCCCAGCGGGCGGCGGCCGAGATCACCTATACGACCCCGACCGGGCAGCGGATCGACGCCTTCTCGGCCGACATCGAGACCCGCATCGAGGGTGTGAACCTCTCGGTGCCGGGGGCCGACGCCTACAGCCGCCGGCTGCGGGAGCTGGCCGGGCCCCACTACCCGCTGGTGGCGACGGTCCCCCGCCCGCACTACAACCCCGGGTACCCCTACGCCGAGATCGTCCGGCAGTTCGACGCCGTGGCTCCGATGGTCTACTGGCTGGAGCGCGACCCGGCGGCCGAGGTCGACCAGGCCATCACCGACCTCGCCGGGCTGGGCAAGCCGATCATGCCGGTCGGTCAGGCCTACGACGCCGGACCCGAGGGCGGGCCGCCCGGGTCGCCGCCCAAGGAGCTCCTGGTCCGCTTCATCCAGGCCGCCGAGGCCCGGGGCGTGCGGGGCTTCTCGTTCTGGGCCTGGCACACCGCCACCCCCGAGGAGTGGGACGCCATCCGCCAGGCCCGCATCTGCCCCGAAGGCTCAGCGGAACTCCGGCATCACCCGTTCGGCGAAGAGCGACAGGGTGGTGAGATCGGGGTAGTCGGTGCACCAGGGGACGAAGTACGTGCAGCCGAGCCCGACGTAGCGGGCCACCTTCTCGGCCACCTGCTCCGGCGTGCCGACGAGGTTGCCGGCGGCCCACGACTCGAACTCCTCGCCCCAGATGGACCCCCGACCCGCCTCGACCAGCGCCCGGATCTCCGCCTCGCTGTCCCGGACGAGGACCTCGGGGCTCCACGACTTGCCGATCGACTCCTCGTCGCGCCCCACGGCCTTGCAGTGCTGCTTCAGCACCTCCCGCTTGGCCGCCCACTCGTCGGGCTTGCCGCCGAAGTTGGCCCAGTCGGCCAGCCGGGCCACCACCCGCAGCGTCAGCTGCTCGCCGCCGCCGCCGATCCACACCGGCGGCCGGGGTGACTGCAGGGGCTTGGGGTCACACTGGGCCCGGTGCAGGCGGTACCAGCGGCCCTCGTAGGTCGTCTCGGGCTGCGACCACATCGAGGTCACGATCTCGACGGTCTCGGCCATCCGGCCGATGCGCTCCTTCGGCTCACCGAAGTCGTAGCCGTAGCCGGCGAACTCGTTGCGGTACCAGCCGGCGCCGATGCCCCACTCGAGGCGCCCGCCGGAGATCACGTCGATGTTGGAGGTGATCTTGGCCAGCAGCGCCGGCGGACGGTACAGCGCGCAGCCGACCATCTGCCCCAGCCGGATGCGGCTGGTGGCCTCGGCCAGGGCGGCCATCGTCGTCCAGCACTCGAAGACCGCCTCCCCCGACGGCTTCGGGACGTTGTGGACGTGGTCGTAGACCCAGATCGAGTCGTAGCCCGCCGCCTCGGCGGCCAGGGTCACTTCCTTGGTCTTGGCCCAGGCGGCTTGCGGGTCGGAGATCGACCGGAGCTCGCGCTTCCAGCCCTGCGGGGCGAACACGCCGAATCCGATCGCCATTGCGCCGTCCTCCTGAATCCGGGCGGTCTCCGCCGGGCCACCACCGTATTGCCTGGAGGAACCGCCCCCCGGACGGGCGGTAGGGTGGCGAGCGTGCCCAGCGCGCAAAGGAGGCGGTAGATGCCCCGGGCAGCCAAACCCACCCGCCTGCCGGGCGGCGGCGGCATTTCGATGACCACCGAGCCCGACTTCTTCGTGAAGCAGGGCGACTTCCAGTCCCTGGCGGCCGGGCGGCCGACGATGTACTACCGGGAGCCGGCCAAGGCCCTGGTCGACTGGGAGCGGGGCTGGCGGGACTTCTTCCTGGCCTCGTTCCCGGATTCGGTCGAGGCGATCGACGCCGCCGTCGGCTGGACGGGCGAGACGGCCGAGGCCGCCGAGGCAACCCAGGCGACCGACGCCGGTGCCGGCGGGCCCTCCGCCGACTAGCCGTCCCCGCCCGACCAGCCGGGGTCGAGCTGGTGGAGGAATTCGGCGCAGCGGGCCTCCTCGTCGGCCTCGCCGATGCGGGCGGCTTGGCGGCGCAGCCCGTCCAGCGCCAACAGGAACCCCAGGTTCTCCGGGCGGGCCGACCGGACGTAGCCCGAACCCCGCCAGCCGGCCTGGCGGAGGGCGTCGAGGCCCCGGTGGTAGCCGACCCGGAAGCAGGCGTAGGCCTCGACGTCGTCCCGGGCGTGCTGGCCGAGCCGGGCCCAGGCCTCGAGGAAGCGGGGGAAGCGGGCGACCACGGCGGCGATGGCGTCCCGGCGGGCGTCGGGCTCGGCCAGCCCGAGGGCGGCCGCCAGCGCCTCTTGGGCCTCGGCGGGCGCCGGCGGGAGCACCGTCTCGGGCAGGCCGCCGGGCGTCAGTGAGATGGGCAGATCGGACATGGGCGGCATTCTCGCCGACCGGCCTTCCTCCGCAACAGCCGTCCGGAGCTTGAGACGCCGCAGGTGGGGCCGAACCGGCGTTCCTCAGGAACACCTGTCGTTCCAGAGGAACGCCGGAACGGCCGGGGGGCGACCGCTTCCTAGAATCCCGCCCGATGATCGACCCCAACACGATCCTGCGCGTCGACGGCAAGGCCGCCCTCGTGACCGGCGCCACCCGGGGCATCGGCCGGGCGATCGCCGAGAGCCTGGTGGCGGCCGGCGCCGGCGTCTGCGTCACCGCCCGCAAGCAGGCGGAGCTCGACGAGACCGTCACCGCCCTGCGGGCGGCCGGCGGGAAGGTGACGGCCTTCGCCGGCTCGGTCGGCGACCCCGAGGCGGTCGACGGCGCCGTCGCCCACTGCGTCGCCGAGCTCGGCGGGCTCGACATCCTCGTCAACAACGCCGCCACCAACCCCTGGTTCGGCCCCGTCGTGGCGGCCGACATGGGCGCCGTGGTCAAGACCTGGCAGACCAACCAGGAAGGGCCGCTCCGCCTGATCCAGGCCGCCTGGAAGGCGGCCATGGCCGACCGGGGCGGGGTCATCCTCAACGTGGCCTCGCTCGGCGGGCTCAAGCCGACCCCGGGCATCGGCGTCTACAACATCTCGAAGGCGGCGCTGATCCACATGACCCGCCAGCTGGCCATCGAACTGGCCCCCGGCGTCCGGATCAACGCCCTCGCCCCCGGGGTCATCAAGACCTCGTTCTCCCGGGCCCTCTACGAGCACGACGAGAGCGGCGTGGCCGCCCGCCAGCCCATGGCCCGCCTCGGCACGCCCGACGACGTCGCCGCCGCCGCCCTCTTCCTGATCTCCGACGCCTCGTCGTGGATGACCGGCGAGGTCATCGTCGTCGACGGCGGCGGGGCGCTCACCTGGCCTTCGTAGACTGCGCCTTCGTCGACGGCAGCCCGGCCCGGACCGCCGGGTGGGGGACGGCGACGCGGCGCCGCCCGTCCAGATAGGCGGCGATCGACTCGTAGAGCCCGTCGCCGACCATGGCCCGCAGCTCGACCTCGAGGCTGCGGTAGACGGGCTCCGCGCCCGTGAACGCCTCCGGCGCCTCCGTGCACCACCAGGCGAACTCCTGCCCTCCCGCTCCCCAGCCCGTCCGGGCGAACTCCGAGAGGGTGACGGTGACGGTGCCGTCGTCGCCTTCGCTCTCCTCCTTGCGCAGCGGGAGCTGCCAGCAGACGTCGGGCTTGGTGGCCATCGGGTGGATCTCCTGCCGCAGCGCCAGCAGGTGAAGGGCGCACCCCGGGCCGGCCTCGAACCCCGGCCGGTTGAGGAAGACGCAGGCGCCGTCGACCAGCCTCGTCCGCCACCCGCCGCCGGGCAGCCGGGCGGTCACGCCCCGCCGGCGTCCGGCGCCGATGTGCTGCCACTCGTCGGGGGCGAGGTCCTCGGCGGCGGCCAGCACCCGGTCGCGGTCGTCCTCGCCGCTGAAGTGGGCACCGTAGGAGCAGCAGCCCTGGGCCAGCTCCGGGGTTGCGCCGGTCAGGACGCCCTGGCAGCCGCAGCCGAACAGGCACCGCCAGGGCGACGTGAGCCAGGTGACGTCGACCATCCAGCGCCGGTTGGGATCAGCGGGATCGGTGAAGGTGGCCCATTCCCGGACCGGGCCGGGGTGTGCGCCGTTGTCCGGCACGCCGCGGTTCGTCACGAGAGCGCCGCCAGCTCCAGCCACAGCTCGCCGGCGGCCAGCACGCCCCGGCCCAGCTGGGCGAGGTCGACGCCCTCGTCGGGGGCGTGGATCCGGTCGGCGGTGAGGCCGATGCCGAGGTGGAGGACGGGCGCTTCGAGCACCCTCCCGAGCGCCTCCTCGGGCCCCGACCCGCCGCTGCGGGTGAAGAGCGGCGGCCGGCCCCAGACGGCGGCGATGGCCCGGCAGAGGGCGGCCACGGCCGGATGGTCGGTCGGGGTGAGCGCCGGCCCGATAACCGCCTCCCGGTGGATGTCGACGGCGACGCCGGCCGGGACCTGGGCCGGCGCCCAGGCCTCGAAGGCGGCGGCCACCGCCGCCGGGCTCTGGTCGGGGACGAGCCGGAACGTGATCTTGGCCCGGGCCGAGCCGGGGATGATGGTCTTCACGCCGGCGCCGCCGTAGCCGCTGTGGAGCCCGGTGACGTCGCAGGTCGGCCGGGCCCAGACCCGCTCGAGCAGCGGGTGGCCGGCCTCGCCCTCGAGGCAGGCGACCGAGGCGGCTTCGGCCCAGGCGGCCTCGTCGAGCGGGAGGGCGGCCATGGCCGCCCGGTCGGCGGGCGACAACGGCCGCACGCTGTCGTAGAAGCCCGGCAGTGTGACCCGCCCGCCGGCGTCGTGGAGAGCGGCGACGATCCGGGCGATCCAGTGGGCGGCGTTGGGCACGGCACCGCCGTAGACGCCGGAGTGGAGATCGCGCCCGGCGGTGCGGACGCCGACGTCGAAGGCCACGAGCCCCCGCATGCCGGTGGAGACCGACGGGACGTCGGCCGCCCACATGCTGGAGTCCGACACGACGACGACGTCGCAGGCGAGCCGGTGCCGCTCCGCCCGAAGCAGCGCTTCGAAGTGGGGGCTGCCGGTCTCCTCCTCGCCCTCGACGAGGACCTTGACGTTGAGCGGGAGGGCGCCGGGGCCGTGCCGGCCGAGCAGCCCCCGGATCGCCTCGAGGTGGCAGAGGACCTGGCCCTTGTCGTCGCTGGCGCCCCGGCCGAACAGGCGGCCGCGACGGACGGTGGGCTCGAAGGGCGGCGACGTCCACTCGTCGAGCGGGTCGACGGGCTGCACGTCGTGGTGGCCGTAGACGAGCGCGGTGCAGGCGGCGTCGGCGTGAAGCCAGTCGCCGTAGACGGCCGGATGCCCGGCGGTGGAAAGGATCTCGACGTGCTCGAGCCCGGCCGCCGCCATGCGTTCGGCGCACCACTCCGCCGAGAGGGCGACATCGTGGAGGTGGACCGGCTGCACGCCGATCGAAGGGATACGGACCCAGCCGGCCAGCCCGTCGAGCACGGCGTCGCGCTCGGCGGCGAGGAAGTCGCCGAGGATCGGGGAGGCCGCACGCACCATGGGACCTAAGGGTAGGCCGAAGGGTCCGCGACTCCGAGGTCCGGGTCACATACGCTCCGTGGCACGAGCCTTACGATCGGGGGCCGCCATGAAGTCGATGAAGCTGCGGATCCTGTGCTGGTCCGCCACTGCTGTCCTGCTGGCCGTCGCACCGGTATCGGTCGCCAGCGCCCATGCGGCGCCGAACGGAGTGCGGGAAGCGGCGCCGGGCGGCGATCCCAACGGGCAGCCGGGTTACGGGCAGCCGTCGAACCCGCCGCCGAGTAGCCAGCCGTCGGACGGGACCGGCTCGGGTCAGCCGAGCGATCCTCCGCCGAGCAACGGCGGAGGGAACTACGGCTCCGGCGGCAATGCCGGGAGCGGCGGAGGGTCCGGCTACGGCACCGACCCCAACGGCGGCGCCGGGAACAGCGGAAGCTCCGGGTACGGCACCGACCCCAGCGGGGGCGGCTCCGGCAGCGGAGGGTCGAGCTACGGCTCGGGAAACGCCGGCAGCGGCAACGCCGGCGACAGCGGGCCGGGCTACTCGTCGGGCGACAGCGGGTCCGGTTCCGCCTCGGGGCCCGACGGCTCCAGCCAGTCCGGCAGTACCGATCCCGGGAGCGGGTCGGGCACGTCGAAGAGCGACAAGTCCAAGAGCGACAAGTCCAAGAGCGACAAGTCCAAGAGCGGGAAATCTAAGAGCGGCAAGAGCAAGAGCGGCAAGAGCGCGAAGAGCCACGACAAGAAGCAGCAGCAGCGCGGCTCGGTGTCCAACGACCCGAACAGCGGTGATCCCAACGGCGGCGACTCCGCCGGCAACGGCGCCGACAACGGGGGCGACAACTCGGCCGACAACGGCGAGAACTCCGCCGACAACGGCGACGACAACGCCAACTCCGGCGACCCGCAGCACAACGACCCGCCCCGCAAGGCGTCGTCGTGCAAGTCCGACGGCAGCCCGAAGAAGGCCGACCAGCGGGACTGCGGCCACGCCCCCGCGCCGAAGGGCAGCCACGACAGCGGCAGCCACGACAGCGGCAGCCACGACAGCGGCAGCCACGACAGCGGCAGCCACGACAGCGGCAAGTCGAAGAGCGGCGGCAAGAACAACAAGGACCGGAACGGCGACAACCAGGGCGACCACGGCGACGACCCCTGCGCCGATGGCGGCCACGGCTTCATCAACCGGGTCGGCTGCAAGGTTCAGGGCAACTGACGGGTTACGACGCCATCATCGAGCGGCTCCAGTCGATCGAGGAGGAGCTACGCGACCTCGCCTACGACCGCCTGCGGGACGCGCTCGACAGCCCTGACGTCCTCACCGAGGAGCGCCGGATCCACCAGGCCCGCCGGGCCATCGAGAAGGCCATCCGCCTGCTCGGCGCCGACCGGGACGACGCCGACGCCGACCCCGACTGAGCGCTCAGCGCGCCGCTCGAGCCGGGGGCGCCCCGCTCCCACCGCCGCCCGACGGCGGCGGCGACGCCGACCCGCCTGAGGACGGGCCCGGAGGGGGATACCCGGGCTGGAACGGCGGGTCGGGCTGGTTGAAGTAGGGGTCCCGGGCCCACTGGTCGAAGGCCTGGTAGCTCGACGACGACGTCGTCACCCGCCAGTCGAAGAGGTGCACGACCGAGAAGACGACGACGGCGGCGATGGCCGGCAGCTTCTCCCGGACGGCGATCTCGGCCTCGGCGATCCACTTCGCCTTGTCGCCCGGCTGGCGCTCCTGTGCCCCCCACTCCCCGACCATGAGCGGCTTGTGGTGCTGCACCCCGAATTCGTAGAAGGCGTCGAAGATCTCGACGAACGACCGCCAGTCCTCCTTGCGGCCCGGCGACCAGTTGTACCCGTCGGTGCAGATCCAGTCGACCCACTCGTCACCGGGATAGAAGGGCTGGGCGGCGTCCTGCTTGAAGCCGCGGGCGTTGGGGCACCAGACCCGCACGACGTTGTCGGCGCCCCGGGCGTGGAGGCGGCCCCAGATGTACTTCCAGGCCTCGATGAACCGGGCCGGGGAGCCGACCTTGCTCGCCTTCTCGGAGCGGGCGCCGTCCATCTCCCAGCACCACCGCAGGAACAGCGGCTTCCCCAGGGCCTTCAGCCCGTCCGCCCGGGCGTCGATGATGGCGTCGTCGGCTCCGGAGAGAATCGTGTCGACGTCCTCACAGCCCCACGAGATCAGCGGATAGCGGTCGTGGGCGAGGTCGTACGGTTCCCGCCACGTCGGGAAGACCTCGTCGAACGTGTAGTAGTAGTTCCGGATGTCGAAGGTCCGGCCGGCGTCGGCCTCGTACTTCTCGATCTCCTCCTGCTCCGGGGCGGGGGTGCTCGACTGGTCGACGTGCGCCCCGAACAGCGCCCCCTGCGGCGGGACGAGCTTGCCGATGGGCCGGCGATAGTCGGGCGGCGTGGCCGGGACCGGATAGTCGGGGGGCGTGTCCTGCGCCCGGGCCACGAACCCACCGCACAGCTGCGTAAGGAGTATCACCAAGCAAACCAGTGCGGTTTGGGATATGTGACGCTTCACAAGAGTCCAATGTTAGTTGAGTGGTGCTTTAGTTCAACTGAGACAAGCGATGCTTACGCCTGACGTACCCGCCCCTTCGACCCGATGGTCGGAGAACGGCACAATGGCGGCATGCAGACCGAGAATCTGATCGTCAAGGACGAAGGCACCGTCACCCGGATCACGCTCAACCGTCCGGAGAAGCGCAACGCCCTCTCGCACGACCTCATGGTCGAGCTGATCGAGGCCCTCCGGTCGGTGACGGGCCCGGTGGTGGTGCTCGAGGGCGCCGGGCCGTGCCTCTCGGCCGGCCACGACCTGTCGGAGATGACGGGCCGCCCGCTGACCTTCTACCAGGAGCTGTTCACCGTCTGCACCGAGCTGATGGAGACGATCCAGTCGATCCCCCAGCCGGTCATCGCCAAGGTCCACGGCTTCGCCACCGCCGCCGGCTGTCAGCTGGTGGCGGCCTGCGACCTGGCCGTGGCCGCCGAGGGCACGTGGTTCGCCACCCCGGGGGTGAAGATCGGCCTCTTCTGCTCCACGCCGATGGTGGAGGTCTCCCGGGCTGTGGGCCGCAAGCGGGCCATGGAGATGCTGCTCACCGGCACGCCGATCGACACCGCCACCGCCGCCGACTGGGGCCTCATCAACCGGATCGTCCCGGCCGAGGGGCTGGAGGACGCCGTCGCCGAGCTGGCGGGCAAGATCGCCGCCTCGAGCCCGCTGGTGATCGGGCTGGGCAAGCAGGCGTTCTACCGCCAGATCGACCTCGACAAGCGTCAGGCCTACGACCTGACCAAGGCCGTGATGACGATGAACGCCATGACCGGCGACGCCCAGGAGGGCATCTGCGCCTTCCTGGAGAAGCGCGCCCCGGCCTGGAAAGGCGAGTAGCCGCCGCCCCGGCCCGCCCCAACTGGCGTTCGTTTACCGCAGCCCAGCCGAAAAGGAACGCCAGAAACAGCACCCGGCCGGCCCGCCCCAACTGGCGTTCGTTTACCGCCCCCCAGCCGAAAACGAACGCCGGTTGCCGGGAGGGCTGCGAGTCGGGGCCGGCGGGCCCGGGCCGACATAATCCCCGCCGATGGAGAGGAACCTCGCCGACATCTTCGAGGTCGTCGCCGACGCCGTCCCCGACCGGGAGGCGCTCGTCGTCGGCTTCGGCGACGTCCGCCTGACCTACGCCGAGCTCGACGAGCGGGCCAACCGGCTGGCGCACCACCTGGCCGGCGCCGGCATCGGGGCCGGCGACCACGTCGCCGCCTACCTCTACAACGGCACGGAGTTCGTCGAGACCATGCTGGCCGCCTTCAAGCTCCGGGCGGCGGTGGTCAACGTCAACTACCGCTACGTCGCCGCCGAGCTCGACTACCTCCTGCGGGACTCCGACGCCCGGGCCGTCGTCTACGACACCCGGTTCACGCCGACGCTGGCCGAGGTGACCGGAGCGGCCGGGGCGCCGCCCCTCCTCCGCCACCGCCTCGCCGTCGGCCCCGGCCCGGCCGTGCCCGGCTCGATCGCCTACGAGGAGGCGCTGGCCGCCGCGTCGCCCGTCCGCCCCGAGATCAGCCGGACGGGCGACGACCGCTACCTCCTCTACACCGGCGGCACCACCGGGATGCCGAAGGGCGTGCTGTGGCGCCACACCGACATCGTGGCCGCCGGCCTCGGCAACCTCGACGACGTCACCACCGCCGAGGAGGAAGCGGAGCGGGCCCGCCGGGGGCGGGACCGCCACCTGCCCGCCTGCCCCCTGATGCACGGCGCCGCCCAGTGGGTGACGCTGGCCACGTTCTTCGGGGGCGGCACGGTCATCCTCTCCCCCGACACCCGGCTCGACGCCGGCCGCCTGGCCGAGCTGATCTCGGCCGAGCGGGCCACGATCGTGACCATCATCGGCGACGCCGTCGGCCGGCCGCTGGCCGATGCCCTCGACTCCCGGCCGGACCTCGACGTCTCGGCCGTGCGGGTGATCCTCAACAGCGGCGCCATCGTCTCCCCGCCGGTCAAGGACGACCTCATGGCCCGCCTGCCCGGGGCCTTCATCTACGACACGTTCGGGTCGTCGGAGTCGGGCACCTTCGCCCGCTCGACCAGCGGCACCGGCAACACGCCGTCCCAGGGACGCTTCGCCCCCCGCCAGGACGCCGTCGTCCTCGACGAGGACCTCCGCCCGGTTGAGCCCGGCTCGGGCGTCGTCGGCCGCCTGGCCCGCTCCGGCGCCGTCGCCCTCGGCTACTACAACGACCCGGAGAAGACCGCCGCCACGTTCCCGGTCATCGACGGCGTGCGCTACATCATCACCGGCGACCACGCCACGGTCGAGGCCGACGGCACCGTCCAGATCCTCGGCCGGGGCTCGGCCTGCATCAACACCGGCGGCGAGAAGGTCTACCCCGACGAGGTGGAGGCGGCCCTCAAGTCGCACCCCTCCATCGCCGACGCCATGGTCGTCGGCCTTCCCGACGAGCGGTTCGGCCAGCGGGTCGTGGCCCTCGTCGTCAGCCGGACCGGCGCCACCCCGCCCGACCTCGACGAGCACGTCCGCCGCCACGTCGCCGGCTACAAGGCCCCCCGCCAGGTGTTCCCGGTCGAGGCCGTCGAGCGGTTCCCGTCGGGCAAGCCCGACTACGCCTGGGCCCGGGAACGGGCCCTGGAGCTGGCCAGCCGGTCCAGCACCTCGTCCCACAGCTCGGCGTAGGCGGCCACCGCCGGGCTGCGCCGGTCGAAGGACGCCACCGGCGCCTGGTGGGCCCCCATCCGTTCGACCGCCGCCGACGACGGCACGCCCGACCGGAGGATGTCGGGATGGGCCAGGCAGAGGTCGCGGGTCAGCTCCCGGTGGAGCCGCTTTCGCCGGTCGACCATGGAGAAGAAGGGCAGCACCAGCGGCGAGCGCAGGCCCTGGCCTCCCTGCTGCGCCCGCCGGGCCAGGAACCCGTCGAGCTGGTCGAGGGCCCGCAGCGACAACGTCGTGGGAATGATCGGCACCAGGAGGGCGTCAGCGGCGTTGAAGACGTTCTCCGACAGGCGGGAGATGCTCGGCGGGCAGTCGAGGAAGACGTGGTCGTAGCGCTTCCGCAGCGGCCGGACGACGCGCTCCAGGCTGCGGCCGGGATCCTTGGCCCCGTCGAGGACGACGTCGAGGTTGCGGAACGAGAAGTCGGACGGGATGAGGTCGATGCCCGGGAAGTCGGTGGGGGCGATGGCTTCCTCGATCCGGACCTTGCCCCGCACCAGCGACGTGCCGCGGCGTCGGGCCTTGGGGGCGGCCCGGAAGTAGTAGCTGGCCGCCCCCTGGGGGTCGAGGTCGAAGACCAGCGTGCGACCACCCCCGGCCGCCGGCGCCGCCGCCGCCCGGTGGGCCAGGTTGACGACGGTCGCCGTCTTGCCGACGCCGCCCTTCACGTTGTAGGTCGCCAGGACGGCCATTGGCGCAGGACTCTACGTCGGGCGGCGGGGCCGGCGCCTGACGGCCAGCGGCCGGCATCAGCCCTTGGACGGCTGGTTCTTCGTCCGGTCCCAGCTTGCCGACGTCGACGGTCCGGGGGCGCCCGAAGCGGTCGGCGACAGGTAGTCGACCTTCAGCGCGGCGAACGCCAGCGTGACGCTGTCGGTCGGGACGTCGTCGGTCGAGGACCCGGCATCCTGGTACGAGGAGACCATGACGGTCTTGAGCGTCAGGCGGAAGAAGTCCTGCGGGCTCTTGGCGCCGCTGCGCCGCACCGTGAGGACGGCGGTGTCGTAATGCGCCCCGGAGGCGCAGGCCAGCATCAGCTTGGGCGAGGCGGCGCTGACCGGAGCGGTGAAGCTCAGGTCGCTGAAGCTGGCCTTGCCGGCCCCCGCACCGCCGCCGGGACTGCCGACCGACCCGGTGTTGGAGACGCCGAAGCTGTATTCCTTGACGACGATCTCGTCCTTGTGGGCGGCGTCGGTGGACCCGCCCTTCACGTCGCCGAGCTTGAGGAACACGTCGAACGCCATGGCTACACCTCCCCGGTGACGAGCTGGAGCGTGATCTCGGCGGTCCCGTCGCCGCCGAGCTCGCGGTAGCCCTGCCGGACGGCGTAGGTCCCCCGGGCCCCGGCGTAGCGTCCGGTGCCGCCGATGATGGCGAAGGGATCGTGGCGGTCGGGGTCGGGCGTGCCCGTGCCGGCGCCGATGATCGACCCGTCCGGCAGGAGGAACGTGTGGAGCTCGAGGCTGCCGGCGCCGGCGGGGCCGACCTGACCGGGCGCGCCGAGGTGGAAGAGGGCGGCGTGGAACTCACCGACCTTGTCGCCCCCCGGCCCGGCGTGGAGATCGCCCGAGGCCACCAGCCGGTCGCCCCGGGCCGGGAGCTCCCCGGCCCGCTTCGTCGGCCCGTAGCTGCACCAGTTCCGGCCGTAGAGGGTGAGCGTGGTGACGGCCGGCGCCGTCGCCGTCGCCGCCGCCGGGGACAACGGCCCGGCCCCCTTCAGGCCCACCAGGCCCGCGGCGCTCAAGAGCCCCTTCTTGATGGCCACCCGCCGAGACGTCCCCATGGCACCCCCTCTCGCGCTGAGCGGCCCGACCGTAATCCGCCCGACCCCTCTGCGCACACCCCGCCGGGGTGTTCCCGCTCCGACGCCGGCGTGAATTCTCCGGTCCGCCGGCCCGGGTAGGGTCAGGCGATGAACCGGCTCGCCGACGAGACCAGTCCCTATCTCCGCCAGCACAAGGACAACCCCGTCGACTGGTACCCCTGGGGCGACGAGGCCTTCGCCCGGGCCAGAGCCGAGGACAAGCCGATCCTCCTGTCGGTGGGGTACTCGGCCTGCCACTGGTGCCACGTGATGGCCCACGAGTCGTTCGAGGACCCGGCCACCGCCGAGGTCATGAACCGCCTGTTCGTCAACGTCAAGGTCGACCGGGAGGAGCGGCCCGACGTCGACTCCGTCTACATGACGGCGGTGCAGTCGATGACCGGCCGGGGCGGCTGGCCGATGACGGTGTTCCTCACCCCGGAGGGCAAGCCGTTCTACGGCGGCACCTACTTCCCCAAGGACGACCGGCACGGCCTGCCCGGATTCACCCGGCTGCTGGAGGCGGTCGACGACGCCTGGCGGGAGCGGCGCGACGAGCTGCTCGGCCAGGCCGGGCGGCTGGCGACGGCCCTGGCCGGCAGCAGCAGCCTGCCCGGCGCCGGCGACGGGTCGGGGCTCACGGCCGCCGTGCTCGACCGGGGCGCCGCCCAGCTGGCGGCCCAGTTCGACGCCCGCTTCGGGGGCTTCGGCGGCGCGCCGAAGTTCCCCCAGGCCATGAGCCTCGATCACCTGCTGCGCCACCATGGGCGGACGGGCGATGCCGGCTCGCTCGACGTCGCCGTGGCCACGCTCGACGCCATGGCCGCCGGCGGGATGTACGACCAGCTCGGCGGCGGCTTCCACCGCTACTCGGTCGACGCCCGCTGGCTGGTGCCCCACTTCGAGAAGATGCTCTACGACCAGGCGACCCTGGCCCGGGCCTACCTCCACGCCTGGCTGGTGACCGGCGAGGGGCGGCACCGGCGGGTGGTGGAGGAGACGGTCGGCTACGTCCTGTCCGACCTGCGCCATCCGGCCGGCGGGTTCTACTCCGCCGAGGACGCCGACAGCGAGGGCGAGGAGGGGCTGTTCTACGTCTGGTCGCTCGACGAGCTGCTCGAGGTGCTGTCGGCGGCCGGCCTCGCCGACGCCGAGGCCAATGCGGTGGCGGCCTGGTGGGGCGTCACCGCCGGCGGCAACTTCGAGGGCCGCAACATCTTGCACGTGGCCGGGTTCTCGCTCGACGACGACGCCCGGGGCGGGCCCGGCCGGGGCGCGGCGCCGCCGGCGGCGCTGGAGCGGGCCCGGGCGGCCCTCTTCGACCACCGGGAGAAGCGGGTGCGGCCGGGGCTCGACGACAAGGTCCTCACCGGGTGGAACGGGATGTTCCTCCAGACGCTGGCCGAGGCCGCCGCCGCCTTCGGCCGGGCCGACTGGATGGCGGCGGCCCGGGCCAACGCCCGATTCCTGTTGTCGGAGCTGCGCAGGGAGGACGGCCGGGTGCTCCGCTCCTGGCAGGACGGCTCGGCCCGCCATCTCGGCTACGCCGAGGACTACGCCGCCCTGCTCGGCGCGCTGGTGACGCTGGCCGAGGTCGACGACATCGCGTGGCTGGCGCCGGCGGGCGACATCGCCGCCGGGCTCTGCGACCTCTTCGCCGACCCCGGCGGCTTCTACACCACCGGCGTCGACGCCGAGGCGTTGATCACCCGGCCCCGCGACCTGTTCGACAACGCCACGCCGTCGGCCAACTCCCTGGCCGCCAACGGGCTGCTGCGCCTGGCCGCCCTCACGGGCGTTGCCCGATGGCAGGAGGCGGGCGAGGTGGCCGTCCGGGCCGTGGGCTCCGTCATGGGCGAACACCCGACGGCCTTCGCCGAGCTGCTCGGAGCGCTGGAGCGGCTGGTCACGCCGCCGGTGGAGGTCGCCGTCGTCGGTGATCCCGCCGACCCGGCCACGGCGGCGCTGGTGGCCGAGGTCCGCCGGCGGTTCCTGCCCCGGGCGGTGTCGGTGTCGGCGCCGCCGGACACCGGCGCCGGCCTCACCCCGCTGTTGGCCGACCGTCCGCTGGTCGACGGCCGGCCGACCGCCTACGTCTGCCAGCACTTCGCCTGCCGGATGCCCGTGACCGACCCCGCCGCGCTGGCGGCCGAGTTGGACGAGGTCCTCCGCCGCTGACCCGTCCCCCAACTGGCGTTCGTTTACCGCCCCCCAGCGGAAACCGAACGCCAATTGCCACCCAGCCGGCCGCCACCCCCAACCGGCGTTCGTTTACCGCCCCCCAGCGGAAATCGAACGCCAGTTGTCAGGCGGCGGGGCGGCGGAGACCGGCCGTCCTCACGGCACCGCACTTCGACGATCGGGCGAGGGGAACACCGGTTTCAAAAAAGGATCAGCCGGGAGGGTCGGGGATCTCGATCGGGATCGCGACGGCGGACGCCGGCGCCGGCAGGGACCGGCCCCGGAGGCGCCAGAGGGCGAAGCCGACCAGGGCGGCGAGGGCGATTCCCAGAGCGCCGCGGTCGCCGGCCATCGGCCGGGCCGGCGGGGAGGACGAGCCGGTCGGGAGCAGCGGCGCCGAGCGGGACGCCCGGGGGGCCGGTGGGATCCGGTCGGCGGCGATCAGCGCCTGGAACAGGCCGCCCGGGACCAGGCCCGATGCGGCCCCGGGGCGGGCCTCGCCGTCGGCGGCCGATGCCGGTGCGGCCGCGGCCGGGTCGGCGACCGCCGGAGTGGCGGTGGCGGTGGCGACCCGGCCCGGGCCGGAATCGGCCGTGATCGTCACGGCGTACGGGCCCGGGCGGGTGGCGGGCGGCAGCCGCAGCCGGTACTCCGCATTGGCGCTGAACTGGTACTGCGGCGCCAGGATCTGGGCCGGTGGGCCGCCCGGCGGCTGGGCGGTGGCCGACACGACGCCCGGCAGGTTCGACCTGAACCTCACGCTCACCGGCTGGCCGGGCAACGGGTCGGCGGGGTCGACGCCGAGCACCGACACCGCCGCCGCGCCGGCCTGGTCCCGGGGCGGTAGCAGCCGCAGCCCGCTACCCGACGGGACCACCTTCCAGGAGCCGGTGGCGACGGGCACGATGACCCGGCCCCGGGAGTCGAGCACCCGGAACGGGCCGGAGGCCGTCACGATCGCGGCGGAGGCCGCCGGAGCACCGGCGGCGGACGCCGGCGCCGCCTTCCCGCCCCCCGGGCCGCCGGCGGGCCCGCCCGGCTTCCCGGGGCCAGCCGCGCCCTGCGCCCCGGCGTCGGCCGGCGGATGGGGCGGGGCGCCGGTGCTGACGGCCACCCGGACCCGGGCGGGAAGCTTCGCCGCCGGCACCCGGGTCGGCTCGATCCCGCCGTAGTAGGCAGCGAGGATGGCCGCCGCCTTCAGCCCCCGGAGGGCTTTGCCGTAGGCGCCCCACTGGCTCATGCCGATGCCGTGGCCGTAGCCCCGGCCGTCGAGCGAGAGGACCCGGGCCCCGTCGTCGGGCCGCGCCGTGAAGAGGATCGAGGGCACGGTCGTGCTGCGCCCCTCGGGCGGCGCGACGGCGGCGTCGACCTTGGCCCGGAACTCCGTCCGCGGCACGGCGGCGTGGCCCGCAGCGCCGTCGGCGCCGGTCCAGTCGACCTGGACGTCGTCGGGGGTCGCCCGCACCGCCTTCACGGTGCCCGGCACGGCCAGGGCCCGCCCGACGTCGTCGTAGGACATCGACAGGCCCCACCGGTGGAGCGGGCAGCGGGCGTCGTCGGGATCGTCCACCGGCTTCAGATAGGGCTTCCCGCCGCTGACGCTGCGGCCGCCGTTGCACGCCGAGTACTTGGCCAGGATCGGCGACCCACCGCTCAGCAACGCCAGCCCGGCCGTGTCGCGCACCGCCGCCGCCCAGTGGACGCCGTTCGGGGCCCGCTCCTTGGCCACCCCGCTGTAGACCTGGCAGCTGTCGGTGGCGCAGATCTGCGCTCCGAGAGCGGCGGCGTCACCGGCCGGCGGGCTGGAAAGCACCCACAGCAGGTACGTCCGGGAGGCGATGGCCTGGGCCCGGAGCGCCTCCGCCGGCCAGCTCGAGGGGACCTCGGAGATGCCCGTCAGATAGTCCTCGAGGGCGACGTCGTTGACCGCCCCCACCCCGTCGGCCGTGCGCCGCAGCTCGAGCAGGCCGTGGTATTCGCCGACGCCGTCGAGCGACACCGTCGGCCGGTCGGCGTCGGATGCGGCACCGGCCCCGGCCCCGGGCGGGGACGGCACCAGCGGCTCGATCCGGGCGACGTCGGTCACCAGCACCGGCGCCCTCGGCCCGGACGGCGGCCGCTTCCAACGTGAGCCCGAGCCCCGGGCCTCGGCCGCCGGCGTCCCGAGCGCCCCGAGCGCCCCGAACGCCAGCACTGCGGCGATGAGCGCGGTGAACGGCATGCGGAGGCCCGTACGCACGGCCCGTTACCCTTACACAGCGGTCACTCGGGCCACAAGGGCACCAAGAGTGATCCGGCAGCGCGCTGAGCGTTCAGCGACCGTTCTTGGCCAGCACCGCCGCCAGCGACTCGGCCGGCGCCCACCCGAAGGCGATGAGCGTGTCGCCCTTCCCTGGATCGACCGGGGCCAGCAGCTCCTGCACCTCGGGCTCGGGGTCGCCGCCCAGGTCGATGGCCAGCATCGGCTCGGGCGTGCCGTTCCCCGACGACCGGAAGGCCCGGTCGTCGTAGCGGTCGTCGCAGCCGAACCGCTTGGCCAGGCGCCGGCCCCAGGCCCGGTCCTCCCCGCTGGCCCGGTAGCCGGGACGGGGGCAGGGCTCCTGGAGCCCGCCGAAGAGCCGGTAGAGGGCCGGATTGGCGATGCGGCCGGCGACGAGGACGTCCTCGTCGGGGAAGGAGATCGCTGCCCGGCGGTAGAGCTCGGTGGTCATGGCCTCGAGCATGGGGCCGCCCTCGCCGTTGGCGTCGGTGGCGCCGAGGCCCCACAGCACGCAGGGCGTGCCGCCGATCCGCTCCAGCGACCCGAAGAGGAAGCCGTGGACCTCGTCCTCGCTCATGACCATCGTCACGCGGCTGAAGCGCTCGACCTGGTCGTCGATGGTGCTTTCGGGGAGGGGGCTCCCCGCCTTCCGGAGAACCTCCGACAGTTCGTCCAGCTCGGCGGGCTTGAGGGAAGCCGAATCGCGGATGTCGACATCCATGACCCGCCATTGTGTCGCGGAAAGAACCCTGGATGAAAGTCGGAGGGCCGTGAACGGTCGCCGACGGGCTAGAAGACCGAGTCCGCTCCCAGCAGCACCCGCAGCTCGGCGTGCAGTGCGTTCCCGCCGTCGACGCACCAGCCCGGGCCGAGCCGCAGGACCGTCTCGCGCCGCCCGTCCTCCACGTGGAGCAGGACCGCCGAGTCGCCCGGGTGGGCTTCGAGGATCCGTTTGACCTCGCCCACCAGCGTCTCCGTCAGCCGGGAGGCGGGGACCTTGAGGCGGACGGGCGGGCCTTCGCCCACCACCAGCTCCGGACGCTTGATCTCCATGGCGATGAACTTCGCCTGGTCGTCGCGCCGGTCGATGCGGCCCTTCACGCAGACGACGCCGTCCTCCTCCAGGAGATGGCCGTAGTCGGCCATCGTCCGGGGGAAGACGAACACCTCCATGGCCGCCTCGAGGTCCTCCAGCACGAAGGTGGCCATGAGGTCGCCCCGCTTGGTGTAGCGGCGGTTGAGGGCCGTCACGACGCCCCCCAGGGTGGTCGGGGAGCCGTCGTTCATCTCCTTGGCCTCGGTCAGCGTCGACTCGACGTGGCGGGCCAGCGCCGCCTGCGCCCCCATCAGCGGGTGGTCGGAGACGTAGAGGCCCAGCATCTCCTTCTCGTAGGCCAGGCGCTGCGTCTTGTCGAACTCGACGTCGGGGACGTCGACCCGGTCGATCTCGGCCGGCCCGCCGCCGACGGTCGCCTCGCCGAAGAGGCTCATGATCCCCGCCTCCGCCTCCCGGCGGCGGGCCAGCGCCGAGTCGACGATCCGCTCGAAGACCATCAGCAGGCCCTTGCGGGGATGGCCGAGGGAGTCGAAGGCACCGGCTTTGATCAGCGACTCCAGCGCCCGCTTGTTGAGGACCGTGGGGTTCACCCGGTTGCAGAAGTCGGCGAAGGAGGCGAACGGCCCGTTCTCCTCCCGTTCGGCCACGATGTGGGCCACGATGCCCTCGCCGACGTTGCGGACGGCGGACATGCCGAAGGGGATCGCCCCGTCCTTCCCGACGAAGTCGCTCTCGGCCACGTTGACGTCGGGCACCAGCACCGGGATGCCGAGCACCCGGCACTCGTTCAGGTAGACGGCCGTCTTGTCCTTGTCGTCCTTCACCGAGGTCAGGAGGGCGGCGAGGTACTCGACCGGGTGGTGGGCCTTGAGGTAAGCCGTCTGATAGGAGACGAAGCCGTAGCCGACCGAGTGCGACTTGTTGAACGAGTAGTCGGCGAAGGGCTCGATGATGTCGAACATCTGCTCGCCGAAGGCGGCGCCGTAGCCGGCGGCCTCGCAGCCGGCCACGAACTTCGAGCGCTCCTTGGCGATCAGGTCCCGCTTCTTCTTGCCGGTGGCCTTGCGGAGGTTGTCGGCCTCGGCCAGCGAGTACCCGGCCATCCGCTGGGCCACCTGCATCATCTGCTCCTGGTAGATCATCAGCCCGTAGGTGGGGGCGAGGATCTCCTCCAGGTCGTCGTGGTAGTAGGTGACCGGCTTCCGCCCGTTCTTGCGGTCGGCGTAGTCGGTGTGCATGTTGGCGCCCATCGGCCCCGGCCGGTACAGCGCCACCAGTGCCGCCACGTCCTCGAAGCAGGTCGGGGCCAGCGACCGCATGAGCGACCGCATCGGCCCGCCCTCGAGCTGGAAGACGCCGATCGAGCGGCCCTCGCGGAGCATCTCGAACGTCTTCTCGTCGTCGAGCGGGACGTTGTCGATGTCGAGGTCGATCCCGGTCGAGGCCTTGATGAGCTCCAGCGTCCGGTCGATGACCGACAGGTTGCGCAGGCCGAGGAAGTCCATCTTGAGGAGGCCGAGGTCCTCCACGCCGTGCATCTCGTACTGCGTGACGATCGGCGCCTCCTCCAGCCGGCCGCCGGGCTCGGGCTTGCGCTGGATCGGCAGATACTCGGTCAGCGGCTCCCGGGTGATGACGACCGCCGCGGCGTGGATCCCGTCCTGGCGGCGGAGGCCCTCGAGGCCCAGCGCCACGTCGCAGACCCGCTTCACGTCGGGGTCGGCCTCGTAGAGGTCGCGCAGCTCGCCGGCCATCTTGTAGCCGTCCTCGAACTTGTCCTTCCGT
>Ga0070741_10006273_pt1 | contig 25682 bp, 22 predicted proteins | sample Coa_R1_4_FD_66440 | JGI IMG/M metagenome (GOLD analysis project Ga0070741, IMG submission 66440) | Surface soil microbial communities from Centralia Pennsylvania, which are recovering from an underground coalmine fire - Coalmine... | ecosystem: Environmental > Terrestrial > Soil > Unclassified ... | reverse complement strand
ACTTTGATCCAGCGCACGAGGCGCCACTTGAGCCGCCCAAAAAGAAGGCCAAAACCCGCTCCTCTGAGGCTCAAGCAGAAACCGAACAAGAACCTGCCCAGGAAACCACTCCCACAGCCTAGCCTGCCTTCCTATATTCTGTTTGCTAGATGCCAAGCTGCTCTCCACAAAAAGTAATTATCAATGAACGCGCGGCAGCCCGCCTCCGTAGCGGCCATGTATGGGTTTATGCCTCTGACGTGCTGAATGATGCCGGTGCGCCGCCGGGAGCGCTGGTCCACGTGGTGGGGCCAAAAAGCCATGCCTTTGGCTCTGCGATTTACAGTTCGTCGTCACAGATCAAGCTGCGCCTGCTGGGGCGGGAGATTCTTAAATCAGAAGAAGAGCTTTTGCAGCTATTGCAGCACCGTCTGGCAGAGGCCGTGGCTTATCGATCCAGAGTAGTACGTGACTCTGACGCCTTCCGGTTAATTTTTAGTGAAGCAGATCGACTGCCGGGGCTGATCGTAGACCGCTACAACGACGTTTATACCTTCCAGGTGCTTACGCAAGCATGGGACAAACCAGAGCGGAAACAAGCTATCGTCTCTGGAATCCGTGAGCTTGCTCAGGCAGAGCACATTGTCGAGCGGGTGGATGCTCGCATTCGCGAGCTTGAGCAGTTGCCGATGATCGAGTCTGCGCCGGTTCATGGCGATAAAACCTCAACGATCTTCACCATGAACGGGGTAAAGTTTCATTACGCCGCCATGAGCGGGCAGAAGACCGGAGCATTTCTTGATCAGCGTGAAAACTACGTTGTGGCCGCAAAATATGCTCGCGGTGAAGCCTTGGATGTGTGCACCTATCAGGGCGGTTTTGCGCTGCATCTGGCGCGAGTGTGCCAGAGGGTCACGGCCCTGGATATCTCGCGGGAGATGTTGGAAGTTGCCGAGCAAAATGAAAAGCTGAATGCTGTGGCGAACCAGCAGGAAATCGAATGGATTGAAGCCAACGCGTTTGATCTGCTGAAGGACTATGCCGCCGCGGGGCGGCAATATGACATGGTCGTGCTCGACCCGCCAGCCTTCGCCAAGTCAAAAAAACACCTGTCCTCAGCCATGCGGGGCTATAAAGAATTGAACCTGCGCGCCATGAAGATGTTGAAGCCGGGAGGCGTGCTGGTGACATGCTCGTGCTCCTCTGCCGTTAGCGAAGAAGATTTTCTTGCCATGCTGACCGAAGCCGGGCAGGACGCGCATCGCTCCATGCGGCTAATTGAGAAGCACGCTCAAGCCAAAGACCACCCGATCCTGCTCGGAGTGCCTGAAAGCCATTATTTGAAGTGCTTTGTGCTCAGCGCAATTTGACTTAAAGATCCTAAACCACCCAATTTCGTTAAAGCCCTTTAAGCAACTGCCACGGCTTCATGTCAAAGGCAGCAGCGACCTTTTCAAGAGCAATTAGACCTATCTCTTTTCTTCCATTCTCCAAACGCGAAATATATGGGCGCGTAAGCCCAGAGTGTGCTGCTAAATCAATTTGCTGCCACCCCCGCGCATCGCGCAATCGCCGGATTCTCCGTCCCAAGCGCACACGGATGTCATTTGCCATGCAGTAAGAGTCTGCGTATCCTTTAGTGCACATGTGCTCCATCGGGCACATCGATAGGAAATATTAGCGTGCTTCATTACCTTGCCTTAATTGCGCTGGTCTTTGTCAGTTTAGTGCTGAGCGTACTGATATTTGGCCGGGTATTTCTTTACATATTGAGCACAGAGGAAAACATTATCGCCGCTACCTGTGCGGCACTGCTGGCAATGATCTGCGCGATCTTAACCGTGTTGCTTTTGCTTGCAGTTGCTACTTCGATCTGGAGATGACTCTTGGTGGCTTGCGCTTGCGATCTGCCTTGAGGAATTCTGAAGGATGGCTTGTGGTCGGGACTCTCAGCCCTAACTGACAGCCCTCAAACCCAGAAAACCAAAATATTTTAACTGCTGAATCTGATTATATTCAGCCAAGTAATTGGATTAATCCATTTAGAATCAACGATATGAATCGGCATAACTACCAGAATATTTTTTCTATCTTATACTTGACAAAATTACACTCATATTTTATGCTTTCTTTGTACTAATAATTGCATCAAAGGTTTAACAAGGCTTTTATAAAAACCTCTTTCGAGATACAGGAGATAAAAAAAATGACGACAATCACCAGAATTGACCCCTTCCGTGAGCTGGCCAGCTTCTTTGAGAACTTTACCGACGGCAGCGGTAAGGCGCAGTTGGCGGCTGGAACCTTTGTTCCCGCAGTGGACGTTTATGAGGACGAGCACAATCTGGTCCTCAAGCTGGAAGTCCCGGGCGTGAATGAAGAAGACCTGAACGTGAGCCTGGAAAACAACACGCTGACGGTCCAGGGCGAGCGCAAGTTTGAAAAAGAAGAGAAGGAAGAAAACTTCCATCGCATTGAGCGTCGGTACGGTTCTTTTACCCGCACATTCAAACTCCCCAACACTGCGGATACGGACAAAGTGGAAGCAGGCTATGAAAAGGGCATCCTGAAGATCACCGTGGCCAAACGGGCAGAAGCCAAACCAAAGCAGATCAAAGTGGGCAGCAACGAAAAGACCCTTCAGGGCCAATAAGCAGACGTTCACGCTTCCGGGTGAACAGCATCGAAACGGGAGATGGGGTGTCCATCTCCCGTTTGTTTTGAGCTTGATATTGAATCGCCAGGCGAAATCCTGAGCTGGGAGCGTGAAATCCTGAGCGTTAGCGAAGGATCTAAAGTCAGAGAGACAATTAAGAAGTTGAGCAGGAGATAGAAATTTATGGCAATTCGTTGGGACAAATTCACAATCAAGGCGCAAGAGGCGATCCAGCAGGCGAATGAGATCGCAGGACAGCATGGCAATCCGGAGATGCTGCCGCAGCATCTTTTGGCAGCGCTGTTACCGGACCAGGAAGGCATTGTTGTGTCTGTGCTGGCCAAGCTGGGTGCCAATGCGGCTACGCTCCAGTCCCAACTCATGGAGCGAATTGATCGATTGCCCAAGGTTTCCGGCGCGTCAGCGCAGCCGCACCTTTCAGCGGCAATGTCTCAGGTGCTGGACCAGGCATTCAAAGAGGCTGATACCTTTAAGGACGAATACGTCTCCACCGAACACCTGCTGCTGGCAATGCCCAGAGACAAAAGCAAGAGCAATGAAGTGGGGCAATTTCTGGCCGGTGCGGGAGCCACTTATGATGCGATTTTGAAAGCGCTGACCGCTGTGCGCGGGTCGCAACGCGTGACCGACCAAAACCCTGAAGGCAAATATCAGGCTTTGCAGCGCTATGCCAAAGACCTGACTGAGCTGGCGCGGCGCGGCAAGCTTGATCCTGTGATTGGGCGTGACGAAGAGATTCGTCGCGTAGTCCAGGTGCTTTCTCGCCGGACCAAAAACAACCCGGTGCTGATCGGTGAGCCGGGTGTGGGCAAGACTGCCATTGTAGAAGGGTTGGCGCAGCGCATTGTCTCGGGCGACGTGCCGGAGATCCTGAAGAATAAGCGCGTGGTGGCTCTCGATCTCGGCTCCATGCTTGCAGGAGCAAAGTATCGCGGTGAATTTGAAGATCGCCTGAAAGCCATTTTAAAAGAAATTGAGGATTCAAACGGACAGGTCATTCTCTTTATCGATGAACTTCATACACTGGTCGGCGCAGGAGCGGCTGAAGGCGCCATTGATGCCAGCAACATGCTCAAGCCCGCGCTGGCTCGCGGAGAGCTGCGGGCCATTGGCGCAACCACGCTGAATGAATATCGCAAATACATCGAGAAAGATGCAGCTCTGGAGCGGCGCTTCCAGATTGTGTTTGTAGGCGAGCCAAACGTGGAGGATACGATCTCCATTTTGCGTGGCCTCAAGGAAAAGTATGAGGTCCACCATGGCGTGCGGATCAAGGATTCAGCTATCGTCGCGGCGGCCACGCTTTCGCACCGGTACATTTCTGATCGTTTCCTGCCGGACAAGGCGATTGATCTTGTGGATGAAGCCGCGGCCTCACTGCGCATTCAGATTGACTCCATGCCTACCGAGATCGATCAACTGGAGCGCCGGGCCACGCAGCTTGAGATTGAGAAGCAAGCGCTAAAGAAAGAAGACGATGCTAATTCGCGTGAGCGCTCCGCAGCCGTGGAGCGGGAGTCGGCACAAGTTCGCGAGCAGGCGAACGCTCTCAAAGTCCGCTGGAAGGAAGAGAAAGAGGCCATCACCAAGGTCCGCCAGCTCAAGGAGCGCATTGAGCAGTTGAAGATTGAAGAGCAGCAGGCTGAGCGCGGTGGAAACCTGGAGCGCGTGGCCGCGATCCGCTACGGCGAGCTACGCCAGGCAGAGACGGAGTTGAATCGGCTCAGCGCCCTGGCGGATGAAAAGCAGCGCCGCATGCTCAAGGAAGAAGTAGATGAAGAAGATATCGCGAAGATCGTCTCCAAGTGGACCGGCATACCTGTCTCCAAAATGCTGGAAGGCGAGGTCAAGAAGCTGGTAAGCATGGAAGATCGCTTGCGGCAGCGCGTAGTGGGACAGGACCCTGCATTGTCGCGTGTAGCCAATGCTGTGCGGCGTTCGCGCGCGGGTTTGAGCGATCCCAAGAAGCCAATTGGTTCCTTCATCTTCTTGGGGCCAACCGGCGTGGGCAAGACTGAGCTGGCGCGCGCGCTGGCTGAGTTCCTGTTTGACGATGAGCATGCCCTGGTGCGGATCGATATGTCTGAGTACATGGAGAAGCACGCAGTGGCGCGGCTGATTGGGGCGCCTCCGGGATACATTGGCTATGACGAAGGCGGACAGATGACTGAAGCTGTGCGTCGCCGGCCCTATTGCACCATTTTGTTCGATGAGATTGAGAAGGCGCATCCTGACGTGTTCAATATCCTGTTACAGATATTGGATGACGGGCGTTTGACGGATTCACGCGGCCGCACCGTGGATTTCAAAAATACGGTGATCATCATGACGTCGAATATCGGCGCGAGCTATTTGCAGGCTGAAGGCGTAAGCTCGCCGGAAGCTTTTGCCGAGGCGACTGAGCACGTAATGGAAGCGCTGCGCCAGCACTTCCGTCCGGAGTTTCTCAACCGCGTGGATGACGTGATTGTCTTCAGCCCGCTAGGTGAAGAACAGCTCACGCACATCATTGAACTGCGGCTGGACGATCTGCGGAAGCTTCTGGCCGATCGCAAGATCACCATTGAGCTTACGCAGAACGCGAAAGAACTGCTGTTTATTGAAGGCTATGATCGCGCTTACGGCGCGCGTCCGCTAAAACGGGCGATCCAACGGCTGGTGCAGGACCCGCTGGCATTGAAGATTCTGGAAGGCGAGGTGCTTCACGGCGATCATGTGGTGGTAGATGCCGACATTGCCGCACGCAAGATGGCGTTTACCGTTAGCGGGCGTACCGCGCAAGAGCCTGCCGGCACTCGAAAAGGAAAGTAAGCAGGAGAAATTTCGCTGCGAGTCAACAGGAAAAGTTGGCTCGCGGTTTTCTTTTTGGGCTGATTTTTTCCACTTTGGGTTATACTCCGCGTCCGGAGACCCCAATCATGGCCGCCAATGTTCAGCCCGCTCCCGCCACCAGCCAGCCTGCAAAAGCATGTCCCAGTTGCGGCATCGAACTGCAAAGGAAGTTCTGCCACAAGTGCGGTGAAAAAGAGTTTCATCAGCATGATCTCTCGGTCAAACATTTCCTGCTGCATGCCCTAGGTGAGTTTACGCACCTGGACTCGAAAATATTCGCCACTCTGCGCTATCTCTTTACGCGGCCAGGCTACCTGACCCTGGAGTACGCTTCCGGACGCAAAGCAAAGTATATGAAGCCACTCAGCCTGTTCCTGCTGGCAGTGGCATTGATGTTCTTGGCTGATTCCATTCACCCACGCACCGCTTACAGCATCAGTTTCATCAATCAAAACGATAAAACCGGAAATTTGGATCGGATGTGGAACAAGCTTGCGGCCAAAAAACACGTCGCCAAGGAGCTGCTGCTCGAGCGGATTCAAGAGAGGATTCATCGCGTGGCTTCGGCGGCACAGTTAGTCAATGTTGGGGCCATGTCCCTCATTCTTGCCGTCATGTATCGCAGGCGCTATTTCGTAGAGCACCTCGTATTCTCTCTGCACTTCCTTTCGTTCGCTTACCTTGCCACCGTCTTATTGTGGCCGCTGGCTCCCTTCCTGGGAGTGAAGACCGTGGCAAGCTGGATCTTATTAGGGGTGGTCACCGTCGTATTCTTTAGCTATTTGTTTATAGGCTTGCAGCGGGTGTATCGCAGCGGCGGCAAAGTAGAAACTTTTTTCAAGACACTGTTGGTCTATGCGGTGACCCAGTTATTTATTGTTCTCATACCAATCTTTGTAATGCTAGGAGCGATCATCAGCGCCGCCAAAGCGTGAGCTTCTCCCGATCAGGAACGCATCCAGCTCTCACCAGCACCCAACCCCTTGCGTCTTCCTGACGTCTCATCATGCAGAGGGAGAATCATTTATGGCAGCACGGAAGAAGTCTAGCAGTTCGAAAAAATCATCCAGTTCGAAGAAAAAATCGAGCGGACGCAAATACAGCAAGAAAGCCAGCCAGGAAGTGCGTACTGAGATGCATCACATGCGCTCAGGCAAGCATTCAAAAAAGCATCCCATCAAGAGCCGCAAGCAGGCGATTGCCATTGGCCTTTCCAAAGCGCGCAAAAAGGGCGCAAAGGTCCCGCGCAAAAAAGCAGCTTAATCTTTTTGTTTTTCAAAAGCACGCAGAAATTCTAGGACCAGAAAACTTGAGGAGCCGTACGCTCCTCATTCTTTTGTCTTCTTGGCTTCAGATTTTTTGGGTTTGTGGTCTTTGTCCTTATCTTTGGAGCTTGAGGCGGTTTCTTTCTTCTCAACCTTGTCGGCTGAGCCATCGGAGCTATTTGCAGCTGATCCCTCGGGCTTTTTGCCGGCGTAATCTGTTACATACCAGCCAGTGCCTTTGAACTGGACAGCCGGGGCGTGCAGCAATTGCTCCACTGGTCCACCGCATTCAGGACACTTTTTTATCGGCGGATCAGAAAATTTCCGGATCTTTTCAAATTTATGTTTGCACTTTTTACACTGATACTCGTAAAGAGGCACGTGGGACACCTTTATATGAAGCTGATTCTGCTCTGATTTTAGCAGACACAGCAATAACTAAAGAAAAGCCAGCGCAGTCGCGCTGGCTCATCGCTGTTGAAACTGCTTATCTTTTTAAGCTGCTTTGGCTTCTAGGTTGATGTGTTCAGCAAGCTGGGTCAGTTTCACGTCAGTTTCTTTTTCTTCTTCCAAGGTTTGCTGCAGAAGCTGTGCCCAGTCATTTTTTCCCAGCAATCGGGCATAACTCCGGGCGGTGCCGTAAGCGGCAATTTCATAGTGCTCCACACGCTGCGCGCCGGCAATCATGCCCGCGTCAAGCATTTCCGGCTCAGCATCTTCACTCAGCAAATCCTTTGCGTCCTTGATGATGCCTTCCATGCCCTTGCACTTTTTGTCTTTGCGGTCAATCTTGGGGATCTGATCAAAAATCTGGTCTAAACGCTGCACATGAACACGGGTCTGTTGCAGGTGTTGGTTGAAAGCATTTCTCAATTCCACTGAAGTGGCTTCTTCCACCATTTTGGGCAAAGCAGAGAGAATCATGTTCTCTGCCGAATAAATATCTTGCAATTCCTCAATCAAGAGCTCACGCAGGGATTCCAGCTTCATTGTTTCGTTTTCTCCTTTCTTTGGTGTGATGCGCTAATTTATTTCTTTGATGCTATGCTTAACCGCCGCGGCAGAAACTTTCACAAAAATGGCTGAGCACAAGAAAAAAGGCACGCTGTACGTGGTGGCTACTCCCATCGGCAACTTGGAAGATATGTCTTACCGCGCCGTACGCGTGCTGAAGGAAGCTGACCTGATTGCCTGTGAAGACACGCGCCACACGGCCAAGCTGCTGCAGCACTACGGAATTGATAAAACCACTGTCAGCTATCATGAGCACAATGAAGCTGAGCGCGCGGAAGAGTTGATAGCAAAGCTGGAACAGGGACTCACCATAGCCCAAGTCTCAGATGCAGGGACGCCCGGAGTTTCCGATCCGGGGTATCGCGTGATCAAGCTGGCGATTGAGCGCGGTGTGCAGGTTGTTCCGGTGCCTGGACCATCAGCTCTGCTTGCTGCCCTGGCAGCAGGTGGTCTGCCGACTGACAGTTTTGAATTTCATGGCTTCTTGCCAGCGAAGTCCGGCCAGCGACGAAGCCTGCTGGAATCATTGCGCGACTCTCGCAACACTATTGTGATGTATGAAGCGCCGCATCGAATCGCCGAGACGATGAAAGACATTGTCGAGCTACTTGAAGCAGAGCGCCCGATAGTGCTGGCACGCGAGTTGACCAAGGTACATGAAGAATTTTTTCGCGGGACAGCGGCAAGAGTTCTTGCGCGAGTTCAGCAGCAAGAACTGAAAGGCGAGATCACGCTGCTCATCGGCAAAGGCCAAGAGCGATCATCTACATCAGCGAAACAAAACATCGCTTCGCGGCTGGAAGAGATCATGCACGAGCAACGACTGGACGAGAATGCAGCACTCAAAGTTCTGGCCAAAGAGCAGGGAATTTCCAAGAGTGAGGCTTATCGCGAGCTGCAGCGCATACGTCGAAAGAAATAAACAACCAGATCGCGCTATTCCGCCGCTGATGTATGGTCGTGCACGATTCTCCATCCATTTGGCATTCGCTTGAAGATCAACGTAAACAGGCCATGCGGCTGCTTGCCATTAGACATGGTGAGCTGCCATTTTCCGGTGACGACGGCAGAGCGGCGGCTGAGCAGATCGATGTCCAGATCCTGAAATTCCAGCTTGCCCATCTCCTTGCCTTCAGCCTGGTAACGCTGGCGGTAGCGCGATAACGTTGGTTCCCATCCTTTCGTAACCGTCGCGCCGGAAAAGAAAGTGAGGTCTGGCGAGTGCCAGTATCCCTGCATGAATCCTTGAAGATCGCCGTGGTTCCAGGCTTCCACCTGTGAGACCAGCAGATTCTTGATGCCTTCTTCCAGCCCGGCGCGGGCCTCTTGCGGAACTTCCTGCTGCTGACTTGCGGCGGGTTGTTGCAAACCATTTGGGGAAGGTTTTGCCTGAATGCCCGCTGGCACGGCAAGCACGAGAGGAGCTATCAAAAAAGCAAGTAAATATGCGCGCATGGTAGGCATTGTAAGCTGCCCTTAGGTTCGTTTTAAGGTTTTTCTCTGCCGAGGGAAGCGCAAAAAACTAAAGTCACATGTACGGTCGTAGCGCGCATTGACCTCGCGTAACGGAATGGGTTATTTTCGGCTGACTTGGAGGATAAATCTCCATGAAAGTGCGTTACAGTTAAACGTCTCTCCCCCAAGACAACAGTTAGGGCGCCACTAAGTCAGAAAAGATAAAGCCCTCAATGATGTCTATTCAAACGGTTGGCCGATACGAGATCACCGGTGAGCTTGGTCGCGGCGCCATGGGCGTCGTTTACAAGGCGCTGGATCCGACCATCGGACGCACCGTAGCACTCAAGACGATGCGGCTCGACGTCCACGGCCTGGACGCGCAGGAAATGGTGCGCCGTTTCCAGAATGAAGCTCGCGCCGCCGGCGTGCTAAATCATCCCAACATCGTAACCATCTACGATGCCGGCGAAGAAGACGGCATTTTCTATATCGCCATGGAGTTCATTGAAGGCACTACGCTGCATGAACTGCTGGCGGAAAAGCGCGTACTGCCTACGAATGAGGTGGTGCAGATCACGCGGCAAATCTGCCGCGGGCTGGATTATGCGCACTCCAACGGAATCGTTCATCGTGACGTAAAACCCGCCAACATCATGATCACCGCCAACGGCACAGTGAAGATCATGGATTTCGGCATTGCGAAAACTGGCGGGCAGGTCACTAATACCGGCCAAGTGCTGGGAACGCCAAATTACATGGCGCCGGAACAGGTGAAAGGGCGACCGCTGGATGGACGGTCAGACCTTTTCAGCATGGGCGTAATTCTGTATGAGATGCTGACGGGCGAAAAGCCTTTTGTCGGCCAGAACGTCACCACGATTATTTATAAGATTGTCAACGAAACCCCGATCACGCCACGCGATCTGGATGTAACCGTACACCCCGGTCTGAGTGCGATTGTCACCAAGGCCCTGGCCAAAGCGCCTGACGATCGCTATCAGAGCGGCGCGGAGCTTATCCGCGATCTTGAACACTACAAACTGGCAGGCACGGGCCGCAACGGCTCAACCGGGGCGTTAGCTCCGGTGCCTGTTCAACCTGAAAAAACCGTTGTGCTTCCGGTGCGCGTTGTTGGCGGCACAGTGCAAGCTGCGGCTGTGGCTGCAGCCCCGGCCAAAAAACCAGTGCCGGTCCGCCGGCCGACCACTGCCATTATTTCCAGCAAACGCAGCCTCGCAATTGCGACTGTTGTAACGATCCTGATATTAGGCTCAGCCATGGGCGGATATGCTTATCACCGCACGCAAGTAAAGATGCGCCAGCTTGCGGAGCAAACCAAGGCAAAAGAAGCGCAGCAAATCGCGGAACAGCAACAGCCGATTGCTATCGCGATTCCTAACCCAACCCCGGCTGAGAACGTTGCGGACCATGAGAACCATGACGTGATCGCTCGGGACACAACAGTAAAGTTCTTTCCTGCGCGCAAGAATGCTCAGCCCGGCCCGGAGAAGCTGCCAACTCCGCTGAAGGCCACCAGTTCTCCAAACAAAGTTTTTGTGCAGCAGAGCGAGTTGAAGCTTCTTTCGCAGCCAGACGGAGCAAAAGTTGAGATTGACGGATGGAGCGAGCCAAACTGGGTAACGCCTTTCACGGCTTCACATCTGGCCGCCGGAAATCACATGCTGGTCTTTACCAAGGCAGGTTTCCTGCCACAAACGCGCATGGTGGAATCGCAGGTGGGCAAGAGCGTGGACGTAAGCGCTGAATTGACTCCGGCGGTTTCAACCCTGGTTGTCACCAGCAATCCTCAGGGCGCAAATGTGTGGATTGACGGCAAAGACAGCGGGTCAGTAACACCTGCGCAGCTAACGGTGGATAAAGGGCCGCATCGCATCACGGTGAAGAAAGCCGGTTTTAAAGATGCGTCAACGGATCAAACCTTCTCAGAAGGCCAAACCCAGAGCTTCTCACCGGTGTTGCTGAGTGCGAACCAAGCATCAGAAGAAGGTAAAAATCCCAGCCTTTTCCGGCGTCTTCTGGGCAGTGACACTGTGCCAGAAGGCAAGGGGTTGGTCCACATCCGCACGAACCCGGAAGGGGCCTCAATCGTAATTGACGGCAAAACAGCTCCCAAAAAGACCAACGCGCGCTGGCCCGCTGATCCCGGCGTTTACAGTATTGTTCTGCAAATGGATGGTTACAAACCTATCCACAGAAATATACGCGTGCAAAAAGGCAAGATCGTAAATATTGACGAGATCCTTGAGAAGCAGTAACCACTTTGTATGGCCCGCCTTATCATCTCCTCTCGCGACGGGAAAAACGGAATCCTGGAACTCTCCAAACCGGTCACCACGGTTGGACGAGGCAACGCCAACGACCTTGTTCTGAATGATTCCAGCGTCAGCCGCTTTCATGCGGTGATCAAACTCAGAGACGACTCCATTTTTGTTGCCGACCGCGGCAGCACCAACGGCATTATCCTCAATGATAAAAAAATCAGCCAGGAAACCGAGCTCAAAGATGGCGATACGGCCCTGGTGGGCAGTTACAGGCTTCGCCTGGAAAACGTGGATGATCAGGGCATACAAGTGCGCAAGGGCCAATGGCCCTCAACATTAAATAACATCATCAAAGGGCGCTCTGATCGCGAGCCGCTGGCACGCGGTGCCGGGATTTCCAGCAGCGCTCTTACAGACCTTGCTGGACGCATCAAGAAGCTGGAGCGCGAAAACTATCTCCTCACCGTTTTGTATGAAGCGGGTAAAGCACTCAACTCCAAGCTGGCACTGGAGCACATTTGTGAGCAGGTGGTCTCACTCGCCTGCCTGATTGAAGGTGTAGAGCGCGGCTTTGTGATGCTTTTTGACGAATCAGGCGAGGTGGCAAGCCAAAGTGAAGTTCGCTATCGAGACGAACAGGACACGGAGAGCCGGCCACAGATTATCTTGAGCAAGAGCGTGCTGGAGATGATCCGCAGCGAACGACAGCCGATCCTGATTGAAGACGTAAAGAGTGATGAGCGCTTCAGCGGCAGTGAGAGCATGAAGATTTCCGGGCTGCGCTCCGCCATGTGCGCGCCTCTGCAGGGAAAAGAGCGGCTGTTTGGGATCCTGTATGTGGATAATCTGGAAAAGGCCTCGGCTTTTACGCAGGAAGAGCTAAACGTATTTGCTTTGGTCGCCGCGCAGGCAGGCGCGGCCATTGACAATGCAACGGCGCACAAGAAGATCGCCCAGCAATCACTGCAACGCTCAGCGCTGGAGCGTTTTCTTTCTCCGGAAGTTGCGGAGATGGTGGTGGCCAATCCAGATATACGCCTGGGTGGCGTGAATCAGGAAGTTACTGTTCTGTTTGCTGATATTCGCGACTTCACGCCCATGAGCGAGAACCTGGAGCCCAGCCGGGTGGTGGAGATCCTGAATGAATATTTCACCCGAGTGACCGACGTGATCTTTGATAACGGCGGCACGCTGGATAAATACATGGGCGACGCCGTGATGGCTGTCTTTGGCGCGCCGATTTCCAAAGGTAAAGACGCAGAAAATGCGGTGAAATCCGCCATACAAATCCAGCGGCTACTGATTGAGCTCAATCGTGACGCAGCGGCGCGAAATTGGCCGGAGCTTCGCGTGGGGATTGGCGTTAACACCGGCAATGCCGTAGCGGGCAATATTGGGTCACCACGCCGACTGGATTACACCGTGGTGGGAGACGTGGTTAACACCGCGCAGCGCCTTATGGCTAACGCCACAGGCGGGCAGATCCTGATTGCGGAATCTACGGCCAGCAAGCTGGGCCGCAGCTTTGATCTTGAGCGGCTGCCGGAGATGAAGGTTAAAGGCCGGAGTGAAGCGGTGCCGGTCTTCAGCGTGGGATGGCAAACTGAATTATCCGCTGCAACCATTTCCAAAATACCAAAGAAAAGGCGCTCCAGCAGGAGCGCCCGGCAACCCCGCAAAGTTTCTACTTAGGCGTGGCAGCGCTGCCGCCTTTTTTGCTGCTCTTGGTCCCTGTGCTCGCACGGTGAGCGATGATTTTGTCTTTTACCTGGTCATAAGTAGCTTGCGGAAGGATCTTTTTGGTCAAAAGATCACGCTTGCTGTTGTAAGGACGACCGTCAATGATCTTCTGGCTGTAAGCATCGCCAATGCCAGGAAGAGCAGAGAGTTCGTCTTTGGTGGCGGAGTTAATGTCAACCAGGTCAGCTTTCTTGGTTTTGGTGGCCTTGCTGGATGTTGTTTTCTGGTCTTTCGATGCAGCCGTGCTGCTGCTGCCTTGAGCAATGGCCATGGTAGAAAAGAACGCCAGAGCCAATAAGGTAATAAGGAATCGATTTTTCATTCGGAACATAGCTACAAATCTCCTTCTCTCCTAGAGATAGAACTGCTCCAGTCCATACGGACTAGAGAGTCTAGGTGCTTAGAAGGCAGATTGTCAAAAAAGGTGCACAGTCCTAAGCGTGCTTGCGGCTGGAATCTTTCTTTTCTTCCCAGGCACGCTGGGGACGCTGGGACTCAGGAAGATCGCGGTTTTCTACCCGGTCATAGTTATAGCGATCACTAACGGTACCAAGAGATTGGTTGTAAAGGCTGGTTTCACCGGTAGCTTCGCGTAGTTCTTCAGAGAACTGGTGCAGATCGCGGAGATGATCGGCCGTGGCAGGAACTTCAGTCTTGGTGGTTTTCAGGAATTTCTGATATCCCTTATCAACCAGGCGCGAAATTTCACTGCCAATTAGAATGCCGGGCTTGGCAAAGAGACGAACGCCGCCATCAGCAGCTTTTTCAATCGCTGCAGAGCTGTTGAGCTTCTTCAGGAAGACGCGATTTTGCGTTCCCGGAGCTTCCAGAATGTCAAATCCGTGCTCGCGAAGCCAATTCACGGCTTCTTCGTATGTGCGTTTCTCACTCTTCTTTGCCATAAGCCACCTGACGCGGTTTCGATTCCCAACACAGACGCACTGTTGCTTCATGAAAACAGGGCGAGCCGATAATGTCGCACATTGGGAGCTTTTCAGCAATATTACCTGAGGGCAGAGAATCACCCCTGACCTGCCGGGGAAGCTTCTGCAGGTATTCCCCTGATCTGGGAACGTGAAAGCAGTCGATTGCCGTGTTCTGTTTCACTTTAGCAATTTAGCGTATTGCACAAAGCTTGATTTCCGAGGATAATCTCTCCGCACTTCCCCCCTTGGTGACTTTCTCAGGAGAAAACTCATGCTCCGTCGCATTGCTATTGCGCTTATATTCGCTTGTGCAGGAATGCTTGGCGCTCAAACTCTGGAGACCAGGCCAGCCCAGCCGGCCATTACTCCTACCGCTCCACGCGCCATGGCGAACAATGAAGCCACTTATCTCAAGCTCCGCAACATCAAGCTCGGAACAGAGACAGTGCATGTGAGCAACTTCAAGCTGGCACGCGAAGCCGGCGTGTTCACCTTTAGAAGTGGGACATTTTATTTTGTAGAGCCGGTAAATGGGAAAATCACCGGGGCAGTCTTTCTAGGTGACGGCGACTTTACCTTGACCCCGCCGATCGATATCGAAAAGCGTAATCTTGCCATCCTTACCAAGGGGCAACCTTTTGATGAACAGTTTTCCGGCGCGATACTGCGTTTTACTGACGGGAGCGAGGAAGCCATCCGCAAAGCAGGAGCCACTGATAACTCCCCTGCCAGTGGAGACGCGGCAGGACTTTTGGCAGACGTGCAGCAGCAGCTCAAGAAAAAACTCAGAGAGAACCTTTCGTCACGACTGCTTCAAGATGTGCTGAGTTCGCAACCTGGAGGAAAGTTCACCGCCTTTATAAAAGGGAAAAGATATAGCGACAAGATTGTCTATGACATTGATCCCCATGGCGCAGTTGGAGTATCCCCGGAAGAAGTTTCCCTGTTGCTGTGGGACGATTCCCATGATGGTGTTTGGTCCGGCTTCCATAAGCTGGCGGAATATAAAAACGGAACCGCGAACAGCGACGAAGATAATCGAACCGTGGCCGTAGAACACCAAAAGCTGGAAACTTCAATTGCAAAGAGCGCCTATTTGACAGGTACGGCAGAAACAAAATTTGTCGCTTTGCAGGATGGCGTTCGCGTAGTGCCGTTGGACCTTTATCCCACGTTGCGTGTTGATTCGGTAAACGGACAAGGTGGGGAGCCGCTCTCTTTCATCCAGGAAGACAAGGACAATGATCCTGCCTTTTCAGTAATTCTGCCCAAGGAATTAAAAAAGGGAGAGGCCTACACCATTACCACCAAGTACGGCGGTAAGGACGCAATCAGCAATGAAGGCGGAGGCAATTATTACCCCATTGCGCGCAGCAACTGGTATCCCGGCCAGGGCTTTGGAAACTATGCCACGTACGATATGACTTTTCGCGTGCCGAAGGGCATGACCATGGTGGCGACAGGCAAGTTGCTCAAAAAGATTGATGAAGGCAACGAGACAATTACAGAGTGGACTTCAGAAATTCCACAGACGGTTGCAGGGTTCAATTTTGGTAATTTCAAGCGTGAAGAAGGAAAGCCGTTTAAACAGCCCTACCTCCTGGAAACGTTCGCTAATCCTAATCCGCCAGATGTTGTCGCCGGGTTGCAACACATTGAAGATATGCCGAGCCTTGATGGCAACAGGATCTCGTTAGCAAGCACTCTGGGGACCATGAGCACTCTGGGCATGATGAAAAAAGCCATGGCTGAAGCGCAGCTCTCCATCGAAATCTACACTGACTACTTTGGTGAAGCGCCTTACAATCGGCTGGCGATGACCCAACAGACCGCCGGAAACTTCGGGCAGTCATGGCCCGGACTTGTCTATTTGCCGATTACATATTTTTTTGATTCCACGGTGCGGCACCAGCTTGGTATGAGTGATGCAGTGGGCTATTTCAAGGTGGTGGGCCCCCATGAGATTGCGCATCAATGGTGGGGTCACATGGTAGGATTCAATTCCTACCGCGATCAGTGGATCAGCGAAGGCTTTGCCGATATGTCTGCATCGATCTTTCTCCAATATATTTACGGCCAGAAAAATCTCGATGATTATCACAAATTCTGGGCCGACGAGCGCAGGCTCCTTACCGAGAAAAACAGGCTAGGCAATAGGCCTATTGACGTTGGCTCAGTCACCATGGGTTTCCGGTTGAACAATGCTAAAACCGGCGTGGATATCTATCGTCGCCTGCTTTATCCCAAGGGTGCCTATATTCTGCAAATGGTCCGCTTCATGATGACACAGCGCAACGGCGATCCTGATGCCCGGTTCAAAGCCATGATGCACGACTTTACCAAGACTTATGCCAACCGGCAGGCCAGCACAGAAGACTTTAAGGCCATGGTGGAAAAATATATGACGCCGGAAATGGACATCGACAAAAATCACACCATGGACTGGTTTTTTAATGAATATGTGTATGGGACAGAGTATCCGACATACAATTTCGAGCATTCTTTTACAACTGACGCGAACGGCGATACCGTGCTGAACTTTAAAATCACACAATCTGGCGTGAGCAAAGATTTTTCCATGCTGGTGCCAATTTATCTGGACTTGGGCAACCGGGTAGTACGGTTGGGAGCCGCGACGCTTACCGGGGACAACAGCGTGGAAACTCACGTTCCACTTAAAGGCCTCAAGGAAAAACCCAAACGCGCCGTAGCTGCTTACTATGATGATGTGTTGGGCGACGTAGAAAACAGATAAGAGGATTTTTCGTCTACATAACGGTTAAAAGCAGATCCTTGCTAGCTCATGATTTCGGCAGGAAGTTTCCGCTTGCTACGCCTCGCTTACGCTTCCTAATCGCCTCGATAAAACCGGCGCTTATTCTCCCCCGAGATTTTCAGCGCCGGCTTTAAAAGTTCTCCCTCGGCAGGAGAACCAGGCCGCTCATCTACTTTCGGCCAACTTGTTCGCGGAACAGAGGGCAAGTGAAACGCCCCACCACGTAAAAAACGCGTGTCGCCATCCTAATTGCGCAAAAGCCGCGCAATGTGGGAACCCTGGTATCGGGGGCCCAGCGAAAGTCCTAATGAAAAGTCCCTAATGAAACCAAGATGCCTTGCCGCTCTCATGCGGGTCAATCACAAATCAGGGGCGGTATTTACTTAGTCGATAACAAAGATGGTGGCATGACTACACGGAAGCTGATGTATACTGTGCAAACTCGAATTATCGCGTGGCTTTTTAAATCATTCCTAAAGCCCACGCGGTGAAAATAGCTGTGGGGGCGGCTTGGTAATAGGGGTATTGCAAAAATTATAACTTCACCTTGACCAGTATCGGCCCCGGTCGGGAGGGTCCTTATGGACCTGCTTATTATTCGTCTTGTTTTTATTGCAGTTGTAGCTGTTGCTTGTTATCACTTAAAGCCTTTTGGATTAGCCAATCTACCCTCTTGGGTTGCCGGCGTGGCTGGAATCGTCATTGGCCTGGGCGTAGTTTGGTTTGAAGCGCGCCTGCGCGTGGTAAGCCTGAAGCGGCTGATTGGGGCCGTGATCGGGAGCATTCTGGGAATTCTGGGCGCCTACCTTTTCAGCGTCGTCATTAAAAACAGCATTACTCATTCTGAGACCCAGCGCTTCCTCATGCTGATGGTCATGCTGCTCATGTCCTACGTGGGGCTGATTGTGGGCGCGAATAAAGGCGACCTGCTGAACCTGGCCGCGTTGGGCGGTGTTTTCGGCGCTGAAAAACAATCGCGCAAAAGCTTTAAGATCCTGGATACCAGCGTCATTATCGATGGGCGCATTGCGGACATTGCGGAAACCGGCTTTCTGGATGGGATCGTAGTGATTCCTCAATTCGTCCTGCGTGAATTGCAACTGGTGGCCGATTCGGCCGATTCGCTCAAGCGCAATCGCGGCCGCCGCGGGCTGGATATTCTGCAGCGCGTACAAAAAATTGTGACCGTCACGGTGCAGATTGTGGAAGATGATTTTCCTACTGTCCGGGAAGTAGACCTGAAGCTGATTGAGCTGGCCAAAGTATATGAGGCCAAAATCATTACCAATGATTTCAATCTCAACAAAGTTGCGCAGCTCCAGGGAGTCGAGGTTCTGAACATCAATGAACTTGCCAACGCGCTCAAGCCCATTGTGCTGCCCGGCGAGACCATGCGTGTATTCATCCTGAAAGAAGGTAAAGAATATAATCAGGGCGTAGCTTATCTCGATGACGGCACTATGGTGGTGGTGGACAATGCACGCAAGCTGATTGGCAAGAACGTGGATATTGCCGTTACATCAGTGCTGCAGACCACCGCAGGCAAAATGATCTTCGGCAAGTTCGATGAGCGAGCGCGCCCCGTAGAGCGCATTGAACCAAAAGCGGAGAGCGTAAAGCCTGAGCTGCGGAAAGCACAGCCGATTGTGGTGGAATCAGCGGGGCACACGCCAACGGAGTAGCCAAAGCGCTTTATTTCTGGAGTTCAGCGTGGTCAAATCGTTGCGCTCCTATTACCAAAATCCCTCGTGGTGGTGCCCTTAGCTCGCATACAATATAAGAAAGCTTCCACCCTGCTCGAGAGTAGTCAGTGGCGTCTCGGGAGGCCCGCCATGGAATTTGCGATCCTATCAAAAAACAAACTGGGCATATTTGTAGCGCTGCTGCTTTGTTGCAGCATCTGCAAAAACACTGCTCTGGCCATGCCTCCCCAGCAGTCGGCCACACCAACCGGCCAAGTGCAATTAACAGTCATGGACCAGAACGGCCTGCCCCTGGAGCAGGCGTTTGTGATCGTGCAGCAGAACAATAAGACTGTGGCGCAGGAACGGACCTCGCCGACAGGAATCGCCATGCTGCGCAAGCTTGCCCCCGGCAAATATAGACTGACGGTGGAGAAGCAAGGCTTTTACACCTCGGTGGTTCCTGAGCTGGTAATTGTCTCCTCGCAAACCAGCCCGGTGGAGGTGCGGCTGCAGCCGGTACGGGAGTACAAAGAAGAAATTGAGGTCACGGCGCAGGCCTCGCCCATTGATCCGGATGAAACCGCGAGCGCGCAGGCAATTACGGCCGGTGATATTTCCAATATCCCTTATCCCTCCACACGCGACTATCGGAACGTGCTGCCGTATATCCCCGGCGTGCTAGGCGATCAGGGACAAATACATATTGCCGGAGCCAGCACACAGGAGATCCAGGACTATCTGGATGGTTTTGAGGTAAGCCAGCCGGCCGGTGGAGCGCTTGCATTACGCGTGAACCCGGATTCATTGCGCAAGATCGACGTGCGCAGCAGCCGCTATTCGGCCGAGTTCGGCAAAGGCTCCGGCGGCCTGGTGGACTTGCAGTTGCAAGACGGCGATAACAAATTTCGCGTCAACGCCACGGACCTGATTCCAACCTTTCAGAATGTGAAGGGATTTCAAATCAGTAACTGGACGCCGCGAGGATATTTCTCCGGTCCTTTGGTGCGCGACAAAATCTGGTTCGATCTTTCGCATGAAGGTGAGAACGACTACAGCATCGTCAAGCAGCTCTCAGATGGCGCCGATACCAATAGGGTCTGGAGAATTGACGATCTCGGGCGTCTGCGCATGAATTTGACGCCCGGAAACGTGCTGACGGCTAGTGCCCTGCTGAACATGCAGGACTCACAAAATACCGGCATTTCTCCGTTTGATCCGGTTTCCGTCTCACTGCACGACCATAACTATCTCTATATCCTTGGCCTGAAAGACCAGATCACTATTGCCGGATCCACAATGCTGGAAGTAGGCGCAGGCTTTCATCGCAACAAAGGCTCATCTATTCCTGTGGGTGATCAGCCTTATGTCTTGGCACCTAGTGGACGGTCAGGGAATTATTTTGAAACCAACAACAACATCTCCACGCGTACACAAGCTTTTGCCAACCTGTTCCTGCATCCGTGGAAGTGGATGGGCACACATCAGTTCACGGTGGGCGGACGCGCCGACCGTGTGATCTTTGATTCGCAAACCCATCGCGGCCCCGTGCAATTTGTGGATGTCACCGGGGCCATATTGCGGCAGATTACTTTTTCCAATACTCCCGGCTTTGGACTGAGCACAGTTGAATCGAGCGCGTTTCTGCAGGACCGCTGGACGCCTTTCCAGCGCATGATTATTGAGTCCGGAGCACGCTGGGACCATGACTCATTCCTGCAGCGCAATTTCATCTCACCTCGCATTGCAGGAACAATCCTGCTGAGCGAAACAAGCGAAACCAAGCTCAGCGCCGGCATTGGGATTTATTACGATCGCACGAACCTCTCCCTGGCCAGCAACGGCTCGCAGGGGACACGGACAGATGAGTTCTTCTCTCCGGCAGCGGTGATCTTTCCCGCTGCTTTTACGGTTGATCCGCAACTGCTTACCCTGCCGCGATACACGAATTGGAGTGCAGCCATTGAGCGCCGCCTTCCAGACAGAATCTATGCGCGGCTGGAATTTATAAGCCGCCATGGCCAGCATGGATGGGACTTTGAAGAGCTGACCGGAAACAACTTCCAACTGCGCAGTGATAAAAAAGATCGCTTTGACGCAGCCCAGATTACGCTGCGCAAGGAGTTGAAGCGCGGCTATCCATTTCAAATTTCCTACATGCGCTCCCGTGCCACATCAAACCAAACTGTGGACTTTGGCATTGATACATTGCTGACTGGAACCCAAGTGGGAGGCACTCTGCCATGGGACGCGCCGAACCAACTCAACGCCTGGGGCTTATACCCGCTGCCCTGGAAGTTTAAGAAATTTGATCTGGGCTTATCCAGCATCTGGCACTCGGGATTTTCATTTACAACCGTTGACCAGTTTGGCCAAATTGTTTCCGGACCCGGACAGTTCCGCTTTCCTGATTTCTTCACCTTAAACGCGTCCCTGGAGCGGAAGTTCACTTTCAAAGGCTATCGTTGGGCGGGGCGCATTGCATTGGAAAACATCACTGACCAGACAAATCCTTTCACGGTTGATAACAACATAAACTCGCCCACTTTCTTGAGTTTCTTCGGCACCGATCATCGCACTTTGGCGGGACGAATCAGGTTTTTAGGCAAGGTAGAGCAACCGCATCAATAGATATCGAAATCATGGGCTGAAGCAACCGGACCGGAATAACCTGCTTTTCTTATCTCATCGATCAATACCTTATCTGGATCGTCTGTCTGCTTGAACAATTGGTGGTAGAGCACAAGCTGCTTTGGCTTTGCCTCAGCGGCAATTCTGGCCAACTCTGTAGTGGAAGTATGGAAGCGTGAATGATATTTTTGACCCGCTGGCGAATGGTCTTTGAACCAGGCAAGCGAATATACCTCATGCAAAAGCAGATCACAGCCGTGGCAGGCACGAACAACTTTCTCAGTCGGCGCTGTATCGCCGGAAATCACTATGCTGCGATCAGCGGTGTCAAAGCGATAGCCGAATGAATAATCCCATGTGCCATGAGCAACGGCAAAAGCGCGCACGGTGACGTTTGTGTCTTTATAGACAATGCCGGGCTTGATTTCATGCGTGTTGATCTTGTAAGCCTTGGCGTTGCCATGCTCCAGCCCCTGTGTGCGAATGGCTACATCTTTCACATAAGCAGCTTGAATGTGGCGCGCCATCTCAGCGATGCCGGGCGGGCCATAAAGTTCCAGCGGCCTGGCCGGCCTTCTACTGCGGGGCTCAGATAGAGATCAGCCAGTCCGGCTGTGTGATCTGAGTGCAGGTGCGTGCAGAAAACTACTTTGATGTTTGCGGGCGTGAGCGCGGCTATCTTCTTGTCGCGAGCGGCAGCGGCGGCGCGACGCACAACTCCTGGGCCAAAATCCACCAGATACGGAGTACCGTTTACCACCACTGCGACGGCTGGGCCGGAACGGTCGGGAATGAGCACCGGCGTACCAGTGCCAAGAATGACAACTTGAGTTTTGGAGGCTTGCGCGACAGCGAACGTTGCAGCGCAAAAAATGATGGTGCAAAAGAGATATGTACGAGCACGTGAAATTTTCATGCCAATTTGAATTCCGGTTCAGGTGTGGCCGCAAGCAGGGTGCGCGTGTATTCATGCTGGGGATATGAAGTGATTTGTTCTGACGTGCCGGTCTCAACAATTTCGCCCCGCCGCATGACCGCGATGCGATCACTCAAATAGCGCACCACCGGCACGGAGTGGGAGATAAAAAGGTATGTTAATCCAAAGTCGCGTTGAAGCTTTTTTAGCAGGTTCACGATCTGCGCGCCGACGCTCACATCAAGGGCAGAAACAGGCTCGTCGCAGACAATAAATTTGGGACGCAGGATCAAGGCGCGAGCAATCCCGATGCGCTGGCGCTGTCCGCCGGAAAATTCGTGGGGATAGCGGCGAAGCGCAGATTGATCGAGACCAACAGCGCTCATCATTTCCGTGGTGGCGCTGTGGAGTTCGGCAGAAGACGGACGCTTGCCGTTTGTGTGAATGAGTAGCGGTTCGGTAACAATTTCTTCCACCTTCATGCGCGGGTTGAGCGAGGCAAACGGGTCCTGAAAGATGATCTGCATGTCGCGACGCAGCCGGCGAAGATCACTGGAGCCGGCGGTAAGGACATTCTGACCGTTGAAGGTGATGGCGCCGGAAGTGGGTTCGATGAGGCGAAGGATCATCCGTCCCAGCGTAGTCTTGCCGCAGCCCGATTCACCTACCAGACCAAGCGTTTCACCCTGATTAATGTCGAGCGAAACGCCATTGACGGCGCGGACTTCACGCGTGGTTTTGCCAAACATACTTTCGTCGGTCTGGTAAACCTTGGCCAGTTCGCGGATGGAAAGCAGAGGCATTGGAAATGAATTGAGCACATTAGGATAGCAGGCGGCTTACCCGCAACTGCGCCAATCACGCTGCGGGGTTCAGCGCGGAACGAAGCAAGTGCGTTTCCAAGGGCAACCAGAATTGCTGCCAGCCCTTGGTTTGTTGCGGCGCTTTCAGAAGAATAAAAGTGCCTTCCTCCTGGGGAATATCCGCCACGCGTTTGACGATCGGGAAAGAGAATTCTGTGGAGCCACTTGCTGGGCCATACTCAACCGCCGCGCGGTCCGCGTACACAGCCAACGCATATCGGATGCCGGGGATCGCCAGCGAACGCAGGATATTTTTGAGCGCTCTGACGGTCACAATGTAACCAAGTTCCAGTCCTGCAGAGGCGGTGCGTGTAGCTACAAGGCTGGGCTCACGGCCCACTGTCCGAGCCAATTCCGGGGAAAGGACGCGCACGGGAAAGCCGTTGCACTTGCAGGTAAAAGGAAACTTCAGCCGGTGCTGGTTGCCGGCGGCGAAGTCAAGCGCTTCCTTGATGCAGGTGAAGTTCTTCATAAGCGGTGGAGAATGCCGCTCACCTTTCAAGCATTCGGAAGATATTTTGACCGAGTTGATTGTGGTTGGAAACGAATTAAAAGCTTTAATCCGAACTAATTAGGTCGTTGGAATTACATTCTGCACCAACACGCCTTGTCCCTTGTTTAGCGCGATTGCAGTGTAAGAAAAGTTTTTCATGTAGGAATTTTTTGCAGAAGCCAAAAATCGTGCCTGCAAAGCTTTAAAGCCACGTCGTTCTATATGCAGGGAAAATCGGGGCATGTGGGATTAAGGTAATTTGGAAGCAGCCCCAGCCGGCAGTCCGGGCAGAGCAGCGTGCTAAAATTTGAGTAATTAACGACTTGAGAGACAATCATTTTGATTGAGTTAGCGCCCTCCATTTTGTCAGCTGACTTTGCTCATCTTGCCGCCCAGATACAGGCGGTGGCGGAGGGTGGAGCAACCGTGCTGCACGTTGACGTTATGGACGGGCACTTTGTGCCCAACATTACGATTGGCCCTCCAGTAGTGGCCAGCCTGAGGAAGGTTACGAACCTGCCGCTGGACTGCCACCTGATGATTGAAAACCCTGACCAGTACATTCCGGCCTTTGTAGATGCCGGAGCAGACTGGATTTCCGTACACCAGGAAGCTTGTGTGCACCTGAATCGAACACTGGATTTGATTCAGAGCCACGGAGCCAGGGCAGGTGTGGTTATCAATCCGGCAACACCGGTGCAGATGCTGGAAGAAGTGCTGGACATGGTGCATCACGTATTGGTGATGTCAGTGAATCCGGGGTTTGGCGGGCAGAAATTTATACCCTCATCGCTGGACAAGGTACGAAAGCTGGCCCAGATGCGCGCGGCACGAAATGCCAATTTCAGGATTGAGATTGATGGCGGCATCGCCACAGACACGATAGCCGACGCCGTCCGTGCTGGAGTGGAGATTCTGGTGGCTGGCAACGCAGTTTTTGGCAAAGGTGATCCCAGGGAAAACACGCAGCGCCTACTCAAGCTGGCTACAGAAGCCACGCTGCTGAGAGTGTGAAGACCCACAGAATTTGAGGTACATGATGGTAAAGAAAATTGCGGTTGCAGCAGTGCTGGCCAGTGTTCTTGTTATGGCAGGTGGATGCCGCCATAAAGTCCAGAACCCTCTTGCAAATATTGATTCCAAACAGCCGGACAAAGGCCTGTTTGATCGCGCCATGGATTCGATGAGGAAGGGCCATTACCAGGAGTCACGCACGCTGCTGGATACGTTGATCAATACCTACCCGGATTCTGAGTACATTGCCCGCGCCAAGCTGGCGATGGGCGATGCGTGGTACGCCGAAGGCGGCACTGCCGCCTGGGCCCAGGCAGAGGCGCAATACAAAGACTTCCAGACCTTCTTCCCCAACTTGCCGGAAGCCTCTGAAGCGCAACTGAAGATTGCCAACATGCACTATAAGCAGATGGAAAAGCCTGACCGCGACTTTGCCCAGGCGCAGCGTGCAGCCGATGAATACCGCGCGCTAATTCAACAGTATCCTGATAGCCCTCTGGTACCGCAGGCCAAGCAGAGACTGCGCGAGGTGCATGAAATTCTGGCAGATCGCCAGTTCAGGATCGCGCAATTCTACTTCCTGCGTGACAATCTGGCAGCATCACAGGCGCGACTGCAGTCACTGATTGAGTCCTATCCGCTCTACTCCGGAGCGGATGAGGCTCTCTTTGAGTTGGGCAGCCTCTATGAAAGAGAGGCCAATGCTCTCAAAAAGCAGAGCAAAATACCAGACGCCCAAAAGGAAAAGCTGGTTGCGTTGTATGAGAAAAAAGCGATTGATGCTTACTCCAGGATTATTACCCGCTATCCGGCAACTGACCGTGTAGGCGATGCGAAGCATCGGCTGGAAGCATTAAATGCCCCAGTGCCCCAGCCAACGGCAGACGCACTGGCTGAAAGCAAAGCAGAAGAGGCAAGCCGGCAAAAAGCAGGCCTGGCGAGCAGAGTCACAGGCAATTTCAAGAAGCATCCAAGCGTGTTGTCTGCGTCAAAAGTGGGAGAACCTAACTTGGACGATGAGAAAGTTGAGAGCGCTCCAGCTTTAGTAAATGATCTCTCCAGGCAAATGAATGGCTTGCCGAGCCAGAATGTGGGGATCGAGGCAGTAGGCACCTCAACAACGCCTCCACCGAA
>Ga0070741_10006272_pt1 | contig 25682 bp, 21 predicted proteins | sample Coa_R1_4_FD_66440 | JGI IMG/M metagenome (GOLD analysis project Ga0070741, IMG submission 66440) | Surface soil microbial communities from Centralia Pennsylvania, which are recovering from an underground coalmine fire - Coalmine... | ecosystem: Environmental > Terrestrial > Soil > Unclassified ... | reverse complement strand
CCGTGCTCAAACATTCTCGGTCGCGCAGACGCGCCCTGCGAAACTGCGCGCGGCGGCAAATTGCCGCAGCCCGCACGCTCCACTCCGCTACGTGCTCGGATCGGGAAAAGCATGAGAATCGGCGAATTGATGCATTTTACGAAAGCGTAGCGAAACGGAGCGCGTGGGCGGGAAAATCGTTTTTCGCGGGCATTGCGAAGGCGCTCCTCGCGTCTTCGCGAGGATGCAAGCCGTAGCATGAGTGAGCGCGTGCCGCGCGCAGGCGACGCGTAGCGGCGCCGAGCACGGCGTGTGCGAACGTCCCGCGAAAAACGATTTTCCCGCCCGCGCGCGGAGTGCAGCGGTGATCGTGCGCGATCGTCCGTCCGCGCTATCGCTTGGGGAAGGCGACCCAGAGGTTCTTGCCGTCGCGGCGGACCAGCATGCGGATCATCTCGCCGTGGGCGAGCGCGCGCACCGCCTTGGCGTAATCGTCGAGCGCCTCCACCATCGTCTCGCCCACGCGCAGGATCAGGTCGCCGCGCTCGACGCCCGCCTCCACCGCCGGGCTCTCCGGCTCGACCGACATCACCACCACGCCGCGCAGCGACGGATTGCCCAGCTCGCGCGCGATCCCCGGCGAGATCTCCGACACCGTCATGCCGAGCGGCGAGCGCTTGCCCGACGGCGCCCGCGACGGCGCGCCGCTCGACTGCTGCTCGTCGGGCGCGCCCTGCAGCGTCGTCTCCACCTTGAACGTCTTGCCCGCGCGGTGCACGGTGAGCCCGACTTTTTTCCCCGCCGGCGCCGTCGCCACCAGCCACATCAGATCGTCGGCGCGCTTGATCACGTGCCCATCGAACTCGCTCACCACGTCGCCCGTCAGCAGCCCCGCGTGCGCCGCCGGCGAGTCGGCCACCACGTCGGAGATCAGCGCCCCCTTGGTGTCGCCGAGCGCGAACGCCTTGCGCAACGACGCCGTGATCGACTGCGGGTACACGCCGAGCCAGCTGCGCGGCGCGCGCCCGTGCGCCTTGAGGAGCGGCACGATCACCTTGGCCATGTTGATCGGGATGGCGAAGCCGATGCCCTGCGCCTGCGCGTTCATCGCGGTGTTGATGCCGATGACCTCGCCGCGCGAGTTGATCAGCGGCCCGCCCGAGTTTCCCGGATTGATCGACGCGTCGGTCTGGATGAAGTCGTAGTACCCCGTCTGCGAGCCGCCCGGCCGCACGTCGCGCCGCCCCTTGGCGCTGACGATGCCGGCGGTGACCGTGTGATCGAGGCCGAACGGATTTCCGATCGCCACCACCCACTCGCCGATCTGCACGTCGTCGGAGTTGCCGAGCGGCGCCACCGGCAGATCGCCGCCCGCCTCGACCTTGAGCAGCGCGATGTCGGTGCGCTCGTCCGTGCCGATCAGCCGCGCGGTCAGCTCGCGCTCGTCGGCGAGGCGCACGCGGATGTCGTCGGCCGATTCGATCACGTGCGAGTTGGTGAGGATGTAGCCCGATTTGTGGATCACGAAGCCGGTGCCCTGCCCCTTGCCGCGCGGCTTGGGATGATCGGAGCCGCTCTGCAACAGGTCGCGCGGATCGTCGCCGTTCTGCAGCGCGACCACGTTCACCACCGACGGGCCGAGCGTGCGCGCCAGCTTGACGAACGACTGCATGTTGATGGGCGCGTTGGCCGGCAGCCCGCCGCGCGACGAGCCCTCGGTCCACAGCGGCTCCTCGGCCCGCGCCGCGCCCAGCGCGATGAAACTTCCCGCGCAGACGATCAACAGCGGCGCCCACGCACGCAAACGCATCACGAGAGCATGCCACAAGTGACAGAAGCCGCCAGAGTAGCTGGGTTCCGCTTCGCGGCCCAGCTAGTCCGAGGGCGCGCCACCGTCGACGATCGGCGCGGCCGCCGGCGGCGCGGCGGTGAGGCCCGCCAGCGCCTGTTCGCCGAGCTGATTTCCCGGATGGATCGTGTGCGACGGAATCTCGTAATCGAAGTCGTACTCCGCGGCGGGCGAGCCGTAGCTCACGCGCACCACGCCGCGGCACGTGTGCGTGAGCTCCGTCGACCACGCGCCGCCCGGCGATTTTTTCTCCAGCTCGGCGCCGAGCACGCGGCCGTTCACCGTGTAGCCGCGCACCGCCTTCTCCGCCTTGCGGTGATCGGACGAGTCGAACACGCTCTGCAGGATCATCGCCGAGCCGGCGGTGCAGACGAAGACGATCAGGAGCCTGAGCGGAGTGCCCTTCATCGCGGCTCCGTTTGATGCGTCTTCTCCTTGACCAGTTTGTCGAGCTGCCGCCGCTCGCGATCGTCGACGTCCTCGAGTGGGCGCGCGCGCGCCGCTCCGCCGTCGTGGTGCAGCTCCTCGCGCACCTTGCGCGCGACCTTCTCCGCCTCTTCCTTCGTGCCGTCGGCGAGATCCTTGGCCGCCTGCGTGGCGAAGATCGCCTGCAGGTGGCCCCACAGCGTGCGCTTGCCGAGCGGCACGTTGGTCGCGAACCAGACCAGCACGGCCAACATCGCGAGCGAGAGCAGCAGGCGGATCAGCCGGAACATCGCTCAGCCATCCGAATCCTCGACGGCGGCCGGCGCGTCACCGTAGCAGATGAGCGCGCGCGGCCCCGAGCGCGACGCCGAGTACGCCACCGCCGACGCCAGCCCGGGATCGTCGAGCGACGCGGTGGCGACGTGCAGCCCGGCCGAGCGCAGCTGTGTCTCCAGCGCGTCGTCGGTGAGATAGGGCGTGCGCACGCCGGCGGTCATCTCCGAGCGGCGGTTGACGACCAGCACGTGCAGCACCTCGCGGCGCGCGATCGCGTTGTCGAGCACGCCGAGCAATTCGGAGTGGTAGTGGTTGGTGTCGCCGATCAGCGCGACCGCCAGCGGCGCGCCCGCGCGCTCCTCCACCTCGGCGGCCGCCGAGAGCGCGCCGGCGATCGGCGCGGCCGAGCCCATGTGCATCTTCACGTCGACCAGCTTGTCGCGGATGCCGAGCACGCCGGAGTTTCCCGGATCGGCCACCAGCATCGTCGGCCGCTCGAGCTGCCGCAAGCTGCGCAGGAGCACCAGGCGCGGATCGTTCGGCGCGAACGACTTCATCGCGCCGCGCGTGCGGGCGACGAACAGCGGCCACGGCTCGCCGTCGTCGGCGGTGATGGCGGCGATCGCTTCGGTCACCGCCTTCCACTGCGCGGCGTCGCGCGGCTGCGGCTCGGCGTCGGCGCGCACGCGGCCGCCGAAGCGCTGCAAGAGCGTGTCGATCTTCTCGTCGTCGAGGCGCTGCGGCCGCGGCTCGCCCGCGCCGCGCACGCGGCACGTCAGCCCCTCGCGGTGCACCAGCGCCATGAGCTCGCGTTCGAGGAACGGCTCGCCCTCCTCCAGCACCAGCACCTGGTCGCGTCCCTGCAAAAAATCGATCAGGCGGCGGCGCGGCAACGGCCACGACGCGCCCAAGCGCAGCGTCGGCAGCCGCCGCGCCCACGCCCGCGCCTGCGCGCCCGCGCCGAGATGGCCGGCGACGATCACTGCCTGCGTACCGTCGACGCCGCCCGACTGCACCGTCAGCGCCTCGACCACCGGCTCGAGCTGCCGCAGCCGGCGCGCGCGCTTCTCGACGTGGTAGCGGTACGTGGCCGCGGTGCAGATGAACGGCCCCGCGCCGCGCGAGAAGCGCGCCGGCGGTCCCGGCAGGATCGGCGGCGCCTCGTGAAAATCGGATTTCCCGTCGAGGCCGCGCGCGCCGACGCGCACCAGGATCGGCATGCCGGTGTTCTCCGACGCCTGCGCCGCCGCGCGCGTGAGGTGGTAGATCTCGTCGGCGGAGGCGGCCTCGAGCTGCGCCAGGTGCGCCACCGCGGCCAGCGTCGCGCGGTTGTCCTGCGCGTTCTGCGAGGTCTTCGGCGCGGGATCGACGCCCTCGACGATCAGCGCCGCCGAACGCAGCTCGTTCACCACGCCGAACGTGGCCAGCGTATCGAGCGCGACGTTGATGCCGACGTGCTTCATCAGCGCGCAGGTGCCGTGGCTCGAGAGCAGCGCGCCGCCGAGCGCCATCGACGCGGCGACGTGCTCGTTGACCGAGTAGCGGTGCGCGACGCCGGCGTTCTTGCCGTCGAGCAGGAGCTCGGCGCGCGTCAGCGGCGAGCCGGGAAACGACCACGCGGTCTTGACGCGCGCCGCGGCCAGCGCGCGGCACAGCGCCTCGGCGCCGCTCAGCAAAGCTCGAACTCCTTGCAGAACACCACGTCGCTCGCGCCGCTCACGCTGTTCGGATCGCTCGCGTAGCGCGCGCGCCGGTGCAGCTCGGTCGGCCAGTCGTGGCGGCAGCGCCCGTCGGCGTCGTCGAAATGGCCGCAGTCCTCGCAGCAAAAGCGAAGCCCGAAGCGAGCGCGCTCCTCCTCGAAGGCGGCGTTTCGCAACAGGCGCACGGGCGGAGAGTAGCACGACCGCCAGCGACGACGCGTGCTAGTCTTGGCGCTTCCATGCAGGCCCCTCACGATCACCTGATCCGCACCATCGCCCGCGAGTCGAGCGTGCGCGTGGCCGTGGCGGTGACCAGCGATCTGGTCGCCGACGCCGCGCGCCGCCACGCCCTCTCGCCCGCCGCCACGTGCGCCGTCGGGCGCGCGCTCACCTCCGGCCTGCTGCTGGCCACGCTCACCAAGGGCGGCGAGCGCGTCACCGTGCAGCTCGTCGGCGACGGGCCGATCGGCTCGATCACCGTCGACGCCACCGACGCCGGCGACGTGCGCGGCTACGCGCAGCATCCGACCGCCGGCCCGCCGGTCGTGAGCGGCCGCGTGCGCGTCGCCGAGACGCTCGGCCGCCACGGCGTGGTCAACGTGCTGCGCGACCTCGGCCTCAAGGAGCTGTACCAGGGCCAGGTCGCGCTCGTCACCGGCGAGGTCGACGAAGACGTCGAGGCCTACCTGCGCTCGAGCGAGCAGGTCCCCTCCGCGCTCGGCTGCGAGGTGCTCCTCGACGACGCGGGCGCGGTCCGCTCCTCCGCCGGCGTGCTGGTGCAGGCGCTCCCCGGCGGCGATCCCGAATCGGTGCGCGAGATCCAGCACGCGCTCCGCACCGGGCGCCTCTACGATCTGCTGAACGCGGGCGAGCGCTCCGCTCGCACGTTGGCCGAGCAGATCTATGTCGCGGAGCCGCTCGAGGTCGTCGGCGCCGAGCGCAGCGTGCGTTTCCAGTGCCGCTGCTCGCCGGAGCGCATCGGCGACATGCTGAAGCTGCTCACCACCGTCGATCTCGACGAGATGATCGCCGACGATCAGGCGGCCGACGTGATCTGCAACTTCTGCAACACGCACTACCGCATCGAGCGCGCCGAGCTGGAGCGCATCCGCTCGCAGATCGCCGGCGGCCCGCGGCAGAGCAACTGATGGCGCCCGCGATCGCGCTTGGCGACGAGGTGCGCGCCGCGATCGCCGATCGCCGCCCGGTGGTGGCGCTGGAGTCGACGCTGGTCGCGCACGGCCTGCCGTGGCCGGAGAACTTCGCGGTCGGCCGCGCGCTCGAGGACGAGGTGCGCCAGCACGGCGCCGTGCCGGCGACGGTGGCGGTGGTGCGCGGCCGGCTCACCGTCGGCATCGACGCGGCGACGCTCGAGCGCATGGCGCGCGGCGGCGAGGGCGGCCAGGCGCCGTGGCTCAAGACCGGCGTCGCCGATCTCGGCCCGCTGGTCGCCCGCGGCGGCGACGGCGCCACCACCGTCTCGGCCACCACCTTCGCCGCGGCGCGCGCCGGCCTGCGCGTGTTCGCCACCGGCGGCATCGGCGGCGTCCACCGTGGCGACGGCATGGACGTCTCGAGCGATCTCGGCACCCTCGCGCGCGAGCCGGTCGCGGTGGTCTCGGCCGGCTGCAAGGCGATCCTCGATCTGCCGCGCACGCTCGAAGCGCTCGAGACCCTCGGCGTGCTCGTCCTCGGCGTGCGCACCGACGAGTTCCCGGCGTTCTACACGCGCACGAGCGGCCTCGGGCTGATGCTCGAGCACCGCGTCGACTCCGCCGAAGACGCCGCGCGCGTGCTTCACGCCCATTGGTCGCTCCAGCGATCCGGCGTGCTGCTCGCCAATCCGATCCCGAAAGCGCACGAGCTCGATCGCGCGACCATCGACGCGGCGATCGCGCAGGCGCTCGACGACGCCGCGCGCCTCGGGCTGCGCGGCAAGGCGCTCACGCCGCACCTGCTGTCGTTCGTCGCGCGCGCGACGCACAAGCGCTCGCTCGCCGCCAACCGCGCGCTCGCGATCCACAACGCCGCCTTCGCCGCCGACGTGGCCTCGGCGCTCGCCGCGCTTCCGCCGCTCCCGTGAAGAAGCGCGTCCTCACCGCGGCGCTCGGCGATCCCGAGACGCTGGCCGCGCTCGTCGCCGCCCGCCTGTCGCTGCCGCTCGCCGAAGCCGCCGCGCTCGCCGCCCGCGGCGCCGTCCACCTCGACGGCAAACGCTGCCTCGACGGCGGCGCGCCCGTCACCGCCGGCGCGCGCATCCTCGTCTTCGTCGATCACCCCATGGCGTCCACCTCACTCTCCGTCGTCTATCGCGACGACTACCTTCTTATCGTCGACAAGCCCGCCGGAGTTGCGTCGCAAGCGACGAAATCCGACTCCGAATCGTCGCTCGACGCGCTGGTGCGGGCCATCGCTCCCGAATCGCGCCTGCTGCACCGCCTCGATCGCGACGCGTCCGGCCTGGTGCTGTTCGCCGCGAGCAAAGCCGCGAACGCGCCGCTGCAAGCCGCGCTCACCGACGGAGAGATCGATCGCCGCTATCTCGCCGTGGTCGCCGGCCGGCTCGCGCCCGTCGGTGAGGCCGGCCGCATCACGCTGCGCATCGGCCGCCATCCGCACGACACCCGCCTGCGCGCCGCGCTCCCCGAAGCGTCACCCGCCGGCGAGCCCGCCGCCAGCCGCTGGCGCGTCGTCGGCCACGGCGACGGCGTGACCGGCCTCGAGCTGACGCTGGAGACCGGCCGCACCCACCAGCTGCGCATACACCTGGCCGCGATCGGCCATCCGATCGTCGGCGATCGCGCCTACGGAGGCCTTCCAGCCGAGCGGTTGTGCCTGCACGCGTTTCGCCTGGCGCTGCCGCATCCGACGCGCCGGCGCGAAGTCGTGGCGCTCTCGCCTGCGCCGGCCGCGCTCGCGTCGCGCGTCTCCGCCTTGACAACGCCGGGCCCCTGAGCGTTTGCTGCGTCCATGCGACGCGTGCTCCTCATCGGTGGACTCCTCGCCTGCGCCGTTTCGGTGGCTCGCGCCGACGCGCCGGCCGCCGCGGCTCCGACCGCGCTCGCCGTCTACGCGCCGCCGTCGAGCGGCTTCGTCGACGACGCGTTCGCCATCCGCGACGACGGCAAGGCGGTGGCCTACGTCATCACCGACGGCGCGAGCAGCGCGACCCTGCGCCTCGCCGAAATCGGCGGCGTGCAGAGCGAGGTCGCCGGCCTGCCCGTCACCGTCGCCGCGATCCATTGGCTCGGCCCCGATCGCGTGCTCGTGGTCTCGAAGTCCGGCGAGCGCCTGAACGGACAGGTCTACACGTCGCAAGGACCGAGCAAGGAAAAATTCGGCCCGGTCGACGCCGTCGCGCTCGCCACCGTCGGCGACAAACCGGCCGTCGTCACCTACGCGCGCAGTGAGAAGCGCGGCATCGACCACCAGCTCACCGCGCTCGACCGCGCGACGTTCAAGGTGCTGGCGAAAAAAGTCCTGCACGCCGACGCCGAGACCGGCATCAAGCACCCGGCCGGCCCCTTCAAGCCGCTGTGGTGGCACGACGGCTACACGATGGTCGCGACGCTCAAGGCCGGCGAGTTCGACAAGGCGCACGACATGCGCCGCCCCGATCGCTTCGCGCAGCTCGAGGTGTTCGCCAACAAGCTGCACGACGAGCACGAGCTCGAGGACGTCCTCGCCTTCACCAAGATCGCGACCGACCACCACGCCCACGACGGCGAGGACGCGTTCGTTCACCTCTCGGACGATCACCGCAAGCTGCTGCTCACCGACGGGCTGGCCGAGCACGAGCTGACGCTGCCGCGGGCGCTCGGGCTGTACGATCCCGAGACGCTGGCGTACCAGACGGCCGACGCGGGACACGTGGCGCTGTCGATGACGATCGATCCGGTGAACCCGGCGGCGCTCAAGCGGCAGAAGGCCGACCCGGACGATCTCGATCTCTACTTCGTCGATCGGCGTACGCAGGCGGTCGCGCTGCAGCTGCGCTTGGCGGGACAGGGACGGCCGAGCGCGTGGCGCATCGCCGGCAACCGCATCGGCGTGCTGCGGAAGTCGAAAGGCTTCGACCGCGGCGGCGTGGCGCTGGAGATCTACGATCTCGGCGCGCCGCCCCCTCCACGCTGAACGCTCTATTAATGATGCGCGCGCGAACGCGCGTCCCGCTGCGCGACTCTCGATAGCGCGCCGCTCGCCGGTCGCCGTTTTCGCCTCGCGCCTCGCTGGCCGGCAGCCGGACGCTCGTCCGGGTAATGGACCACGCTCGCCTCGCGCGCTCGCGTAAACCCGCGCGCGACCTGACGCGCTCGCGCGGCACGCCCCGTGCTGAGCCCTCGCCTCGTGCTCGCCAAGGTGCAATCCGCCGGAGTGCTCGGCGTCGACGCGTACGCGGTGTGCGTCGAGGTCGACGTCGGTCTCGGGCTTCCCGGCTACCACCTCGTCGGGCTCGGCGCGAGCGAGGTCAAAGAAGGCGGCGTGCGCGTGCGCGCCGCGCTCGAGCACTCGGGCTGGAAGCTGCCGCCGCGCAAGCTGACGGTGAACCTCGCGCCGGCCAACGTGCGCAAGGACGGCGCGGCGTTCGATCTGCCGATCGCCGTCGGCATCCTCGCCGCGCAAGAGATCATCCCGCGCGCCGCGCTCGACGGGATCGTGCTGCTCGGCGAGCTGTCGCTCGACGGGACTCTGCGCCGCGTCGCCGGCGGATTGCCGGTGGCCAAGTTCGCGCGCGACGCCGGCGCGCGCGCGGTGATCCTGCCGCGCTCCTGCGCCGCGGAGGCGGCGGCGCTCTCCGACGTGCAGGTGCTCGCCGCCGAATCGCTCTCCGAGGTCGCCGCCTATTTGACCGGCGCGCGCCCGCTGCCGCGCGCGATCGAGGTCGACGGCTCACCCACGCCCACGGCCGACGACGTCGATCTCTCCGACGTGCGCGGCCTCGAGTACGCGCGGCTGGCGCTCGAGGTGGCGGCCGCCGGCGCGCACAACCTGCTGCTGATCGGCTCGCCCGGCTCGGGCAAGAGCATGCTGGCGCGCCGCCTGCCGACGATCCTCCCGCCGCTCGACGATCACGAAGCGCTCGAGACCAGCACCATCTACTCCGCCGCCGGCAAGCTCGGCGGCACGTCGCTGATCCGGCAGCGGCCGTTTCGCGCCCCGCACCACGAAGCCTCCGCGACGGCGCTCGTGGGCGGCGGCTCAATCCCGAAGCCGGGCGAGATCTCGCTGGCGCACAACGGCGTGCTGTTCCTCGACGAGCTGCCGGAGTTCAAGCGCGCCGCGCTCGAGGCGCTGCGCCAGCCGCTCGAGGAGCGCGCCATCACCGTCGTGCGCGCGCGGGCGGCGGTGCGCTTTCCCGCGTCGTTCGCGCTGGTCGGCGCGATGAATCCGTGCCCGTGCGGCTACCACGCCTCGTCGGTGCGCGCGTGCATCTGCGACACCAAGGTGATCCGGCGTTATCGCGGGCGGCTCTCGGGGCCGCTGGTCGATCGCATCGATCTGCACGTCTACGTGCCGCAGGTGGACTTCCACGAGCTGTCGCACGCCCGCGACGGCGAGCCTTCGGCGAGCGTGCGCGCGCGCGTGATGGCCGCGCGCGAGGTGCAGCGCCGGCGCCTGCAGGGTACGTCGCTGCGATCCAACGCGCAGCTCGGTCCGCGCGACATCGCGCGCCACTGCAAGCTCGACGCCCCGACCAACGCGCACCTCGGCGAGGTGGTCAAGCGGCGCGGCATGAGCGCGCGCGGCGTGCATCGCCTGCTGCGCGTCGCCCGCACCATCGCCGACCTGAACGGCCATGCGGCAATTTGCCGCAGCGACGTCCAGATCGCCGTCGACTTTCGCGTGCTCGACCAGGAGGCCCTATGACCGATTCCACGATCCCGCTCGCCGACTGCTACGCCGCGCACCAGGAGCTGTTCGAGCGCGCCACCATCTTGTCGCGGCTGCTCGCGCAAGCCAGCGCCGACGAGTCCGATCTACTGCGCCTCGGCGCCTCGTGCGTCGGCATCGGCTCGCAGCAGGCGCTCGCCGCGCGCGATCTCCGCGAGGCCATCCTCGGCTGGTCCGAGTGCGAGCTCGGCGACCGGCAGATCCGCGGCGCCACCTACCGCGCGTATCGCAAGGGCTGCATTCGCACGCGCGACTACGACTTCACGTTCGGCGTGGCCATCAAGGCCACGCGCGCGCGACGCGACGAGCTGCTGCGCCTCAGGCGCCAGCTTCGCCAACTCACCATCATCTGAACCGCTCTGCAAAAGGAGACGCCCATGGGCTCGAAGACCAAGGAACGCATCAAGGCGGTGACCGCCGCCATCAACGCCATCGAGAAGCAATTCGGCAAAGGCGCGATCATGCCGCTCGACGGCAAAGAGGTCGCGGAGGTGGAGACCATCCCGACCGGATCGCTGTCGCTCGACCTGGCGCTCGGCGTCGGCGGACTGCCGCGCGGCCGCGTCGTCGAGATCTACGGACCGGAGTCGTCCGGCAAGACCACGCTCACGCTGCACGCGATCGCGCAGGCGCAGCGGCTCGGCGGCACGTGCGCGTTCATCGACGCCGAGCACGCGTTCGATCCGATCTACGCGCGCCGGCTCGGCGTGAAGCTCGACGAGCTGCTGATGTCGCAGCCCGACTGCGGCGAGCAGGCGCTCGAGATCGCCGACCACCTGGTGCGCTCGGGCGCGGTCGATCTGATCGTCATCGACTCGGTCGCCGCGCTCACGCCCAAGGCCGAGATCGAAGGCGACATGGGCGCTGCGCACATGGGCCTGCAGGCGCGCCTGATGAGCCAGGCGCTGCGCAAGCTCACCGCCGTCACGCACAAACAGAACTCCGCCGTCATCTTCATCAACCAACTTCGCCAGAAGATCGGCGTCGTGTTCGGCAATCCGGAGACCACGACCGGGGGCAACGCGCTCAAGTTCTACGCGTCGGTGCGGCTCGACATCCGGCGCATCGGGCAGCTCAAGCAGGGCGAAGAGGTGATCGGCTCGCGCGTGCGCGTCAAGGTGGTGAAGAACAAGTGCGCGCCGCCCTTCCGTCAGGCGGAGTTCGAGGTGATGTTCGGCGCCGGGATCAACCAGTTCGGCGAGATCCTCGACCTCGGCACCACGCACGGGCTGATCGAAAAGTCGGGCGCGTGGTTCGTGCTCGACGGCGAGCGCATCGCGCAGGGACGCGACCGCGCGTGCGCATTCCTCGGCGAGAACCCGGAGCTGGCGGAGTCGCTGCGCGCGCGGCTGCTCTCGGCGATGAAGGTCGCCATCGACGCGCCGCCCGCGCCGCCGGCGTTCGACGACTCCGACGAGGCGGAGACCGAGGCCGCCGCATGAGCCCGCGCCGCGAGGAGCCGCTCGAGGTCTACACCGTCACGTTCCATCCGCCGGACGACTCGTGGCTGTCGAGCGCCCGGCACCACGACCTGCGGATGGAGCTGGCGGCGGTCGCCGTCGACGCCGTCGAGGCCGGCCGCGAGCGTCCGATGATCGTCTTCCCGGCGGGCTTCTTGCGCACGCCGTCGGCGGACAGCCGCGACGGGCTGGCGTCGTCGATGCTCGAGCTGGCGCTGCGCGCGGACGTCGGGCTCGCGTTCGGCATCGACATCGGCAGCGACGAAGCGTGGGCGCCGATCGCCGGAACGCCGCAGTCGTTCGGCTACCTCTGCGACGGCGGCAAGCTGCGGCTGTGGACCGTCGAGCAGCTGCGCTCGCCGACGTCTCGACGGGGAATCGCCAACCGCTGCGTGAGCTGGTGCGGGCGGCGCGCGGCGCTGCTGCTCTCGGGCGAGGTCTTCAATCTGCCGCTGCGCAAGACGCTCGCGGAGCAGCGGCCCGACGTGATCCTGCACCTCACGCACGTCGGTCCGAACGAGCGCTGGCTGGCGGCGATGGAAGAGCTGAATCGCATCGCGCCGGTGGTGATCGCCGGCGAGACGCGCGCGACCGACGCGCCGCTCTGGGCGCAGCGGGCGAGCGGATGGGTGGTGGAGGCGATCGCCGAGACGCGCAGCATGTCGCTGCATCGCCATCGGCACATCGAGACCGATCCGCACTTCGCCGACGACGAATCGGATTCTCCGGCGGCGGGACCGTGATGTTAGGCGAGGAACTGCGATGCTAGGCGAGGAACTGCGGCGGGGAGATCATCTCGGGCTGCGCCTTGCCGCGATGCAGCTCGTCCTGCGTAGCCGAGCGGACCGTGTGCACCAGCAGCGAGATGTGCAGCGTCTCGCCCGCGAGCGGGTGATTGGTGTCGACGAGGACCAGCTCGTCGTTGGCTTCGACGACGCGGAAGGTGAGACTCTTGCCGTCGGGGCGGTGCGCCGAGAACATCATGCCGGGGCCGACCTGCTCGTCGGCCGGGAACGCGCCGCGCGGCACCACGAAGACGCCGGCGGGATCGCGGTCGCCGTACGCCTCGTCGGGCGGAACCACGATCTCGAGGGTGGCACCGGGCTCGAGCCCTTCGACGGCGCGCTCCACGCCGGGGACGATCTGCCGCCGTCCGTGGAGATAGGTCAGGGGCTCGCTGCCGACGGAAGACTCGACCGTCTGTCCGGTCGAGAGCCGGATGGTGTAATCGATACAGACGACTCGATCTCTCGCGATTTTCACCACGCCTCCTCGCCCCGGTGGGGACTGCGTCGAACGATGGGTTTTGCAAGAGCGTGGCCACGCTGGGGGTCGGAGAGCAGGCGACGGCTTGACAGCAGTGCGAGCAGCGACGAAAAGTCTTCCACCATGATCGACTTGAAGGTGCTCCGGGAGCGTCCTGACGAGGTGATCGGCATCTATCGCGAGCGGCTGTTCGACGAAGCGGCGGCCGGCGTGGCGCGGCAGCTGGTCGAGCTCGACACGAAGCGGCGCCAGGCGGTGTCGGCGAGCGACGAGCTCAAGCAGAAGCGAAACAGCGCCTCGGCGGCGGTGGGACGCGAGAAGGATCCCGAGAAGCGCGCGCGCATGATCGCCGAGATGGAGGACTTCAAGGGCGCGATCGCGCGCTACGACGAGGAGCTGGGCAAGCTCGACGAGGAGCTGCAGCGGCTCGCCCTCGAGCTGCCCAACCTGCCGGATCCGTCGGTGCCGGCCGGGCGCAGCGACGCCGAGAATCGCGTGGTGCGCGAGGTCGGCGAGAAGCGCGCGCTCGGCTTCGCGGCCAAGGCGCACTGGGATCTCGGCGAGGCGCTCGGCATCCTCGACTTCGAGCGCGGCGTGAAGATCTCGGGGACGCGCTTCTACCTGCTGCGAGGCGCGGGCGCGCGGCTGCAGCGGGCGCTGATCACGTGGATGCTCGACGTGCACCTGGAGCAGGGCTACAGCGAGGTCTATCCGCCGTACATGGTGAAGCGCGAGTGCCTGGTCGGGACCGCGCAGCTGCCGAAGTTCGCCGACACCGTGTATCGCGACGCCGAGGAGGATTTCTACTTCGTGCCGACGGCGGAGGTGCCGGTCACCAACATGTACCGCGACGAGGTGCTGCCGGCGGAGTCGCTGCCGATCAAGCACGTCGCGTACTCGGCGTGCTTTCGGCGCGAGAAGATGGCTGCGGGCCGCGACACGCGCGGGATCAAGCGCGGGCACCAGTTCGACAAGGTGGAGATGGTGAAGTTCGTCGCGCCAGAGGGATCGCTGGCGGAGCTCGACAGCCTGCTCGCGGACGCCGAGGAGATCTTGAAGCGGCTCGAGATTCCGTATCGCGTGATCGAGATGGTGACGGGCGACCTGTCGTTCTCGGCGTCGAAGAAGTACGACCTCGAGGCGTGGGCGCCGGGGTGCGGCGAGTGGCTGGAGGTTTCGTCGTGCTCGCTGTTCGGTGATTTTCAGGCGCGGCGCGCGATGATTCGCACCAAGTCGGGCAAGGACAAGCCGCGCTTCGTGCACACGCTCAACGGGTCGGGGCTGGCGCTGCCGCGGACGATGATCGCGGTGCTCGAGAATTATCAGCAGGCGGACGGATCGGTGATCGTGCCGCCGGTGCTGCGGCCATATCTCGGTGGGCTGGAGGTGCTCAAAAAGTCAGCATGACGCCGAGCGCGGCGCCGTCGCGCAGCGGAGCGACGAGCGGGCGCAGGCGCGCGACGGTGAGCTGGCGACGGCGCCAGGTGAGGACGTCCATGCTGTCCTGGCCGAGGATCCAGAGGACCACGCCGGGAACCGCGATGCCGAGGCCGATGACGGCGACGATGGCGCCGGAGACGATCTGCACGCCTTCGGTGAGCAGCTGCTGGCCGCTGAGGGCGCCGTAGGCGAACAGCACGGTGCCGAGGATGTTGAGCGCGACGCCGGGGATGGCGAGGCTGATGCCGAAGTTGCGGCGCAGCAGCGCTCGACGGTAGCTCTTGTCGAGCGTCGGGAGATCGAGGCGATGCGGGGCGAGCGCGTCGGGGTTGTTCTCGGCGCGCGCGGCGGAGGCGGAGAGCGCGACAGACGTCGCGAGCGTGAGGGCGAGGGCGGCTCGAATCATCGGGCGACCTCCGGATGGCAGCGGTACACGTAGCCGCAGTGTAACCGCTGGCAGTAGTCGAGGGGACGACCGTCCCACGATTCGCGAGCGCGCGCGTCGGCGAGCTGGAGGCCGAGCGCGGCGAGACTGGCTTCGACGGCATCGGACGGCGGCGCGGCGATCACGCGCGGCGCAGGATCGGGATCTTTGAGGAACGCGAGGCCGACGCGCACCGACGGCGCGCTCGGGTAGAGGCGGCGCACGGCGAGCGCGTAGGCGTCGAGCTGGAAGCGGTAGTCGTCGGGATCGCCGGCGCGCGCGTGCTTGTAGTCGATGACGGTGACGGCGTGCTGCTCGAGCAGGAGGAGATCGATTTGACCGCGCACCTGCAAACGGCCGCCGGAGGCGAGCGGCACCGAGAGCAAGAACGGCAGCTCGCGCCGGAGCGGCACGCGCGCGAGGCGCTGCGCGAAGTCGGTGGCGAGGAAGCGGGTGACGTGCGCGCGCACGTCGGCGACGTCGGGCTCGGCGGGATCGTAGCCGTCGGCGGCGAGTAGCGCGTCGAGATCTTCGCCGCCGCGCGCGAAGTCGCAGCGCTCGAGCAGGCGGTGGGCCAGCGTGCCGCGGCGGAGCGGATCGAGCGCGGGGGCGCCGTCGCCGTCGCGGGTGAGTGGCTCGGACGACGCGGCGCGCGCCGAGGCGGGATGCTCGAGCAGCCCGAGCGCGTGAAATTGGTGGTAGCGGCGCGCGCACAGCTGGAAGTCGGCGAGCTGCGTGACCGCGGCGGTGAGGCGGCGCGGCGACGGCGCGGGGCGATCGACGATCACGCGCAGCCGCCGGCGCGCGGCGGCTTCGTCGCCGGGCGGAGACGCGGCGGCGGAGTCTTCGGGGCGCGGCGCGGACAGCGTGCCGCCGTCGATGCGGCGCAGGAGCGGAGCGGTGCGCGGATCGCCGGCGAGCGCGTCGAGGTGCGCGCGCCACGAGTCGGCGGCTTGCGGCGTGCGCTCGCCGGAGAACACCACCAGATCGCGCGCGCGCGTGGCGGCGACGTAGAACAGCCGCAGCGACTCGGCCCGCTGGCGCGCGTCGCGCAGGGTGCGCACGCGGCGCGACGGCGTGGAGTGCACGCGCCGCCCGGGCGAGCGTTCGTCCTCGACGCTCAGGCCGACGCCGAGATCGGCGTGATACAGGACCGGCGTGAAGTCGCGCCGCTCGGGCGCGCCGCAGCCGGGGACGAACACGATCGGGAACTCGAGGCCCTTGGCCTGGTGCACGGTCATGACGCGCACCACGTCGTCGCGCTCGTCGACGATCTGCGCCTGCGCGGCGTCGCCTTCGCCGCCCGCCGCCGCGCGCCGCAGCCAGCCGACGAAACCGCGCAGATCGCCGCCCGACGACTCGAAGGCGCGCGCGCGTTCGATCAAGCGCTCGAGGTTGGCCACGCGCTGCTCGCCGTCGCGCGTGGTGACCAGCACCGCCGGCAGATCGTGCGCCTCGACCAGCTCGCGCAGACACGCGGCCGGCCCGAGGCGATCGGCGCGCAGCCTCAGCTCGCGGAAGCGCGCGCGGAAGCCGGCGAGCCGCTCGCGCTCGCCGTCGGGGAGCGACTCGGTGCCGGCGTCGTCGAGGAGAAGGCCGGCGCGCAGGCGGCGCTCGAACGCGAGGCGCGCCAGGGTCTCGTCGGAGAGGCCGACCAGCGGCGAGCGCAGCACCGAGACCAGCGCCAGCCGATCGTCGGGATCGTCGAGCAGCGTCAGCGCCGACGCGAGATCGCGGATCTCCTGCGCCGAGAAGAAGCCGCGCCCGCGCACCACGAAATAGGGGACCTGCGCCACGCGGAGCGCGTCGAGGTAGTCGCCGAGGTGCGTGAACCGGCGCAGCAGGATCGCGACTTCGCCCCAGCGGCGGCCGGCGGCGCGCAGGCCGTGGATGCGCGCGGCGATGGCTCGCGCCTCGCGCGCACGGGCGATGCCGCTCGAATCGCCGTCGACCACCAGCAGCTCGGCGCCGGCGAGCGGGACGTCGTCGCGCTCAGGCTCGAGGTCGTCGCGCGCCGGCTCGAACCACGTCTCCCACTCGGCGCCGGCGTGCGCCGGCACCATGGCGCGCGCGAACAGCGCGTTCGAGAGCCGCAGCACCGACGGGGCCGAGCGGCGCGATTGGCGCAGCAGCTCCTCGGCGCCGCCGCGCTCGAGCAGCGTGCGCGCGAAGCGGGTGAACACCGCCACGTCGGCGCCGCGGAACTCGTAGATCGACTGCTTGCGATCGCCGACGACGAAGCGGCGCCCGCCGCCGGCTTGCGGATCGCCGGCGACCAGCTCGATCAGCTCGGCCTGCACGGGGTTCGTATCCTGGAATTCGTCGACGAGCACGGCGTCGAAGCGCGCGCGCGTCGACTTCTGGAGGTCGGCGTGATCGCGCAAGAGGTCGCGCGCGCGCACGAGCAGATCGGCGAAGTCGACGGCGCCGGCGCGGCGCTTGTGATCGGCGTAGCCGGTCTCGACGGCCTCGACCAGGCGCGCGAGCGCGGCGGCGAGCGGCGCGGCGCGGCGGGAGGCGTGCGCCTCGACCAGCGCCTCGCCGGCTTCGCGCAGCGTCTCCTTGAGCGGCGGCAGCGACGGGTGGTTGCGCAGCTTCTTCAGCTCGTCGACGAGCGCGGCGGCGCTGTCGAGGAGCGCGGGCGGATCGCGCGGATCGAAGCGGCGCGCGCCCAGCTCGCGGGCCAGCTCGGCGCTCTTGCCGCCCAGCTCGGCGGCCAGCTCGGCGAGGCCGCGCACGCCGTCGGTGAAGCGGCGGCACGCGGCGGCCCAGTCGGCGTCGAGCGCCTCTTGCGAATAGCCGCGGTCGAGGCCGGCGGCGGAGCGCCCCTCTTCGGCGCGCTGCGCGCGGATGCGCACCAGCTCCTCGACCAAGCCGACGCCGCGGCCGGTGGCGTGGTAGCCGTACTCGCCGACCAACTGCGCGACCTCGCCGCCCGGATGGCGATCGAGCGCGTCGAGGATGGCGCGCTCGGCGGCGTCGACGGCGCTCGCGGCGGACTCGGCCTCGTCGAGCAGGCGGAAGTCGGGCTCGAGCCCGAGGCGCGCCGCGTGCCGGCGCAGCAGCGCGCCGGCGAACGAGTGGAAGGTGCCGACGGGCGCGCCGCCCAATTCGGCGAGCGCCTGCGTCCAGTCGCGCGCCGTCGGCAAGATCACCGCCGGCAGGCCCAGCTCGCGCGCGGCGGCGACCAGCGTCGGCTCGTGGCGCGCCGACGGATCCGAGATCAGCTTGCCGAGCCGCGCGCGCAGCCGCTCCTTGAGCTCGCCCGCCGCCTTGTCGGTGAACGTCACGACCGCGATGCGCGACGGCGGAACGCGGCGCCGCGCGGCGGTGAGCCCGGCGACCAGGTGCAGGTACAGCGTCACCAGCGCGTGCGTCTTGCCCGTGCCGGCCCCGGCCTGCACCACCAGATCGCGCTCGAAGCGCGCGATGCGATCGAGCGGCGTCACAGCTCGTCCTCGTCGAGGTTGCGGCGCACCACGCGGCACGCGGCCTCCATGCGGCAGCGCTCGCACGCGCCCTTCTTTGGACGCACCGCGAAGTCGCCGGCCAACATCGCGCGGTACAGCTCCCAGAGCGCGTCGCCGAGGTTGCGGCCGCCGCCGGCGCGCAGGCGCGCGCGCTCGTCGGGATCGAGCGACAACAGCGGCGCGCCGCCGACCGGGCGCGTGAGCGTGGCGTCGCGCAGCCCGTAGAAGCGCGCCTCGACGGTGGCGGTGTCACCGAGCTCGGCCTGCAGCGCGGCGGCGTAGACCGGCAGCTGCCACGAGGTGACGCCGAGCGCGTCGGGGCTCACCTTGTCGCGATAACTGGTCGACAGGCCGGCTTTGTAGTCGAGCACCAGCGCGCGGCCGACGCCGAGATCGACGCGATCGATGGTGCCGTGCAGGAACACGCGGTCGCCGCCTTCGGGCGACTCGACGGCGAGCGGACCGAAGCGCTGCTCGAAGCGCGCCGGACGGCAGCCGGGCGCGGGCGGCGCGTCGGTCTCGGCGCGCACCAGCGTGTGCACCTGGCGTCGCAAGCGGCGCTCGTGCACTGCGAACAGGCCGGGGTGGCCGATGGGGCCGACCTCGCGCCACTCGGCGATCACCTGGTCGCAGGTGTCGTCGAGGATCGCCCGCTCGAGCGGCGCACCGCGCAGCGGGAGGCGGCCCTCCTCGTCGAGGCGGCGATAGAAACGTTCGAGCACGCGATGCAGCAGCTTGCCGCGCGACATCGGATCGAGATCGTCGTCCAGCTCCTCGAGCGGCGCGGCGCGCAGCACGCTGCGCACGAAGAACTGGAACGGGCACGCGGCGTACAGCTCCAGCGCCGACGGGCTGAGCGGCGCCGCTTCGCCGCCGGGCAGATTCGCGCGCAGCGCCGCCACCAGCGCGCCGTCGAGGATCGCGCCGGTGAACGGGTGCGCGGGCTGGCTGCCGTCGAAGAATCGCTCGCGGCGGCGCTCGACCGCGACCAGGTGCTCGAGGCGCGCGACCCGCGGCGGATCGCGCTCGGCGACGAGGCGCAAGAGCGCGGCGTCGGCCTCGGCGTCGGCGGCCGAGAGGCGCGACGCGCGATCGCCGCGCTGCTCGAGCGCGGCGCGCGCCGCCAGCTCGTCGACGGTGCGCGCGTCGGCGGCGCGCGGGATCGGCTCCAGGCCGACCTCGGTGACGGCCGCGCCGTCGGCCGCCAGCGCGGCGAGGAACGGCGAGCGCAGGAGCGGCGCGCCGTCCTCGTCGGAGCGGGTCCACGACAGGTGGGTCTCGGCGGCGGCGGCGAGCGCGCGCTCGAACGCGAGCGGCTGAAGCTCGTCGGCGCGCGACGCCAGCGGCAGCACCGCCGCGCCGAGCGCGCGGTTGAGCGCCACGCGTTCGTCGTCGGCGAGCAGCGGATCCTCGACGGCGCGCGCCGGCACCTCGCCGTCGTTGAGGCCGCACGCGAACAGGTGCGCGAAGCGGCGGCCGACCACGCCGTCGAGATCGGTCAGCTCCACGGCCGCGCCGCGCACGCCGCCCGCGCGCAGCGGCCGCGCCGCCAACACCTCGCCGAGCAGCCGCGCGAAGCGGGCGCGCTCGAGCTTTTCGCGCGCGAGCCCGGCGCGGGCGGCGGCGCGCGGCAGATCGATCAGCGCCACCTCCAGCTCGCGCACCGCGGCTTGATCGCGGGCCACCGCGCGCGACTCCTCGACGGAGGCGACGCCGCCCGAGCGAAAACCGCGCGCGCGCTGCACCAGCTCGAGCGCGCGCAGCACGTCGGCGAGCGCGGCGGCGTGCTCGGCGAAGCTGCCGGCCGCGGGCAATCGCCCGAGCGTCGCCACCCAGCGATCGACGTGCGCGGCGATGGCGTGCGCCGACGCGCGCCGCGGCTCGGCCTGCCCGCGCGCCCACGCCTCCAGCCGATCGTGGTAGCCGGCGGCGTCGGTGGCGCCGGCCTCGCGCAGCGCGCGCGCCACGCGGTGCGGCGGCAGCCAACCGTCGGGCGACTCGGCGCCGCCCGCGAGATAGCGCGACGAGAGCAGCGCGATCAGGCGCTCGCGCGGCAGCCGCTCCTCGACGGCGGCGTACAGCTCGAGCGCGATGCGCACCGGCGCGGCCGAGGCGGCGGGCGCGGCGTGACGCTCGGCGACGGGCACCTGGTAGCGCTCGAGCGCGTGGCGCAGGCGCGCGCGGCGATCGGCGGTCTGCGCGCACACGGCGATCGACTCGGGCGGCGTGCCGGCGTCGACGAGATCGCGCACGGCGCGAGCGACCGCGCGCGCCTCGCCGCGCGGCGACGTGGCGCACGTGAGCGCCGGACGCGCGGCGGCGGCGAGCGGATGCAGCACCACGTCGAGCGGCTGCGCGTGGCGCGACTCGAGCGCGGACAGCGACGGGCCGAGCGCGCGCTGAAGCTCGCCGCGCGGCTCGGGGAGGTGCACGCGCACCGGCAAACCGCGGGCGAGCAGCGCGTCGACGAGCGCCAGGCGCGGCGCGCTCCAGTCGGCGAAGTCGTGCAGCTCGACCGCGTCGACGTCGGCGAGCATCGGGATCGGCGCGCGCGCGGCGATGGCGGCGAGCGCGCCGCGGAACACCTCGGCCTCGTCGAGACGATCGGCGCGCAGCCGCTCGTAGGCGTCGAGACGCCGCCCGAGCTCGGCCGCGCGCGCCGCCACCGGCGACGGGCAGCGGCGGGCGGCGGCGCGCAGTTGCTCGGAGCCGACGCCGGCGCGGCGCAGATCGGCGATCAGGCGCCCGAGCCCGCGGCGCAGCCCGCGCGTCGACGCGATCGCCGCATAGGGCGCGCCCGCCGACGCCGCGACCACGTCGATCAGCAGCCGCTCGCCGAGCGGGCCGAGCCGCGGCGCGCGCGACGGCGGCGCGGCCGACTCGATCAGCTCGGCGATGGTCGCGTGCTCGCGCGCGAGCTCGACCGCCGCCGACGCCGGCAGCGCCCACGCCTCCTCGACGGCGTCGGCGGTCGGATGCAGATGCAGCGCGGGCACGAACGTACGTTAGCAGAGCGCCGCGCGCGCGCGAACGTTCAGGCGAGGCCGAACGTCATCAACCGCGCGCGCAGGTACCACAACAGCTCGGCGCGCTGGCGAAACCGCGGCACGTGCGCGAACGTCTCCAGCGCCTCGCGCGTCGCCTGCTTGCAGCCGTCGGTGTCCTTCTGCTCGCGCCGCGCGCACGCCAGCCGCACGCGCCCTTCCACCGTCGACGAATTGATCGCCACATAGCGCGCGAACGCGTCCTCCGACTCGGCGTTGCGCCCGAGCGCGTACAGCGCGCGCCCCGCGACCAGGTACGCCTCGCCGTATTGAAAGCGCTCGTTCTTGGTCGCCGCCTCGACCAGCGGCTCCAGCGCCTCCGCGGGCCGACCGGCCAATAGCAGCGCTTTACCCAGGAGAAACGGCAATTCGGCCGACTCGGGATCGCGCCGGCGCGCCTCCTCGAGCAGCGGAATCGCGCGGCGCGGGCGTCGCTTCTCCAGCCAGATCTTGGCCAGGTCGCGGCGCGCGGTGGCGTTGTCGGCGTTCTGCGCGATCTGCGCCTTGAGCGAGCGCACGCGGCTCAGGTGCTTGAAGAAGAGATACGGATCGGGCAGCCGGCGACGCAGCACGAACACGAGCAGCGCGCCGGCGAGCAGCACCGGGTAGCGCAGCGCGTAGCCGGCGACGATCCAGAAGAGGTAGTAGGGCAGGTAGCCCATCATTAGATGGTACGACGAATGGCGAGGCGTCTTCCAGAGGCGGCGTCAGCGCGGCTGCTGGCTGCGCAGGAACGCGAGCAGGTTTTCGTGCGCGCCGTGCACCGCGCCCTCGAGCGCGTCGACCTGCAGCGCCTGCTCCTTCTCGGGGCGAAAGCCCATCTTCGGCGTCTGCACCGTCGCGCCGCCCGAGGTCATCATCACCATCGACTTCGACGGCAGGCGGCCGACGATCAGGCTCACCTCGCACGAGATCTCGACCCAGTTGTCGGTGTTCTTGCGCGACACCGAGGTGATCGCGCTGTCGATGAGGAAGCCCGACAGCGGCTTGCCCTCGATGGTGAGGCCGGGCGTGCGCGCGAGCTCGCGCAGGATGAACTCGCGCAGGCGGCGCGTCAGCTCGGGCGAGACGTTGCGCCCCTTGGCGCCGATGCCGCCGACCTCGACGTGCAAGCTGCCCGGCGGCGCGTCGCGCGTCGCCGCGGCTTGCGGGCGCAGCTTCAAGAGCGACTGCTCGGCGCGATCGCGTACGAACGCGCTCGAGTCCATGCGCGCGCGTTCGAGCGCCGGCGCGTAGTCCTCGGTGCCGAGATCGCCGAGCAGCTGCGCCGCCAGGCCGCGCACCGATTCGTTGGGATCGCGCAGCGCGCGCTCGAGCGCCGGCGCCGCGCGGCGATCGTGCAGCTTGCCGAGCACCACCGCCGCCTGCAGGCGCACGCGCCAGCTCGGATCGGTGATCAGCGCCCGAGTCAGATCGTCGACGCGATCGGCGCGCGCGTCCGTCGCCAGCAGCGCCGCGACGCAGACCATGAAGGAGAAAACACCACGCACCAGCTTCTCGCCTCGCCTGATTAGAAACACCTCGCGCGTGATCGTCAATGTACGCAAGCGCCGACGGTGTAGGCCGCGAATGTTGCGGCGCGCCGCCTGCGCGAGCTACCGTACGCCGTGGCCAAGAAACAGGGGATGTCGCCCAACGCGCTGCTCGGCGCCGGGCTGCTCGGGTGCGGCGCGCTGATCGTGATCGCGCTCGTGGGCTCGCGCTTCTTGAAGAGCGAGCCGCCGCCCCCGCCGCCGCCTCCTCCTCCGCCGCCCGAAAAAAGTGTCACCGGTCTCCTGCGCTACAACGAAGGCTACTTTCGCGCGGTCGTCGACGACGACACCAAGCGCTGGGGCCTGCCGAAGATGGAGCTGGCCGAGCTGGCGCAGCCGCTGACGTACGCCGAGGAGCTGGTCGCGCCGCACCGCTTGAAGGCGGACAAAGATCAGCTCGACACGCCGCACCTGCACCTGGCGACGCGCGTGATCAAGGAGTGGGCGGGCGACAGCGGCCAGGGTTTTCGCTACGAGCACATGACGCTCGAGATCACCAACAAGACGTCGAGCCCGCTCGCCTACCGCGTCGAGACCACGGTCGAGCATCCGGAGAAGTGCAAGTCGCAGGGCGCGATCCTGCACAACGCGATCGCGCTCAAGCCGAACGAGACGCTGCGCCGCACCGAGTGCTTGTGGCGGCCGGGCGCGACCATCACCGTCAAGCACGTCGAGGTGATGGAGCTGCCGCAGCTCAGCTACTACTACCTCAGCCGGCTGGTGCCGACGCAGATCCTGCTCGACGAGCGGACCGCGCTCGGCCACGAGGAGCAGAAGGTCAAGCCGTGCTCGTTCGTCCCGTGGCGCGACATCGCGGCGTCGGCGAAGACGCAAGGCACGTCGTGGGGCGACGTGATGGACTTCTACGCGCGGCACAACTGCGACGAGTACAGCTTCTGGCGCGGCTACAAGCGCTGGACCGCGGCGGGCACGCTGCCGTCGCGCGCGCCGCCCGGCTCGCCGCCGCCCGCCGCCGTCGACGGAGGCGCCGCAGCATTGAGGTGACGCGACGCCTGGTTCGAGTTAGGGTGCGCCGGAAATTTGGGGAGGAACACGATGCGCAACTTTTTGGCTTTGGCGTTGGTGGCGGCGTGCGCCGCGTGCGGCAGCGACAACAACTCGAACAACGGCAACGACGCGGGCAACGACTTCGCGGTGAGCTTCGACCTCGCGCAGAAGCTCCCCGACCTCGCGGTCCCGGCGGATCTCGCCACGCCGCCCGACTTCTCCGGCATCAACTGCGGCTCGATGACCTGCTCGGCGGGAAACGTCTGCTGCGCGATGCAAAACGGCGGCACCGCCACTTATATGTGCGCTACTTCGTGCGCCGACGGCGGCATCATGATTGGGTGCGACGGACCTGACAACTGCAAGACCGGAAGCGACAACCTCTGCTGCGCGACCATCACCACCAATGGTGGTACGCCACCCGCGTGCAATCTCCAGGCAGTCTCTGGATGCACGAACACCTGCACGACCAATGTTCCGTTCTCGTGCAACTCACAAGGCACAGTCCGGCTATGCCACCGCGGATCCGACTGCGCGAGCGACACGAACAATCCTTATTGCTGCCTCTTTACCTACAACGGCAACAACGTCACGTTCTGCGCCAATCAGCAACTCAAAATGAGTATAGCTGCGATGTGCTTCAATTGATTACTTTGCAAAAGCTTCTCAACTTGTTCTCTACACTGTAAAGTCTCTGCCGCCCTCAATGTGACGGTAGTATCCCGTCGCACTTTCTATCAATACTACGTTTATGCTCGCCATTACTATCGGCCGGGCGGTCGTCGCAAGACTTTACATTGACGGTCTAATGCGTGCAGAGGCGCGGGCTCCACTTTTCAACGGAGGCCGCCATGTCAAGACCGCTCTCGATTGCACGGCTTGCCGCTATCCTGAGTACACTGACGGCGGTTCGCGCGAGCGCGACACCACTAGCTGCTCCGCAATTCGACCGTTCGGGCATCTCCAGCGCGTTCTGCGGGGGCGGATCGTGTCCTCCAAACATCACTGTCCCCAACCAATTTGTCTCGTATCCCGACCCGGTATTCGGGACACAAATCACCCGTGTTACCGCTGGCCAAGCGGGTAGTACCTCTGGTTGTATCGTGCCGGATTCTGTCTATTCGGTCTTCAATGCCGATTCAACGCTATTCTACGTTCAGTGCCCAAATGGAGATCAGTTGTTTCAGTTGAACAAGCACACTGATTCGGTCTCACTCTACAAAAGCGGCACCATCGAAGACGGCGTCAGTGTTTCTCTTGGAATTGCGAGCGCAGCGTGGTCTAGCGTCGATCCGCACATCATCTATGCGATCGGGCGGCCCACAAGTATAACGAACTCATATTTTCTCTATCGTATCGACGTGTCCAAATCAGGAAGCAAGCGCTTCGGCGACAATGTCACGACCTGTTCCACGAGCAACACTCTTGGATGCATCAAGTCAATCTTTCCAGACGACCCCAGCAGCTACGACTTGAGCGGTCTGAGCATGTCAGAGGACGAGAACCTGTTCAGCTTCAATAGTCCGCCAGATTTGAGCACTACACAGGTTTGGGTGTACACGAGAAATACTAGCAGCGGAGATTCGTTAGTACAATTCCCACGACAAGCGAACATACACCGCAACAGCATCAGCAAAGCGTCCAGCATAACAAACACGACTGGGACTTATGTGTACGTGACAGACAGTTCCTCGCCGAACTACTTCTGGCCAGGTCCTTCGTTCAACCCCTTACAGCCCGGCACCTCCACGAGTGTGGACATTGGCCACTATGACATGGGGAGATCCTTCTTTTTGGCAACGAACAACAGCACGACCGGAGTCGATAAGATTACCTACGGCAACTTTTCCATTACGCCGCAGATATTTTCGATTGTGGACAGCAATGGACACAATATCGATTGGGCGCTCGACGTT
>Ga0070741_10006271_pt1 | contig 25691 bp, 23 predicted proteins | sample Coa_R1_4_FD_66440 | JGI IMG/M metagenome (GOLD analysis project Ga0070741, IMG submission 66440) | Surface soil microbial communities from Centralia Pennsylvania, which are recovering from an underground coalmine fire - Coalmine... | ecosystem: Environmental > Terrestrial > Soil > Unclassified ... | reverse complement strand
GCTCACGCCTTCGGCCTTGGCCCGCTCCATCAGGCTCCGAGCCAAATCCTCCTCTGCCGCCGTCAAACCTGCGACAGTCGTCGCGTCCGTCACCGCTGCCTGTCCTCTCCGTCTGCGCATGACGCCAGACTGCCAGGCCAGGGACTTACACCGTTGTTATTACAGACCCAAGTCGTTGTGCGCGCGTCGATGGCACCCCGAGCAAGCCAACGAGATGGCAGCACTGCCGCTCGTCGGCCACCAAGAGGAGAAGGATCACCACGCTGTGAAGCCCCCTGTCGCCGGTCAGCGGCATGGGACCGTCTGAGGCCAGGCGGTTTGGCCAGGGGCATGGGACCGTCCCTTGGTCAGTCGTGGGACCGTCTGTTTGGCCAGTGATGGGACCACCTTCTCGCCAGTAGTTGGACTGCCCGGGGTCCACCTGCGCCGGTCTGTGGGCCGGTGCACTCGTCGCCATCCGTCTGCTGATCGAGAGCGACGAATGGCCTTCCGGGAGGTGCGCGTGTTCGAGGTTCGAGAGGTGCTCCGGTCTGGCTCGACGGTCCGGGGTTCCGCACGATCGAGCGGCTAGTGCCGCTCCCGACAACCTTTGCCCGGTAGCCGAGAGGTTGTTGTGGCGGGGTCGCGAACTCGTGTGCGAGAGGATGGCGTACACGGGAGGGGTCGTGGCCGAGCGGGTTCGGGTTCGTGAGATCAGCAACGAGGAGGGCTACCGGCTGCTGCGGATCGTGCGCCGCAGTTCGGGGTCGGTGGTGACCTGGCGGCGGGCGCAGATGGTCCTGCTGTCGGCCCAGGGGATGGACGTGCCCCAGATCGCCAAGGTGGCGTTCACGTCCGAGGACCGGGTCCGGGCGGTCCTGCACAACTTCAACGACGACGGGTTCGACTCGCTCTACCCCCGCTGCGCCGGGGGTCGCCCGCCGACGTTCACGCTGCCGCAGCGGCAGGAGACCAAGAAGATCGCTCTCGGCCGGCCGGTCGATCACGGCCTGCCCTTCTCGACCTGGAGTCTGGCCAAGCTGCCGACTACCTGGTCGCCGAGGGGGTGGTCGACGACATCAGCCACGAGGGTCTCCGTGTGCTCCTCCGCGAGGAGGGCGTCCGCTTTCAAGCCTGAAGACCTGGAAGGAATCGAACGACCCCTACTTCGAGGCCAAGAAGAACCGCATCCTCGAGCTCTACGGCATCGCCGACGGCACCAGGAAACGACGGCGGGGTGACCCCCCACGTCGTGATCTGTGTCGACGAGTTCGGCCCCTCAACCTCCAGCCCCACCCGGGCAAGCAGTGGGCCGCGGTGAGCGGAAAGGCACGCCGACCCGGAGCGGGCTCCTCGCCGCCGCCGGCGGGCCACCTACAAGCGGCCCCACGGGATTCGCCATCTCCTGGCCGGCTACGACCTGTCAACCGACCGGCTCTACGGACACATCCAGCCCAAGAAGGGCCGCACGGAGTTCCTGGCCTTCTGCCGCTACCTCCGGTCGCTGCACCCGGCCGAGATCCGGATCGCCATCGTGCTCGACAACTTCAGCCCCCACCTGACCACGGGGACGGACAGCCGAGTGGGCGACTGGGCCAAAGCCAACAACGTCGAACTGGCCTACGTCCCGTTCTACGCCAGCTGGCTCAACCGGATCGAGGCCCAGTTCACCGCCCTGCGCTACTTCGCCCTCGACGGCACCGACCACGAATCCGAGCCCAAGCCCGCATGATCCGCCGCTACATCCACTGGCGAAACCGCAACGCCCACGACAAGACCCTTCGTGAACTTGTGAAGCGCGCAAACGTTGCCTGACACGGCACTAGCTCAGCCCAGCCGGGCGGTCAGCGTCTGGGCCCGGGGATATCGCGACAGGTAGCCATTCGGAAACACCATCGCGCCCTGTCAGGGAGGCGCCGCATCGATACGAATGCCAGAATCCCCTCGACGATGAAGGCGATCACCAGGTGGAGGCATGGAGCCCCATGAGCACGGGAGATATCGGATGGCCCGAGGCCTTCCCGACCACGGGCGCCGGAGGGGTGGCCGAGGGGATCCCGGTCTTCAGCCGGACCGGGGCGATCGAAGGGCGCACGACAGGTAGTCGCCGCAAGTGCGCTTCGGCCGGCTGCCCCGGATGGTTCATCGGGGTGCGGTGGGAAACGGGCCAGATGATGCACATCTGCTCCGAAGGGTGGGCCTACGACCCGGCCACACGCACCGTCCGGGTGACCGGTGGCGGCGAGATCTCGGCCCGGGTCGTCTCACCGGCACCGCTCGGAACTCCACCACTGCCACGTGACCAGTGGCCGCCGCGCTCGGCACTGACCGGCAAAGGCTGGCGAGCGAAACCGGAGCCCGGCCAGGGTCGGCCCGTAGGACAGGGGCGAGCGGTGTGACCCAACCGGGACGAGGGCTCCTCGAAATCGGGTCGTGGCGGGTCGCGGCAGAGGTCATTCGCCGCTATCCCGGCCGACTGCAACTGATCGAGACACATCCCGGAGGCGGACAGTACGACTGCCTGACCATCGTGGACCGGGCAGACCCCCACCGGGGTCGCATCGACCTGAACCGGGCCGGCAGTGTCCACATCTCCCACTTCGGCGGCGACGGCGGCACCAGCGATCCCGAGTTCTGGGAACGGCTCATCGGTGAGGACGATCCGAAACGGGTCGTGGACGACCTGTGTACCGACGCCGGTCTGGCCCCAACCGGTCCGCTTCCCGAACTGAGCGCCGACGCCGTGGTCTACCGGTACATCGCGGCGTTCCTCACCCACGGCGCATTCGGCCGGACCCGCTGGGAATGCCGCAACGGCTACGCCGACAGTGCCGGCGACGGAGGCAGCGGCACCATGACCGGCTGGTTCGAAGCCTTTCCGGGATGCAGGCCGCACCTCGACCGCCATGTCGACGACGACCTCGACGGCATCTCCGCCTACCGGTTCTGGTTCGTCCTCCGCAACGGCGACCCGCAACTCGGCCTCGAAACCACCGGGCGGATCTGGGACCGCAGAGGAAGCAGCCACCACCTTCCCGGCCTCTACCGAGGACGCATCTGGCCGGTCGTATGCCAGACGGCAGGACACCTGCTTCTCTGAGCCGCACCGGCGAGGCCGACACCCACATCCGACGAAGCAACCGAATCATCGGCATGGGCCCAAGGAGCGCTGAGATGGCAAAGAAGCAGAGCCGACCGGTCCGCCGGATGCCCTGGGCCCGGCACCACTTCAAGGAGGGCAGCAACGGCTGGGACAAAGGATGCTCCGAATGCCAGGCCGATGCCGTGTGGACCATCGACTGGGAGTACGTTCACAACGGCGAGGAGTGGCGGGGCGCCGTCTGCGAGCAGCACGACCCCGGCCCGATCTGATCGGACAGAGGAACCGCCCCACGACCTGGGAAGTTCCGTGTGCATGCACGAGCCGGCGCCGATCGGCGACCAGCACCGAACATGGGGCGTCGACCCTGCGGGCCCAAATCGACTAGAACAATGGTCATGGGATCCATGGCGCGGTTGACATTCGGCCGGCTGACCGAGGCATGGAAAGGTGAGGCGTCCGACTTCACGCCGCTCCTCGCTGAGCAGCTGGACGCCCTGGGGGCCGAGATCGGTGTTGACCTGGCATCGATCGGCGAATTCGAAGTGCAGACAACCGGCGGGCGGCGCATCGACATCGTGGCGCAAGGTGCCGACGGGTCCGAACTGGTCATCGAAAACCAGTACGGCAAGGCCGACCACGACCATCTGACCCGGGGCCTGGCGTACGCCGTGGCCCGGCGGGCCCGAGGGCTTGTGGTCGTGGCCGAGGAGCACCGCGACGAGTTCCGGGCGGTCGCCCAGTACCTCAACGAGATGGCCGAGCACGACCCCGAGCGGGGCATCGCCATCTGGCTCGTCGCGGTCAGAGCAGTACGGATCGAAGACAGTGCCTGGGCACCCCTCTTCTCGGTTGTCGTCGAACCGAACACGTTCACCGCACGGGTCGAACAGGTGAAACAGTCCGAGTACGCGCCGGTGTCCCTCGACGAATTCTGGGACCAGTTCACCTCGCCCGACTCCCGCAGCGCGACCCAGACGCTCGTGTCCCGGTGGCTCGAAGCTGGCTATCGGAAGCGTCTCGGGCCCAACCACGTCGTCCTCGAAGCCGCCGGCCCCGCCAAGAGCGGGGTCCGGACCGTCGTCGCCGTCTACTCCGACGGCCGGGTGCTTGTCCCGTTCGGGTCGTACGGTGGCCAGAACAGCGGCATCGCCATCGAGGCTCTCACCACACCAGAATTCCGGGCCAACGCGGACCGGCTGTTCGGCTTCAAAGGCGCCGAACGGCAAGCCCGCACCGCCCCTGGCTGGGTCACCTCAGAAACGGCACAACCACTGTTCGACTTCTGCCGCCAAGTCGCCGAAGCTTACGCCGGCGCCAACCCGGGCTGACGCCTTCCGATCATGCGGCAGTGTCGCCTCCCAGGGCCGTTAGCGGCCCTGGGCGGGCAGCATACGTTCGGACCGTTCAGGGCTGGAGCGCCACGCTGATGACCGGCGACGACGGCGGGTTGGCGCCGAGTGAGCCGTGGAAGGCGACGTTGCCGAAGCTGAAGATTCCTCCGTCCTGGGCGACCATCATGTAGCCGCCGTTGCCCGGCACCATTCCACTCACCGGCTTGTTGAGGGGGGTCCCGCCCATCGAGCCGTAGAAGGGGACGTCGAAGGCGAAGATCCCGCCGTCGGAGGCGACCAGCCAGTAGCCGGAACCGTCGGGGGCCGGGGCCATGGCCATGACCGGCTTGTTCAGCTTCATGGCGCCGGTCGAGCCGTGGAAGGCGGCGTCGCCGAAGCTGAAGATGCCGCCGTCGGAGCCGACCATCCAGTATCCCTTGCCGGTCGGGGTGGCCACCGAGCCGAGGATGGCGCCGTTGAGCTTCGTGGAGCTCATGTCCCCGAAAGGCTGGGCGTCGCCGAGGGTAACCGCCCGTCCCCTGTCGGTGAAAACCCACAGGCCCTTCCCGGACGGGGTGGACGACAGGCTGACCGCCCGCTCGCCGGGAAAGACGCCGATCGACGGGAGAGGGGCGGCGTCGCCCTTCGCCACAATGTTGCCGCCCTCGGTGAGGGCCCAGTAGCCGTTGCCGGTCGGAGTCGGCTGCAGGTGGACGAACGGCTGGGAGTTGGCGACCGAACCGTTCCGAGCCGACCCGAAGCCGTAGACCTGGCCGCTGCCGGTCAGCATCCAGTAGCCGTCGTGGACGCCGGCCGTGGTCACCGGCGGGTCCACCGGCGGCGGGGCGGTCGTCGTGGTCGTCGTCGTGGTCGGCGGGGAGGAGACGGTCTCGTGGACCGTGCCGACGAAGTTGACCGGGTCGGGGGCGAAGTCGTAGTGGGTCGAGAAGGTGTCGTCGTTGATGTAGCCCTGCACCGCGATGGTCGACGGGTGCCCAAGGCAGGCGGCGGGGATGAACGCCTCGTAGATCGCCGAGTCGAAGTCGGCCGAGACGTCGCACAGTACGGTGGACGGCTGACCGTCGGGGGTGACGTCGGCCTGCAAAGAGCCGTGCAGGTCGTAGTAGAACACCTCGAAGTCGCCGCCCGGGGTGTGCAGCGTCCAGATGATGGCCAGCGATCCGCTCGTCCAGTCAAGCGCCGAGCGGGGATCCTCCGGGGTGACCGTGGTCAGCCCGACGCCGATCAGGCCGTCGCTGTAGGTGTCCACCACGGATCTGATGTCGGTGACGCCGCTCGGCGAGTCGCCGACGGCGTCGGCGCCGCCGCCCGACTCGGCGCCGGCGGGGCCGGCGGCGAACAGCGTCGTCGTCAGCGCGACGAGCAGGGCGGTGCAGAAGATGCGTTTCATCGGGGGTGAGCCTTCTTTCTGCCGGGCCGGGGGGCCGGCGGACTGCCATCTGGGGCGGAGTTCATCGTCAGGCGGCGACGGGGCCGGCGAAAGTCCGGGCCGGGGTGGCCGCCCATCGTCGTCCGAGTGATCGGAAAGGAGGTACCAGCGAGGCGTGACAGCCTCCCCTGACCGTCACGGGCGGGTGTCGCCGGTGGAAACGACGGGCTGATCGGCGACCGATCGGTCATGACCGGATGACCTTGCGGGACGGGGGGGCGCGGCCGAGGAAACGGGTCTTGTGAAGACTCCACACCTGTTGGTTCGATCTTGCGGGAGATCCCATCGACCCCTGGTCCGCGGCGGAGATCACCAAACCCATTCGGGACTTTCGACCCCTTTTTTTCGGTTCCCTGCTGAGCGCACTCTCAGGGGAGCAGATCCGGCCGGTTAGGGGGTGCAGGTGACCCTGGGGCGCGGGACGAATCCGACGTCGTCGTCAACCGGTGATGGTCGGATGTGGTCGCAGCGGCCCGCGACGCGCCTGGCCGGGGAAGACGACAAACTGCGAAGCCACCGGCCTCCCAGTGCGTGGCGTTCGATGCTGCGCGCCGGCGTCGTGGCTGGGCTGGGGGGCCTCCTCTTCGTTCCACCCATGACGGCCGAGGCCCAGGTGACCGATCTGTCGGGCAGGTACACCGGGATCTCCGAATCCCAGGCCGGCGGCCAGTACTGCCCGTCCGACCCCACCTTCGACCAGATGGTCGATCCCCTCGTCGTCGAGGTGTCGGGCAGTGCCATTCAGCTGAGCGCCACGATGCACGTCGCACACCCCGAAGGGGATACGAACGAGAGCGCGACCCTCAGCGGATCGTTGGCGAGCGACGACAGCTTCACCGCCTCGACGAGGGACGCCGATGGCTCCGGGGAGCGCATCGACGGGCAGTTCACAACGTCGGGAAGTGAGATCCGGCTCAGCGGCCGGCGCAGCGAGACCATCCTGGTCGATGGAAGCCCGCAGCCCGGGTGTGTCTATTCGTTCAGCGCCCACATGTCGGCGCCTGCCGAAGGAACAACCGAGACGTCAGCGGCGGCCGAGAGTGGTGCAACCAGCACCGCGCCCGAAGGAGGCGCGACCAGCACCGGCCCTGAGGGAGGTACGACCGGCACGCGAAGCAGCGGGTCGGCGGTCCCCTGGATCATGGGAGGCCTGGCTACGGTGGGTGCGGTCGCGGGCGCCCGCAGGCTCTATCGGTGGGCGCAGTCACCTACCGAGCCGACCGGCACGTTTCCCGCCGACGCCCCCGACGCAGCGGCGCCTGACGACGCAAGCGCATCGTTCCGCTCCGGCGACGCGTGCGTCCGGATGGCCGCCTACGGGCATCAGATCGCGCAAGCCGCCGCGAAACGCCAGCAACTCGAGGCGCAGATCCTCGCCGAGTTCGAAGAGTTGCAACACCAAGCGGCGTCGCTCATTGAGCTCCGCTCCGCCGTCCTTCTGCTGGTGATCCAGTCAGCTGGCCTCTATGTTTCTGCCGTCGCGTTCAGTCTGGCACAACTGGCGCTCATGCTGACTGCGTTGGTGTACGGGGCGAAGGTCGTTGGCAACAAGGTGCTGGCCTGGAGAAAGTTGCCGATACCGGGGTGCCTCCAAGAGCCGGAGGCCGCTGCCGCCGTGGTCGCCGCCATCGAGAAGTCCGCGGCCGGAATCGAAGGAGCCGTTGCCACGTTCGTGAAGGAGCGAGTCACGCTTCCCGCTGGCGTTCCCACCCCCAAGCCGAGCGCGGACCCCTTGGCGAAGGAGATCCTCCGGAAGATCGCCGAGTACTCCGACGGGGCAGTCGACCAGTTCAATGCAGCGGCAGTCGCCTTCAACGACGAAGCCAGACGGTGGCGGGAGCGACGGCAGAATGACCTCGATGCGGCCACGGCCGTCATCAAGGATCGAATCGAGAACTACAACGCCACCGCTCCAAGCTGCGACGAATCACCGACCCTGGGTCCTGATCAGGGCGGCACCGTGCCCGAGGTCATGACTGTTTACGCGCTTACATGGCGGCTCAACCTCAAGTTGAGCTACAAATGACCGTCGCGACCCGCAAGGTCCGCAACGGCGTCGAGATACGGGGGACCGTTCAGATCGCAGCGCCGCTGGAGGCTGATCTGGTTCGCGCTATTGAGCTCGGTAGTCCCGGGGACACCGGCCTCATGGCCGGCGACCAGAGGGTCGTCGTCACGAGGTTCCTTGCCGAACCCACCCAGGCGGCGGTCCATGAAGCAAAGGCCGAAGTCGACAAGACACTGAGCTTCATTGCCCTCCTGACATCGTTCCCGCCCCAGGGACAAGGGGGTCCTCCGGGAGGAACGCGGCGAAACGCAACGATGCGCTGTCTGTGTGACGACTCAACGCTCGGGCCGCTGCTCGAGCGCTTCCGTACCGTTCGCGTGACACAACCCGGCTGGCCCTCACCTGATGCGTCACGCCCGCCGTCGGCAGCGATCGGCAGGGGCGTGTGGCTGCAGGTGCTGGAACGCAGAGGTGACTGGGCGCTGGTCCGGTCGGAGAACGGCGACCGGGCGTGGACCGACGCCCGCAATCTGGTGACACCATCGATCGAAGGTGATCCGCCATGACCATTGAGGAACGGCTTCGTCAGTGCGGCCTCGGGACACACGGCGATCCCCCCTCCGTCACCCTGACGGTCGGCGGAGTGTCGTTGGCCGTTCAGGTCGCACAGTCAAACACCCGCGTCCACCTTCGCGCCGTCGGAAGGAGTCCCGTGCCGCGAGCCGACCCCGAACTTCTCGACGGGCTGGCCATGACGCAGCCCGGCGACGCCCGGTTCGCTCTCGACGAGGGGACCCTCATCGGCACGCGGACGCTCGTCGAGCCAGAGCTCGCAACGCTGTACGACGCGATCTACGCCCTGGCCAAAGCGACATGCTCGGCGGTCAGAGCCCTCGAACCCGCCACAGACCTCGCGGCCGAGTTCTTCACGTCGTCGAGACTCGATGTCGCTCCGACATGGGAGCGGACTCGGGAGCCGCCGCAGCCCGGAGGCTGGCACCCGACGCATGTGGCACCGTCCGGCGGAACGCAAGCGTGGGCGACTCCGGATCCCGACGGCCCCGTCATCGCGACCCTTGACCCCGGCGTGGAGGTGCACGTGCTCGAGCGGCGAGGCAACTGGGCGCACATCATCTGTTACAACGACTGGGACGCCTGGGTGAACGGCCGCACACTCGTCGAGTACGGTCGATGACCCCAGGCGCGGGTGGCCCGCCGCCTCCGGGTCCCCCTCCTCCGGGCCCGCCGCCCCCGGGCCCGCCGACGGCACGTCGGCCGGCGCCGGGCCCGCCACCACGGCCGCTGTCAAGGCCGAGTTCCGGACCTTCGCCGAACGCCCCGAACCTCGGCGCCTCGTCGTGCCCTCGCTGCGGCACACGCCTCGAGCCGCGGTGGACCGTCTGTCCGACGTGCGGCGCCGCCAGAGCACCCACCCCGCCCGCCGAGCAACCCCGCCCGGTCGCCTACTGCGCCCACTGCGGCGGGCAGCTGAACCCGCTGTGGCGCCAGTGTCCGAGATGCGCAAGCCCGGTGGCGGCGCTGACGCTGGCAATGACCGGGCCGGCCGTCCCTTCGAGCCCAACCGGCGAGGCAGCCATCGGACCCGATCCGGCTGCGCTGCCGCTGGCCACCTGGGGCCAGCGGGTCACAGCCGCCTTCTTCGACTATGTCCTCCCCGTCGTCGCCCTCGGCGTGATCGCCGGGTTCACCACCCAGCGCGGCAGCGGTGCCGTCATCGCCTTCCTGGCGGCCATGCTCGCCAACCTCGCACTGCAGGGGACGACCGGCCAGACCCTCGGCAAACGGCGCGTCGGCATCAGCCTCGTCGCAGAACGCGACCGCCGCCCAATCGGCGTCGGCCCCTCGGTCCTGCGCGCCGGTTTCCACATCTTCGACTCAATACCCTTCTACATCGGATGGTTCGCACCGCTGTGGGACGCCAAGCACCAGACGTTCGCCGACAAGCTGGCGCGGACCCTCGTCATCGTCGGACAGGTCCCGCCGCGGTCGTGACCGGGGCGGGCAGCCGGAAGGCATCGGAGGACCAGTGATCGACCCAGATCCTCTGAACGCTGACCGGCGGACGGGACGAGACCCCGCCGGCTCCGACCGAGGCGATTGCGCCTCACAGCCGGTCTTCCCTCTGGGAGAGAGCTCGCGAAGCGCCATCGTGACCAACCCGTTGACATGACGAGCGGCCGCCAGTGCGTACCGAACCCGAAACGAGGCGTCGCCGCGCCGCCCGGGCTCCGCGGGGCCGGTTTCCCTGGCCGCGCACGGGGAGTCCATGACTGGAGCTCACCGGTCCACCGCCCGACGTGGGTCGAAGACGACCACGCCGGCGACGGGGCGCAAGGGATCACCACGTCTGTACGTGAGACCGGCCCGGTGACGAAGGTCAGATGGAGCGCTGTTCCGGCGTGGTGGAAGTCGGAGGAGGCAGGGTCTTGACTGCGGATGAACGGCCCGAAGGTGGCAGTACGACATCCAGGCTCCATTGGGCAAAGGGCCTGCTGGGAAAGGCCAGAGAGCAGCTCGACGAGCGAGTGGTCGAACGGATCAAGGATGAACTCAACGAACGAGGAGGCGAACGAGACGCCGGGAAGGCGGCCAACGATCAGCAACGGCAGGCAGCAACGACCGCCCAAGAAGCAGCCGCGCAAGCCCGCCGGGAAGAGGTCAAGCGAGCAGTCGAGACGGTCCTGGGCGACAGCGCGCGGCCGGGTGGCGAGCTGGTGACCGGCCGCTACTTCGAGGACGAGTTCATCAGGAGGATCGCCGACCGGGAAGTCGCAGACGCAGTCCCTGCGAAGGAGGCGGAGCTGGCAGGCACGGCGTTCGGCTTCAACCTTCAGGAATCGGCCGTCAAGGGCCAGTTCTACGTCACCCGCCCCGACGGACAGCGGTTGACGGCAGGCCGGGGCACCGGGCTCATGAGCCGGGACGCCGCTCTCGAGGCAGTGGCTCAGCGAGAAGCCGATGCGAGGCAGGCGGTCCTTGACGCCGTCGAGAAGAGCGTCCGCGCCCGCGACGAACTGTCCCGCGGCATCGTTGAGAGAGCGGGGCTGCACCGGGTTGAGGCGGGTGACGTCAAGGCCATTGAACGCGCGATTCGATCCGACGCCCAGATACGGGTGCTGACGGCCGAAGCCGAAGCCATCCAGGAGGACCTGGCGGAGATCGCCGAGTACGTCGGCAACGCCATGGTGAGCGCGAAGGACTTCAAGCTGAGAAGCAGGACCGGAGTGCTGAGAAAGGTGGACCAGGCAGCGGAACTGTCAGGCGTAGGTGCTGGCCTGGAATCAATCAGCGCCAGCGCTCATCCGATCGTCTGGGTGTTCGTGACCAACCATGGCCTGCGAACCGGCGCCGGGCTGATCTTTCGCCCCACCATGGTCCACCCTGTCGTGGCCAGCGCCGCTCTAACCCTGTTCCTCGCGAGGAAGGGGGCCGAACAGGCTGCGGTGAACAAGGCGAAGGAGGAAGGAAAGGTCGGAGGCCTCCTCGAGAGAAGGGCGGCCAACAAGGCGGTCGAGAAGAGGGCCCACGAGACCGCAGCGACAAAGACCGCTCTCGAGGAGGGCCTGAGGACAGTGCTCCAAGCGATGCAGACCAAGGCGAACGAGATCGCGAGCGACTTCCGGGTCGCCAACTACCGGCCGTCCGATGATGCGCTGAAGGCCTTCCAGCGACGCGCCGAGAAGGAGGGCTGCGACCTGACTTCCCCTGAGGCCAGACAGGCGTTGACCGACGCCTATGCGACACGAGTCTCGCCGGCGCGGCCAACCTAACCTGGCTCGGTTCGATCCCGGTTCGGGCCGGCCGGGCTGTGCTGGTCGACCTCGGTCCAACCCACGCCGCCCCAGGATCACCGTGCTCCCCATAGGGGCGCCCTCGCGTGGCACATGGCGCATGGCGGGGGTCCAGACCCATCACCGCAACCACGGCAGCCGACACCGACGCGCACCCTCCGCCGCCACCTCCACGAAACCGGAACAGGCCGGCTCCTTGACGACCCATCGTCACCATCGGCACCGGCCACCTCGGCTCCTTCTAGCGAACCCTCAGGCTGCTCGCCGCCGCCCTCGGAGTCCACGGCGACGACAAGGCGCTGCGCAAGGAGGCCGTCCGCCACCTCGGCGCCGCCCTCGGCGCCCACCAGACCGTCGGGGCCGCAAGCTTCCAGATCAGGACCCACCTCGAGCGGGCCGCCGTCGAAGTCGCCCGGGGCAAGGACGATGCGGCCACCGGCCACCACCAGGAAGCCCGATTGCTGGCCGACCGACACGACCTCCACAGCCTCGTCGGCCAATGAGAGGGCAGAGCCGATCGAGGTGGGCACTGACGATCCACGTCCCAGCCCGGACGAGCTTTCACGCGATGTGTTAAATGTTCACTGCGGGCGGTTCGCGCCGGTTTTCGCCGGGTACATCGCAGGCATGTCGGATGAGGAGCTGGGAGAACTCATGGCCGACGTGGAGGTCGCACTGGTGGAAACAGTCGACCGGCTGGGAGAGGCGCAACGTCGCCGCCTCTACGTGGCCGTGCTGGAACTCGAAGGGCGGATGCACGTCCTTCAGGACGCGATGGCCCTCGTCGCCGAACACCTCGCCGCCGGTCACGGCGGAGCACGGCCACTCACCGGCTGAGCCGGCGTTCGGATCCGCACCGGACCGAGGCGGCAAGTCGGGAAACGGCGGTCGGGAACGGGTCGCCGGCTGACGAGTCGGGGGCCGACGGTCAGCGTGCCCCGCTGCGCGATTCACGAAGAGGAGACCCGCATGGTTGACCGGTACGCCCGACACTCCTTCGTCCGCTACGCCGCAATCAGAAGACTGGGTCCCGGTGAGGCGCGAGCCGAGCTCGCCCGCCTCGACGACCTGATCCTCCGCCGTCCGGGCGTGCTGGTTACAGCGGGCGGGACAGGCGGCGGACCGGCCGGAAACCACTCAGGCGCCGGCCCGACGGGGTTCGAGGCTGCTGGGGCCGCCGATGGGCCGGCCGTCGTTTGCGCTCCCCGAACATGAAGGGATGGTTCACCTGACAGGCTCGAGGTTCCTGCCGGTGGTGACGAAACGGCCGACCCGGCGCGAGGGTCCCAGCGGGCGCTCCCGGTCCAACCGGCGCAACCGTAGGACAGCCAGACCCATCGCTTCGAAGGAGGAGGATGATCATGTCGGACAATGACGACCTGCTGACCCCGGCCGAAGTCGCCGAGCTGTTCCGGGTCAACCCGAAGACGGTGACCCGCTGGGCTCGCTCGGGCAAGATCGCGGCCATCCGCACCCTCGGCGGACACCGGCGGTTCCGCAAGAGCGACATCCTCGACGCCCTCACCGACCTGGTCGAGCACTAGGTCGACGCAGTCGGCGTTCACCAGGCCGCGAAGCGGCCAACGTGCACTCCCCCGCCCGGCTCTGACACCGGGGGCCGGCTACCAGCGGCTCGCGCTAGCGGCTGAGCGGATGGGTGCAGATGCCGATGGTCTGGAGGGAGAGGGCGGCGTCGCGGAAGGGGACGTCGGCGGTGCGGGTGACGCCGAGGATCCGGTAGCGCAGCGGGAGCCGCCGGACGGAGGAGCTCCCCGACTGGAGGCCGGCCGGGTCGCAGTCGGCGGTGCGGTATTCGAGGCGGACCTCCACGGTCTGGCCGACATGGAGGGTGAAGGGCCGGAACGGCCGGTAGTGGCTGTCGAAACCGACCAAACCGCGGTCGGGGTCGCTGCCGACGCTCATCGTCTCGAAAGCCCAGTAGTACATCCGCTCCGGGGGGGCGGCCACGATGCGGACGTCGTGGTGGCCGTTGTTGACCAGCCCGAAGGAGGCGAACAGGCGCCCGTCGGGGCGGAAGTCGACGTCGACCTCGTCGCCGAGCACATTCTCCCGACGGCTGATCCCGCTCAAGTCGGTGGCGGCGGCGTCGCGGTAGACGTTGGGCCCACCGTAGAACTCGAGGCCGGGCCCGGCGGCCACCGCCCGCTCCCACCACAGGCCGCCGCCGGCCACGACGCCGACCAGGGCGGCCACGGCCACCCGGACCAGCCGGACCCGCCACCGGGACGGCACCGGCCCGGAAGCTGGGCTCGTGCGGCCCGACAGGGCCCGGATGTCGACCTCGACAGGGATGTCGAAGGGGTCGAGAGGGTCGAGGACGTCATTCATCTGGCACCTCCGCCACGGCGGCGGTCCCGGCCCGGGCCGCCCACACATCTCTCTAACGGGCGTGGTTCGTCCCGATGACGCCGGTTTGGACGGAAATGTCGGGCCTCGGCCACCACGGCCACGAAGAAGCCGGACCCCGACGAATCCGCCCCGTCACCACGGGCCCCGTCAAGGAACCGGAACAGGCTCGAACCGGGCGGACGGGCGTTCCTGCTGCGACCTCAGGCAAAGTGGGACGTTCGGCCATGGGTGGCTTCAGGATTGCGGCGTAGCGTCCGGCCGTAACGCATGGGCCCTCATCGAGACCGGCCACGTCGCTGAGGTTGGAAAGGCGCCACGGTCCCTCAACAGGCGGGCCGTTCGGACTGGCGCACCCCGGGGAGCCCGACCTGGGTCGAATCAGGATACGTCCCGCCCGGCGTCGGCAACTGTGCCGCCACCGTTTCAGTTGCGGCAAATGACGTGGTGGCGGCTCCTCCGCGGCGTACTTCAACGGACCGGCCTGATCGGCTTGCACGTCCCAAGATCGACCCCGACGGCCGTACTCGGACCATTCGCAGCCAACACCACCTATTGGGTGCGAGTCTGGCCCATCGACGCCGCCGGCAATGCCGGCCCGTGGACCCAGGCGAGGAAGCCGGCTCGGCACCTGCTCGTGGTCGTTGCGCGGGCGCGTGGAGGGGGGATGAGGGGAGACGCGAATTGGTCGGCTCGGCGGTCCTACCCTTGCCACAGCGGAGTCGGCCGGCCACGACGCCACCCTGGAGGCGCAGACCCTCCCGTCGTCGCCGCCGCCGTGAGCGGCACGGTCACCCGGCGGTGTAGTGCACCGACCCCTGGGCGGTGGCGCCGTTGACGGCCAGCTGGTAGCCGTCCCCTTCGGCCAGCAGATAGTTGTCCTGGTTCTGGTACTGGGCGTAGGCCGACCCGAACTGGAACACGACCTTCGTCGGCGTGAACGTCGAGACGATCAGCCCGATGCAGTCGAGCTCCCCGAGCTCGGGCCGGTAGCGCCCGCCGGCCCAGTTCCGGGCCGAGTCGTAGAGGTAGAGGCTGGTGCCGTAGTCGTAGCCCTGCTCGGCGGCCGGCGACAGGGGGCAGAGCGGCGGATGGCCTTCCGGCGTGTAGGTGGGATTGGCCGCCGGCTGCTGGCCGAGGCCGGTCCCGGTGATCGTCACCGTGGGGTGGACCGTCGTCCCGGTGAACGCCACGGAGGTGATCGCCGCCCCGCCGGGGCTAACTTGGCCGCCGGCGATCGTGGTCGACGTCTCGGCCAGCGTCGTCGTCGTGGGGGCCTCGGTCGTGGCCGTCGTCGCGCTCGTCGCCGAGGTCGTCGTCGGCGCGTGCGTCGTCGTGGTCGGGCCGCTGCTCGAGCGCGACCCGCCGCCGCCGCACGCCGCCGCCACCAGCAGAAACGACGTGGCGGCCACCGCCGGCACCGACCTGCGGGACCGCCTTCTCAGGAAACGTCCCTGCCGGGCAGTCTCGAGACCGGCCACGTCACTCACCGCAGGTGCCTCCTCGGTACGCGAAGCAACGGCTCCGATGAGGCCACCGTCCGCCCCAACGCTGAAGCGATGATGCCGGTTCGCTGAAGCAGACCTGAAGGCGCTAGGGCCCATCAGCAGCGGAGGCGCGGGGCCCTGCATGCCGGACCCAGCGGCGGCCGCACCGACACGTCAAGCGGCGATCCGCTCCACGGCTGGGAGGACGTCCCGCGAGAGATAGCCGCGGCCTTGTACCCAACGCGGAATCGAGAAGTGTTCTTCAGCGAGACGGGCATGTTCTCGCCCAACGAGAAGCAGAATCGTTCCCCAGATACGCGGGAAGTTTCCCAAACTCTGACCCAAGCACGCGGGCTGAACGTTCGGTGACGAACCGACCCTCATACACGGAACAGGCGTTGCGCTCGTCGGCCGGGATGGAGGAGCCGCCCGGGTGTGGGAAGGGTGGCGGAAGGTGAACGCCTGTACCAGCAGGTCGACGGGACCAGCTCGACGATCAGGCGGGTCTCCACTCCCCCATCATGCTCGGCCCCTGCGACGACCCACGGAATGGACAATGCCGATCGGGTCGCGACCGAGACGACGGACTCGAGGAACCGACCGGGACCGGCACTTTCGCGCCACTTGTGCAAATGCAGTGAGACCGCAATGTCCCGCTGGGTGACAATCCGTAGGGACGGGCGAAGAACGGGGCGAATCTACTGCTCGCTGGTCCCGCCAGGTTGGAGTACATCGTGAAGAAGCCCCTCGTCGCGCTCGTCCTCGTATCCGCTGCCCTCGCAACCCTGGTGGTGCCGGCCGGCGCAGCAACCACGGTCCAGAAGAACAAGGACTGGACCGTCATCGAGTTGCCGTGCCGCATCGGCCACAAGCACGCCACGATCGGCTTCAGCCCCACACATCCGTGGTGGCTTCCGGACCCGGAGGGCGGCGACGGCGGTATTCGCAACCCTCACGGATGGCAGAGCTGGTATTCGAACCCATGCAAGGGCCAGTGGCTCCTCATGCACGCATGGGAAGGCGATCCGTCCGAGGACAGCAATATGGTGTGGAGCGCCGGTACAGGGACCTCGGGCAAGGTCTTCGACGTTACCGGCGGCGAACTCGCCGACGCGGCGTACTGCCCGGAAGATGTCGGCTTCGACTTCACGAGCATCGTGCGCCCCGGTCAGGTTCAGCCTTGCTAGGACGGGTCGTGTTCGAGTGGCAAGGCGGTTGAGGCACGCCGGATTCCGCACCTGGCCCATCGCCGGCGACGGGTAGCTCGCCCACCCGGAACCCGTCCGGAACTGCCGGCGATGCGCTCGGGGTCCGGAGACTGCCTGCCGAGCCGAAACGGACGTTCTGCACTCCCGCCTGGGGTAACGGCAGGGTGCCACGTACCCTCCGGGTTCGGCAGTTGGAGGGGGCCCAGCGGCCCGCGGTCGCCCGGGTTGAGCTCTACTGCCTCCGCGAGGCGTATCCGCATGGTCTGAAGGGGGCGCGTGCGGACGATGCCGAGCCCTTTCGGCCGCTGCGGTTGCCTTTCGGCGGCGCCGAGCGGCTGCGGGCTTCTTCCCTTGCGCTGGCGCGCCCTATCGCTGGCGGGCGGCATCGCCGGATGTCTCGATCATGGCTCTGATCGTCGCCCAGGAATGGCCTGCGGCCTTGGCCACCGCGATCCGTTCGCTCAGACGCTGCTGGGTGAGAGCACGGGCGGGACCGCTCAGAGCGGAACGTCGCGATCGGGCCGGCAGCCCGTTGACGGCTGTGGGGCTGGAAGGCTCGGTTCCGGTCGGCGCCCCGCGTGGCCTTGTGTCGGTGGGCGAGAGGGGACAGCGGCCGGTGTTCGTGGACGGGACGCTGCGTCCTGGGCAGCCGAACCGGGAGCGACTGCCGGCCGATCAGTCAGAGCGGGTGTTGCCGCTCGGTTGCCTGCAACGACCGCAATGAGGTCGTCGGGCTGCGGGCCGTTCACCGTGAACTGCAAGGATCCGGTGCCGGCGGGCCCCTGGGCCGCCGCCCCCGACAGGTAGGCGTCGATTTCCGCCGCCGCCCGCTTGCCGTCGCCCATGGCGAGGATGACGGTGGCCGAACCCCGGACGATGTCGCCGCCGGCGAACACGCCGGCGAGGTTGGTCATGCCCCGGCCGTCGACGGCGATCGAGCCCTCCGGGGTCAGGGCGAGGTCGGGGCACGAAGACGTCAGCAGCGGATTGGCCCGGGTACCGATCGCCGCCACCACCACATCGCAGGGAATGACGAACTCCGAACCGGCGATCGGAACGGGCCGCCGGCGACCTGAGGCGTCCGGCTCACCCAGCTCCATGCGGATGCAGCGCAACCCCCGGACCCAGCGGTCGGCATCGCCTTCCACCGCCACCGGCGAGACCAGCATCTCGAAGCGGATCCCTTCCTCGTCGGCGTGGCCGATCTCCTCGACGCGGGCCGGCATCTCCGCCCGGCTGCGGCGGTAGGCCAGGATCGCCTCGTCGGCGCCGAGGCGCCGGGCGGTGCGGACGGCGTCGAGGGCGACGTTGCCGCCGCCGACGACGACGACCCGCCCGCCCCGCAGGACGGGCGTGTCGGCGTCGGGAAAGTCGTAGGCCTGCATGAGGTTGACCCGGGTCAGGTACTCGTTGGCCGAATAGACCCCCTTGTACCCCTCCCCGGGCACGCCCAGGAACAGCGGGAGGCCGGCGCCGACCGAGACGAAGACGGCGTCGAAGACGGCCCGGAGCTCGTCGAGTGAATAGGTGCGGCCCACGACCACATTGCATTCGATGCGGACGCCGAGCCCGGTGAGGCGGGCCACCTCCCGGGCGACGATCTCCTTCGGGAGGCGGAACTCGGGGATGCCGTAGATGAGCACGCCGCCGGGGGTGTGCAGCGCTTCGTAGACCGTGACCGCGTACCCCCGGGAGGCCAGCTCGCCGGCGGCGGTGAGGCCTCCGGGGCCCGACCCGACGACGGCGACCGTGCCCCCGGTGGGCGGCGGGACCGGCGGAGCGTCGGCCCGGCCCGCCGCCCAGTCGGCGACGAAGCGTTCGAGGTGGCCGATGGCCAGCGGCGCGCCCTTGCGGCCGAGGACGCAGGCCGCCTCGCACTGGTGCTCCTGGGGGCACACCCGCCCGGTGATCCCCGGCAGGGCATTGTCGGCCAGGAGGACACGGGCAGCCCCGGCGATGTCGCCGGCCTCGACGAGGCCCACGAAGCGGGGGATGTCGACGGCCACCGGACAGCCGGCGACACAGGTGGCGACCTTGCAGGCGAGACACCGCCGGGCCTCGAGGAGGGCGAGATGCTCGGGGAGACCGAGGGCGACCTCGCCGAAGTCGCCGGCGCGCAGCGCCGGATCCCGGACGGGCATCGGCTGACGGCCGATGGCCAGCCGTTGCCGCTTGGAGAGCGGGTCGCCGTTCAAGAGTCTCCCCCGCCGAGGCGGGACCGGGCGAGGGCCTCGTCGGCCCGGTAGGCGGTGAGGCGGTCGGCCAACTCGTCGAAGTCGACGGCGTGGCCGTCGAACTCCGGTCCGTCGACACAGGCGAAACGCATCTCGCCGCCGACGGTGACCCGGCAGCCGCCGCACATCCCGGTGCCGTCCACCATGATCGGGTTGAGCGAGACGATGGTGCGGACCCCGAGCGGCCGGGTGAGCTCGGCCACCGCTCGCATCATCGGGACCGGGCCGACGGCGTAGACGGTGGCGGCGGCACCGGCCGCCAGCTCGTCGGCCAGGGCGGCGGTGACGAGACCGGGGCGGCCCCGGGTCCCGTCGTCGGTGCAGACCACCACCCGGCCGAACGCCGCCAGCTCCTCCTCCAGGATCACCCACGGCTGCGAACGGGCCCCGACGATGCTCGTCACCGCCGTGCCCCCGGCGTGGAGGGCGGCGGCAATGGGCAGCACGACCGCCGCCCCGATGCCGCCACCGACGACAACCGCGTCACCGCCGGGGACGAGCTCCGTCGGCCGGCCGAGCGGCCCGGCGACGTCGTGAATCATCTGGCCGGGGGCCAGGGCGGTCAGTTCGGCCGTGCTCTTCCCCACCGCCTGCACGATGAGGGTGATCGTCCCGCCGGCGGCGTCGGCGGCGGCCACGGTGAGCGGGATCCGTTCCGCGCCCGGCCCTCGCCGGACGATGACGAACTGGGCCGCCCGGCGGACGGCGGCGATCCGCGGGGCCCGCACCTCGAGGCGGTGCACGGCCGGCGCCAGCACGACGTTACCGAGAACCTCATGGCCAACCGGCGTCTGCGTCTCCACTCCCCCACCATAGGGACGGCGGCGACGGCGAAGGCGGGCCGTTCGGCCCCTCTTCGCCGGTCTTTCGGCCGCCGCGGCAGAGGCCCCTGAGCGCCCGTGGCCCGACCCGCCCACAATGGGCCGTTTGTCCGTCGGGCCAGGGCCGGACGGCCACCCCAAGCCGGGACCTTCGTGCCTGCAGCGGCAGGCCGGGGATCGCCGACGATGCGTACACGCCCAATCCTCGGCCAAGGAGCACCGTGAGCGACACCCTCGCCGCCCAACGACCTGTGCGTGCTCTCGACCGCGTCGTCCTGCGCCTGGCGGGCGACTCCGGCGACGGGATGCAGCTCACCGGTGACCGGTTCACCGCGGCGAGCGCCCTCTTCGGCAACGACCTCTCCACCCTGCCGAACTACCCGTCTGAGATCCGGGCCCCGGCCGGGACGGTGGCCGGCGTGTCGGCCTTCCAGGTCCACATCTCCGACCACGACATCCTCACCCCCGGCGGGTCGCCGAACGTGCTGGTGGCCATGAACCCGGCGGCCCTGCGGGCCAACCTGGCCGACGTCGTCGCCGGAGGGACGATCATCCTCAACGCCGACGCCTTCGCCGCCCGGGCCCTCGAGCGGGCCGGCTACGACGCCGACCCCCGCACCGACGGCACGCTCGACGGCTACACCGTCCACCAGGTGCCGATGACCAGCCTCACCGTGGCGGCCGCGGCTGGGACCGGCGCCAAGCCCCGCGACGCCGAGAGGGCCAAGAACTTCTTCTGCCTCGGGCTCCTGTCGTGGCTCTACTCCCGCCCCGTCGAGCCGACGCTGGCGTGGATCGCCGGCAAGTTCGCCCGGGACCCGGTGGTGGCCGAGACCAACACCGCCGCGTTCCGGGCCGGGTACAACTTCGGCGAGACCGCCGAGCTGTTCGAAACGACCTTCGAGGTGGCCCCGGCGGCGCTCGAACCGGGCCTGTACACCAACGTCACCGGCAACGTCGCCACCGCCTGGGGACTCGTCGCCGCCGGCCGGTGCTCCGGGCTGGAGGTGTTCCTCGGCTCCTACCCGATCACCCCGGCGTCGGAGATCCTCCACGAGCTGTCCAAGCTCAAGCACTTCGGCGTGCGGGTCGTCCAGGCCGAAGACGAGATCGCCGGCATCGGCGCCGCCATCGGCGCGGCCTTCGGCGGGCACCTGGCCGTGACCACCACCAGCGGCCCCGGCCTCGACCTCAAGGCCGAGATGCTCGGCCTGGCCGTGAGCCTCGAACTCCCCCTGGTGGTGATCGACGTGCAGCGGGGCGGCCCGTCCACCGGCCTGCCGACGAAGACCGAACAGTCCGACCTGCTCGTCGCCCTGTACGGCCGCCACGGCGAGGCGCCCCTGCCGGTCATCGCCGCCGCCACCCCGTCGGGCTGCTTCGCCGCCGTGATCGAGGCCGCCCGGATCGCCCTGCGCTACCGGACGCCCGTCCTCCTGCTGACCGACGGCTACCTGGCCAGCAGCGCCGAACCCTGGCGGATCCCCGACGTCGCCGCGCTGCCCGACATCAGCGTGGCCTTCACCACCGAGGCGAACGCACCGGAGGGGTTCCTCCCCTACCTGCGCGACCCGCAGACGCTGGCCCGGCCGTGGGCCGTCCCCGGCACCCCCGGCCTGATGCACCGCATCGGCGGGCTGGAGAAAGCCGACCGCACCGGCGCCGTGTCGTACGACCCGGCCAACCACGAACGGATGTCGCGGCTGCGGGCGGCCAAAGTGGCCGGCATCGCCGCCGACATCGCCCCGGTGACGGTCGACGCCGACGACGGCGCCGAGCTGCTGGTCCTCGGCTGGGGCTCGACGTACGGCGCCGTCGGCGCGGCGGTGCGGCGGGTCCGGGCCGGCGGACACCGGATCGCCTGGGCGCACCTCACCCACCTCAACCCCTTCCCCGCCAACCTCGGCGATGTGCTGCGCCGCTACCCGAAGGTGCTCGTGGCCGAGCTCAACCTCGGGCAGCTGACCCGGCTCGTGCGGGCCGAATACCTCGTCGACGCCCGGCCCCTCACCATGATCCGGGGCCTCCCCTTCACCGCCGCCGACCTGGAACAGGCCTTCCTCGAGGAGGTGGGCCGATGAGCGCCACCGCCGTCCACATCGACGCCGCCACCACCAGGAAGGACTGGGCCAGCGACGAGGAGGTCAAGTGGTGCCCGGGGTGCGGTGACTACACGGTCCTCACGGCCGTGCAGATGCTCATGCCCGAGCTGGGACTGCGACCGGAGAACACCGTGTTCGTGTCGGGGATCGGCTGCTCCAGCCGGTTCACCTACTACATGAACACCTACGGCGTGCACTCCATCCACGGCCGGGCGCCAGCCATCGCCACCGGCCTGGCCACCGCCCGGCCCGACCTCGACGTGTTTGTCGTCACCGGCGACGGCGACGCCCTGGCCATCGGCGGCAACCACCTCATCCACGCCCTGCGGCGCAACGTGAACCTGACCATCCTGCTGTTCAACAACCAGATCTACGGTCTCACCAAAGGGCAGGCGTCGCCGACATCGGAATACGGCAAGGTCACGAAGTCGACGCCGTTCGGGTCGATCGACCGTCCGTTCCACCCCGTCAGCCTGGCCTTGGGCGCCGAAGCCGACTTCGTGGCCCGCACCCACAGCAGCGACCGCAAGCACGTGATCGAGATGGTCCGCCGGGCCCACGCCCACCGGGGAGCGGCGCTGGTCGAGATCCTCACCACCTGCGAGGTCTTCAACGACGCGGCGTTCGACGCCATCACCGCCCGGGAGCACCGGGCCGAGATGCTCATCCCGCTCGAGCACGGCCGCCCCGTCCGCTTCGGCGCCAACGGCGAGCACGGCGTCGTCCTCAGCGCCGACGGCCGTCTGGCCGTGGTCGACGTCGCCGACGCCGGCGAGGAGCACTTGCTGGTCCACGACGAGCACCGGCCCGACCCGGGGCTGGCCTTCATGCTCTCCCGCCTGGCGCCCGACACGCACAGCCCGACCCCGGTCGGGGTGTTCCGCGACGTCGAGAGCCCCGAGTACACCGCCGAGGTCGCCGGCCAGATCCGGACGGCCCGCGACCGGCTGGGCGACGGCGACCTCGCCGACCTGCTCCGCTCCGGTGGCACCTGGGAGGTCTGACAGGCCCCTCTTCCGCCCGAAACGGCTGGCGCTCCGGTGGGTGCCGGGAGCGGCGCTTCAGCCGATGTACGCTCCCCCTGGAGGGGGCGATGTCTGGCCGGGGAACATGGTGGATGGCCCTGCTGGTGGCGGTCGGGGCGTGCAGCGGGCATGGAGAGGGGCACGGCGCCTGGTCCGGAGCCGGGCGGCCCGACCATCCGGTCACCCGTCAGCTGGTCGTGGCGCCATCCGGCGGCCATACCCGAGCTGGCGGGGGCCGCCGTACGGCGGCTAGCCATGGGCCTGGAGTGCCGGCAGAGGGCCGGCAGGGTTGTTCGTTCCGGCCGGCCCAAGTACCGCCGGTCTCCGGGGCGGTCGGGCGGGCGTCGGGCGACTTCGACGGGGACGGGGCGCCCGACCAGTTCGTCGTCTACCAGCCGAACCGCCCCGGCGAGCCGCCTCGCGACGACGGGGCCTCAGCCGGGGCGACGGACGAGAACCCGATCCGCATGCGGTTCGAGTACGCCGCCGGCGGAGTCAGTGACGACGAGTTCCCATACCCGAACGCCGCCCGGGTGCTTGGCGCGGTCGACGTCAACGGGGACGGGGCCGATGAGGCCGTCGTCGATCTCGGTGGGGCCACCGTGTCCGATGCAGAGTTCGTCACCGCGGTCGCCTGCCGGGTGACCGGCGTCGACGTCGACGACGTCGAGGCGTTCGGCTACGGGGCACACAGCACCGGAGCCCCCGGCCACGCGGGTGCCATCTGCGTGGACCGGGACGGCGACGGCCGCTTCGATGCCGTCGTCGCCGTCACGGCGGTGCCCGACCACTGGCCCGACGTCGATGGCGACGGCCAGGTCAGTCCGGGCGACTACTGGCAGGCCCCCGACCGGGCCGGCCCATGGTCGTGGACGCGCACGACCTGGGTCCTCCCGCCCGGCACGGGCGCCATGCGCCGGGCGGAGCGCGTGAGCGGCCAGGTGGCCCGCGCCGCCGGACAGGCGGAGCTGTCCAACACCTTCACCTGCGGTCCTGTCCAGACCTGATCGCCTCGGGAAAGGGGCCCTTCGGCTCTGGTGGCCACCGCCGGAGCGAGCGAAGACGCAGGTCGCCTCGCACTTCAACCATGCGGAGCGCGTGCGTGGATGCGGACATCGTGGCCGCCCCGTTGTACAGCGCGACGAAGGCGTAGAGCCGGCCGTTGGGGACGAACCACCCGGGCCGTCTCGACGTCGTCGAGGGCGTGCCGGCTGTTGTCGGTGACGATGCCGCGGTGGTCGGCGGCAGCGACGTCGCGGTACACGTTTGGGGTTGCTGAACTCGAGGCTCGGGTCGGCGGTCACCTGCCCGTGCCACCACACCGTGGCGCCCGCGACGAGGTTCGCGGCGGCGAGGGGGCGGGTCGGGTCAGCGCCTCGGGGTCGACCTCCGCACGCGGATCCAGGGCGGGAGGCCTGAGGGCGGCGATGTTCACCTCCGGCGGGGGACCCGGCGCTCGAGTGCCGCCACGTTGACGTCGACGACAGGGGGCTCCGCCGATTCGGGACGGTCGTTCATCGGCACCTCGACCCGACCAGGACTCCCACGCCGGCCACCGCCGGTCGGCCGCGAACACCTCATCCTCCGGAGCTCGAACACCCAGGCGTCCAGAGCGTCGACGAGGGCCCTCCCAGCAGCAGCCGGTCACCAGACCGACATTGTCAGCGGCGTAGCACGCCAGATCGGCGGCCCTCGGTTCCGTCGCCTGACGGTCGACACTTCCCCGAACGCCGGGCCGGTTCCGTAGTGGTTTTCACCGACAGTCCCGATGGGCAGCCTCGGGATGCCATGTTCACGCAACCGAACGACACAGACCTTGCTCACTCCCCGGAAAGCTCCGAGGAGCGGGAGCCTGACTGTCCGCTCTGCCGATGGATGAGCCCGCCGCCGCACTGCCACGGCCAACGGATCTTCGCAGCCGGCGAACTGGTCTGTACCCGGCCGGAATGCCGGGCCGTCGAGTTCCCCCACCCGCTCGGCCGAGCCGACGCCGACTGACCTAGAGGCCCGGCCGGTTCGGGCAGGCGCCGGGGGCGTGTCGCTCGGTTGCCGATGTGACGAAGTCGGTCAGTATCACGAGGCTCAGAAACGCCGGACTCCACCGCGGCGCCGGCGGCGCCGATACCTGGCTTGTGGACGAAGCAAGCGGCGCAGCCGGGCGGGTGGCGGCGACGGCGCGACCCGAGACGGTGCGCGACGTGTGGCCCGGCCCCGCCCCCGTCCCTGTCCCGGTCCGGGCGGCCGGCAGCGACCGGGCCGGCCTGCCCGCCGGGCTCGTCGCCGCCTCCCCGTGGCGGCGCCTGGCCGCCTGGACCGTCGACAGCACGGCCGGCGCCGCCGCCGGTGCGGCGGTCGTCTGGTGGGCGGGCGGCGCCCGGGTCGTCACCGCCGTCGCCCACCTGGCCGTCACCAAACGGGCCCCGGCCGACCATTTCGGCGGGTTCGACCTGCGGCCGCTGCTTCACGGCCAGCCACTCCCCGCCGCCGAGGCGGCCCAGCTTCTCGCCGTCGTCGGCGCCGCCCTCGCCGTCTGCGCCGCCTGGGTGGCCTACAAGGTGGGGGCCACCGCCCGCTTCGGAACCACCGCCGGCAAGGCCCTCTTCGGCCTGCGCGTCGTCCGCCTCGCCGCCCCGGACGCCCCGCCCGGCCTCACCGCCGCCTTCACCCGCTGGGTCGTCCCCCAAGGCAGCGGCCTCGTGCCCCTCCCCGGCACCGGCCTCGTCCCCTACCTGTGGGTGTGGCGCGACCCGGACCGGCGAGGCCT
>Ga0070741_10006270_pt1 | contig 25697 bp, 21 predicted proteins | sample Coa_R1_4_FD_66440 | JGI IMG/M metagenome (GOLD analysis project Ga0070741, IMG submission 66440) | Surface soil microbial communities from Centralia Pennsylvania, which are recovering from an underground coalmine fire - Coalmine... | ecosystem: Environmental > Terrestrial > Soil > Unclassified ... | reverse complement strand
GCACGACGACGAGAACGCCGCCTACGACTCGGCGATCCTCGTCCGGACGCCGTCGTTCACCGTGTTCGAGAACAACGACTGCCTGCTCGCCGCCGAGAAGTACGCCTGGCTGCGCGACCGCTTCCGCGTCGACTACGCGTTCCTCGGCTATTCCCCGGCGTCGTTCTACCCGATCTCGTTCGAGCTCGACCCCCGTGAGAAGGATGCCTTGCTCGCCGAGGCCGCCGAGGCCCGGTACGCCGAGCTCGTCGCGACCGCCGACCGACTTCGCCCGACGATCGCCGTCCCGTTCGCGAGCGGCTTCCGCTACCTGGTCGCATCGGCGCTCTGGAAGAACGTCATGTTCAACTCCGGGGCGGAAGCGGCCCGGCGGCTGCGCGAGCGCGGCTTCGTCGGCGAGGCGATGGGGCCCGGTGACCGGATCGCCGCGGACGGGACCGTCCGCCGGCGGACGCCGGTGCTGCGTCGCGACGAGGAGCTCGCGGCGATCGCGGACCACGCCCGACGGGTGCAGCCGTGGGTGAACGAGCTCGCGGCGCGCGAGCCACCGGCGCGCGGCGACGTCGTCGACCGGTTCCGGGACTACGTCCTCGGCCTCTGGCGCAGCACGCGGGCGCGCCTTCCCGGCGTCCGGCGGCACGTGATCGCCTACGTCGTCCGCGGGCCGGCGGAGCAGCGCTTCTACTTCGACTTCTCGCGGCCCGACGACGCGATCTTCCAGTGGGGCGAGCCACCCCGGTACGACATGCGCTACACCTACCCGGCCCGCGCGCTCCAGCAGCGGGTCGACGGCCGCATCGACTGGGACGAGCTCCATTTCGTGCACGACGTCTCGGTCCACCAGGTGACGTACGCACGTGACTTCTACGCGATGCTGCGCAGCGAGACGGTCGATCTGGATCGGCGAGGCCGTCGCGTCGAGTCTCCGGATTTGTCTTGACGGCGTTGCGAGCCCGCACGTAGGATTCTGGCCCCTTGTCTGGACTCGCGACCCGCCGCCGACACGATGGCGCGCCGTCGGCCGACCTGCCGCCGGGTCCGCCTCTCTCCCGCGAGGAGACGACCTTCCGCTGGCTCGCGCACCCGTACTCGTTCCTTGACGAGTGCGCGGCCGCGTACGGCGATACGTTCACGCTGCGCTTCACGCGCTTCGGGACGCACGTCGTCGTCGCCCATCCCGACGACGTGCGCGACGTGCTCACCGGCGACCGGACGCTCCTCCACGCCGGCCGCGGGAACGGGCTCCTCGCGCCGATCCTCGGGCGCCACTCGCTGCTCGTCGTGGACGGCGATCGCCACCTCGCGCAGCGCGCGCTGCTCCAGCCCGCCTTCCGGCCCGAACGCATCGCGCGCTACGCCCGCTTCGTGGTCGACGCGACCAGACGCTGGACGGCGAGCTGGGACGGCGACGTCACCCGGAGCCTCCAGCGGACGGCGCTCGAGATCTCGAAGGAGGTCATCCTCCGCACCGTGTTCGGCCTCGCCGACGACGAGCTCGACGCGTTCGGCCGCCTCGTCCACGACGTGATGCTTCTCGTCGGGACGAATGCGACCTTCGACGAGGCGTCGGACGATGCGCGCGTCCTCGCGCGGTTCGGCGCCGCGCGCGCCGCGCTCGACGCGGCACTGCAGGAGCACGTCGAGCGACGCCGCCGTGCACCGGCCACCGGCGACGACATCCTGTCGCTGCTCCTCGCCGCCCGGTCGGGGAGCGGCGAGGCGCTCGCCGACGAGGAGATCCGCGATCAGCTCATGACGATGGTTCTCGCGGGCCACGAGACGACCGCGAGTTCGATCACGTGGGCGCTCGTCTGCCTGCACGCCGAACCGGATGCGCTCGCCCCCGCCCTCGCGGAGATCGATGCCCTTGCGCGCGACACGTTCGAGCAGCGGCTCGTCGACCTGCCCTACCTGCAGGCGGTCTGCCTGGAGACGCTCCGTTTGCGGCCGGTGATCCCCGTCGTCTCGCGCGAGGTCCAGCGGATCTTCCCGCTGCGCGACTGGATGCTCCCGCCGGGCGTCTTCGTCACGCCCTCCGCGTACCTCGCCCATCGGCGGGCCGATTCGTTTCCCGATGCGGAGCGCTTCCGGCCCGGGCGATTTCTCGAACGCCGGTTCTCCCCCTACGCCTACTTCCCGTTCGGGGGCGGCGTCCGACGGTGCATCGGGATGTCGTTCGCGCTGCTCGAGATGCAGATCGTCCTCGGCATGCTCCTCCGGACCTTCCGCTTCGTGCCGGCGGACGCCGGCGCCGTCCGCGCCGTCCGCCGCGGGGTGACGATCGTGCCGTCGGGCGGCGCGAAGATGTCGGTCACCCGGCGCGTGGCCGGATCGGCGTAGCCGTGGGCATCGCGAGCGCGGGGCACGTGCTCCCCGACCGGGCCACGGTGCTCGCGAAGGTCCGCGCGGCGATCCAGGACGTCGTCGGCGACGCCGTCGCGGTCGCGCCGGCGGACCAGCTGGTCGACGATCTCGGCTTCGACTCGGCGGGCATCGCGAGCCTCACGATCGCGCTCGAGGACCAGTTCGACGACGTCCTCCTCCTGAGCGACTGGATCGCGAGCGCGAGCAGCCCGGCCGATCTCACCGTCGACTCGCTGGTCGCGTATCTGCTCGGGCTCCTCGCGGACGCGGGCTGATGCCGTTCGACGTCGCGACGCGCGACGGCGTGCTGACGCTGACGCTCGACACGCCGGGCTCGGCCGTCAACATCTTCAATCACGCGACGGCGCACCAGCTCCTCGACGTCCTGGCCGACGTGTCGCCGGCTACCACGCGCGCGATCGTGTTCGAGACCGCGAAGCACGAGAGCTTCATCAACGGCGTCGGACTTCTCCTCGCCCATGCCTCGCAGACGCTCGAGGACGTCGAGCGAGCAGCGGGACCGCCGTGGGCGGCGTATCGCGCCGTCCGGGAGGCGCTCGTTCCGACGATCGCCGTGGTCCAGGGGAACTGCTTCGGTTGCGGCGTCGAGTTCGCGCTGAACTGCGACTACCGGATCGCCGCGGACACCGCGGAGACGCGCTTCTACATGACCGAGCTGAACGATTATCTCTTCGTTCCGCTCTTCGGCAGCACGTGGAACCTGCCCGAGACGGTCGGCCTCGCGGACGCGATCGATCTGCTCCTCTGGGGCGCGCGCTGGGACGCGGACACGGCGGGCGCACGCGGGCTCGTCGACGAGGTGATCCCGCACGAGGCGCTCGCGGTGCGGCGCGATGCGTTCGTCGAGCGGGTGCTTACCGGCACGCAGCGGAACCAGAGGCGCGGAGTGCGTGCGTGGGCAACGGAAGACTCCCAGACGATGGTGCGGGCGCGGCGACGGATCACATCGCTCCCGGAAGCCTACCGACCCGTCTACACGGCCGCGCTGGAGCTGGTCGCGGCGGGAGCGCGGCAGCAGACGTCGTTCCTCGACCACCAGCGAGCCGAGCTTCGCGCCTCGGCGGCGAGCGCGCTGTCGCCGCTCGGGAAGGCGGCCTACGCCTTCTTCTACCTTCGCCAGATGGCGAGCGAGCGCGCGACGGGCCGGCGATCCGGCAACGGCGCGGCGCTCAGAATAAGTGCCGACCTCGATGGCGACGGCCGGGCACGCGCCTTCGTCGACGACCTGCGGCGGCGGAAGCTCCCCGGCGTGCTCTTCGTCGACGACGGACCGGGGGACGTGCACCTCGTCTCCCCCCAGCACGACGGCGACGGGATCGCCGTCCACGCTGCGGTCACGCGAGCGCCGGACGGGGACGTCACCGTGTACGCCCCGGGTCATGCATCGGGCGGGCGTCTCGTCGAGCTCGCCGTGCGCGAGCCCGCTGTGGAAGGCGTCCCGCATCTGGCGCGGGCGCTGCAGCGCTATGGCTTCGAGGTCGCGCGAACGAGCGTGACCGACCGCCTCGTCTCGAACGTACTGCTCGTCGCATACCTCGCGCCGCTCGTCCGTGCTGTCGAGTGCGGGGTCGATTCCGCCGTCATCAACGGGACGCTGCGCGAGCTCGGATTCGTTCGGCTGCCGAGCGACGTGGTCGGGGGACTCGGGGCGGCGTCGGTCGCGGCCGAGGTCGCCACGGCGCTCGGGCGGACGTCCCACGACGTCGAGACGGCGCTCGGCGGGCTCGCGACGGCTGGCTGCGCCGAGCGTGAGCGCGCCGGCGCGGTCGTCGACGCGCTCTGCGTGTCGCTGCTCGACGCCGTGCTGCACGTGCGGACGCGCCGGGAGGTCCGCGATCCGACGATCGTCGATCTGATCGCCCGGGAGCTCTTCGATTTTCCCCGCCACCTCTGCAGCTTGTCGACGTGGCTCAAGACCGCGCTCGTCACCCGCGCCGTCGAGCAGGATCTCGGCGGCCTCGTTACGGACGAGGCGCTCGCGGCCGCACACGCGTTCGTCGCGGCGGGACGGGAGCTCTACCGATGACCGAGGCCGCGGCCGTTCATCGTGCGTCGGACGCGGGCGGAACGACGTGTCCCGAGTATCCGGCGGACGTCGCGACGCTCGTCGACGTCCTCGCCTACCAGCAAGTGCGGATGCCGGTGCGTCCGGTATGCCACGGCATCTCGCGACGGCGGGGCGGGCTCGAGGCCGACGCGCTCGAGGTCGACCAGCTCGTGACGCTCTCCCTTCGGGCCGCGGCGCGTCTCCGTGCGGCGGGAGTGCGGGACGGCGATCGCGTCATCGTATCCCTCAGCGATCCGCTCGACTTCCTGGTCGCGTTCTTCGGGACGCTCGTCGCGGGTGCGGTCGCCGTCCCGCTGCCGACCGCAGGCGAGCTCGGCGCGCCGCGCTCCTTCGCCGCGCGGCTGCGTTCGGTGTGCGCGGATTGCGGACCGACCGCGGCGGTCGTCGAGCGCATCGACGCCTTCGAGCGGGCGATGGGCTCGATGCCCGCGGCGACGACCCTCCTCGAGCCTCCGGCGCTCGTGGAGAGCGGCGCCGCGGAAGCGGGCGCCGTTTCGCGCGGCGACGGGTCGACGCCGGCGTTCATCCAGTACACGTCGGGCAGCACGGGGACGCCCAAGGGCGTCGTCGTGACCCACGGAAACGTCCTCGCGAACTGCCGCGCGATCCGCGACGCAACCGGCTACCGCCGCAGCGATCGGATGGTCTCGTGGTTGCCGCTGCATCACGACATGGGGCTCATCGGCGGCCTGCTGACGAGCCTCTACTGCGCCGCCGAGACCTGGCTGATGCCACCGATGGCGTTCCTCACGCGACCGGTCTCGTGGCTCGAAGCGATGAGCCGGTTCGGCGCGACGCTGACGGTGGCGCCGACGTTCGCGTACGGGCTCGCCGCGCGGAAGATTCCGCCGCGCCAGCTCGCCGGGATCGATCTCTCGTCCCTCCGCCTCGCCTACGTCGGCGCCGAGCCGGTCGACCGCGGCACGCTCGAGGCATTCGTCCACCGCTTCCGGTCCCATGGGCTCTCGGCGGCGGCGATGTATCCGGTCTACGGACTCGCGGAGGCGACCCTCGCCGTCGCCTTCCCCGAGCCCGGCGTCCCGCTCCGCTACGATACGGTCGATCGCCACCGGCTCGCGACGGAGGGCATCGCGGCGCCGAGCGCCGACGGCGTGACGTTCGTCTCGGTTGGCCACGCGCTGCCGCGGCATCGGATCGAGATCGTCGACTGCTAGACGGGCGAGCCGATCGGCGAGCGCCGCGTCGGCGAGCTCGTGGTCGAGGGCGCCTCCGTGAGCCCGGGCTACTTCGGCCGGGAGGCCGCGTCGCGGCGCGCGCTCCACACCGGCGACCTGGCGTACGTGGCGGAGGGTCACGTTTACGTCGTCGACCGACTGAAGGACATGGTGATCGTCCGCGGGCAGAGCTACGCGCCGTCGGACATCGAGACGGTCGCCGCGGACGTGCGCGGCATCCGGCGCGGCCGCGTCGTCACGTTCTCCGTGCCCGGGGCCGACGGGACCGAGGAGCTGCACGTCGTCGGCGAGCAGAGCCCGACGTCGTGGCGCGCGCCACGCGCGATCGCGGACGACGTGCGCCGTGCGATCCTGCGGGACGTCGGCCTCGCGGTCGCGACGATCACCGTCGTCGCGCCGGGGACCCTCGAGCGGACGTCCAGCGGGAAGGTGAAACGCCGTGCGACGCTGGATGCTCATCGCGCCGGCACGCTCCGGAGCGTCGAGACCCACTCGCACGTGGTCGTGCAGCGGGTCGCGCGGACCGTCCGCCGCATGCTCGGTCGCTTCGCGGCTCGGTGAATCACCGACGCGTCAGCGGAAGACGAAGTCCTTCACGAGGCGGGGGTGATCCCACTGGGCGAGCGCGTCCGGCGAGAAGAACACCGTCCGCCCGCCGCCTTCGGCGCGCAGATACTCCCGCAGCGCCGAGCCCGGCTGCGTGAAGTAGTAGTACCAGAAGTCGACGACCACCCGGGTCTCGGGATGCGCGCGCAGGCAGTCGATCAGCCGCTCGTCCGAGAAGCGGAACCTTCGCGCATGCGGGGTCGTCCCGAACACGGCCTCGCCGAACGTCCCATACGTGTCCGCCGGGTTGACGAAGCCGCATTCGGGCTCCGCGCCGGTCGCCGCAAAGAACATCGGCGAGAACGAAAGGACGGCGGGGTAGTGCCGCGCGATCCAGTCCGCGCGTCCGTAGTACCAGGGGTCGGGCTCCGTCCGCAGGCGCCACGCGAAGTTCCCGGCGAGCGCGATCGTGACGACCATCGCGGCGACGCCGGCGCTCCGCGGTGGGAGCGGCTGCACGACGAGCCACACGACCGCCGCGAGCAGGAACGCCGTGAAGGCGAGGAACGGAACGAAGTATTTCGCCGACACGTACTCCATCGCGACGAAGTTGAACGCCAGGCTCGCGACCGGCCACAGAACGGTGAAGGCGCCCAGGGCGCGATTCCCGCCGGCGCAGCGACCCGTCCAGATCGGGATCCCGACGAAGGCGATCACGAAGAACGCCGCCGGAAGGTACGTCTGCGGGTAGAGACAGAACACCTTGAAGCAGAACACGGCCCACTGTCCGCGCGACTCGATGTGGAAGAGCCGTCGGAGCTCGGCGAACCCGGGATCGATCACCCACATGCCGGCGGTCCGGGTTCCGAGTCGCTCGATCTGGAAGCGAACGATCTCCGCGAAGATCCCCCCGCTCAGCACGAACGTCCAGACGAGGCCGACGATCGCCGCGACCACCCCGGACATCGCGAGGTCGACGAGCCGTCGCCAGGCGCGGGCGTACACGAGGCTCAGGACGACGGCCAGGATCACGACGATCGCGGTCGGCTTGACCAGGAGCGCGATCACGAAGGCGACCGCGCTGGCGTACGCCGACGCCCTGCCCGTCCCGAGGAAGAGGAGCGTGACGCCGAGCATCGTGAAAAGGAGCATCGGCGGTTCGGCGACCGCGTTCATCGCGTGCAGCTGCGACGGGGAGAAGAGGAAGAGCGCCTGCGCCACGAGCGCGGGAAGCGGTCCCGTGAACCGGCGGAGCAGCCAAAAGAGGAGCAGTCCGCTGATCGCCACGCTCACGACCGAGAGCATGCGGTAGCCGAAGACCGTCTCGCCGAAGAGCCTTCCGGACCAGGCGAGGAGATACAGATGCAGCGGCGGCTGATGGACCGCGAAATCGACGAACGGACGGAGCCCCCGGCGAATGAAGCGCGCGCCCAGCATGAACGTGCCCTCGTCGTATTCCCAGGGCAGGACGGCGAGGTAGAGCGTCGTGATCGCGATGAAGGTCGCGCTGAGAAGGACGGCGACGGCGAACGCCGTCCGTGCCGCAGGGACGCGCGAGCTCAGGAGGCGACGCCGGCGGCTCTGGTCGTCCGCGACCGCACCGGGCGTGCGGTTGCGAGCGCCGCGCGACGGACGGCGACGGGCTTCGCGCGGGGAATGATCTCGACGCGGGATACCTTCCGTCGGAGCACGTACTGCCGGAACCCGGCGTGGAGGAAGCGCTCCATCCAGGTGAACGGCCGTCCGCGAACGACCCGCCACAGCGTCTGGAGCGGCCGCAACGGCCAGAAGAGGAAGTTCAGGACGTAGAAGAAGGCCATGCTGCCGAGGCAGAGCAAGCGCAGCATTCCGGGCGAGAAGTGTTCCGACCACGAGCGAATCGCCTTGAAGTCGGTGAAGCACGCGCCGGCGAGGAGCTCGTCGTACGCCGCCCCATGCGGGTCGATCTTCCCCTGGTCGACCAGCGCCCGATACATCTCGCTGCCGGGATACGGATAGAAGAAGTACGTGTTCACGTCGTGGATGCCGGCCCACGCCATCCGGGCGATGAAGCGGAACGTCTCCCCGACCTCCGATAGCGTCTGCCCGGGCATGCCCATGATGAAGTGGCCGCGAACGTGCATGCCGGCCCGAACCGCGGCGCGCATGGATGCGAGCATCCGATCCGGCTTCACCTTCTTCTTGATGCGAGCGAGGGTCCGCGGCGAGCCGCTCTCCGGCGCGTAGACGATCGCCTCGCAGCCGCTGGCGACCATCGCCCGGAGGACCTCCTCGTCGAGGGCTTCCGAACGCGTCCCCGACGGGAGGCGCCACGTGATCGGCAGCCGCTCGGCCGACAGCAGGCGCGTGAACTCGAGGATCCACCGTCGGTCGACGACCGCCGTCAGGTCGTAGAACTCGACGTGCTCGATCCGGTACTCGTCGAGGTAATACTTGATCTCGTCGATCACGTCGCGCGGATCCCGCGCGAGCCAGCTGGTGCCCCACATCGAGGGACTCGAGCAGAAGGTGCAGCGGTAGGGGCATCCGCGCGTCGCCATCATCGGCATCGCGCGCCGGTTCTGCTCCTCGAAGCCGAAGTGGTTGTCGAGGTACACGGGCAGCGTCGGGACGAGGTGCCACGCCGGCCACGGCAGGTCGTCGATCTCGCGGACGCGGGCGCGCGACGCCGTGCGGAGCGCCGCCCCGCCGCCCTCGCGCAGCACCAACCCGGCGACCTCGCGGAGGTCGCGGCCGACCGCCACCGCGTCGACGAAGTCGACCAGCGTCTCCTCGCCCTCGCCGAGCGCACAGGCCGTCACTGCGGGCGCGGTCCGCAGCACGTGGTCCGGGTCGGCGGTCGCGTGCTCGCCGCCGACGAGGATCGGCGCCTCCGGGGCGACGGCGTGCACGGCCGCGATCACGCGTTTCGCGTAGAGCCAGTCCTGCGAGAACATGCAGGTGAGCCCGATCACGTGCGTCTCCGCCGGGACGGCCGCGGCGATCTCGTCCGCCGTGAGACCCACCGTGGTCAGGTTGGTGCCGGGGATGTCGGTCGCCCGGCTCGGGGCTTCGCCGTAGGCGTCGATCACGGTCACCGCGTGTCCGGCTTCCTCGAGGACGGCGGCGAGGCACGCGAGCGCGATCGGCGGTACCCCGGACTGCGTGTGCGGGGCGAAGTCGCTCGTGATCTTCGGAGGCCGGATCAGCGTGACATGCATGGACGACTCGTCGGCCCGACCGTCGCGCGACCTCCTACATCGGACCCGCGGTAGCGTCGGAGAGTAAGGCGGATGCGCGCTGACTGTCAACGGAAAACCCAGGCGTGGAAGGGTGCGCCGGTGCCGTGGTAAGGCGTCCGGGACGAGTGAGCCGCGGGCTGCTTTCGGAATGCCGACCGTATTGGTCGTGGTGGGCGCTCGCCGATGCGGTCGGACACTGCGCGCTGGTGTTCGCGTTCGTTCCGACGCTCGCGGCGCTGCCCGGCTGGCTCTACTTCGAGGCGCACAACCCGCTCGACTACCGCGACCCGATCGTTCTGGCGTTCGCACCGGTGCGCGCGACCGTCGCGCTCCTCGGCGCGTTTTCCGCGGGCGTTCTCCCCGGCACGACCGCCGGGGTTCTCGACGGCCTTCTGCTCGCCGCGTGGCTGCGATCGGGCGCGCGGGTCTCGACGCGTCGTCGACGCGCCCTCGTCGGTGGAGCTTGTGGCGCACTCGCCGGGTGCCTGATGATCGGCGGGACGGTCGCGTACGCGATCCTCACCAGCCGCCCCTTCGCGCTGACGGGGACGGTGATCGCGTTCGAGCTCGGCTCCGCCGTGATCTGCGGTATCCTCGCGGCCCCCGCGGCCGTGCGCTTCCTCTATCGAGCGGCGGCTAGCGTATCCGCGTCCCAGTAGTAGTGCGCGGCGGCGGAGCTCGCGAAGAACCACTTCCCATCCAGCGAGAGATGCGGGAAGCGCGAGCCGATGCCGATCGGAATCTGGCCGATCACGGCCAGCGTGTCGCGGTCGAGGATGCGGATCTTCCCCTCGGCCATCGAGCTCACGTACAGCCGGTTCCGGACGGCGTCCACGACCGGCGGACGCGTGCCGAATCCCATCCGCTTCCGCGCGATCAGGCGGTCGGTAGCCAGATCGAACACCTCGAGGCCCCAGAGGCTGCTCACGAACATCCGGTCCCGCTCCGGATCGACCGTGACCCCGAGCGCACCGCCGCCCCCGACGTCGTAGCGCCGGACGACCCGTCGCGTCGTCAGATCGAGCGCGTACGCGTAGCGTCCTTGCATCCACTCCGCGACGTAGAGGCGGTTCCGCCGCGGATGGATGCTCGTGGTATAGAGCGCGAGCGAGCCGCGGTACGCCTGGAGCGAGACCGGCTGGTACCAGTCGCGGACGAAATCCTGGCTGGCGGTCTCGTCGAACTGTCCCGTGCGACGGTCGTACCTCACGACGCGGTTGCTGAATTCCCCGCCGTAGAAGACCGCGTCCCGCTCCCGGTCCCACGCGATCACCGTCCCGAGGCGCTCGCCCGCCACCGCCGGGTTGAACTTCTCCGGGTCGGCGACGGGAAACGCGAGCGCCGTCTGGATGATCTTCCGTCCCTGGTAGACCGTGTCCTGGACGGCGACCTGCACCTCGTCGTCGAGGCAGGCGAGCAGCTCGAAGCGCCCGTAGAACCCCGGAGAGAAGAATTTGTGCGCGGCGACGGGCTGCATGCCCTCGAGGTCGTACTCGACGATGCGACCGGCGCGGCAGTCGTCGTAGTCGGCGCGAATCGAGTCGCAGACGGGAATGGCCGCGTACAGCGTCCGCCGGCCCGGGACCTCGCAGAAGCTGTAGGCGAGGCCGTCGCCCAGATGCCGCCCGCCGTGAAGCGGCACGACGAGCGGGAGCATCGCCGCGAAGAGGTTCATGGGGATGATCGCGGCGACACGGACGAGCGTGAGGTCCCTGCCGTCGACGCGTCCGGCGAGGTAACGCTGCGTCCCGAGGAGAACGAGCATCCAGACGACGATCGCGAGCCGGTCGACGGAATCACCGGCCGCGGCGAGCCAGCAGGCGACGAAGGTCGCCCACACGGCGAGCGGTCCGCTTCGACGCAGTAGCAGCGACGTCCACCGGCGCTCGGTGACCGACAGGAGCACGAGCGAGGTCGCGCACGCGAGGGCGACCGTCGGATTCAGGTCCAGGAGAAAATGGAGCCACAGCAGGCCGAGGACGATGAGCGCGCTCGCGACCGGCGTCAGATGCCACACCCCGTCGATCCGGGTGACGAGTCGCTTGGCGAGCCGCCGATGCAGACCGACGAGGGCGATCGCCGCCGCGAGCAGGATGACGCGGGACTCGAGCATGCTGTAGGCCCACGGCCACAGCGCGGCCTGTCCCTCGAACACCATGAGCTCCCGCAGCACGCCATCGACGCCCGCCGTCCCACCCCACGGCGTGTAGCGCGCCCACCGGACGAGGATCAGCAGGCTCACCAGCGCCAGGCAGGACGTTACCCAGACGGCGTGAATCGCCCGCCACGGACGGGGTCGATCAGACTCCTTCGCTGGAGGCGACACGGGGTGCTCGAGCTACGGACCGAGGTACAGCCGCGGCGCCGCGGGAGCAGCCGACCCTACGTCCTCATGGCGAGCGCGGCCGAATCCTCGGGCGTCCGCTTCGGCTTCCAGATCTCCGGGCGTCGCTTCCGCGCGGGACGCAGGATGCTGAGCAGCCGGCGTTTCACGTCCACCAGGCGCAGCTCGACGACCGTCGTGCTGCGCTCGGTCACCAGGGCGCGGACCGTGCGAGCGAGGCGCCACGGGTATCGCAGGTAGCCGATGAGCAAGAAGACCGCCATGCCGACGAACCGCACCCAGGCGAGCTCGCGGCTCGACACGTACCGGGACAGCGACGGGGCGCTGTCGAGATCGGCGTAGCCGAGCCGGGCGAAGTAGTCGTTGCTCATCTCGGGGAGGACGCCCTCGGCGCGAAGCGACTCGTAGAGCGCGGTCCCCGGGTACGGGATGAACGGGAACAGCGGCAGGTCCTCGACGCCGAGCCAGGCGAGCCTCATACCGAAGCGGACGGTCTCCCAGAGCTGGTGGCGCGTTTCCTCCGGGAACCCGATCATGAGGTTCGCCTTGACGACGATCCCGGATCGCTTCGCGGCGCGGATCGAGTCGACGAGCCGCTCCGGCTTGATCTTCTTCTTGATGCGCGTCAGCGTGTGCAGCGACCCGGATTCCGGCGCGTAGCAGATGTTCCGACATCCGGTCCGCTGCAGCGCGCGCAGGACCTCCTCGTCGAGCGCCTCGGAGCGGGTTCCCGTGGGGAGCTGGTAGGTGATCGTCAGCCGTCGACGCTCGAGCTCGTGGCAGAACGCGAGGATCCAGTCGCGCTTGATGATGGCGGTGAGATCGTAGAAGTCGATGTTGGTCGCACCGTAGCGCTCGACGTAGGACGCGATCTCGTCGACGACGCGCGTCGCGTCGCGGACGTAGTAGCGCGTCGTCCACATCGCCGGGCTCGAGCAGAAGGTGCATTGATACGGACATCCGCGCGTCGCGAGGATCGGCATCGACCGACCGAGGTTGACGCCGTAGGTGAAGCCGCCGTCGTGATACTTCGCGACCGGGAAGAGGTCCCAGGCCGGGCGCGCGATGTCGTCGACGTTCCGGATGCGCTGGCGCGGCGCCGTCCGCTCCGCGCGACCCGCGATGCGGCACGCGATGCCCTGGACGTCGGCGAGCGCTCGCGTCCCGGCGACGTGGGCGGCGAGCTCGACCATCGTCTCCTCGCCCTCGCCGATCGCACAGGCGGTGACGGGCGCGCAGCTGTCGAGCACGAACTGCCACGCCCCGGCGACGTGCTCGCCGCCGACGAAGATCGGGCGGCCGGGAAGCCGCGCATGGATCGCGCGGATGAGCTCGTCGACGTGCGGCCACTGCTGCGAGAACATGACCGAGATGCCGATCGCGTCGGTCGACGGGTCGATGCGATCGACGATCTCGCGGACCGCGAGCCCGTGATAGATGAGATTCGGCTGGGACGTCCGGCCGCGCTGCAACGGCGCTTCACCGAGCGCGTCCACGACGCCGACCCGGCATCCCGCCTCGAGCAGCGCCCCGGCGATGTACGCCGGGCCGATCGGGAGCACGACGCCGACGGTGTACGAGAACCGCGACGAGATCGCCGGGGGCCGCACGAGCGTGATGTGCGGGCCGCGCGAAGCGGTCTCAGCCAGGTCGCCGTTACGGCTCACCATACGCGCCTGCTCGCTCGGACCCGGATGGCCACGTGCGTAAACGCCGTTTCAGGATATGCGTCCGCCGCGCCGGACGTCAACGAAAAATCGGGCCGTGCCGGTTTTGGATTCAACGGACCCGCCGGATCTTCCGCCGCTGGGCAGAGGTGGCCGGCGCGACGCAGCGAGCGTGCAGCGCCATGTGCCCCTTCTGGATCCCGACCGACCCGAGTGCCCGGATCGCGGCGAAGTTCTGCGCCAGGCCGACCGATGCGAACACCGTCGCGAGCTCCCGTGCGGAGCCGACCCGGAGCAGCTTCAGCGCCGCATGCACTCCCGGATGAACCCGGATCGGACCGCCGACGGTGCCGAGCGCGATCGGGAGCGCGATCCGTCCGATGAGATCACCGCCGGCGAGCGCCCAGGTAGACAGCGGCTGATAGCGGCCGTCGCGACATGCGAACGCGTGCGCCCCGGCCTCGAGCGCGCGCCAGTCCTGACCGGTGGCGATCGCGACGGCGTCGATGCCGTTCATGATGCCCTTGTTGTGGGTGGCTGCCCGGTACGCGTCCACGCTCGCGAAGCGCGACGCCTGAACGATCCCCTCCGCGATCCGCTCTCCCGACCATCCGAAATCGGCGAGCGCGGAGACCGGGATCCGACACGACGCCCGGGCGAGACGTCGATCGGCGAGGTTCGAGAGGATCCGCAGATACACCACGCCGCCCGTGAGCTCCTCGATCAGCGGTGCGACGCCTTCGACGGCGGTGTTCACGATGTTGGCGCCCATCGCCTCCTGCGTGTCGATCAGGAGGTGCACGACGAGGACCGGCTCTCCGTGCGCCCCTTCCGGCGCCGGCAACGTCCGGACGATGAGGTCCGTCGCGCCCCCGCCGCGGCGCACGAGCCCGGGGTGCATCGCGTCGGCGCGCGCGAGGATCGTGGCCTTGCCGGCGAGGATGCGCTCGGTCGCCGCCGCCGGGTCGCCGTACCGCGTCACCTGGATCTGGCCGATCATGGTCGGCGGGTCGGCGTCCGCGGTGAACCCGCCCGCCTCCCGCACGATCTTGCTCGCGAGCGACAGTGCGGCGACCACCGACGGCTCTTCCACCGCCATCGGCACCACGTAATCGCGGCCGTTCACGACGAGGTTCAGACCGAGGCCGAAGGGCAGCCGGAAGGTCCCGATGGCGTTCTCGATCATGCGATCGACGGTTTCCGCTTCCAGCGCGACGTCACCGCGCAGGCTCCGGACCTCCCCGGGCGTCAAAGCGAACATGCGCGCGACGCGCCGGAGCCGCTCATCGCACGAGAGGTCCTGGAAGCCGGGCAATCGCGAGGTCGCCGCTTCGCTTCGCGCTCGGATCTTCTTGTCGTCCCGCATGGAACACCGCAGGCGCCCCCGGCCACCGGTCTCGGCGGTCCCGGGCACGCGGGCGAAGGGTTAACAGCCCCGCGTATGGGCGGGCAAGGAGGCTGCGACTCTGCCGGATTTTCATTGACTCCCGGACAGCTCGCCGTGGTAGAACTCGCGCGGATGTCCGCACCCGAAGCGGTCCAGCACGGGGCGTACGGACCGCCACCTCGTGCCGCGACGGCGCGGACGGTGCCGGTCGGCGCGGCGTCCCGGGGCGCGCTCGGCGCCCTCGCCTGGGCGGTCCTCGCGTCGACGGTCCATCGGCTCCGCCGCGGCGAGGGAGCCCTGCTCGCCGTGAACCTCTCGCTGATCGTGCATCGCGGCGGGAGCCTGTCGCGCGCGGTCGCACAAGCCGTCGTCTCCGGCCTCGCGATCCTCGTGATGTATGCCTTCAACGACCTCTACGACGCGCCGACCGACTGGAACAACCCGAAGAAGGACCGCGCCCTGATCGCGGCCTACCTCGAGCATCGGCGCCAGGGCGTCGTCGCGGCCGCGCTGCTGAAGCTCCTGACTCTCGGCGTCGCGTACGCGACGCTCGGGGCGGCGGCGACGGTGGCGGTCGGCGGGGTGATGATCGTCAACGTCGTCTACTCGATGGTCCTGAAGGGCGTCCCCGTGGTGGATCTCGCGTGGGTATGGCTCTGGGGCACGCTCTATGCGGCCATCGTCGGCGCGTCGACCTCGCTGCTGGTGCTCGTGGGGCTCATGACGGCGATCTGTCATCTCTTCCAGGCGCTCGGCGACCGCGGCCCGGACGCGGCGAACGGCATCCGGACGACCGCGGTCCGATCCGCCGTGCTCTCGCGGAACGTGCTCGTGGTCTTGTCGTTGCTGCTCTTCGCGAACCTGCAGCCGCTGATCGGCGCGGCGCTCGCCCTCACCGCGTTCACCCCGCTCGCGATCTTCTTGCTGCTCGACGACGCGGACACCGGGTGGCTCCTCACGAAGGCCTACTTCGGCGTGCTGTGGCTGTGCCTGCTCGGGGTCGCCGGTGCGATGGGCTGACAAGCTCGCGCTCGGCTACGCGTACGGCACGAGCCTCCTCGCCTACATGGTGGACGGGCCGCCGCGGCCGTTCTCCGCGACGTTCGCGGTCACGAACCGCTGCAACCTCCGGTGCTCGTACTGCAACTGCCCGTTCATCGACCCGACGAGCCTCGACCTCCCACGCATCGACGTCCTCTTCGGCCGGCTGCGCGACATGGGCGTCCGCCGGCTCGGTCTCGCGGGCGGCGAGCCGATGATGCGCCGCGATCTCGGCGACATCGTCGCGATGGCGAAGGCGCGCGGATTCTACGTGAGCCTCAACTCGAACCTCACGCTGTACGACCGGCATCCCGAGCGGATCGCGCTCGCGGACCTCGTCTACACGAGCCTCGACGGCGACCAGGCCTCGCACGTCGCCGGGCGCGGCGAGGGGTCCTACGATGGCGTCATGGCGGCCATCCGGGAGCTCGTCGGGAGCGGCAAGCCCGTGATCGCCATCTGCGTCGTGACCGAGCACACCATCGGCCACGCAGACGCCCTCCTCCGGCAAGCGGAAGCGACCGGGTTCCGGATGCACTTCCAGCCCCAGTGCGTCGACACCGACGTCGTGCGCGGCGCCGTGCCCGACAGCGTCTCGAACGAGCAGTTCCGCGCGTTCTGGCGCGGGCTCCTCGAAGCGAAGCGCCGCGGGCGCCCGATCGTCAGCTCGACGTCCTATCTCGAGTTCCTCTCGCGCTGGAACGACTTCGGGGTGTCCGCGTACTACGCGCCGGAAGTACGGTGCGCCGCCGGCCACGGGTTCCTGTACGTCGACCCGCTCGGCAAGGGGTACCCGTGCGTGTACGTCAAGGGCAAGACGACGCCGGTCGACCTGCTCGCCACGGACTGGCGAGCGGCGTGGGACCGGAAGACGCCGTGCACCGTCTGCACGGTCGGCCCGATGCTCGAGTTCAACCAGCTCTTCCAGCGGCCGCTGTCGGCGGCCGTCGAGAGCGCCCACTCGTACGCCTAGGCGTTCGAAGTCCGGAGCGCGCGAGGCGGCGGACCGGGCGGAACGCGATCGATCTGCCGCGCGTCCGACGCCGGCGCCGCGGTCCTACCGGCGGGTGGTCGTCGGGATCGCCGCGTTCATCCCGCTCGTCCTCGCCGGCGTGTTGGCGGGGGGCATCATCGCGTTCCACCGCCAGCTGAGCGCGCAGCACTACTTCTTCCTCGGCGCCGTGCACGTGGCGGACGCCGAGATCGGCTACACGCTGCGACCACGGAGCGAAGGGATTCAAGTCCTCGATCCGAACTGGAAGACGCCCGTGAAGGTCGACCGCCTCGGCTTCCGCATTCCCGTCGCGGCGTCGAGCGAAACGGTCGTCCGGCCGGGCGGCATCGTCGGCATCGGGTGCTCGCTCATGTTCGGCCACGGCCTCCCCGCCGAGGCGACGGTCCCCTATCTCGTCGGCGACGCGCTGCACGTGCCCGCCTACAACCTCGGCGTCTGCGGCTACGCGTGGCCGGGAAGCTACCTCTTGCTCGAGCGAAGTCTGCCCGTGCTGAAGCCGTCGGTCGTGATCTACGAGTTCGCGAATTTCCACATCGAACGCTCCTTCGCTCCGTCGGCGCCCTCCTCGCGCCTCGCGACCGCGTATCTCGCCGCCACGCCCGGCGGGATATCGATCCACCCGCCGCGCGCCCGGAACGAGGCGGTCTACGAGATGGCCGACATGCTCGAGCCGCTCTACTCGCGTCCGCTCTCGGAGGGACGGCCGACGCCGTTGACGCCCGCCCGCTTCCTGCTGCTCGTCGAGGTCCTGGTGAAGGGGTACCGGGGTGGGATCCTCGGCGAGCCGGAGGTCGCTCGCGGGCCCTTCCCCACCGACGAAGACTTCGGCCGTTTCGTGCTCGGCCGGCTGCACCAGGCGACGCGCCGCCACGGCGCGACGCTGGTCGTCGTCTACACGCCGGAGCAGTACGGCGAGCGCTGCTCGCCGGGCTTCCGGAAGGCCGCGGCGGACCTCGAGGGGGCCGACGGCTTCGTGTTCGTGGACGCGGCGCCGCTGCTCGCCGCCGAGGCGCACGATCGGCGCGAGTTCACCGAGCGGTTCTCGCTGGCGTCGTGGGACGGGCACCCGAGCGCGCACCAGAACGCGATCCTCGCGACAGCGGTCGCCCGAGCGGTCAATGCGGCGGAATCACGGCCGGTCGCGTTCGCGCCGTGAGGGCGCTCAAGGCGCCCACTCGTCCTGGCGAATGCGGAGCAGGCGCTTGAAGAGCGTCGAGGCGAGCGACGCGAGGGCGACCAACCGGCCGCCCCACCAGAAGTTCATCGACACGGCGTTGTCGAGCGTCCGGGTGTGGTGCCACCACCCGTGCGGGATGAAGAGCGTTTCTCCGGGATGGACGACGCCTCCGAGCGCCGTCACGCCCCGGAAGCGTGGATGACGGTCCCAGTCGGGTCGTTCGGGATCGACCTCCGCGAAGTTCGGGTTCCCCGAGAAGAGTCCGCACGGATACATCCGTGACGAATCACCGGGGTGAAAGAGCAGCCAGCGTTTCCGGCCGTTCAGATGCACGTGGAGGTTGTGCGGGACGTCCCGGTGCACCGGCGTCACGGTCCCGGCTTTCCCCACCCAGACCTTCGCGCGCAGGTGCGGCGCCCCGAGACAGTACGGCGGCACGCGGTAGTCCCGCTGAAAAGCGTCCGGGAAGTTCGACGTGGGTGCCATCACGTAATGGCCCGCCGCGCCAGGCGCCGCGAGCGACGCGATGAACTCGCCGAGCAGCACGCGTCGGAACACGACGCCGCTCGTCGCATCGTCGAGCAACGTGCCGTTGGCGAGCACCGCGGCGACGACGCGCGCGGCGCCGTACTGCGTCGCCATCCGATCGAGCGTCCACTGCGCGGACGGAAGCCAATCCCTGGTGACTCCGGTGAGAACGACGGGACGGCCCGGACGAAGATATCGCGCGCGGAAGGCGTCGGGCGTCGGGGCGTCGATACGCTCGAGCTCTTCGACGGCGAACGGCGACGTACCGCCTGTGGCGTCGTCGACGACGGATTCCGAGGACGCCCGCATCGTCGGAGACCGCTACGACCTCGCGAACGGGCCTGTCAAGCGTGCTTCGCCGTCCCGGACGAGGAACGGTCGCGTACCGCCGGGAGGTCGTCGTCGAGTTCGCGGAGCTTGTAGAACGGGATGCCCTGCCCGAGCTCGTAGATTCGCTGCACGTACTCGCCGAGGAGCGAGACGAGCAAGCCGAGGGCGCTGAAGCCGACCAGGATCAGTCCCGGGACGCGCGGGCGGACGACGAGCATCACGACGCCGAGCATCCCGGCCGCAGCGGACACGAGCCCGGTGACGAGAAACGGACGCCGCGTCGTGTGCATGAAGTAGTCGGACGCGATCGCGAGCAGGGTGAGGAACGAATGTCCCCCACCGCCGGGCGTCGGCCGGTAGCGGACCGACACCTGCGCGATCCGCCGCGCCCGCCGGAGCAGCACCGGCGTCAGCAATCGACGCGCCTCGCCTTCCGCCGCGAGGTCTCTCGCGACGCTCATGTCGACCGCGCGCATCGAGCACCCGATGTCGCGGATCGCCGTCCCGGTCTGCCGGCGGGCGAACGCGTTCATCAACGCCGACGGCAGCCGGCGCGTGAGCCACGGCCCCCCGCGGGTCTCGCGGTAGCCGCAGACGAGGTCGTAGCCCTGGTCGAGGTACTCGACGAGCCGCGGGATGTCCTCGGGGAAGACCTCGAGGTCCGCGTCGAGGTGGACGATGCGCCGGCCGCGGGCGCGATCGATCGCGGCGCACGACGCCGCCTGGCTCCCGAAGTTCCGCGTCATTGCGAACGGCCGGATGCGCGGGTCGGCCGCCGCCCGTCGTCGGAGGATGGCGAAGCTCTCGTCGCGCGAGCCGTCGTCGATGCACACGATCTCGAACGGCAGCCCGAGGGGGTCGAGGACGGCGATCACGCGGTCGAGCAGCTCGTCGAGCGTCCCCGCGTTGTTGTAGACCGGAATGAGGACCGAGAGGTCCACGACGGCCGGGCCGCGCCCGCCTCGCAGCATCGGCTGGACGCGCTATCGCAGGGCGCCGATGCCGTCAATGTGAAACGTCGCCGCTTCCGAAATTCCTTGACCTTCGCGGGGCCGCGGGCCTATCGTCCGGCCCCGGGTCGTTCCCCCGTGATGCCGGAATCCGTCCACGTCTTCGCCACCAAGTTCGGCGAGTTCTGCGTCCGGTACTTCCTCATCGCCGGCGGCGCGTACTGCTTCCTCGAGGTCGTGTTCCGCAAGCGATTCGTCCGCCGCCGGATACAGCATGCGTCCCCGCCGCTCGCGCAGATCGGCTACGAGATCGGCTGGTCGATGTCGAACACCGTCTGCTCCGCGCTGGCAACGCTGCTCACCTACCGGCTGACGCAGGCGGGCCGGACGAGCCTCTACTTCGGTCTCGCGGACCATGGATGGGCGTGGGTCCCGCTGTCGATCGTCCTCTGCATCCTCGGCTACGACACGTGGCTCTATTGGGAGCACCGCTGGCTGCACACGCGATGGATGTTCCGTCACGTCCACTCGGTCCATCACAAGGTCGGCAATCCGAGCGCCTTCGCGAGCTTCGCGCACCACCCGATCGAGACGTTCCTCGGGAATCTCTACTTCGTGCTCTTCGTCGTCTTCGTGCCGATCCACCCGGTGGCGCTCGGCGTGGCGGGGGCGCTCATGTTCCTCTACGGGATCGTCGGGCACCTCGGATACGAGTTCTATCCGCGCGGCTTCGCGCGCCATCCGATCCTCGGATTCCTGAACACCGCGACGTACCACAACATCCACCACCGCGACCTGCGCGCGAACTACGCCGCGTATCTCATCTACTGGGATCGTCTGATGGGCACCGACCATCCGCGCTACCACGCGGTGTTCGACGAGATCCAGGACCGCCTCGCCACCGACCCGGCGACCGACCCCGGCGTCGGCTACGCGCTCTCGTGAGCGACGCGACGATGGCCGACGCCGTCACCGTGCTGGTCGCGGATCTCGTCCATCCGAACAACCAGCACAAGACGTTCCCCTACGCGGCGGGCTGTGTCGCCGCGTACGCGGCGGCCGCGCTCGGCGACCGCGTGTCGGTCGGCGTCTTCCGGTCGGCGGAAGCGCTCGGCGACGCGTTCCGGAGACGTCCGCCCGGCGTCCTCGGCTTCACGAACTACGTCTGGAACCTCGAGCTCGGCTACGAGGTCGCGCGGCAGGCGAAGGCGGCGGCGCCCCGGACGATCACCGTCATGGGTGGCCCGAACTACCCGACGGATCCCGACGGGCAGCGCGCGTTCCTCGAGCGCTATCCGCTGATCGACTTCTACGTCTACAAGGAGGGCGAGATCCCGTTCCTCACGCTCCTCCAGCGGCTGATCGCGCTCGGCTTCGACGCGGCGGCGCTGAAGCGCGAGCGTTCCGAGCTGCCGGCGGTCCACTACCTGGCGGACGGCGAGCTCGTCGCGCCACCGCCGTCGTCGCGCCAGCGCGCGCTCGACGAGTTCCCCTCGCCGTATCTCAGCGGCCTCCTCGATCCGTTCTTCGGCACGAAAGACCTCGTGCCCCTCCTCCAGACGAAGCGCGGATGCCCCTTCGGCTGCACGTTCTGCGTCGAGGGCGAGGACTACTACACGAAGCTCGCGTCGGTCACGACGGGTCGCTTCCGTGCCGAGCTCGAGTACATCGCGGCGCGGATCACCGGCGGTCCGCCCGTCCTCCACATCGCCGACTCCAATTTCGGGATGTACGCGCACGACCTCGAGGTGTGCGACGTCATCGCCGAAGTCCGCGACCGCTACGGCTGGCCCGAGACGATCGAGGTCTCGACCGGGAAGAACCGGAAGGAGCGCGTGCTCGAGGCGGTGAAGCGCACGCAGGGCGCGATGCGCTTCGGTCCGGCGCTCCAGACGACCGACCGGCAGACCCTCAAGAACATCAAGCGGTCGAACATCTCCGAGAAGATCCTCATGGAAATGGCGAGCGCGGCCATGGACCTCGACCAGCGCTCCTACACCGAGCTCATCCTGAACCTTCCCGGCGACACGATCGCGTCGCACCAGGGTTCGATCCGCGCCGCGATGGAAGCGGGCATGCAACGGATCAAGATGTACCCGCTCATCCTGCTCCCCGGCACGGAGATGGCGAACGAGCCGTCGCGCCGCGCGTTCGGGCTCGAGACGCGGTTCCGCGTCCTGCCCCTCTCCCACGGCACGCACCGCTTCCTCGGAGCATCATTCCCGAGCGTCGAGATCGCCGAGCTCGTGATCGCGAGCGACTCGATGTCGTTCGCCGACTACCTCTTCTGCAAGCGCTTCGAGCTGTCGGTCGAGATCTTCTACAACGACGTCTATTTGGAAGAGATCCATGGTCTCATCCGCGCCCTGGGACTCTCCATGTTCGCGTTCGTCGAGCACTGTCACGCGCGCGTCGAGCGCGACCCCGCGGGGCTCCAGGCGCTGTACGTCGCCCTCGAGCACGGCGTCCAGGACAACCTGTGGGAGTCGCGCGAGGCGTGCCTCGCGCACTTCCGCGAGCCGGCGCACCTCGAAGCCTACGCCCGCGAGGAATACAAAAACAGCCTCGGGACGCTGAAGGCGATCGCCCTCCTGGAGCACATCGACACCGTGCTCGAGATCGCGCGCGGCGCGTTGCGCGAATGTATCGCCGCCGCCCACCCCGACCGGCCGGCCCTCGTCGATTACGTCGACGAGCTGACCGAGTACAGCCGGCTCCGGCGCGCGCGCATCCTGGACACCGCCTTCGAGTCGGAGGGCACGTTCCGCTTCGCGTTCGACGAGATCATGGCGCGCGGCTTCCGCGTCGATCCGGAGGAATTCCGCCTCGACCGGCCGCGGCAGATGCGCTTCTGGCACGACGAGCGCCAGGCGAGCGACATCCGGGCGCTCTGCACCGAGGTCTCGAACCCGGTCCTCCGCGCGCGGTCGTTCATCTACCCGCAGACGGACCCGGGCGTGAATCCGTACCTCCGCCGCTCGCGCTTCTGCTGACGCCGCTCACGCCGCGAGGCGTGTCTTCACGGCGTCGAACGTCGCGCGGTACGTCGGGTGGGCCGTGCCCATGAGGCCGTCCCAGTACGTGAAGAAGGCCCCGTAGTTCGTCGTCACCTTCGTGTGGTGCAGGTTGTGGAACGTCGCGGTGTTGAGCCAGCGGAGCACGCGGCTCCGCGCGACGGCGGTCGGGTAGAGCTCGTAGCCGAGGTGGAGCACGATGCCGCTCCACACGAACACGTTGAGGCTCACGAGCGCGACCGCGACGGGATGCATCGGCACGACCATGGCGAGCAGCATGAAATACGCCGCGCCCATGAACGTCTCCATCGGATGGTGGGCGAACGTCGCGAACGGCGTCGGGTTGGTCAGCCGATGGTGCACGCCGTGCACGTGCCGGAACCACCACGGCCGGTGGAGCAGCCGGTGCTCCCAGTAGTACCACGCGTCGTATCCGACGATCCCGATCACGACCGAGAGCGCGAAGTACCCCCACCCGTACCGTGCCGCGTCGAAGTAGAGGCGCGTCCAGCCGCCGCGGACGAGCGCGTAGAAGACCAACGTCGTGAGACCCGAGCACGCCATCGTCGCCGTCGACCAGCGGAGCTCGTACCGCACGTCGTCCGGGGCGGGGAGCTCCGGCTGGATGCGATACGGCGCCCACTGCCGTCGCCGCCAGACGTACAGGAGGCCGTAGATCGGGCCCGCGACGGCGAGGTAGCGCAGCCCGAAGAGCGCGCAGTACCGAACGTACAGCCAGACGAGCTCGGTCATCGCCAGCGACGCTGGATCGGCAGCACGAAGCATCCGACCGCGCCGATCGCACGCCGGAGCGTGGTGCGAATCGGCCGTGGCAGCGGGACGGTCCGTCCGACCCGGTGGAGCGCGGCCGTCGAGCGGCCGTAGCGCGGGAGACGGGCCTCGAGCCACACGACCGCCATGGCGGCGAGGACGTTGGCGCAGATCCATCGCCGGCGCGGTCGGTACTCCGGCCGCATGACGTCGAAGACGAGGACGACCCGCCGCTCTCCGGTCGCGTTCCACGACGAGTGCTCGTGGGCGTCGGAGAAACCGAGGAGACGACCGTTCGCCGACTGCCGCGTCTCGTCCGCGACGCGGACGGCGCAGTCGCCGGCGGGCACGTCGAGGCCGAGATGGAAGCGCACGATCGCGTTCGAGTCGCCCCAGTGGGCGTCGATCCTGGCGTGCGGCTCGAGCACGTTGATGTATGCCGACGTGAGCCCCGGGATCGCGTCGAGGATCGCGGTCGTCACCGGGAAGGCGCGGCGCGCGGGATGGAAGCGCCAGTCGTAGGTCTGGAAGTTGACGGACCGCCAGCCCGGGATCTTCGGCCCGGCCGGGTTGAACACGTCGACGACGTGATCCGCACCGCGGCGGACGTTGTCCTCGTATTCGCGCCGGATCGCCGGCCAGCTCTCGGCCAGGCGCGCCGCCCACGCCCGCGCCCAGGCGAGCGTCTCGACGTCGTAGAAGGCGGGCCCCGGGCCGGCATACGGCCCGTCCGTCCGGTAGTAGAGGCGTTCGGCGCGCGCCCCCGGCCGGCTCGCGGCGACGGCGGGGATCGCGAGCGAGTCGACGGGCATGCGCCGCGTTGGATACGCCGTCGACGAAACCGGCGTCAAGGCGAAAAGCCGCGACCGCTCACCCGCGCCGCCGCGGTGGTGGCGCCGGATCGAGCGGGCCGTGGAAGTTCGCCGTCGAGCGGAGACAGCGATGGCCGAGGCGGCCGAAGACGTTGATGCTGGCGATCGTCGACGCCTGCGCTTCGTCTTCGAGCCACGCGGCGCCGAGCGGGCGGAGCGTCGAGCACGCTTTCTGGAGCGCCGTGAACAGCCCGTGATAGCCCGGAAGCGTCGCCCCGATGCCGCGACCGAGGATGCCGACGCGCGCCGCTTCGGAGAGGTCGCGGAGCAAGAGGACGGCGTGGAACGCCACGATGTCGTCGCCGTCCCAGATGCTCACGAGGACGTCGGCCCATTCGCCGGTGAACGCCTTCTCCGTCCAGACCTGGTAGACCGCGCTCGCGCGCTCGACGGGGACGGCGAGATCGAAGACGAACGGCCCCCGGTCGAACGCCCGTCCCGTCCACTCGAGGAGCCGGCGCCACGAGTCCCGAGGAAGCGTCCGGATCGCGTCGCCCTCGTGCACCGTCATGCGGAGCGACGGCGTGAGTGGCTCGAGCTCGCCGCCGGACAGCGGCTGCATCCAGCTGATCTTCGTGCCGACGTGGAAGGCGCCGAGCTCCTGGAGCGCCCAGCAGGCGACGCGATCCTGTGTCGAGGCGAGCGCCGAGAGATGGCGAAAGCCCGCATCCCGGAGCGTGTCCCACGCGGTACGGTACAGGGTCCGGAGCGCCGGGAGGCGGAGCGTCTCGTCGGCGACGGCGATCGGCGCGTCGAGCTTCGCGATCGGCATGTCGAAGTGCGACGACTCGAACGCCCGCCGCTCGAGCCGCAGCGTCGCGAGCGGACGTGCGGCGTCGTCGCGCGCCACCAGCGCGCCTTGCCCCTCGGCGGCGCCGAGCCACCACCGTCGGTGCAGATCGCGGGTCCGGTCCCCGATCGGCGGGAAGTTCGCGTAGGCGAGGTACGGCTCGACGCCGAGGAGCGCGGACAGCGCTTCGTCGAGGGGAGCGCCGCGCTCGCGCGCGACCGTGACCCGCATCGCACGAGGATACCTCGCTGCCGGGACGCGCTGAAAGCGTTCGGTTGCAAAGCGACCTGCGGGCCGGCAAGACCGCGGTGCGATGACCGCGCGCGAGCGCCTCGATCTGACCGGCAAGGTGGCGATCGTGACGGGCGCCAGCCGCGGGATCGGTCTCGCGATCG
>Ga0070741_10006269_pt1 | contig 25697 bp, 28 predicted proteins | sample Coa_R1_4_FD_66440 | JGI IMG/M metagenome (GOLD analysis project Ga0070741, IMG submission 66440) | Surface soil microbial communities from Centralia Pennsylvania, which are recovering from an underground coalmine fire - Coalmine... | ecosystem: Environmental > Terrestrial > Soil > Unclassified ... | reverse complement strand
CCGTTGACCGCGAGTCGACCGATGCGTTCCTGCGCAGTGCCTGTGCCAAAGTGCGGAATGCCGCACCGGGAATTACCTCGCTGTTGAACAAATAGGGTCATCTACGCCGTTAACACCTTAAGTTGATTCCATAAGAATGCTACAGTTGCTCTGTTAGACCCCGCCTCACTCGATAGGCCTCATGGCTCCAGTCCCTGACGCGCAGGACGTTTTCTCCGTGCTGGTCGTAGATGGCGAGGAAAACGTTGTCGATCTGATGTACGAAGCGGAAAGGAAATATGTGCGCGAGGTATTGCAGGCTCTGGGAGGGAACAAACAGAAAGCCGCTGAGATTCTCATGATCAGCCGGTCGACACTGTACAGCCTTCTTTCCGATGAGCGAGCTGTGAATGCGGCGGAGCGCTGCTAGGCAGGAACTGTAGTCGCCACTCCAGTGAGGAACTGAAGAGCACTGCTGGGCCTGGATAGGGTGTTTGTAATTGTGCGGATCGGGCGGCGGACCGGTCGCGCGATTTTTGCCAGCCCGCGCCGGCAACTGCGAGGCGAAGGTATGCTCGAAGGCAAGAGGATCAGCCAAGGACGGTTGCAAGAGCCTCCTCAGTCGCTTCCCATGAGCTTGGTCCACTTTTGCTTGGAGCAGTACCAAATTACCGAACCTTTTTCCATGTAGCTGTCTTCGATCCCATCATGATCGATCGCAGTTTGATCTCCGGCTTTTCGACGTGCACGCCGCCGAATCATGTTGGGTGTCGCTAGCGCAAGCAGCCGCGAGTAACCGATTGTCCTCCCATCAGACAGAACCTGCTGGTATTGCAAATCAGAGTCTTCAGCAATTTCGTCTACGCGATCGGAGCTCCCGGCGAAGAACACTAGGATTGTCGAGCGTCGTTCGTGTGAACACAACCCAGCCCCAATCCTTCTGCCCTGCGGCGTGGAATCGGCCGCCGATGACATTCTTCATTTCTCCGCCGGCGCGGTAGGGTTGCGGAATCGTGCATCCTCTATTCTCAAGTGCAGTGCGCACTTCTTTCGGCAGAAACGGAAACTCTCCGGGACCAAGACGAACTGTGGCTCTATCAGCACGTTGAAAGTCTTCTCGTTTCAGTTGCCCATCAACGCTCGCCACAAACGCCAGCACTCCCATTACACAAGAGCCGAACGAAACGAACTTGCACACAGAGTCCTCCGAGGCCGATCATCAAATTATTTAGCTTGAGGTCGAGCTGAGCAATAAAAATAGAACGCACTAGTGCACAAGCGGCCATGAACTCATTGGCGGGCAGTAACTTGAGTCTGTGCTGATCCAACCTTTGCGCACGCCGAGGATAACGGGAGTTCCTTCGAGAGAGACAGTTGACTAGTGTTGAGGAGGAATTGAAATAAAGGGTCTCGGCTGTGGTTCACGAAAAACTATAGGCGAGCTTCAGAGATCGAATGAAGGTTGCGAGGGCAGCTCGACCAAGTCTCACGGCGCTGAGCAGCTGCCTGCCCTGCATTTCGTATCTGGGTACCCCGAAGATTTCTACGATCCGTAAGCCAATTTGGCACCCGACGACGCTCCTGGCCAGCATAAAATGTAGGGCATGCAAGAGGATTCCGTGTTTCTGCAGGATCGGTTTTTCGACCTGTCTATCGACATGCTCTGTGTTGCTCACTTCAGCGGCCATTTCCTGAAGCTTAGCGCCGCTTGGGAGAGGACACTTGGATTCACGCGAGAGGAGCTTCAGTCAAAGAGAATGTTTGAATTCGTCCACCCTGAAGACCGGGAACGCACACTGGAGCAAAACCGTATCGTCAGAAGTGGCGGCCAAGCTCTGGGTTTTGAAAATCGCTACATGTGCAAAGACGGATCGTATCGATGGTTTCGCTGGAATGCGACTGCCGACATGAACCACCAGCTGATTTACTCGCTGGCTCGGGACATCACCGAAAGTAAACGGGCGGAGGAGGAGCGCGAACGACTCGTCCGGGAACTGCAGGCCGCGCTCGGAGAGGTAAGAGAACTAAGAGAGATCTTACCAATCTGCATGTACTGCAAGAGCATCCGAAATGATCAGAATTACTGGCAATCGGTGGAAACGTACCTTGCAAATCACACCAGGACGCAACTCAGCCACGGCATCTGTCCAGAGTGCTACAAGAATGTCTTCAAGCCGCAACTCGATTCCGCAAACACGCACTGAGCAATTCCCAAGCCCGCACCGAGAGCGTATGCGCGAGACATGAGGGCGGCAGCCAATTCCTGCTTTTCCAGAGCTAGCAAAACTGGGCGACGAAACGTGAAACAGCGTCGCTGATAAGAGCAGCGGAGATCCTCAACAACGTCCAACCTCCGGACTAGGTCTAGAACTTTCTCCGATGAGCCGCCCTGATTCGGTGAGCGGCTTAGGGCGGATGAGATTAGCTCTTATTGGACGCGGAGAAAGGATTCGATCCAACTCTTTACAGTTTCGCGGCCGCGGTCCGAATCTTCGAATTGAAATCCTATTAAAGTGCCCCGCGTCCAACAGGCGGCGGCAGAGATGCGGATCAAAGGCTTGCCGGGAAGAGTGAAGGCCAGCCGAACTCTGCTCTCGGCCGGGGCTTCTGGTCCTAAATGCACGGACATCCCTCCACCGCTTATCTCGCGGCTCGATCCCCTTATCCGGTTTGCGCCAGTTTCGATGTTTACGTCTATAACCAGCGGGATACGGACGTAGCGTCGCAACTCCTGGAGCAAGAGCGCACATGTCGACCGGGCTGTTCTTACTGCCGCAGTGCGGTCCAGGGGCAAATCCAATATGGCGTTAACACCGTAGGCCGAGAATGGGCGCACATCGAGATCCTCGGAACCTATGCCGTACACAATCATCCGCGAGTTGGAAGGAGAAGATCTTATCGCTTTCAGAATCGACGGCGCGTGCTCGTCCAGGAGTAAAGCGCAGCCTTCAAACTTTTCCGTTGCCACGACCTCGGCAAAACCGTGGTTGATCTCTACCGTCTTGACCGCGCACTCGGAGAAAGCTCTGTGTATCGCCTCATTCGTGGCTGCGTCGAGTCCTACCAGCGCAACCATCGGAGCAGGCCTGCTCTGAATTTGCAAAGAAAGGGCTGGAGCGGCTGCAGCCGAAGCTAGCAATGGTTTTAGCGTCATGACGACAACTCGGTTTCTATCTGACCAAGGCGGGAGCTAACCTCCGCGAAGCTCGGGCCATCGATGGCCTTCTGCACGGCGAATGCGAGCTGATCCTTTGTGAATGGTTTGCGCAGGATTGAAGTCTGATTTCCGTGAAGGTGGAGGCGCAAGAGCTTATCCTCTGTGTAACCGCTCATATACAACACCTTAATGCTTGGCCGGCGCCTACCCAGCTTGTGCGCCAGTTCAGTTCCACTGCACCCCGGCATGACCATGTCGGTAAGCAGCAAATGGATGCTTCCGTCAAAACGCGCAGCAAAGTTCAGGGCAGCCTCCCCATCCGGTGCGCTGTGCACGCGGTATCCCAGATCCTCGAGCAGAATGCAGGCGAGGTCACGGACACCAGGCTCATCTTCGGCGAGCAGAATGGTTTCGGTTCCTTGGTTCACGTTCTTAGCTTCCGGATAGCTCGGCACATGTTCGGATCTGTGAGCCGCCGCGGGAAAATAGATGCGAAAACATGTCCCGTGACCAGGCTCGCTGTTCACGAGAATTTCTCCACCGCTCTGCTTGACGATTCCATAGACCGTTGCCAGTCCCAGACCACGTCCCTTTCCCTTCGGCTTGGTGGTAAAGAACGGTTCAAAGATATGCGAAAGCGTATGCGCATCCATTCCCGTTCCGGTGTCACTGATAGAGAGAAGAACGTAATCGCCACAGGCAAGGCGAGTGTGTGTTCTCATGTACGCTTCGTCGATCGTGATGTGACCGGTTTCAATGACGAGATCTCCGCCAGTCGGCATCGCATCGCGCGCGTTTAAAGCCATGTTCGTCAGGATCTGCTGAATCTGCGCCTGATCGCCAACAATCAATGTCGGCGCGACCGACAAACGCAGAACCATTTCCACCTTGCTGCTCAACGTTTGCCTCAGGATGGGCTCAAATTGGGAAACTGCCTCGTTCAGGTTTAGAGGAGTAAGCTGCTGCAGCTGCTTTCTGCTGAATCCCAATAGTTGCTCGGTAAGTGACTTGGCGCGATCTGCCGCTCCTTTGATCTTTGTCATATGCCTGCGGGCGCGGCTGTCCTGCTCAATGCAGCCTTCAACAAGTTCGGCATATCCGGTGATAACTTGCAGGAGATTGTTGAAGTCGTGCGCGATGCCTCCGGCAAGCTGGCCGATTGCCTCCATCTTTTGCGACTGTTGCAGGTAAGCCTCGAGTTCTTTCACTTGTGTGACATCCGACAACAAGCCGTCCGCATATTTTTTGCCGGTTGCTCCATCAATCGCGAGTTGAGCGCGGTCGTGCCACCACATCCAGTGCCCGTCTCTGTGCTGGATCCTGTAGTGCACGTCAAATTTCTCGCCTCCCTTGAACAGCTCTGTGTAACTTTGCATGACTCTGTCGCGGTCCTCGAGATGCATTCGGCCGAACCATAGTTGTGACCCTCGGCGCAGAACCTCGTCAGGCGTATAACCGAAGACCTCGCTGATCCTTTCGCTGATGAACACTGCATCACCCTTTTCAGTAGCGCGCCAGACTACTTCAGGAATGTTTTGGATCAGCTGGCGATACTGGGCCCGCTGGCAGCGGAGTTCCTCTCTTATCCGATGATTGAAGAAAAACCAGCTCACAGTCATGGCAGCTTCTAATCTTTGACTTCCGGTGATGTAAACGGCCTTTTCAGCATGTTCATGCGGGCTTTACATAGCCAAAGCCTGCGACTCACAATTTGCGTGGTTACTCGCGCTGTTCTGGACCGTCCCAAAAACTGTCGGGGGCGGCCAGTTCAACCCCGAAATGGGAAAGCTCGCGAGCTTCCGAGACAATCATTCCCGGCGTGGATCTGCCCGTCCTGGGCACGTGAATTGTAATTTCACTGCCAAGCGCCAGCGGAGCGGAGGTCCTTATCAGCGCCTGACGAGAGTTCCAGCCGATAGCCTCTCCCGCATACGCAAAGCGCTCTCCTTGTATTTCGATCAAAAGCTCTGCCGAAATTCCTATATTGACTGGGATATTGAAAAGCTCATCCATGGCTTTAGCGGACGGCATGCATGAACCTCCCGGCTACTTCTGCGGGGATAAACGGGTGCCACTCACGAAGAAACTCGCCGTCGATCCATTCCGTCAGCCGTTCGCGATCCACGGAACTCATCCGTGTGAAGGCAAGCCCGACCTTGCCGTTGGTCGCAGTCCAGATCACTTGCGCTTTGAATTTGGACAACTCCGGACTGTGCGGAAGCCGGAATTGCACCTGCACGTCTTCCCCTGCGCTCAGCGGTGCAGCGCATTCCAGGGCCAGGCCGGTCTGACTGATATTGGTTGTGCACACGGAAAATTTTCGGAACGCAGAATCCTGCAGCGTCCCTTCGCAGGTCAAACCATAGCGCGTGTATCGCCGACGTTCCTTGAGCATGATCCCGTAACAGGCACGCAAGGAACGGCGCAGATGGTCGCGCAAGATCGGCTTGTCGGTGACGAAATCTGCAACGCGTAAACCAGCCCGCGCCCCATCCGGCCCTAGCACGATGGCGAAGGTCACCGCAGCTCGGCTGGAGGCGGACTTGCGCACTTGTTCGATGACCGAAAACTCAGGATCGAGCTCCTGATCAACAAAGAACGCATCTATCTTGTGCTTGGCCAGAAGCTCAAGGGCGGAGGATCGCGCTTCGACCATGGCGTGGATGCCAAGTTCCCCGAGGCACTCTGACATCGGGCCGATTACCGATGGGTCGGCAGAAACCAACACCGCCTGAAGCTCGCACGAGCTATTCATTTATGACTCCAGTCAAATTCAATTTCGGGGGACTTGGTCAACGCGGGACAATCACGAGCGTCTTTAACACCGCCGCACGTTTTGTCCTCGGGTTTTGCTGCTCTGGCGGAAGGTTGCGAAATTCGTATGTCTGAGCCAGCGCCGGCGCTTCGAGCCTGTAGCTGATCGAATCCGTTGAAGGAACCGATGCAACCGGGAATGGCGTCTGAACAACAGGCACGACCGCCACTCTGATGTGTAGTCTCGGCGATGCGCTCGATCGGGGAGTGGCCTGCACCGACGCTGCTTCCGCACCAACGCAGACAGCAAACGCTGCGTAAGCGATGGTCTGCACGAGACGCAATTCCTTGTTCCCGCTCAATTTCCTGAAATGGAACAACGCTGTCATCTCTGATCGAAGAGCAACCGCCCTTTCGCTAAATGCAATCGCCGGGCCAGGCACAGGGGCGGCAGATAACGCCCGCAGACTGAACGGGTTAGTGCTGTCCAGCCGCTCGCAGCCGGCGTCGATCGTGTCTGAATTCTGGACTGGTGTCCAATTTTTGGACACTGAGCCTCTTGATTGTTGCCGACCGAGCTTTGGGTGTGGTTTCGAGCGAACCAGGTTGATTAGGGCGCCCGTATTCTCGGTGGTTCGCAGCAGAGCTTTTCAACGGAATCGTTTTTGTGGGGCTCGTTTGTAATCGACCGGATCGGTTCCGCTAAGGTAAACAGGGGAGGCTCGCACTTGCATTCGCCTGTGTCTTTGGCAATGGCATCAAAGTTGCACCAAAGCACGGCGGAACCGTATCGCACAGAAGGCTACCGACTCCGTTTTGCAGGTTTTTCTGGAAGTTCTAAGGCAAGACACTCATGCATCTTTATCTTCCAGTACGGGAGAATTGATATCGGCACTCCAGGAGCGGGATGTCGAGAATGCCCGGGAAATAGCTGTGCGGCTGCAGCAGGAGCTGTATCTCTGCGACAGCGATCGTCCAAGCTGCTTCCTCGGCCAGACCTCACGCTCCTGCACTGGGAGGATGTTTTTCTGCAATGCGATGAGCTTTCGGCCTGGCTTCCAGCGGCTCCGAGGCTCTTATCGCTCTCGGAGCGTCTCCTCGGCGCTGGTATCCAGGTTTGACGATGGGGCTCTGTCCCAATTTAGGAAACCGGCAGTTGGAAATGCGACAGGCCCAGATAGGGAAGTGGTTGGAGAAAGGATGGGATATTGACAATCAAAGGTAGAGAGCGGCGTGCACTCGTGGTGGTGGTGGACGATGAGCCGGCGGTATGCGGCCTTGTGCGCGAATCGCTGTCCAGTCTGGAATTGGAAATCGAGACTCACACAGATCCCTACCTGGCCCTCGAAAGCATCACCTCGCGACGTCCGGAGATCGCCATAGTGGACCTCCATATGCCGAAGATGGGCGGCATGGAATTACTCGACAAAGTGGTCAGCTTTGATGCGGGAATCGAAGTGTTCTTGTTGACAGGTGATTACTCCACGTCCGCAGCGGTCGAGGCGATAAAAAGAGGTGCCGCCGATTACCTGACCAAACCAATCTCCGTCGCCAGTCTGCGCGCGCGTGTAGCGAATTCGCTGGAGGAGATACAAGTCAAGCGCAACACACATGCTCTCGACAGAGAACTGGCATCTTCGTTCCAGTTCCACGGTATGGTGGCGCGCAGTCCGCAAATGCTGGAAATCTTTTCTATTATGCGGCGCATCGCTCCCCATTTTCGCAGTGTGCTTCTGACCGGCAGGTCGGGAACCGGAAAAGAACTTGTAGCCCGAGCTCTTCACGACATTTCGCCTGCAGGGAAAGGTCCGTTTGTGGTGTGCAATTGCGCCGGAGTACCTGAGACACTGGCAGAAAGCGAATGGTTTGGGTATGTCAGGGGAGCCTTCACCGGCGCAAATAAGGATCGTTGCGGCCTGTTCGAGGCTGCTGATGGCGGAGCGGTTTTTCTCGACGAAGTTGGAGAGATGACGCTTTCGCTCCAAGCAAAGCTCCTGCGCGTCCTGCAGAATCACGAAATCCAGAGAGTGGGCTCGCCGATCGCGCATAAACTCGACATTCGCATTATCGCCGCTACTAATCGCGATCTCAGGCAAGAGACGCTGGAAGGGCGCTTCCGTGAAGATCTCTTCTACCGGCTCAATACCGCCTCCATTGCGCTGCCATCGCTGAGTGAGCGCAAGCAGGACCTCCCGCTGTTGCAAAATCATTTCGTCGAGAAGTTTGCCGCGCAGTACGGAAAGAAAATTACCGGGATCAGCCGACGCGCCCAGAATCTTCTCGCCAGCCATGATTGGCCAGGCAACATTCGCGAATTGGAGAACGTCATTGGGAACGCCTGCATGATGAGCGATGGTCCGGTCATTGACATTGCTCACCTGCCTCCTGAATTGCGCGGCGAGGACGGATCGCCCACCGGAGTTTCGGCTGCTTCTTCGCTCAGTTTATCCGAGGTGCAGAGAGAACATGTTCGCCGAGTAATGGACATGGTCGGCGGCAACAAGCTTCGGGCCGCCGAAATTCTGGGCATCAGCAGATCGACGCTTTACACATTTCTGAGCGTGAGAGAAGAGAGCATCGGCCCGAAATTAATGCGCGGCAACTAAACTTTCCAAGAAGCTACGATGTCATATACGACTGCCGCGATTAGCCGAGAGAGGCACTTCCAGCTATAACTGTCGATACGCAACTATAAGACGTGCTGTGGAGCTGTAGATCAACTCTGAATATGCGAATACTCGTCGTTGAAGACTCAAAATTAGACCAGCATCGTGTGACCGCGTGCCTGAAGGAATGGCACCTTGAGTTCACCACTGTAGGCGATGGCGCAGAGGCCTGGAGTTTACTGCAGAACCCCACTCCACCCGATCTGGTGTTGCTGGATTGGATGTTGCCTGGAATCGAGGGACTGGAGCTTTGCCGAAAAATCAGAACCCTGGGAGTGAACGGCACCTACATCTACACGGTGATGCTCACCGCCAGGAGCAAGAAAGCCGATCTGCTGACCGCGATGGCAGCGGGGGCAGACGATTATCTGACCAAACCGGTTGACACATCGGAGCTGAGAGCAAAGATTTTAGTGGGCAAGAGAATCATCGAGCTGCAGCAGTCACTCAAATTCGCAGCCACGCATGACTTCCTCACGCGATTGCTGAATCGGGCCGAGATTATGGCCGGTTTGAGGCGCGAGTTATCGCGAGGTGAGCGGCAGAATAAGCCGGTTGCGCTTGTGCTGGCCGACATCGACCATTTCAAGCAGATCAACGATTCACTTGGCCACGCCGCTGGCGATCTCGTTCTCAAAGAGGTGGCATCCCGCCTCCAGTCTGATCTAAGGGCATATGACCTGGCCGGCCGCTATGGAGGGGAGGAATTTCTGTTGGTTCTGCCTGGATGCACTTCCGCGGTTGCGGGGCGGCGAGCGGACGAGATTCGTGGACTTATCGCCAAAGATGCGGTCATCACCACCTTTGCCCAGGTGCCCGTCACCTTGAGCATGGGAGTGGCCGGGACTGACGTCTTAGGGAACGGCAGGCTGGAAGATCTGCTGCAACGAGCTGATGAAGCTCTCTATCGTGCCAAGCTCAGCGGCCGAAATCGCGTAGATATTGTGGCGCCGAAAATCGTTGCTGCCTCCAGCAGATAGCGAGCTGTAAACTCTGATCCCTGAGATTGTAGCGCCCAATTCGAGACGGTTACGTCTGCGGTCTTATTAGCTCCGAGCGTCGTGCGGGTATCTCTAGTTATTTCTCCGAACTGATTCTCAAGACTTTCTAATCTGAAAGTAGTAGCTTCACGCGCTGGATGATCGCAGGGCTGCTGATCCCGCTCGCGGTGGGTTCGTCTCACGCACAGGATCGCCGCAGTGCAGCGGCCCGGTTCCACATCAGCGTCATCGTGTTCCGATACTGCAGTCGACAGCAGCGGTTTCCTACCAGATGCAGCCGATAGTGCTGAAGCAGACTTGCGAAATCAGAGATAAGTCAAGGACGGCGCGTTTGGTCGGAAACGGCTCTGCAGTCCTGGAAACCATTACCAGCGTGCTCGAGTAAGAACATCAACATTTCGCAGAACCCGGACGCACTCATGAACAATTGTGAACTTCAAGCAGCCATCGTGAGCTCTGATCCGAGCATTTCCGGCAGCATGTCTCGACTGGCAGAGTCATCTTCAGCAATCACAATTTTTACTGGTTCGGGCTTCACTCGGGACCTAACAAGCCGGGAGATTGAACTTGCTAAGAATTGCCACATCGCCCGGTTAAGCACCACAACAAAAGCCCTCGTCGCAGCGCCTAGCGGGAAGGAGCCAAATGACCGTCTCCTGCCACCGGCAAGATCTGGGTTTTCGATTCTGCGCTAGCGGCGCGAAAATGATCCCCGACAAATGCATCGGGTTCCTCAGGTCTGCCACGGAGTGCGAAGTGGTCACGTGTTTCGAAATACCGGCGAGTCGCCCTGCATCTTTTTCAGAACTTCTGATGTGCTGATCTTCCCGTTGCGTTCCAACGTTTTTGCCAGCCCTCGCGCCAGACGCGAGCCTGGACTCTCGCAAACCTCCAACGGTTCATTCTCTACCTGATTGCCGCTACTGAAAGAACTCAGACATACTTGGAGCAGTCGCTGCTTTTCCAGGGAAATTCAGGATCCCCAAGGCTTCGAGGGTCAAACGGAGCGTGCTTTCGTGTTCGTACAAGGTCGTGGACTTGTAACCCTGCTTCACATTCGAGCCAACAATGACGGTTGCGATGTGCCCGCCGCCTTTGGTCACGTCGGTCAGTTCGGCCTCATCGAAGGTGATGATAAGCAGGCCGTCACGCTGAAAACCAGGACTGTTAATTAAGGGTTCGATATTGGTGCGAAGCCAATTATCAGCGGTGCTCTGCTTGTCTGCAATTGTGCAGGATTCGCCTTTTCCGAGCGGACAGTCATGCATATCGTCCTGCAAATTCGGAAGGATGTAAGCGTAGTTTGGTAAGCGGCCGTTAACCAGATCTCCTGCAAATTCGCGAAAGGGCACAAGATTGTTCGCCTGAGACGGATCATTGATCACATCAGACAAATAGGCGAAGGGATTATGTTGCTTTTTGTATGGATAGGTGCTGGCTCCGAGGTAACCAGCGGACGGCAAGCTCTCCGCGTACACTTTCCAAGTCTTGTTATGGGAATCCAATTCGCGAACGACATTGTCATCGTTCACAATTCCGTCATAGTCTCCGACGCTGTTGAGGTGGATGGCTTCACCTGCAGTCAAGACGAAATAGTCGCCGAGAGAGGAATGCTGGTTGGCAAAATAGTTTGTTGCCAAGCCATACCGAGTTGCCAGAGTGTTGAAATATGGAAGAGATGGACTACCTAACACACTCCCATAGCCCTCATTTTCAAACACGATAAGGCATACATGACTGGCGCTCATGCCACGTGACAGCGTTGGCGCCGGCGATGCGGCCTGTGGAGTTGGACTGCTTGCAGCGCTTCCTCCACTCCCACAACCGAAAAAGGCTATCAACAGCATTAACACTGCCACCGGCGACAGTAAGCGTAGTTCGTTGTTTCTCATCTCCTGTGGAGTTTGAGCGAAAGAACGAACACCAAGTTGCAAGCTGGCCGTCGGTTCATGGATGAAATCAAAAAGGAGAACCGGCGTAAGCTGCTGGCCTGCAAAAGCGCTTACCCGCTGGAAAAACGCCCGACGCAGGACGCCATTGCGGTTGGATGAAAGATCGGCGCCAGTCCGCTAGCGCTGATCGCAACAGGAATGCAGGGTCTTCCGTCGACGCTGAAACGAGTCCCTGCTACTCGCGCCTCTAGCGCCCGGCGGCTGAGCTTCGCGTGATTTCAGGCGAATTGACGTGTGCTTTTGGCTTGAATTTCCTTGTCTGTCTGGATGCCAGTGTCGACGGTTGGGCAAAGATTGGTGGCTTCGGGGTGTTTCTCACAGCGATAACGTTGCCTGGGGTTCGACGCCCCAGACATCCACCGCGGCAGGCGGCCAGTTTCGAAGTGCAGGACCATGTACATCCACGAACCGTTGATTTACCGTTTTGCAACGTGCGCGGGTGGCAGCAGGCCCAGGAACCCTGATGACAGGCGAGCGCGACGTATCCTCCAGAAATGGCTTGAAATTGCGTGATGACCGAGAGCAAGCGGGTATTCACGATATTTTCCTCGTGCGCCCACGCTCCGAGTGTTTGCGCTGTGTGTGCGCGAAGCAAGGCTGCCCTAACCGGAAATACCCTCGCACGAAGATCGCGGAAAAGTGCGGCTCCGTAGGCCTGGCGCCGATTGCGATATCTCCGCTCGGCACGGGAGGAAATCGCGAGCAATTGGTTTACTGTTCGCAGCCGCTCTCGCTCGGATCTAGAACGTTGAAGTTGGCGAACCATTTCCTGCCGGCTTGCAGGGCCGCGAACGCGAAGAATCTCGTGCATCGATAACCGTAGTTTCTGACTGTCAGCATCGAGTTGTGTCAAACGTCTGTCGATGCTTTGAAACAGCACCAGTGGCACGTCTGATGCACTGTTGCCGTGTGCTGCAACGGCGCCCTTGGAGCGAGCCGCGGCCGCCAGCGTCACTGACAAAAGTGTGACCAGAAACATTGTGCGAAGCAGCGTTTGCTTCATGCGCCCGCTCCAGATTCCGCGCTCACTGCAGCCAGCACAGCATGAAAGTCGAAACCTTCTCCCGGACACTCAGTCCGTGAGACCGCGTTATGAGGCATGATGCGCTGCAGTGGAATCGAATATTTTTGCCGCAGATAGCAACATAACCTGATCAATGATGCGAGCTGCGCTTTGCTGGGGTGCGCCGCAATCGCGTGATGTCGAGAACTTGTGTGCAAACTGAAGTCTCCTACCAGCGCGATCCCGAGATAGGAGTTGTACCCGCGGGCGTGCGCACCCTCGCAGCGTTCCGGACGACCGCTGATCACCTGCCCATCGGGCAGAATCAGATAGTGGTAGGCAATGTGATAAACCTTCCCAAAACAGGAAATTTCGTATCCACGCGCATAATGAAAGCGATCGAGAGTCCGTTCCGCCGCCGGCAGATCTCCCGCGGGACTCAGAACCGAGTGGTGGATGATGATGCCGGCTGGTGTAATGGTGTTAAAAAAAGACGCTACATCAACACGGTAAAAACTGGTCACCGTGGATGACATGGTTCCGTTCTTCAGAAGCTCACGAGTGTCGAGCGGGTGTCCATACAGCTTCTCTGTTTCCGACGCATCGATCGCGATCTTTGACTTTGGAGGAACGACTCCCCGTAGCCCGCGATGATCCATCGCATATGCGAACACGTCGCGGCTGGCTGAAACCTCGTCCTGAATCGCGGCATCGCCGCGCGCCGGACCAGCCGAAATCCGCAGAGGTAAGCGTAGGTCCAAGCTGCCGGAAATGAGCTGTCGTCGCGCGCGATCGCTCAACACAAAGATGTACAAATCAGACTGAGTTCGCGCGGCTGTCGACGCGATCAGATTCACGATTACAGGGCTGGTCCACTGTCCCAGCGAATTTCGGCACGAGGCAAAACCCAGCAGGGTAGCCTCATCAGCCGGGTTCGACGGGAATACCACCGCGCAGGCTGTTCGATTGAGTACCGCATCGGATACCGAGAACGCAGGCTGGGAAATAAGTGCCTCCATTTCCGCGCCGATCCGGTGCAGCCGCTCTTCCATCGCAGACTGCTTTGCCGGCTGTGGGACGGTAGGTGGGTTTGAGCTGCTCTGCAGTTCTGGGGGTGGCGGTGCTGCAACTTTCGTCGTCGTCGGCCTGGTGCACGCGATCGAAGCTAGTACAAGGGCGAGTGCTACGGCTTGTGCAGATCTGAAGAGGAGACGAGGCATGCTTGGCGACGCATCAGATTTGTAGACGTTGTTGTTAGAAGAAGCTCCGGCGCGAAGCGGGGATGCTCAGCGGCGAGGAGAATCGCGAGCTACCGGTCAACACCAGCAACTTTAGGATTCTTTGAGGAACTCGGGCCTCCATAAGAGCGAAACGGCCAGTCATATAAAGCGGGTTAAAGCGTCGAGGCGGATAGGCATGGGAAATCTGGCAAGCAATTGGCGCGATCAAAGTTCGCGTCCCTTGTCTGCCGAAGTCCCTTGGAGACCAGACAACCTCGATGAACTTGCTCGACGGTTACTGGTAAACGTCTCAGCGAGTGGGATCGCAATTGCGCGTGAAGATCCTGAAGCAGCGGGGACCTTCGTTTGCCTCCTTAGTCTTGGCGCGTGCGTGCCGCCACGCGCAGCGCGCGTGGATCCAAGTTCAGGAATTTCCGGGCGCTGCGTTCGCGAGCGCCGGACTCAGCTCTGCTGCGACACCGGCGTCGACCCGCGCGTAGATCGTACTGTCAGCGAGCGGCTCGGCATTCGATCATTGGTCGCCGTTCCTTTACTCGCGGACTCGCGTTGCATCGGTCTTATTGAAGCGGTTTCTGATCGCCCCGGGCACTTTGATGAAACAAAGAGAGCGGTCGTGGAGAGCGCGGCAGAGAAGGCAACAGCACTCTTGGCGCAGCAACAGAGCCCTTCAGAGTCGCCCAATGCTCAGTTTGATCAGTCATTTTGTAACGAAAGAGTGGAGACGACGCAGGTGGCCGCTTTGGCGCACGAAATCCACCAAGACACCGCGTGCAGAAATCGATGTAGATCCGCCCCTCGCAAATGCGGAACCACGCTTCAAATTGGGCAAAAGGCGAGCAGATGTGCGGAGGCGCTTAATCCCTTGGCTCGCCGTGGTGGCACTCGTGCCAGTTTTGGTGGGTTTCTATCTTCTTTACCGACACACAAACAATCGCATCCTGAGTTCTGACCAGGTGATGCACGCCTCAGGCTCCGACCTGGCCGCGGTTCCGCCTCTTACTCCGAGTACGGAGCAGGCGACGCCTGCTGCCGGCGAAGTCAGTGGCAGTGAGTCAGCTGTGCGCTTCGCGCGAGCAAGACGTGGTCTCATCGCGGATCAGATGAGTCTCGCCCAGGCATATCTCGAGGGAGATGGCGTGCTGAAAAATCAGGAAAAGGCGGCAAGCTGGTTCATCATTGCCGGAGAAAACGGAAGTGCCAAAGCGAAACGACGCTCGATTGAGATCACGCGCGGGATGGCGCGGGCGCAAATTGCGCGAATCCGCTTTGACGTGGGCAAGATGTATAAGGATGGGACCGGAGTTCGGAAAAACTACATTTCAGCGCACACCTGGTTCGAATTGTCCAAAGCTGCCGGCGACATCCGGGCCGAAGACGAGGAAAAAATCTTGAGGACCAGAATGCAACCGGCTCAAGTGAAGGAGGGGCAGAATCGTGCCTCAGCTTGGCTGCGATCCCATTTCCGGAGAGTGCACGACCGCCTATGACTATCGGCATCCCCAGGTCGTTGTGATCACCTGGGAAGGTCGAGCGGGTCAGCACGGGCTGGTGCTTCCGCGCGAGAATGGCCACTCCATTCCAGGAACGCTCGCGCCGCCAAATCGCCCTCGCATCGCCCCCAAGTTTCTCTCCAGCAATGTGAACCGCGACATTCACCGCGGGAGAAGTATTTCCTGATTATTCGATCACAGCAAAGTCTTTCAGCGCGCTCTCATCGATGCTCAGACCTAGCCCGGTGACGTTCTCGCTTAAGTCGATATAGCCGTTCGTGGGTATTGGCTCTCCTTTGAAGATGTACCAAAAGAGTTCGTTTCCGACTTCTACATCAACCCGAGGAAAGAACTCTGCCATGGGTGAATTCAGGCTTGCCATTACCAGGTGATAGTTGTGCATTTGACCGGCATGAGGCACAACCGGAATCGAGTGAGCTTCCGCGAGCGCCGCGATCTTGCGAGCCTGACTGATGCCGCCTACGCGATTGGTGTCAAACTGAATGTAATCGACGGCTTCGGCGTCGAGCAGCTCTCGGAATCCGTAGAGCGTAAATTCGTGTTCGCCACTTGCGATCGGGATTCTGCCCATTGCCTTGAGCTCCGCAAGGCCGCCGATGTCGTCGGGAATTACGGCTTCTTCAAGCCATCGCAGGCGATAGGGCTCGAGAAGAGGAATCATTCGCCGTGCATAATCGAGGTTCCAACCCATGTAGGCGTCGGCCATGAGATCGATGTCATATCCGATCACCTCGCGAAGGACCCTGACCAGCTCGATATTCTTTTGCATTCCCGCAGCACCGTCGATCGGTCCCCAGCCGAAGCGCATTTTCATCGCGCTATAACCCTGCTCTTTGTAAGACTTGGCTTCCTCCGCCAACTGATCGGGGGGCTGGCTGTAGAGTCGACTTGCGTATACGGGAATGCGGCTCTTGGTTCTACCTCCGAGCAGCCGAAAAACAGGCTGTTTAGTCATTTTGCCCAACAGATCCCAAATTGCGATGTCGATGGCGCTGATCGCCGCCATGCCTACTCCCTTGCGGCCGAAAGCCATGGTCTTGCGGTACATCAGTTGCCAAAGAAACTCTGTGTCGAACGGATCTTTGCCAATTAGTAGTGGCTTGAGGTAGACATCGATGATTTGCTTCGCGACGCGCGGCGCTAAGGCAGCATTGCCAATTCCTACGTGTCCATCATCGGTGAAAATTTCAACGATGAGCCACCCGTGGAAACGAAAGCCCGCCATGGCATCGCCGCCCAAATCCAGCAAATCCACAGGATTGGTGCAGAAATGTGGGTGCGGTGGAACTGTCTTCCCCCGCCACTCGACTACCCTTGCACGGATCTCGGTGATTTTCATTCTGTACGCCGTCCCAAGCTAAGAGTGTTGCGGAAAAGTTCCAGGCTCAGCGATTTTTCTCAGGTCAGGGTGGAGCGAAACTGGGACAGAGTCTATCAGCTTAAGAATACTCAAATCTTCATGGGAATTTTCCGCACTTCCGAGTTGACAGCGATGCTCGCGGGCTCTACCAATCAATGCTGATGCGCTTGCGATGGAAGCTCGCTGTTCTGATCAGTGCTGCGATTGCCATCAGTTACTTGGATCGCCAGACGGTGTCTGTGGCGATTGCCGCGATTCAGCGCGACATTCCCATTTCGAACATTCAGTTCTCACAGCTTCAGGCTGCGTTTCTGGTGGCTTACGCCTTGATGTACGTCGGTGGCGGACGACTACTCGACGCCCTGGGCACGCGCCGCGGCTTTGCTCTGATCATGGTGTGGTGGTCGCTCGCCTGCGCAGCGCACGGCCTGGCAACAGGATTTGCTTCCCTCGTCACCTTTCGATTCCTGCTCGGCACGGGCGAAGGCGGGGGATTTCCAGCGGCGACGAAAGCGGTCGCAGAATGGTTCCCAGAGCGGGAACGATCGTTAGCTATGGGAATTATCAATGCAGGCACCGCCGTTGGAGCAGTTGCCGCGCCGCCGGCGATCGCTACCATCATTCTCCTCGCCAGTTGGCGATGGGTATTCGTCGCGGTTGGGGCTCTGGGACTGCTTTGGACGCTCGCCTGGCTCTTGAATTACTTTCCCGCTTCCGGAAACGCCAGGTTAAGCGCTGCGGAACGTGATGAGATCCGCGAGGTAATTTCCGGAGCGAGTGGCGGGAGCGACGGCATCCCGTGGTTCAACCTCTTTTCCTTTGTCGAAGTCTGGGGACTGGTAATCGCAAAATTTCTCAGCGATGCCGCCTGGTATTTCTATCTCTTCTGGCTTCCGAAATATCTCTACGACGTCCGCGGCTTCGACATAAAGAAGGTCGGGTACTATGCGTGGATTCCCTATGCTGCGGCCGGCGTTGGCTGTCTGGTCGGCGGCTGGTTTTCAGGCTGGCTCATCCAGTGCGGACGGTCTTTATCGTATGCGAGGAAGGCAGCGCTGGGAGCAAGTGCCGCCGTGATGCCACTGATCATCTTTGTTCCACATGCTCCGGTGCAACTTGCGATTGTAATTTTCAGTATTGCATTTTTCGGCCAGCAATCGTGGTCAACCCTGGTCATGATCGTTCCCGCCGACTTGTTTCCGCGACAAATCGTAGGGTCGGTAGCAGGACTGGTCGGCTTTGGTGGAGCGATGGGAGGCGTGATCTTTGGTCTGGTGGTTGGCTACCTTTTGGATCATGGTTTTGGATACGGCACTGTCTTCGGCCTGGTCAGTACGTTCCACGTCGCCGCATTTTGTCTTATCCTGCTCACTGTTCGCCGAGTGCAGCCGCTCGCTGTCTCACAGGCTCGTTCCACCACCGCCGCATTGAGATTAGATTAAGATGCGGACCTTACGCATGCATCCGACCGGGTTCCGTTTCGGTCTGAAAGAGAGAATTGTTCGTGCAGCGCACTGCGATTATTGGACTGGGCGCCATCGGTTTTGGCATGGCGACGCAATTGCTTAAAGCAGGTTTTCCGCTCGCAGTCTACAACCGTACTGCAGAGCGAGCGATTCCATTGCGCGCGTCAGGGGCCGAGATAGCTTCTACGCCGAAAGAGGCGGCCGCTGACGCGGATGTCGTGATCTCAATTGTTGCCGACGATGTTGCATCTCGCCAGGTGTGGCTATCGGCAGATGGAATTCTGGGAGCATTGAAGCCAGGAGCGATTGCGATCGAATGCAGCACATTGTCGGTCGCATGGGTCCGTGAGTTGGCAGCAAAGGTGACAGGCAGCGGATGTGAGTTCCTTGACGCCCCAGTGACCGGCAGCAAAACGCACGCGGCAGCCGGCGAATTGCAGTTTTTGGTCGGCGGCGACGCCGCGACCGTGGAGCGCGCCCGGCCGGTGCTAAAAGCGATGAGCCGCAACATCGTTCACATGGGCGCGGCAGGCTGTGGAGCAATGATCAAGCTGGTCAACAACTATCTTTGCGGCGTGCAGGCGGCATCGCTGGCCGAAGCTGTCTCGCTTATCGAACGCAGCGGACTCGATCGGGAGCGTTCGCTGGAAATTCTCAACAACGGCGCTCCTGGCAGTCCTCTGATCAAAACGCTTTCCGCGCGAATGACCTCGCGGAATTACGATGTAAATTTCCTTCTGCGGCTGATGAAAAAGGATCTTGAGTATGCCGGCAGGGAAGCCGAGGCACATGACCTTCATTTCAAAATGGGAACGGCAGCCGCAAGCATTTTCGAACAGGCGCAGCGGCAAGGTTGGGGAGAAAAGGATTTTTCGGCGGTCGTCGAGACTTCCCGGTGAAACTCCTATACTTCGTGAGCTGCTCTAGATACGCGCAAGCGAGCAGGTTGCGAATGCTCTCCTACGGCAGATTCAGCAGGGGAGCAGAGGAGAACAATGAACTTGCGAAAAACTGGCAGCAGTAGCGCTGTTCCCCTATCTGTTGTCCTCGCAATACCCTCGCTCCTGATATGACCGGCGCGGCTGCTACAGAAGATGATCGCCGGCGGCCGCGAGTGTCGCGTCGTTAGCCGCACGCGACCAGAGCAAACGAAAATCCGACACGTTGTGCAGCGAAAAGTTCTCTTGCCGTGGCGCTGTTATGGCGAAGAAGTCAGCGCGGTGAACATCCTCGAGACAGAAGGCCGGCCGCGGGTCGGGGCGGTAGGGCGCGATCTCCACGTGCGACATCTCCAGATTGCGCAGGTGGCGGATAAAAAAGCCATTCGAGGGCGTGGGACCGAATCGCAGCAGTTCCGGGTACGCATCTTCTAACTCCGGGACTTGGATGGTATGCCAATCGGGCATCGGCTTCGACTCTTCGCCCCAGTTCACCCGCATCGTGCTGGGCAGTCCGCGATGATCGAAGTAGCAATCCGAAAGCTTCACGTCTTCGATGAGATTGGACGGGACTCCTGAAAATAATGAGGAGGTCGAGGACGCTGAATTGTGGCTGACAAGATTGGCGATCAACACGCGCCGCAGCGTACCTGCGCGAAGGGTCTCCTTAGGATTGCGGTTGCGCCGGTTCAGCCTCAGAAAGAGCGGCGCATCGACGATGTCGCGCATGGTGTTTCCGGTGATGGCGATGTCCTCAAGGTACGCTCCGTCCGAGCTTTCGAGCGAAATGCCCTTGCATCCCTCGACCACGTTTCCTGTGATTGTGATGTTCCGAAAACCGCCGTTCGATTCCGTCCCGCATTTAATGCGTCCATTACGGGAGACGCGTGCGTCATCCGGAAATTTTTTCCAGGTTCCGTCGATGACGCTGCCCAGTTCGTAACAGCCAGTCACGTAATTGTTCGCGATCGTCACGTTATCGGTGGAACGCGCGTATCCGAGTGCATAGCTGGATTTTGGGCAAATCGCGTCATCCCAGGGCGAGTTGATCGTGCAGTTCGAGACGCGAACGTTGCGGCAGCAGTCGATATCGAGCCCGTCGCGATCGGTGTCGATCGTCAGATGATCGATTGTGAGGTTATCTACGCCGGTTGCGAGGAGCGCGAAGTGGCCGCCTTTCAGCACGCTGAAGTCGCGCAGCAGGACGTTATGGCAGTTCTTCAGCCCGAAGGTTTTGTTGCCAACCCCGGGTTGTTCGGCGACGAAGGTTTGATAATCGCCGCGTACGCCGCGCGACCCGAATGAAAGGCCCTTGCCAAAGATGAGGCCGGGCCCGAACACCGCGAAATCGTGCTCGTTTTCCGCGTGGAACAGAGAGTTGCGCCAATGGTTGTGGCCATAGTCCTGGTAAGGAGTCCAGGGATCGTTCGGCTCAGCGGCGTCGTACGCTCCGCCGTCATAGCCGGAGGTCTCGCCAGGCTTGGGAGAATCGGCCGCAAGGATCGTGCAGCCATGGGACAGGTAGAGGTCGACATGCGATTTGAGGCGAATGGTGAAGCACATGTAGGTGCCGGCAGGGAAGACCAGCGTGCCCCCACCCGCCGCGGCAACCGCCTCAATCGCCTTGTTGATCGCCGGACTATCCACAGTCCTTCCGTCCCCCGTCGCGCGGAAGCTGCGGACGTTGTAAATCGGCTGCGCTGAAGGCGATTCGCTCTGGGCTTGACTGACTGAGACATGACCCACGGCGGCAGCGAGAGCAAAGGGAGATAGCTTGAGCAGGTCGCGACGTTCCATAGTTGCAGAAGGATAACAGCTCCGAATTCCAAGCAAGATGGCGCCTGCATACCCGGGCTCACGAGAACAGACGACAACAAGCTGCCCGGATTGCCTTTCTTCGCCTCGAACCCGCCAGCAACTCGCCTCCGCCGTCGATTCGCCGCTCGAACCCTTCAGACGCGTGGTGCGAACATGGCTATCCACTTTGCGAAGAATGGATCCTCAAAGCGAATCCGAATGCCGCCACTCCTTTCTTCCTCGCGCAAGATGCCGCGTTCCATTAATGCAGATACGGACTTGCGCACTGTCGAAGGACCTTTTCCAATTGCCCGGACCACTTTCATCGATTGAAGATTCACCCCGCTTTCTGCGATAACAACAATCAAGGTCTTTTGCTGGATCGCAGTCAAGCCATTCCAGACCTGGGTGTAAAAAGGATCGGATTGTCTGACTAATTGCTCAAGTGCTCCTTGGACTGTGGCTTCGTTCAAGATCCGCGCATCGCTTCTTTGCTCGCCCCGCAGATTCTCCCAACACGCATGTGCGAGCATTTGCACGTTATAGGGCACCTCTTCTGCGACATTCAGGATGAGGTCTATTGCTCCGGAAGCGTCCACCCGGAACCCACCGCCGGTAAACTTCTTTCGCAGGAAGCGGCTGAAATCGTCCCGAGGCACCGCTCCAATGAAGCGCGAAGCGCCAAGGCGGTAGAACGGCCGAGCAGCATCGGTAGTCATCGCGGCTAGCAAGCGCGTCTTGGAGCCGGCAAAAACATAGCCCACCCGCCTGTGCCGCTGAATTGCGGCCCGGATATTGGCCTCCGCCGCTGTACCGCCAATCTCGATGATCTTTTGGAATTCGTCGATTATCAGCCCAACCGGTCGCTGCCTCGGTTGAGCCTTGGCCAGCTCCTCAATTCCATCGAGCGCCTGCAGCAGCAATGTCACTTGACGCTCCGGAAGCTCACTGACGGAAATGCCCATTTTGGCGGTCCACTGTCTTTCCGTCACGCTGAAATTTAATTCAGGGCGGAGGCTTGAGAAAAACCTCCGAATCTGCTCACCGATCCGTTCTACGCTCCCTTTCAACTGTCGGGCGGCGTCAACCACAAGAGCATTTACCAGCAAGTCAAGAGAAGGATAACTTTCCGCGTCGTGCCGGAGCACGACTGCTCCGTGGCTCTCAAGTTTGTCCTCTGCCGCTTTGAGAATCGAGGTTTTTCCATAACGGCGCGGTCCGATCAGGAACAGCTTGCCGGCGTTCTCGATGGTCTCTACGACCTGTGCGATTTCAGCGTCGCGATCCACGATCTCGTTTACGCCCAGTTCACGACCAAATTCGAATGGATTTTTCATGGCACCAAATAGTATGACACATAATAGTGTGGCACAATGAAGTGAGAGACGCATCGGCAACAAGAAAAGAACGAATATGTCGCGGCAGAAGCCGTCATGGGCGCAGCGCAGAAGAACTGCACCGCTGCAAAGTTGGGCGACGGGCAGCTGCTTTTCAGAGTGCCGGGTTCTGGCAGGCGTTCGCGTCGATTGCGCGAGAATCTCTTGGCCCGTTTGCCGCCATCGCTTTTCTCTTTATGGTTGGGCTCGGTTGCGAAGTGTGCCTGAGGGTTGTGAGATTTCCGTAACACCGTCCCCGGAGCCGGTCAGCGCGATTTTCGACTCAAATCAGACAGGGCTGTCATTGCCGCTACACACATTGAGGAGATGCGGTTCTGGTTCAGAGACGATAGCGGCGGCCCGGTGAGTCGGGCTGGGCGTGCGCAATCAAGCTCCGTTCGTATCCTGAACCTGCGCAGAAAAATCAGGAGGCAAAACTCCGCGTGCTGTTCCGCGCACTGGCCTGCTCTTCGGAATAAGTCCGGAGCTGCCGATCGCGACTGCGGCGATGCTCGCTCCGCTCACGAGAATCGGATACCAAACTTCTGAGTACCACGGTTTTGGGATCAGGAACAGGACATCCACATCACTTAAAGAATTGGGCCAGTGAATGGTAGCCCACAGACCGAGATAGTAAACGACGTCCCAAATTGCGAAGCACCAGAGGAAAAGAGCCCATCGTTCACGCGCTTTCGTCGCTCCCAATAAAGGAACCGCAAGCAGCATTACCATTGTTGCCGCTTCCCTCGTCGTCTCAGTTTTCAGAAGAGGGTCAGGTAAGACGCGAACAGCCTCAGAATTGGCGAGGACTGCAGCTTCGAAGGACGATTGCTGGACAGCAGGTACATTGCCACGCAGATAGTCGACGCAGGCGGCCTCAACGAACCCAAAGGCCGCAGCAAACGCGGCCGCGAAAAACAACGCTTTCCACCCAATGTCGAGCCGTTTTCGCCGCCAGCAATAAAGAGAAATAAGGGGAACCAGGATTAGCAGATTTACCCACCATGGTTTGGCCAACAACATGAACTGCTCCCGATTCGAGATCGATTATAGCTGCCGTCATCTTGTGGACCGGGCTTCAAAGAGGCGCACCTGCAGCGGCAATGGCCGTGAGATTGGAATCCGTATGGCATTGGGAGCACGCCGGTTCAATTTCTTGATGTTGATAGTGAAAGAGCTCGCTGCCATTTGCAGCCTCGGGATTATCGGCGGCATTGCTATTTCTGCCGCCGCAGGACCGACTGCCCGATCTCTTCTGTTTCGGCATGAAACCGAGCGATCCCGCAACCTTGGTCCTCCGTGTCGCCGCCGTTACATTCACTGTCGCATTGCCAGCCTCATCCGCGCGTTATGCGCCGCTCACGTCGATCCCATAGTGGCGTTGCACGAAGAGGTGAAAATCCGCTAGCGCCGGAGCGACCGAGTGGTTGGATGCCGTCCAATCACTCGCGATCCATCGCAGACGTCCTTGGATTGCTCGAACTCTAGCCCGTCTTATGTTGGTAGTATTTTCCGAACAAGGTTTTGCTCTCAAGAAAGACCCTCGTGAGAACGAATCGAGTTATGGAAAGCTTGGGCAATCGAGGTTAGGCAGCCCTTCTACCACGATGAGTGATGGCGCGCATATAGCGTCGCGGAACGCTCTCTCCAATCGCGAGAACATGTTCGCGGAGACACATGAAACCCAACACAAGTTACTCTCGGCATCTCGTCTGGTACCTCTTCTTCCTTCTGGCGATCGTTCCCGCGACGGGACAGGTACCAGCCCGCGATCAAAATGTGGTGCTCATCGTCACCGATGGCCTGCGCTGGCAAGAGGTTTTTCATGGTGCTGATGGAGATCTTCTCGACAAGGAACACGGTCATGTAGATGATCCCCAGCAGATTCGGCGCGAATTTTGGCGCGAGGACCAGAAGCAGCGGCGGCAGGTGCTGATGCCGTTTCTCTGGAGCGTCATTGCGAACCATGGACAGATCTTCGGAGATCTTGATCAGGAAAGCAAAGCGCGAGTTACGAACCGATTGAAGTTCTCTTATCCGGGTTATAACGAGATGCTTACGGGAAAACCGGACCCAAGAATCGATAGCAACGATTTTGGTCCAAATCCGAACCTCACCGTCTTCGAGTGGTTGAACCGGCAGCCCGAACTCAGCGGAAAGGTCGCAGCTTTTGGAACGTGGGAGGATTTTTCCCGGATATTCAACCAGGCGCGGTGTGGTTTCTTTGTTCAGGCCGGGTGGGAACCGCCGGTAGAGGATGGAAGCGATGCTGAACGCGAACTTACATGTCTTTACCAAACCACGACACATACCTGGAATGACCTTGTGTATGACTCATTTCTTCAAGCCTCCTTGATGAATTATCTGAAGAAACATAATCCGAGAGCGATGTTCGTTGGCTACGGCGAAACTGACGAGTACGCTCATCAAGGCCGCTATGATCAGGTTTTATGGTCGGCACACCGTGTTGATGCATTTGTCGCGGAGCTGTGGAACACGTTGCAGAGCATTCCCGCATACCAGGGCAACACATCGATTGTTCTCACGACCGATCATGGACGCGGTAGTGGCTTGACTGCATGGAGTGATCACGGACGCAACGTCGATGGGGCGGAAGACATTTGGATTGCGGTTCTGGGGCCGCGAACGGCTTCGCTCGGCGTGCTTGGCAAAGGCACCTCAGTAACTCAGGGCCAGATTGCCAGCACCGTCGCGGCTCTGATCGGGTATAACTTTTCGAAATCCGGAACGAACCCTGCGCCTGCCATTGTTCAGGCAATCCAAAAGTAAGGGTTCTAGGAACTCGTCGTCCCAACTCTATCGGTTTGTAAGTGGAGTGAAGAGGGCAGGACCGCAACGGAGCGTCTCGAATTAAAAACACATGTTTCTCTATTCGGCCGTCGCCCAAGATGCTATCTTCCATTCCCAGGCGTCCGCCTTTACCCCGCTAGCAATGTGAGAAGTAGCGAAGCACGATACATAAAAAATTTGCGGTATCGTGCCGAGGCTCGGAAGTACTGCCGCGTCAGCGCGTGAGATCATAATCGAATGCCAAACGAAGAACCAAAGAAGGCCGAAGGTAAATTCTCAGAAGTGGCCCGAAAGAGCAGGGAAAAGCGTGCAGAGATGGAACGCAAGAAAGCGAATCAAGACATCGATATCATGCCGCCACCAACCAACGGAGGAGTTCAAGATACCTAGGATGTGACTCGTCGGCGCGATAACGCTAAGCGATCAGCTCTTGCGCACATTTCGCGGCCTGCGGTCCCTTCTTGCCCCTTCTCGGGATCGCACCCAACCTGACCGCCCTCATTCAGCGATCTGAATCCGCTGCCCTGAATCGCGCTGTGGCGAACGAGTGGATCCTTGCGACCGTCTGCCGGGTTATGCGCGTAACCTTTTTCGCCGTTGAACCACTTCACCCGGTAAATCTCTGGTCGTACGCTGTACACCGCTACCGCTCACCTGAACAGGTACGCAAGAAAGCGTTCGGTGC
>Ga0070741_10006268_pt1 | contig 25697 bp, 23 predicted proteins | sample Coa_R1_4_FD_66440 | JGI IMG/M metagenome (GOLD analysis project Ga0070741, IMG submission 66440) | Surface soil microbial communities from Centralia Pennsylvania, which are recovering from an underground coalmine fire - Coalmine... | ecosystem: Environmental > Terrestrial > Soil > Unclassified ... | reverse complement strand
TCGGGATCGGCGGCGTCCACGGCGACGATGACCTCGAAGCTCCCGGCGGGCGCCGTCTGGCGCTCGTAGGTGTCGAGCACCCTCCGCAGGCCGCCGTAGTTGCCGAGGGTCGAGATGACGACCGTGACGTCGGGCACGGGGAGCAAACCTAGCAGCGGGCGCCGGGGCGCTCGGCGGAGCATCTATGGTGGCCGCGTGGCCACCGCGGCGGACCTCGACCTCGACCCCGGGCGCGAGGAGCGCGAGCTCCGCGAGTACCTCGGCGCCGCCTACGACCACGCCCTGCTGCAGCGCTACCAGGAGACGCTCGCCCGCGAGTTCGAGGCTTGCGGCGACGAGCAGGCCTTCTACCGGACCTCGCGGGCGTACCTCTACAACCTGACGGCGTTCGCGATGACGGGGACGAAGCTCCCGTACCTCCGCGAGCTCACGCGCCACGTGCGCCCGGGCGCGCGCCTGCTCGACTACGGCTGCGGCATCGGCTCCGACGGGCTGATGCTCCTGGAGGCCGGCTACCGGGTCGAGTTCGCCGACTTCGACAACCCGAGCGTCGAGTACCTCCGCTGGCGCCTGTGCAGGCGGGGGCTCGAGGCGCCGGTCCACGACCTCGACCGGGATGTGCCCGGCGGGTTCGACGCCGCCTACGCGTTCGACGTGATCGAGCACGTCGATGACCCCTTCGCGTTCCTCGCGGAGCTGGAGCGCAGGGCGCGGATCGTGGTCGTCAACCTGCTGGAGCCGGAGCCCGACGACCAGGCGATCCACCACGAGCTGCCGATCGCCCGGCTGGTCCGCCACGCGGCCGCGCGGCACCTGCGCTCGTACCGCCTCTACCACGGCCGCTCCCACCTGCTCGTCTACTCGCCCGCCCGCCCCTGGGCGGGCGGGCGGGCGATGTCGCGCCTGCGGGCCGCGCGCGGGCCGGTGCGGGCGCGCTGACGGGGCGGCGGCCAGGCGCCGGGGGCAGCGCTTCCCCGCTGGTGCGATCCGGGAACCGGCGCACGATCGCCCCCGATCCACTACTTTCAGCCAACGGAGCAGCTCCGCACGGGGTGGGGGCTCCGCAACCGAACGGAGGGACAGCATGAGCGCAAGGAGTGTGCGCTTGGCAGGGGCGCTGGTAGGCGCGGTCGCAGCCGTTATCGCATTGCCCAGCGCGGCATCCGCGGCATTGACTCCGACCACGCTGGAGGCGCAGCCCTACCTGCTGAAGTTCAACGACGTGAACTTGCAGGCCTGGGTTCCGATCCGGCCATCGGCGTTCCTCTACCAGTCCAGTCCCAAGGTGCCGCTCGCCGGCCAGGTGGTCGAGTTCTTCGCGGGCGGCAAGGGCCTCTGCGCCGTGAAGACGGATGTGAACGGCTACGCAGAGTGCCCTGGGCCGGTCCGGGTCCTGTTCCCGACCCTGAACTTCGGCTACACGGCGAAGTTCCCGGGCACGAGCGTGTACGCGCCCTCCTCGGACAAGGGCCCGATCATCAAGCTCGGCTCGGTCTCGATTCCCGGCTGAGCGACTCGCGCGGGCCCGCGCCCGCAAGGCACCGCCCGCGGCTGCGCGGGCGGTGCCGCCGCGGGTCCGCGCGACCCTCAGCGCTTGCGCATCAGCACGTAGCAGAACTGGGTTCCCGCGCCCTCGACGCGCTCGACCTCGGCGCCGGCCGCGGCCGCGGCCCGGCGCAGCTCCTCCAGGTCCACAGCCGAGCCGAGCCAGGCCTCGTGCGCCTGGCCGCGCGGCGCGCGCCCCAGGCGCGCCCGGAGCCAGGCCCATGCCCGGCGCCACCACGGCGAGCGGCGATGCACCTCGGGCCGGTTCGAGACCTGGAACGCGGCCCAGCCGCCCGGCCGCAGGACGCGGCCCATCTCGCGCACGTAGCCCAGCGTGATCGCCGGGTCGGGGATGTGCTGGAAGACGACGTGGGAGAAGCAGACGTCGGCGCTCGCGTCGCCGATCCCGGCCAGGGTGGCGCCGTCGCCGAGCATCCACTCCACGTTCGCGAGCTGCGGGTTGTGCTCGCGCGCGAGCGCGAGCATCTCGCTGGAGACGTCGAGCGCGCGCACCGAGCGGCCGCGCTCGGCTAGCACCCTCGTCAGCCGGCCCACCCCGCAGCCGATCTCGACGATCTCGTCGCCGGGCTCGATCCGCGCGCCCAGGGCCGAGAGGATCGCGTCGAGGTCGCGGCGCCCTCCGGCCCAGAACTCGGCCAGGTCGGGATCGCGGTAGCGGAGCCGGTTGTCCACGAAGTAGAACGGGTCCTCGCGGGCGCGCTCGTCCCAGTAGCGCCGCATCCGGGCGCCCATCCGCGACATGGGCGCGAGGTTACAGCCCGGCCGCCGGCGAGCGGGCTCGCGGCGCGCGCGTGGCCGCCGCAGCGCGGCTCGCCGCGCCCGGGCGCCGGCGCGTGCGCCTAAGCTTCCCCCCTCGATGGCAGCGGACCCGACAGCGGGGGGCGGCGAGCAGCGGCCGGCGCCGCCGCCGGGCGCGCGCAACCTCGTCGTCGTCGTCCTCGACAGCCTGCGCTACGACTCCTGGGTCGAGGCCCGGCCCGAGACCCTGGCGCAGCTCGGCGAGGTCGAGCGGCGCTGGAGCTACGCGAGCTGGACCGCGCCCTCGCACTACAACCTGCTGATGGGCCTGCTCCCCCACACGAGCCCCCCGGAGGTCTACGCCTCCGAGTACTACAAGCAGGATTTCCGCCGCTACAGCGAGCGCTTGGGCGTGGAGGGGATCGAGTTCAAGTCCATGCTCCCGGCGATCTTCCTCCCCACCTTCCTGCGCGGGCTCGGCTACGCCACCCACGCCCTCGTCTCCATGCCGGTGCTGAACCCGCGGACGGCGATCAACCGCGATTTCGACAGCTTCGAGCTCATGCCCACCCACAACGACATGGCGGCGATGCTGCCGAAGCTCCGCTTCAGCGACGAGCGGCCGAGCTTCCACCTGCTCAACGTCGGCGAGACCCACTACCCCTACGCCCTGCCGGACGAGGACCCGAGCCGCTGGCCGCGGATCTCGGGCGTGCACGGCGTCTTCAAGCGCCTCGACGCGCCCGGCGAGGACCAGCCGCACCCCGCGGAACCCCAGGAGTTCTTCGACGCGGCGGCGCTCCGCGAGCTGCGGGCACGCCAGGTGCGGGCCGTGGAGTACCTGGACGGCGTGTTCGCGCGCCTCTTCGACCAGCTCCCCGACGACACCTGGGTGATCGTGACGTCGGACCACGGCGAGCTCTTCGGCGAGGACCGCTACTTCGGCCACGGCCCGATCATGCACGAGAAGGTCCTCGAGGTTCCCTTCGTCGAGGGCCCCGCGCCTTGAGCGAGGGAAGCGCGGCGGGCGAGGCCGGAGCAGCTCCCGAGGCCTGCGTGGTCATCCCCACGCGCCGGCGCGAGACCCGGCTCGCGTTCGCCCTCGAGGCGCTGGCGGCGCAGACGCTGGCGCCGGAGCGCTTCGAGGTCGTCGTCGTGCGCGCGCCCGACGCCGCCGGCGGGCCGCTGGCCAGGCCGCCCGCCGGCCTGCGCGTGCGCTTCCTCACCAGCGCCGTCGCCGCCCCCGCGGCGCAGCGCAACCTGGGCTGGCGCTCGACCGCCGCCCCCCTCGTCGCCTTCACCGACGACGACTGCCGCCCCGCCCCGCGCTGGCTCGAGAGCCTGCTCGCCGCGGCGGGCGGGCCGAGCACGATCCTCCAGGGCCGCACCCAGCCGGACCCGGACGAGCGCCACCTGTGGTGGGGGCTGGCGCGGAGCTGGGAGATCACCGCGCCCAACCTCTGGTTCGCCACCTGCAACATCGCCTACCCGCGGGCGCTGCTCGAGCGCCTCGGCGGCTTCGACGAGCGCTTCCCCGCCGCCTGGGGCGAGGACACCGATCTCGGGCTCAGGGCGCGCGAGCTCGGGGCGCGGGTGCGCTACGTGGACGACGCGGTGGTCTGGCACGCCGTCGTCTCGCGGCCGCTGCGCACCGCCCTCCGCGAGGCGTCGCGGCACGACGCGATGCCGGTCGTGGTCAAGCGCCACCGGATCCACCGGCGCAACCTGCTGGCCGGCGTCGGAGACCACTGGCACGTCCGCTGGCTGCTGCTCGTCTGGGGGCTCGCGTCCCTGCGCCGGCGCCCGCTGACCGGCGCCCTCGCGACCATCCCCTACCTGCTGCCGCGCGTGAACTGGCGCCGGCCCCTGACCCTCCGCACCGTGCGCCAGCTCGCCCACCTGCCGGTCGCCTTCACGCTCGACGGCGTCGAGACGCTGGTCACCCTGCGCTCCGCGGTCCGCAACCGGGTGCTGGTCCTGTGAGGATCGCGCTGCTTCAGCCCAGCTACTGGCCCGAGGTCAGGCGCGGCAGCGAGCGCCTCGTTCACGACCTCGGCGCGACGCTGGCCGCCCGCGGGCACGAGGTAACGCTGATCACCAGCCACCGCGGCCCGACCTCGCGGGCCGTGGAGGACGGGATGCTGGTCATCCGCGCGCGGCGCCCGCCGCGCCTCTCGCCCCTGCGCTGGTACGAGGACCACGTGGACTCGATGCCGCAGATGGCCTGGCACCTGCTGCGCGGCCGCTTCGACGTCGCGCACGCCTTCCATCCGGCCTACGCCCGGGCGGCGATCAAGGCCCGCCGGCTCGGCGGCCCGCCGGTCGTCTTCTCGTTCCACGGCATCCCCGAGCGCGCCTACCTGGTGAGCCGCCGCTACCGGCTCGAGATGATGCAGGCCATCGTCGCCGGGGCGGCGCTGAGCTCGGTGCTGAGCGAGGCGGCGGCGGAGGTATTCCGCCGCTACCTGCTGATCGAGCCGCTGGTCCTGCCCGGCGGCGTGATCGGCCGCAGCTTCGCGGTCGAGGCGGAGCGAGCGCCCGCGCCGACCGTCCTTTGCGCGGCGAGCCTCGGCGACCCGCGCAAGCGGGCGGACCTCCTCTTCGCCGCCTTTGCGAGGCTGCGCGAGCGCCGTCCCGGCGCCGAGCTCGTGCTCGTCCGCACCCCCGACCCCGTCATGAGCCCGCTCGAGGTCGCCCCGCCCCCGGGCGCGCGCTGGGTCGAGGCCGACGCCACCGAGGCGATCGCCCGCGCCTACGCGAGCGCCTGGGCGACCGTCCTGCCCGCCGTCGGCGAGGCCTTCGGGCTCGTGCTCCTCGAGTCGCTCGCGGCCGGCACGCCGGTCGTCTGCGCCCGCGCGGGCGGCCCGCCGGAGATCGTGAGCGACGAGCGCATCGGGCGCCTCTTCGAGCCCGGGGACGTGGACGGTCTCGTCGCGGCCCTCGAGGGCGCGCTCGACCTCGCGGGGGACCCCGAGGTGCGGGCGCTCTGCCGGGCCCGGGCGGCCGATTTCGACTGGTCGCGGATCGTGGAGCGCTACGAGGACGCTTACGCGTCCGTCGTCGCCTAGCTAGGACGGCGCCGGCCGGCAGAGCGCCGCGGCGTGCGGGACGCCGCGGCCACGCGTGATCAGCGCGCTCAGCGCCTGCCTGGCGGACCAGCGCCGCCAGCTCGTGTTCCCGGGCCCGGGCGGCTCGGCGTAGGGCCGCGTCGCCCGCACCACCTCGAACCCCGCCGAGGCCAGCAGCGAGCGGTGCCCGGCCAGGTTCGGCACCCACCACTGGCAGTCCTTGCCGTTGCGCATGCGCGCGACCGAGGTGCGGGGCCGCAGCACGGTCAGGAAGGGATCTATGGCTTCGCAGGAGAGGAACCACTCGCCGCAGACGCTGCGGATCGCCTCCAGGGCGCGAACGGGGTCGCGTAGATGGAGCATCAGGCTGCCGCAGACGACGACGTCGAAGCGCCCGACCCGCTCCGGGCTCAGGTCGTAGGCGCTGACCTCGATGCGCTCGGCGCTCGAGCCGAGGAGCTCCTTGGCGACCCGAAAGCCTCCCCCGGTCCGCTGGCCGGTCATCGCGGCGACGACCCGAGGGCCGGTCTTGCGCGCCGTGATCGGCCAGTCCCACTCCTCCGGGCTGCCGATGTCCGTGGCCACGACCTCCGCCGCGCCCCGCCGCTCGAGCTCGAAGGAGAAGAAGCCGTCGTACGGCCCGACGTCCAGGCACCGCTTGCCGCGGACGTCCGGCCACGGCAGCTTGTCCACGATCCCGCGCAGGTCGAAGTGCCCCGGCGTCACGACCCCGGGCGCGAGCTCCATCGTGTGATACCAGAAAGGCTGTGCGGCCACTGCCGCGCGAGCGTCCTCTCTGGCGGGCGCTTCGCCGATGCTCACGGCCTGCGAGAGACTAGAGGAGCGAGCGTTCGGCGGGCAAGGACGCTCAGAGGACGACCGTCCGCGCACGCACGCTTCCGAAGAGGAGCGCCGCGAAGCCAACGGCGTCGGCGACGAGCTGGACGAGGGCGACCTTGACCGCGTAGCGCCCCTGGAAGCGAACGGCGCGCGCCAGGGTGAAGGCGTAGGGAGAAATCGCCGGAGCGAGGATGGCGACCGTCCACACGGGGAACGCGAGCGCTGCCAGCACCGCTGCACAGAGCGCGCCGCCAAGCGCCACGTCGAAGGCCGCGCTCCGGCGGGTCAGGAAGACGCGGTGCAGGAGGAAAGCGCGGCGAAGCTCGGGGATCCTGCGGACGAGGCTGGGGAAGTAGACGAGCCGGATGCGCTCGGCGACGAACTCGTGCCACCGGCGCGCGATCACCGCGTGCTCGACGATCGCCTGGGGGCAGAACGCCGTCCTGGCGCCGGCTCGTCGGACCTTCCAGCCGAGCCACACGTCCTCCCCCAGCCGCTTGCCGATGCCGACGGCAAGCCAGTCCTCGAAGCCGCCGACGCGTTCGTAGAGCTCGCGACGGATGAAGAGGTTCGCGCTCTCGTAGAGCCCCGACTCCCCTGTCACCCAGATCGTGTGGTCGAAGGGCCGCAGCGGTACGCCGCGCTCCGGGCGGACGGCTCCCTGGACGAGGTCGGCGTCCTCGAGGGCGCGCATGCCCGCGCGAAGCCACTCCGGCTGGGGTAGGCAATCCGCGTCCGTGAACGCCAGGACCTCACCGCGCGCACGCTTGGCGCCCAGGTGGCGCGCCTGCCCTGGGCCGAGCCCCCCCTGGCGAAGCACGCGCACAGGGCCGGGGGCGGATGCGGCGATCGCCGCGGTCGCGTCGGCGGAGCCGTCGTCCACCACGATCACCTCGTATGGAAGATCGAAGTCCTGGCGGGCCAGGGCATCCAGCGTCCGGCCGATGGTCGCGGCCGCGTTTCGCGCCGGGACGATGACGCTCAGGGCGAGCGGCGCAGGCACGGCGGCGGTCAGAGCACGAGGACCCGGTTGCGAACCGCGGAGCGGCCCAAGGCGATCATCTCGGCGGCGTCGACCGTCATTCGAGCGGGTAGGTGTAGTGCGGCCCGGGCGAGCTTGCGCAGGGAGGGGTCCCGCCACGGAATCGTTCGCTTGAGGTACGGGGCGGCGAGAGCTCCGGCAAGCACCGGTCGCCGCGGCGCCAGCGCGATGGCGGCCAGGGCCAGGGGCAGGTAGGCGTGCCGCGCCTGGACGAAGGCACCGCCGTAGAGCCCCCGCCGGTGGTCCGGGTGGCGCTTGATCACGGTGGCGGTCGCACCCATGCGCCTGCTCTCGCGCAGCGCTTGCGGGAGCGTGCGCGGGAGCACTGCGTGCCAGACCAGCGCCTGGTCCACGTACCGGACGGCCGCTCCGATCTCACGCGCGCGGAAGCCAAGATCCGTGTCCTCACCCCAGGCCGCAGGGAAGCGCTCGTCGAAGCCGCCGAGCCGGTCGAGAAGCGCCCGGCTGTAGACGATGTTGCAGGTCGCATACCAGTCGTTGAGCTCGACGATGCTCCAGCTGCGGGCCAGGCCCCAGCAGAGGTGGCTCTCGTCCGGATCGGGCTCGGTCCTGCCTTGGAGGATGACCGCCGGGTCGGTCGCCGCATCCAGCATTCGCTCGAGCCAGTCCGGCGCCGGACGGCAGTCGTCGTCGGTGAACGCGATCCAGGGGGCGCGGGCCGCGCGCCAGCCGGCGTTGCGCTGCACCGCCGGACCTGGGGGGCTGGTCAGCGACCTAACGGCCAGCTCCGGTGGCGGCCCGGCGAGTGAGCCAGCGGCCGCGTCGTCGGCGCGAACGATCACGACCTCGAACCGGTCGGCTCCGAGCGTCTGCTTGCCGAGGGCCTCGAGCGCGAACGCGAGGCGGGTCTCCCGATTCCGCGTCGCGATTACGACGGAGATGTCCGGGCCGCCCACCACGGCTATAGCACCAGCGTCCTGAACCGCAGCGAGCCGACAAGCATGGCAAGGCAGCTCACACCATCGGCGACCACCTCGACGGCCGCGACGCGAGGCGCATACCGGCGCAATAACCGTGCTCGCCCGAACACGCGGACCGCGTAAGGGATCGCCCCGGGCAACGGCGGCAGAGCGGCCCACGGCGCGATGGTGAGTCCCAGGACTACGGCCACGGTCATCGCTGCGGACGCGGCCGCAAACGCTGCGCTCTGCGGCGTCAGGAACACGCGCGCCACTAGCAGCGTGCGACGCAGCTCCGGCACCTTCGCGACGAGGGCGGGGTAGTAGAAGCGCGAGAGGCGATCCCGGACGTACTCCTTGCCGCCGCGCCGGATCCATGCATGGGCGACCACCGCCCGGTCGCAAAAGGCCGTCCGCGCTCCGCCGCGCCGGGCCTGCCAGCCAAACCACACGTCCTCGCCAAGCCGCTTCCCCACGCGCACTTCGAGCCAGTCTTCGAACCCGCCCACCCGCTCGTATAGCTCCCTCGTCGTAAACAGGTTTGCGGTTTCGTAGAGGCCGGACTCCCTGGTGACCTCGATCGAGTGGTCGAACGCCGTCTCGGGGTCTCCCTCGCGGACGACCTTGCCCTGAACGAGGTCAGCCGATTCCAGCGCCTCGACACCCCGCCGGAGCCAGCTTGGGGCAGGACGGCAATCGGCGTCGGTGAACGCCAGGATCCGGCCGCAGGAAGCCCGCACGGCCAGGTTCCGCGCCTGCCCGGGGCCAAGCCTGGGCTGGCGCACGACCTTCGCGCCGGCAGCCGCGGCGATAGCCGCCGTTTCGTCGCGAGAGCCGTCGTCCGCGACGACCACCTCGTACTCGCCCGGATAGTCCTGGTCCGCGAGCGCTTGAAGCGTTGCTCCGATCGTCTTGGACGCATCCCGGGCGGGCACGATTACGCTCACGTCCACGATCGGCCAGTTATTACACAGCAACCGCGGCGCGGCGGCGCTGGTTTGCGCCCTCGCGGCCCTGGTTTCCGGCTGCAGCGGTGGGCACGCGGGTGCCCCCGCTCCCCGCTCCCTCTTCGGCGTCAACGGGGTCCTGTTGCGGGCCTGGTCGGACGCCGGCTTCATGGCGCGCGTCAACCTCCAGCTCTCGACCATCGAGCGCCTCGGGCCGGATTTCGTCCGCGCCCAGATCGGCTGGCAGCAGCTCGAGCCGATTCCCCCGGCGGGTGGGCGCCCGCGGTTCGACTTCGCGGCTTCCGATCGCTGGGTCGCCGCGCTCGCGGAGCACCACCTGCGCTGGTACGTCTTCGGCGTCGGCATCCACACGCCGACGTGGGCAGCGAAACCGGGGCTTCCCGCGAGCTGCGCCGCGGGGTCGCCCCCCGCGCGCCCATCGGATTTCGCTGCCGCCATGGCTGCCGTGGCTCGCCGCTACGGGGACGGCGGGGCCTTCTGGCGGGCGCACCCGGAGCTCCCCTACGAGCCAGTCCACGACTACGAGGTCTGGAACGCGCCCAATCACGCCGGAGACTGGTGCCCCAGCCCCGATCCCGCCGCCTACGCTCGGCTCTACGCCGCAACCGAGCACGCCGTTCACTCCGCGGACCCGGGTGCCGAGGTGATCGTCGGCGGGCTCGCGACCGGCCCCGCGCCGGGACAGGGTCCGGCCTCGGCCCAGGTCGAGCCCGGGCAGTTTCTCAGCCGGATGCTCGCCGCCGTGCCCGCCCTCAGGGGGCACGTCGACGCAGTGGGGGTCCATGTCTACGCGCCGACAGGCGGCGCCGCCTTGATGCGCATCGCCGCGTTCCGGCACGAGCTCGAGGCGATCGGCATGGGCGGGGTCAGGATCAGCTGGAACGAGGTCGGCTGGCCGACGCACGGCACCGCGGGAAGCGGCTACGTCGTGACCGAGCTTGCGCGCGCCCTGTATCTCCGCCAGGTCGCAGACGCCGATCTCGGCGCTTGCGGGGTCACCTCGCTCGCGCCGCACACATGGGTCAGCGCCGAGCAGGACGCCGCCGACGCGGAGAACTGGTACGGGATCGCCGACCCGCGGAGCGCCCAACCGTACCCATCAGCGCTCGCCTACGCCGAGGCGATCGAGGAGGCGGCCGCCGGCCGCTACTCATCCGAACCATGCAAGTGACTGCGCGCAGTCAGGCCACCGGTGCGTGGCCAAACCTTTTCGTCGTCGGCGCCGCAAAGGCTGGCACCACGGCGCTTCACAACGCGCTCTCGCGGCGCAACGAGATCTCGATGTCGAGGCTCAAGGAGCCGCACTTCTTCTCACGCCCGCTGCTGCATCCTGATGCGGAAGGGCAGATACCCGTGATCCGAGACGAGCGCCGGTACCTGTCGCTTTTCGACGCCCGCATGCCGATCCGGGGCGAATCGAGCACGTCGTACCTGCCGAGCGCGGAGGCCGCCACGCGCATCCGCGCGGCCTCGCCTGATGCACGTATCGTGATCCTGCTGCGCGATCCGGTTCAGCGAGCGTACTCGCACTACTTGAACGACGTGCGCGACGGCCGCGAGCGAAGGCCGTTCCCCGCAACCCTTGGCGATCTGGGGGAGCCCGACGAGCGCTGGGGCTCCGCCGCGAGCCGGCTGCGGCTGAGCCTGTACGCGGAGGACGTGAGGCGCTACCTGGAGTTGTTCGGGAAACGCGTGGCCGTCCTCGTGAGCGAGGAGATCGCGGACGATCCTGCGGCGGCGCTTCGGGAGCTGGAGGACCTGCTGGCCCTTCAGCGCGACCCCGCCTGGACCCTCGAGCACGAGCACCCGTCCAGCCTCCCTCGTAACGCGCTTGCGGCGCGAGCGCTCGCCGCGAAGCTACCGCGGCGGATCGGCCGACGCGTCGTTCCGCGGCGCGGCCGCGCGTTCCTTTACAGCCTCGCCCTCAGCGCCCGGAAGCCGGGCCTAGATCCGGGGGCCGCGAGGGAGCTGTGGACCTATTACCGCGACGACGTGCGGGCGCTCGAGCAGCTCCTTGGACGGCAACTCCCTTGGCCCGTGACACACGAGCGCGGCTAGAGGACCAGGCAGCGGTTGCGGACGGACGAGCGGGCGAGCGCGAGGATCTCGAGGACGTCCACGGGTAGTCGCAGTGGGAGCTCGGCCAGGGCCCTCCCCATGCCGAGGATCGGCCCGCGGTCGCGATTGCGGTGCCGCGCGAGGTAGGGAGCCGCCGAGGCGAGAGCGAGCGCCCGGCGCCTCCGGAAGGCGATGGCTCCTGCCACCGCCACGGCGAGGAGCGTGTGGGCGCGGCGAGCGAAGATCCACGCATCCAGCGCTCGTCGCTGCGAGGGATGGCGCGCGATCAGCGCCGGCAAGCTGTCCCGCTGGACCGCTTCCCGTGCGGCCTCGGCGAACGACCTGCGATGGACCGCATGCCACACGAGCGCCTCGGGCACAAAGCGCCGGCCCGCGCCGGCCTCGACCGCTCGGATCCCGAGGTCGGTGTCCTCCCCCCATGCGAACGGAAAGGCCTCATCGAAACCCCCGAGCAGCTCCAAGAGCTCGCGTGGGTACGCGATGTTGGCGGTTTCGAACCACGGGCTGAGACCCGTCACGCGGAGCGTGCGGTAGAGCCCGTAGCCCCGCCGACTCTCCTCGGGGTCCGGCTCTGTCCGGCCCTGGAGGATGGTCATGCTGCCGTCTGCGGCCCGCAGCAGCTCCTGCAGCCACTGCGGAGAGGGGCGGCAATCGTCATCCATGAACGCAACCAGCGGCGCCCTCGCCGCCCGCCAGCCGACGTTGCGCTGGGTCGCGGCCCCGGGGGACCCGTAGCTCTCCAGGACGCGCACCGGCAGGCCGACGGGCGCCTCAGCGGGGCCTTCCGGAGGCGCGCCTCGAACGACGATCACCTCGAAGCGCTGCCGCGGCAGGGCCTGGCGCGCCAGGCCGTCCAGGGCGCGGGCTAGTCGTTCGTCCCTGTTCTTGGTCGGAATGACGACGCTGATCGCGGGATCTGCCACGGCCTGATTCTCCCCCACGTCGGGACCGGGGTCCAGGCAATGGGCGCGGCCTAAACTCGCGCGCGATGCCGGACTCCGTCGCGCCCGAGGTCAGCGTTGTGGTGCCCACCCGCGATCGCGCGCAGCGATTGAGCGGGCTGCTGCGCTCGCTCCGCGGACAGACGATCGCGCCGGCGCGTTTCGAGGTGATCGTCGTGGACGATGGATCGCGCGATCGCACCCCGCTGCTGCTGCGCGAGGCGGCGGGGCGAAGCGACCTGTCCTTGACGTCCGTGCGCCTGGAAGGGCGTGGGCCCGCCGCGGCGCGGAACGTCGGCTGGCGATCCGCCCGGGCGGCTCTGATCGCTTTCACCGATGACGATTGCGAAGCCGCGCCTGGCTGGCTGGCGGCGATGCTCCGCAGGGCCGGTACCAGCGAGGCGGCGGTCGTTCAAGGGCCTACGGTGCCCATGCCATGGGAGCATCACCGCCGAGGCGTCCTCAGCCGCACGCGCAGCATCCCGCTACCGAGTCCCTGGTTCGAGACCTGCAACATCCTCTATCCGCGCGCAATGCTGGAGACCCTCGGCGGCTTCGACGAGGCATTCCCCGACGCCCTCGGCGAGGACACGGACCTCGGTTGGCGCGCGCTCGAGGCCGGCGCGCGTCACGCCTTCGCTCCCGACGCCGTCGTGTACCACGCGATCGACCGGCTGTCCCTGCGCGAGCACCTGCGCACGGCGCTCCGCGGTCCCGACGCGGTCCTCGTCTTCAAGCGCCACCCGGAGCTAAGGAAGCGGACGATTCGCTACGGCGCTTTCCGGAACCCGGCGCACGCGAACCTGTTGCTCGCGGTGGCTGGCGTGGCCGCCAGCCGTCGCGCGCCCGCGGCGGCGGCCCTATCGGCGCCCTACGTCGTCGGGCTCGCCAGGCGGGCGCGCGCCGCGGGCGCCAGCCCGCTCGCCGCGGCCTACCTCCTTCTGTATGACCTTCTCCAGACCTACGCCTCCGCGCGGGGCTCCCTGCGCCATCGGGTGCTCGCGCTCTGAGGGCCGACCAGCGCTCGCAGCCGCGCGAAGGTGCGCCGCGAGGCCGGCGAGCCTTCGGCCCAGACGATGGGGAGGCCTTCGCCAAGGCTCCGGCTGCAGCGCCGCGCGACCGGGGCCAGCGCGGTCAGCCGCGGACCACGTGCCTGGACGCCGCGGGCCCTTGCCACGCGAAGCGGATGCCGGACGACGAGCCAGGACGCGTCCCATGACCTCTGCGCGGGTGGATCGTCCTCCGCGTAGGCGACCGATGCGCGCGCCAGCATGTGGCGGCCGAGGCGTTCCGGGCGCCGGAGGGACTCGACGTGCGCTCGCCTGGGCACACCGGTTTGGCCGTGGCGCGGGAAGTCCTCCGTGACGACGATTGCCGTCGCCGGCTCGCGGGCGCTTCGCCGCCATGCCCGGTTGCTTGCGATCCAGTAGCCGTGGGCGTAGGCCAGGAACCAGGCGGCGTCGATGAGCTTGAAGAGGGCCCGCCGGGGCCGCAGCGTGAGCAGCCATGCGGCCGCTCCGCCGGCACAGCGAGCGAGCTGCCGGCCAAGCTGCGGTGGCGGGAAAGAGCCGGGATAGCGCCGGTTCAACCACTGCATTCCCGCACCGTGGGTGCGCGCCTGCCGCGCAAGCAGGCCCAGGGACGCGACGTGAGCGTGCTCAGCCCAGGCAGCGGGGACGTGGCGAAAGGTCCACCCGGCGTCCTGGACTCGCCAGCAAAGCTCGATGTCCGCGCCTGCGCGAAGGCCCTCTTGGAACCCACCCACCGCCTCGAAGGCATCGCGCTTGACCAGCAGGTTGCCCGTGATCCCGGCGGGATAGGGCCATCCTTGCCGAGCTTCGACGTGGTACTCCTCGCTCAGCTGGCGCCGGGACCGTGCGTATGCGGGAATCACGCCGGGCTGGTCGGGCCGGGGGCGCACGGCGCCAGCCATGATGCCGCAGCGTTCGCCGACGGGCTCGTGAAAGTAGCGAGCGAGGATGTCGGGGCACGGTCGGCAGTCGGCATCGAGGAAGAGGAGCCACGGATTCCGGGCTGCATCCGCTCCTTCGTTGCGGGCGTGGAAGGGTGAGCGCTCGGCGTCCGCCCGGACGACCCTCACGGACTGGCCTTCGGCGTGCACCACTCCCTCGTCCGTATTGTCGGCGATGAGGATCTCGTCGCCGGGAGCCAGAACGACGCTTCGCAGCTCCGTCATGAGCCGGCGGGCCTCGCCCGCATCGCCCAGGAACGGCACGATGACGCTGACGGGGGGACGCGGCATCAAAGCGACCAGTGCGAAAACGCGAGCCCGGTGAACTGGCGCAGCCACTCCACCTCCGGAAGGAGCGCCTCTGCGATCCGGTCCCGCAGCGCAGGATCCAGCTCCTCCACCGCGATCGGTCGGGACACCGTTCTTCGGAGCGGCTCGCGCAGGGCCGCGGGAAGCGGCAGGCGCCGGGCGGTGGCGAAACCGGGCAGCCGGCGCAGGTGCGCGCCCAACCCCGTGGCCACGCGCTGATCCTCGCGGGCGTTCAGCTTCCGGGCGAATGCGGGCGAGCGGAACTCAGGGTCGACGCCGAGGAAGCGGAACGCGCGGGCAAGGGCCACCTGGGGGCGCTCCAGAAGGTCGCGCTGATCCATCACGAGGATCCGCTCGGCATCGAAGTGGCGAAGGTAGACCTGGAGTTGCGTGGCATAGCGGCTGGCGCACACGTAGGCGCTCGCGGGATGGGCGAAGTCCGAAAGAGCCTCGCCCAGCGGACGGCTCTCCTTGCCCGCGAACGCGTGCTGGCGGTAATGCGCGACGGCTCGGTCGATCGGGTCGCGCACCAGGTAGATGAATCGCGCGCCGGGCAGCACCTCGTGGATGCGGCTCGCAACGTCTCCGTAATGCGGGAACTGGGTGTAAACCGTTGACGACTCTCCGCGCTGAGCGGCGTCCGGGGCAAGCAGCTCGGCATATCGTCCCAGCTCGCGCCGGAATCCCGGCGTGGCGAAGACGAAGGGTTCCTTGACGCTGGTCATCGCGATCTCGGGATGTGCTCCCAAGGCGTGGTGGAGGCTCGTTGTCCCAGCCTTGGGCGCGCCGATGACGAAGAAGGTCGGCAGGAGCGGGCGCGCATCGGCCATGGCGCGCCTGAGTCTAGGCTTCCACGGGCCCTATCCTGCCCAGGTCATGGCTTCGCCAGCGACCCCCCTGTCGAGCCTCAGCCGCGGCGAGTTGCTCGGCCACCCGGCGATCAGGGCGCGCATGGAGACGGGGCTGATCCTCGCGCTCGCAGCAGCCGGCGGAGCCATCGCGGCGAGCGGGCATCGCGCGCCCTTCGAGCTGGTGCCGGCAGCCATCGTCGGCGCGATTGCCTGCAACCGCTGGCCGGTCGCAAGCGTGGTCACTGTTTTCCTCTTCAGCGGCTTCGCCCTCACGGCGCAGGTATACCTCCACCTTCCGCCCGCCGGGCTGTCGGACCTGCTGCTCGGGGGGCTCTGGGCCGGGGTGCTCTGGTCTTGCGTTCGGAACGACCCGCGACGGCCGCCGTTATGGCTATGGCCGCCCCTGTTCCTCGCCGCGCTCTACCTCCTCCTGACCTTCGCGGCGATGCTGGCGTCGAGCGACGTGGGCACGGCGTTCCAGTCGGTCCGCCTGGCCGGCTGGCACATGGCGGCGATCTTCCTCATCGCCCTTGCGCCGTGGTCCGCTCGCACGCTCGACCGGATCGTCCGCGGAATCGTGCTCGTCGCCCTGGTAGCCGGGTTATACGCGGTCTTCCGGCAGGTCACCGGGCCGGGTGCCCGGGAGCTCGTCTTCGTTCTGCGCTCGTTCCATGGTATGCAGCCGCCCGGGAAGCTGTTCGCCAGCTTCTACAGCCCGCAGGACCTCGGCGGCTGGTTTGGCTGCGTGACTCCCTTCTGCCTTGCGCTCGCCCTCGTGTGGACGGGGCGATGGCGGGCCGCTGCCGCCGCCGCCACCGCCGTCGGCATGTTCGCGATCCTGGCCTCCGACCGGCGCGCGGCGACCGCGGGCGTGGTCGGTGGCCTTCTCGTGGTCCTGGTGCTCTACCTGGCCGGCCGCCGGCCTTTCGGCGGGCGCCGGCTCGCGGTCGGGTTCGTTGGCTTCCTCGTGTCAGCGATGCTCGCGGCCGGCTTCTATTCGCTGACCATCGCACGCTCTCCGGAGTCGGTCGCCCGGTTCGAAGCGCTCCTCGGCGGAACCTCGACCGATCACGACTACCAGGTGCGCCTGATCCGCTGGAAGCATGCGTGGCGCCTAGCGGCTCAGGAGCCGCTTGGCCATGGGCTGGGAACGGTGGGCGAGGTGGCCGGCCGGCAGCGGAACCGCTTCCAGATCGCGCCCTACCTGGACAGCTCCTACCTCAAGATCGCCCTCGAGCAGGGCATACCGCTGATGGTCCTCTTCGCGGCCGCGCTCGTCGTACTGCTCCTTGGCCTCGCCTGGCGAGGGGTGAACACGCCAGATCCGATCACGGGGGCGATCGCCATCGGCGCCTGCGGAACCATCGTGGCGATGGCGACCGTGTTCTACTCGAGCATGTACATCGAGCGTATCGCCGCTTTAGGCGGCTGGCTGATCGTGGGCGTGGCCGCAGCTCAGTTCACCCGCCCGCGGGGCCGCGAGCGAAGGCCGCAGAAGCTCCGTTCGGCGGCCCCGACTCGAGCGCCGCGAGGTATGCCTCGTGTATCCCCGCGGCTTGGCGCTCCAAGCTGAAGCACGCCAGCACCCGCTCACGCGCCGCCGTCCCGAGCGCGGAACGGAGGCCGCGATCACTGTGCAGCCGAACGATGGCGTTGACGATCGCGTCCACGTCGTCCGGGGGCACCAGGAGCCCGCAGCCCGGCGCGACCTGCTCGAGGATGCCATCCACGGCGCTGGCCACGACCGCGAGGCCCGAGCCCATGGCCTCGAGCAGCGAGATCGGGCATGGGTCCCGGCGGGACGGGAGCACGAAGACGTCCCAGCTGGCCAACGCTGCGTCCACGTCCGCACGCGGGGCGTGCTCGACCCCGGCGGCGGAGGCGCGGCGGAGAACCGCCTCGGCCCACCGTCGCTCGAGCGGATCGGTGGCCGCTCCGATCATCCGGAACTGGACCTCGGGCAGCGTCGCCCTGAGGCGTGCTGCCGCCTCGACGAACAGGTCGCTCCCCTTGCGCCGGGATATGACGCCGACCGTTCCGACCACCGTGCGGTCGCGCGCGGGGCGCTCGGGGGCGACCGGCGGGTAGATCGCCCCTTCGTGCACGACGCGGGGCCGCCTGCCGTTCAGCTCGAGCCTCGAGGCAACCGCCTCCGAAACCGCCACTACCTCGCCCGGCAGGCGTTGGGCGATCCACTTGGCGGCGAGGCGTTTCCAGCTGTCCGGAAGCATCTCGTGAACGTGGAAGACGATCGGGATGCCGGCGCGTGCCGCGGTCCAGGCCTCTGCCAGCGTGAACAGGGAGTTGGCATGGACGAGCGCCGGGGACCGCTCGCGCAGCATCGCCCGAAACGCTCGCAGGTACCTCGGGGTCGCCCGCGCGCGGGCGAGCACGCCGGGTGACAACCGCGCCGCGCTCAGGCTGTACGCGATCGGACGCGGCGCCCCCTCGACCCGCAGGCCGCGTTCGCGCAGGTACTCGAAGAGCGGGCTCGGCCGGCTGACCCAGTACCAGGGCCGCCAGCCAAGCTCCTCGAGCACGGGAGCGAGCCTGACCACGGACAGCGTGGCGCCGCCCGGCACGTCCTCATGGCAGACAACGACGACGTCGCGGCCCGCCGCGGCCTCGGCGCTTTGGCTCACCGGTGGCCCTCCGCCACCTCGCGAACGATCCGTTCGATCTCGGCCGAGAACCGCTCCCGGCGCCACCCCTCGGCATGACGGCGGATCGACGCCGGATCGTAGGCGTCAGGATCGAAGCGCCGGACTGCTTCGCGCAGCGCCTCGGGAGTCTGCCGGTCGAAGAACTCACCGGTCCTTCCCTCCACGACCGTCTCGACGGCGCCGCCGCCACGGTAGGCGAGCACCGGTCGCCCGCAGGCCATGACCTCGACCGGAAGCAGGCCGAAATCGTCGCGGCTGGGGAACACGAGAGCCGCGCACCGTTGCATGAGCGGCACGAGCTCGCCGTCATCGAGGTGGCCTACGAACTGGACGTTGGGTGGGGCGATGGCGCGGAGCCTGCGGAGCTCCGGCCCGTCGCCGGCGACCACGAGTCGCGCGCCGAGACCGCGGAATGCCTCGACGGCGACCGTCGGCCGCTTGTAGGGCTCCACGAGCCTGCCGCAGAAGAGGAAATAGCCGTCATGGCCGGGCTCGCCGGGTACGAAGACGCCGCAATCCACCGGAGGCCAGAGCACGTCTGCGTCGCGTCCGTAGAAGCGCTCGATCTGCTGCGCCACGAAGCGCGATTCGGCCACGAACCGGGTCACGCCGCGGGCCGCCGTCCGGTCGAGCGCCCGAAACGGCGCCGTCACCGGCCGCCCGAGCCACGTCCCGATCCGGCCGCGCAGAAGGTGGGCCCCGTAGTCGCCGGCCATCGTCCACGCGAGCCGGAGCGGGCTGTAGCAGTAACAGACATGGGGCGCGCGGTTCTCGGTCGCGAACGCGTTGGCGAACGCGTAGCTTGAGCTGACCAGGACGTCCGCCGCCGGCAGCCGGTGACGGCGGACCAGCAGCGGGTAGGCGGGCGCCAGCCAGCGGTAATGCCGCAGGAGCAGCTCGTTTTCCGGAAGCACGGTCCGGAAGCGGTCTGCGACCCCCATGCGGGCCGCGACCTCGCTACGGCCGGCGATCGCCCAGAACGGTGCGCCGGGAAAGCTCTCGGCGATCACGGCGGCAATCCGCTCGGCGCCCCCGTAGGTCTCGGCGAAATCGTGGGCGATGACTACCCTTAGCGCGTCGTGAGACGCGCTCCGCGGGCGTCCCGGGTCAGTAGCCGTAGTAATAGTCGTAAGCGTCAGGGTCGCCGCGGCGGATCCCGGTGAGCACCGCACCGGTCGGTCGCCGCGGCAGGTGGCCTAGCGCTGCCCGCGACGCGCGCGCTTGCTCGTGGGTGGTCTGCTGGGCGCGAATGCACACCAACACCCCGTCTACCTGCGGCACGACTTCGAGCGGATCGGAGACCGCGAGCAAGGGGCTTCCATCGAGGATCACGAGGTCGTACACCTTGCTCGTCTTCTCGAGAAGATCGTTGAAGCGGTCGCTCAAGAGCAATTCGGGCGCCGTCGAGACGTGCGAACCAGCCGCGATGCAGACGAGCGTGGCCCCGCCCTGCTCTCCGCCCGGCGCTCGACCGTTCGCGCTGGTGGGAGGAGTGACCTGAACCGTCTGCAGGATCTCTTGCGGGCTCGCCTTCCCCATCAGATAATCGGTCAGGCCCGGCTGCGGCCTGATGCCAAGCCGCCTGGCGAACGACGGCCGACGGAGGTCGCACTCGACTAGGAGAACCCGCTGCCCAGTGAGCGCGACCGCGCTGGCCAGCGACATGCTCACGGTCGACTTCCCCTCCTCGGGCAGGCCGCTGGTCACCAGGATCGAGCGAAGCGACCCGTGTTCCGAGAGGTAGCTCAGGTTCATGCGCAGGACACGGAATGCCTCGAAGTCCGCCTCGTCCATCGTGTAGCCGTTCCTGGCCAGCCCGGGAAATCCAAAGGACGTCTCGCTGATGCGTCCGAGCACCGGGACACCGAGCTGCTCCTGGATCTCCGCGGCACTGCGGAACCGCCGGTCCAGCGCATCGCGCAGGAACGCCCCGATGAGGCCGAAGACGAGGCCGAGCGCCACGCCGATGCCGACATCTTCCTTGTGGTGCGGAGAGGTCGGAGCCCCGGGCGCCTGGGCTCGCTCGATGATCGTGACCGGGTTGACGACCTTCTCCGTCGCCCTGACCTGCGCGAGCTGGAGCTTCAGGTACCCGACCGCGCCGGGAATCGGAACGGACGCCTTCTCGGCCGCGGCGATTTGCTCCTCGAAGCCAGCCTCGACCTTGGCTAGAAGCTTGCGAGCCGAGTGGACCGCCGCCCGCTGCACGGCCTTGGCATCGGCGTTCGCTAGCCGCGCGGCGAAGTCGGGCGATCCAGACTGCGCCGAGAGCTCGACCAACCCCGTCTGGACGCCAACCTGAGTCGTGATCGCGCTCTGGAGCTGGTAGATCGAGAGCTTCGTATTCAGCTCGTCTCGTACCTTCGCAACGATCTTCCTGCTCGTGGCCAGCTGCGCGTAGGTCGCTGCCCGCTGGTTCGGCGTCTGTTGCGGGATCACGGTCTTGCCCCCGAAAAGCGGAAGGTTCTGAAGCGGATCGCGCGCCTGAAGCTGGGTCGAGGCCTCGTACACGGGGTGCTTGCTGTAGGTCCAGAGCAGCGACCCGGCCGCAAACGCGATCGTGATCAATCCGATCAGGCGGCGACGCCGCCTGATCACCTTTATGTAGTCCTGAAGCGACGCGTACCTGGGTCGCTCGGAGGGGTACGTGGGGGTGATCTCGCTCATGGAACCGGTGATCGGGCCATCCGGGGACTGGCCCGTGCCGCGCGCGGACATGATAGGGAGCGCTCACCCGCGGCGAGGCAGGTGCGCGCGCACGCCTGGCTAGCGCGAGGCGCCGCGGAGGGCCTTGCCGGCGCTGCTGGCCACCGCCCGGGGCGCCCCGAGGCGCACGGCCGAGCCGATCGCCCGGCGGGCGGCCGCGTCGTTCTGGGCCGCCGCCTCCGCGTGGGCCAGCAGCAGGCGCAGCCGCCAGCTCTCCCGCTCGCGCGAGACCGCCTCGCGCGCATCGGCGAGGGCCGCGGCGGGCCTGCGGGCGCGAAGCTCGGCGAACGCCCGCGCGGCGTAGGGGGACGCGGCCCAGGGCTCAGCGCGCACAGCCTGGTCGGCCAGGTCCAGCGCCTCGCGGTCGAAGCCGAGCAGGGCATCCTGCTCGGCGGCGCGCAGCCGGTCCGCCGAGACGATGCCCGGCACCTGGACGGCGCCGGCGAGGATCGCGAGGCAAACCGCCGCCACCAGCCCACCGCTCAGCCGCCGCCGGCGGTGGCGGCGCTCGCCGGTCGCCGCGCCCGCGATCGCGATGGCGCCGATCGCCGTCGCGCTCACCGCTGGGACCTCCCACATCCAGTCCACGCTGGCGTGCAGGAGGTAGACAGCGAAGGCCGCGACGAGGGCGGCGGCGGCGGCGATGTCGGGGGGCTTCGCGAGGCGGCGGCGGGCGCGCAGCGCGAGCGCCGCCAAGCCTCCCAGGAACGCGAGCAGGAACGCGAGCCCGGGCAAGCCCAGCTCGGCCAGCGTCTCGAGCGGCAGCGAGTGGGCGTCGAGCAGCTGCTGGCCGCTCCGCGAGTCGCGCGGCCACCAGAACTGGAACGTCCCCGGGCCGATCCCGGTCAGCGGGCGCGACTCGAATGCGCGCAGGGCCGAGGACCAGATCTCGTAGCGCGGGCTCGACAGCGAAACCAGCCGCGCGGAGGGGTCCGCGGAGGCGATCGGCGGCCCGCTGCGGCTGCTCGCGGCCAGGCTCGAGCGCGAGGCCGCTGGCGGGCCCAGGAGCACCCCCGCCGCGATCGCCGCGGCGGCGGCGAGCGCCAGCGCCAACCGAGCCTCGCGCAACGCGCGGCTCGGCCCGGCCGGGCGGCGTGCGGTCCAGCGCGCCGCGGCGGCGCAAGCCAGGGCAGCCAGGACGAGCGCAAGCGCCACCCAGCCCGCGCCGGCGCTGCCGTGGGCATCTGCGATCGCCGGCTGGCCGCGGATCACGAGGATCAGCAGGCCCGTCCCCAGGCCGGCGACGAGCGCGTGCAGGAGGGCGCTTGCCCGGTTGCGGCTGAGCGCGACCGCGAGGATGACGGCGAGCGCCGAGCCGGCGACGGCGGTCCGGGAGTACGAGAGGTAGGCGGCGGCGCCGGCGAACGGCACCGCGGCCAGGCTCAGCTCTCGCAGCGACGCGCGGCGCGCGTGAACGCTCCAGGCGAGGCCCGCGGCGATCGCCATGTCGGCCCAGCATCCGATCGCGTTCCAGTAGCCGAGCGGCCAGCCGAGGCGCCCGCCAGGGAACGCCTGCGCCGCGACGTCCGCCGGAAAGGCCGACGGGTCGAGCCTGCTCGCGATCGAGACCACGGGCAGCGCGAGGATGCCGGCCGAGAGCCCGCCCGCGGCCCAGCGCCACGTCCCACCGTGGACCGCGGCGTAGGCGAGCACCACGATGCCCGCGTAGTCGAGCGTGCGCGCGAGCTCGGCGAAGGTCTGCTCGGCGCTGCTCGTCCAGAGCAGGCTCAGCGCGCCCCAGCCGACGAGGAGCGCGACGGCGAGCAGGGGCAGGCGGGCAGCCCGCGCCGGCCGGGCGCGCGGCAGCACCCCGGCCAGGAACGCAACCGCAAGCCCCCACCACAGAACCAGGCCGGCCTCCTGGCGGACCACGATGTCGTAGGCCCCGCCGCGAAGCGCCAGGTAGAGGGGGATCGCGGCCGCCAGCGCCGCAACCAGGCCCCGCTCGAGGACTGAGGGAACGATCGCTGCCCGCTCGCGCTCGCGCGCACGGCGGGCGGCGACGGACGCGCCTTCCCTCCGCAGCGGATCGGCAAGGACTCGCCGCGGAGTCATCGAAGGTAGGAGAGATTGCGCATCACGTCCGCTCTGCGGATATATTGTGCGCGGCCCTGAACACGGAGGAGGCACCCGGGGGGTGCTCCGGCGCCGAGAGGTAGGTATACAAGGTGAACGCGACGCACAGCTTCAAGCTCCGGCCGGCGGCGATAGCGCTGGCCGTGATTGGTGCCCTGGCTCTGGCAGGCATGCTGTTGGCGGTATCGGCCTCGAGCCCGCTGGCGGCGAAGGCTCACGCCCAGGCGGCGGCGTGCCCCCAGTACAACCCCAACTGCGGCGGCGGCCACAAGCCGCCCGGCGGTCAGGGCAACCAGGGCGGTGGCGCCCTCCCCTCCGGCGGCGCTGCGGGCCCGGTCGGCGGCCAGGGCGGCGAGCTCCCATTCACCGGCTATCCGCTCACGCCGCTGATCCTGCTGCTGCTGATCCTGCTGGCGGCCGGGCTGGGGCTGCGCGCGTACGTCGCGCTTCGTGACCGCCTGAGCGACCGGCACGCGATCGCCGCGCCAGGCGGCCCGGCCGGCCTCAGCTAGCGACGGCGCGAGGACCGGCCCGCGCCGCAACCGCCCTGCGGTTGCGGCGCCTTGACATGGGCAAAGGGCGCGCGGTTGCCGGGCTCGCCCGGGTGAACTAACCTTCGCCGCCTACGCGACAGCGGTAACCGGGGGTGGTGAGATCTCTACCGAAACGACGAGAGGCCGGACACCTGTATCGGGTCCGGAGGCAAGTTTTCCCGTGCCGGCGGCGGCCGGGGCTCGCAGCCCGGCGACGCGGGAGCGCCGCGAGCGCATCCGCCGCCGTGACTCGCTCTACCGGCGCTGCCTGGGCGTCGCCGACATGTGGGCGGTGGGGCTATCCCTCCTCATCGGCACGGTAGGGCTAGGCGATGATTCGCTGACCGTCGGCAGCCTCGCGGTCCCGCCGCTCTTCGTCGTCCTCGTGAAGACGCTCGGCCTCTACGACCGTGACGAGCACCTGCTTCACAAGAGCACGCTGGACGAGGTCCCAGCGATCTTCGGCGTCTCCGCGCTTACCGCACTGCTTCTCTGGCTCGGGAGCCCGGTGCTCGCGAGCGGCGACATCAGCCGTGGCCAGGTCCTCGCGAGCTGGCTGACTCTTTTCGTGCTGATGACCTGCCTCCGGGCACTGGCCCGGCTCGCCGCCGGGGCGATCGCGCCGCCCGAGCGCTGCCTTCTCGTCGGCGACCCGAAGGTCGCCGAGAAGCTCCGCGAGAAGCTGGCGCTCAACCGCTCGGCCCGGGCCGAGCTCGTCGGCGTCGTGCCGACCGGCGGTCAGCGGGGCGCGGACGGGAAGTGGAGCCTGGGAACAGGACTCGATCCCGAGCTCGACCCGGTGCTGGCGACGCAGAGCGTCGACCGGGTCATCATCACCGGCGGGCCCGAGGTCGGCCGCGACGACCTCCTATACATCATCCGCGAGCTCAAGGCCTACGGGGTCAAGGTCAGCGTCCTTCCCGAGGCCTCGCGTGTCGCCGGCTCCTCGGTGGAGCTCGATCACCTCCACGGCCTCACCCTGCTCGGGATGCGCAGGTTCGAGTTCTCGCGCTCCTCGCGGCTCATCAAGCGCGCCTTCGACGCCGGCGCGGCCGCCCTCCTGCTCGTCGTGCTCTCCCCCCTGCTGGCCGCGATCACGATCGCGATCAAGCTCGACTCGCCGGGCCCGGTCTTGTTCCGCCAGCGCCGGATCGGAAGGCACGGCGAGGAGTTCTGGCTGATCAAGTTTCGCAGCATGGTCGAGGGGGCCGACGAGCTCAAGGACGAGCTGCTGCCGCTAAACGAGGGTGCCGACGGCCTGTTCAAGATCGCCGCCGACCCGCGGGTCACGCGGGTGGGCAGGGTGATCCGCCGCTTTCAGCTCGACGAGCTGGCGCAGCTCGTGAACGTCCTGCGGGGCGAGATGAGCATCGTCGGGCCACGGCCGCTGATCCCCGAGGAGGACAGCCAGATCCAGGGCTGGCTGCGGCGCCGGCTCGACGTTCCGCCGGGCATGACCGGCCACTGGCAGGTGCTCGGCTCCTCGGCGCGGATCCCGCTCGACGAGATGGTCAAGCTCGACTACCTCTACGTGGCCAACTGGTCGCTCTGGAACGACGTGAAGCTGATCATGCGCACGATCCCGTTCGTGCTCGGGCGCCGCGGCCTCTAGGGCGACCTCCCCCGATGGCCGACTTGGCACGAAATAGTTGGATCAAGTCGGCCATCGCTGGCCGCGGCCGCGGCCGCCGATCGGTGTTCGCGCCGTCGGCGGGCAGAACGCTCAGGGGCGCTACATCCGCTCCGGGGCGCTCACCCCCAGGAGTCCCAGGGTGACCGCGATCGCGCGGGCAGTGGCCTGGCAGGCGGCGAGGCGGGCCGCCTCGAGGCCCCCGGGCGCGCCGACGACCTGGCAGTCGCGGTAGAAGGCATGGAAGTCGGCCGCGACCGACGTCGCGTAGGCGCAGAGCCGGTGCGGCGCGCGCCGCTCGGCCGCCGCCTCGATCTGCTCGGGGAGCTCGAGCAGCCGCTTGACGAGCGCTCGCTCCGACGGCTCGACCGGCGCCGAAAGGGCGGCGTCCGAGGCGGCGGCAGCGGCGATCGCCTCGCGGTCCGGGCGCCCGCCTTCGCCGGGCACGCGGCCCTCGGCGATCGCCTTGCGCATGATGCTGGCGATTCGCGCGTGCGCGTACTGCACGTAGTAGACGGGGTTGTCCTGGGACTGGCTGCGCGCGAGCTCGAGGTCGAGGTCCACGGTCGTGTCGTGGCTGCGCTGGAGCATGAAGAACCGCGCCGCGTCGACGCCGATGTCGTCGAGCAGCTCGTCGAGCGTCACGAACTCGCCCTTGCGCTTGGACATCCGGGCCCGCTCGCGGCCCTCGACGACGTGGACCAGCTGCAGGATCGGCGCCTCGAAGCAGGACGGGTCGGCGCCCAGCGCCTCGATCGCCGCGCGCATGCGCGGCAGGTAGCCGTGGTGATCGGC
>Ga0070741_10006267_pt1 | contig 25699 bp, 22 predicted proteins | sample Coa_R1_4_FD_66440 | JGI IMG/M metagenome (GOLD analysis project Ga0070741, IMG submission 66440) | Surface soil microbial communities from Centralia Pennsylvania, which are recovering from an underground coalmine fire - Coalmine... | ecosystem: Environmental > Terrestrial > Soil > Unclassified ... | reverse complement strand
ATTGGCCGCTTTTAGCCCTTCTCGGCCTGGCTTCACTGGTTTCAGCCCAGCAGAAAGACGCCTCAGATCAGCTGCCTACACTTGAGCACATGAGCGCTGGCCAGGTAGATCCGCAGATTGATCCCTGCACAGATTTTTACCAGTACACCTGCAATAAATTTTTTGCTGCTAACCCGATTCCCGCCGATCAGGCTGGATGGGGCGTTGCCGGCCCGCTGCTCAAATGGAATGAAGTGGTAATGCGCCAGGCGCTGGAAGCGGCAGCAGCCAAAAAGACCGGCCGTACCGCCGTGGAGCAGAAGATTGGCGATTACTGGTCAAGCTGCATGGATGAGAGCAAGGTGGAAAGCGACTCGCTGAAGGAATTTCAATCGGAGCTGAAGCGGATTGACGATATCAAGCAGAAATCCCAGCTCGCGGACCAGATTGCGCATCAGCATTCCACCATAGGCGGCGCATGGATGGTGGATGATAATGCCACGTTCGCGCCGATGTTCGGCTTCACCGCAATTCAGGATTATGACGATGCCCAGAAGACGGTAGCGCAGTTTGATCAGGGTGGCTTTGCGCTGCCGGGGCGCGATTTTTATCTTTCTGATGATGCCAAATCAGTGGAGATTCGCAAGAAATACCAGCAGCACGTTGCCAACATGCTGAAGCTGGTGGGCGAATCCGAGAGCCAGGCAACATCGGATGCAGCCGCAGTGTTGGAGATGGAAACCGCTCTGGCCAAAGCTTCCATGGATGCGGTGAAGCGCCGCGACCCCAAGAATATTGACAACAAGATGACGCTGGCGGAGTTCCAGAAGCTTGCACCTTCATTTAACTGGCAGCGCTATCTCACGCTCATCCACGCGCCGGCACAGCAGACTTATCTGGTGACTTCTCCTGATTTTTTCCGCGGTCTGGAGCAGGTGATTCAGCAGCAGCCGCTGGAGCATTGGAAGGCTTATCTTAAATGGCACTTGGTGCACGACTCTGCGCCTTATCTGAACAAAGCAATCTATGCCGAAAGCTTCAATTTCTTTGGCCACACGCTGGCAGGCACGCCGGAGCAGGCGCCGCGTTGGCGACGTTGCGTGCATTCGGCAGATAACGCCCTGGGTGAAGCGCTGGGCCAGGCTTACGTCGCCCGCGCTTTTCCGCCGGAGAGCAAAGAGCGCGTGCTGAAACTGGTAAATGCCATTAAAACCGCGCTCGATCAGGACATCTCACAGCTGAGCTGGATGACGCCGCAAACCAAGAAGCAGGCCAGCGCCAAGCTGCACGGCATCCTGGATAAAGTTGGCTATCCCGACAAATGGCGCGACTACTCTGCGCTCACCATCACACCCAACAGCTATCTGGAAAACGTGCATCACGCCACCGCGTTTGAGTTCAATCGCTGGGTGCAGAAGATCGGCAAACCCATTGATCGTTATGACTGGACCATGACGCCGCCCACCATCAATGCTTATTACGACGCGCAGTTCAACACCATCAACTTTCCTGCCGGAATTTTGCAGCCTCCCTTTTTCAGCGATAAAGCCGATGATGCCGCCAACTTTGGCGGAGAAGGTGCAGTGATTGGCCATGAGATCACGCACGGCTTTGACGACGAAGGGCGGAAGTTCGACGCCAACGGCAACCTGCATGACTGGTGGACGCCGGAAGACGCAAAGAACTATGACGAGCGTGGCAAGTGCATCTCTGACGAATACACACAGGAGATCCCTGAAGCCGGCGTAAAGCAGAACGGCCTGCTGACGCAAGGTGAAGATACGGCTGACAACGGCGGGCTCTATATCGCGCTGATCGCGCTGGAAAACGCGCTGAAGCAGCAGGGAAGGACGCTGGACACGAAAGGCGATGACGGTCTTACCGAGTTGCAGCGCTTCTTCCTGTCCTTTGCCAACGGCTGGTGTGAAGAAGAGCGTCCGGAGATCATGCGTGTCCAGGTTTTAACCAACCCGCATTCTCTACCCAAGTACCGGGTCAACAACACGGTAGCGAATATGCCGGAATTTGCCCGCGCGTTTGGCTGCGCCAAAGGCAAGCCCTTGGTGCATGAAAACGCCTGTCGAGTTTGGTAGGAAGGAAACGGGCATCAGCTCCAGGCTGATGCCCGTGCTTTTTTGATAGGCTAAGACCGTTTTCTTCTTTCCCCTCTCCGGTTTGTCCGATGCCAACCAGGGTACGACTGCTGCCATCTCATTGGGGACTGGAGCGGCCTATGGCAAATCGTAAAAAAAAGCAGAAGAAATCTGGGAGCACTCATCCTCAACACTTCGGAGAGTCCAGCCCAAATCCGCATGGCGAGAACAAGATCATTGAAATGCCTATTCGCACTCACCAAGGCCATGACACGGCAGGGCAGAATGTTGCTCAGACTACCAGCACAATCGACGGCGACCTGAATCCCTCAGTGGCCCACGATGAGCCTACAAAGCGGGCCAAGAATGCCGGATCACCTCAGCCCGATACTGCTGAATCCAAGCTGCCGGCTCGCCGTGCCCGCGAAAACAAGTGAAGCAAGGCATAATAATCTCCGGCGAAGTTCCTGCTCCATAATCATTGACGCTTGCTAGACTAGGCGCTGATGCCCGCTGCCAAGAAAGCTGCCAAAGCAACTGCCTGTACTTTTGAATCCGTGCTGGAGCGTACGCAGGACAATCTGCGCTGGGTGATCGCGCGCGTGCCGTTTGACGCGGCTGGAATATGGGGCAAGCGCGGGCAGCTCCGCGTGCAAGGTGAGATCAACGGCTTCAGCTTCTGCAGCACGCTCTTTCCTGACGGCAAGGGCGGGCACTTCATGATCGTTAACAAGAAGATGCAATCGGGTGGCAAGACTGCGCCCGGCTTGGCCGCGAAGTTTCGCCTGTCGCCTGATACCACACCGCGCGAGGCCGCACCTCCGCCGCCGGAGGAGTTGCTCAAAGAGCTCAGGCAATCCAAGCGCCTGCTCAAATTGTATGAGTCGCTGGGCAAATCCCGACGCAACTATATCGCCGCCTGGGTTGCCGAGGGAAAACAAAAGGAGACGCGCCTTCGCCGCGCGTCGCAGATTGCCGAGCGGCTGATGGAGACCCTGGAAGCCGAGCGCGCGCTCCCGCCGATGATCGAGATGGCCTTCCGCCAGAATCCACGCGCGCGTGAGCGATGGGAGCAGATGTCGCCCTCGCACCGCCGCAACCACCTATTCAGTATTTTTCATTATCGCGAGCCAGAAGCACGGACGCGGCGGGTGGCCAAGGTGATTGAGGAGATGCTGGGCAGGAAGTCCGAAGCGGGAAACGAAAAGGATTTCAGCGAGACTGCCTAGGCGGCTCGTCATTTCGGGTCCCATTCTTCAGAAGACTCCTTGTCCCAGGGAAACTCTTCTCCCGGCCAGGACTGGCCGCCGACGGCTTCCTGCGCGATGCCATCGTCCTCCCACTGATGGTTGCAGGCCTCGCAGCTCCATTGAAACTTGGTCTTGGGAGGGGAGTTCTCCAGATTATCTGTGTCCCGTCCTACCATCACCACCTTTGGGGAGCTGCACTTTGGGCACAGGATGGCGTAGTCCTTCTCTTCTTCGGGCTCTTTTTCCCCATTGCCATTCTCACACGCCCTGGCGCGTGCGAGCGCCTCGGCATCCCATGCGCGATACCAGTCGACATCCCTGACCTTCAGGCTGACCGGGCCGTCAAATTCGCCCTGGAATTCTTCCAAGTGCATAACGTTGTCCGGCCCAAGGAAAGAAGGAATCCCAGCCGCAGTTAAAATTCTCATCCAGTCCCACGCGTCCTCGGCATTGTCCGGCCATTTAAAGTTGATCAGCCCCTCATCATCCTCGGGCGGCTTAGCCCGTAGAGGCGCAGGCGGCTCCAACTTGAGCCGGACAGTGAAACCTCGCTCCATGATGACGGCTTGCAGCGCTTCGCGGGCCATGTCGGTGAGGTCGTAGCCCTGCTCTGCGAGTTTGTCAAGTTCGCCCTCCGTCATGTGCTCGTATTTTTCCTTCAACTGCCGGAATTGCTGGTCGACGCTTTCCACAGGCGGAAATGATACGCCGGAAAAAATATTGCGGACAAATAATATTTCTTCGCCAACGAGAAGGTCTTTACTCTCCCATCACCGCAACCACAACGCGCTTTGAGCGCTGGCCGTCAAACTCAGCATAGAAGACCCGCTGCCACGTTCCCAGAAGTAACTTTCCGTTGGTCACCGGCAGGATTACCTGGTGATGCACAAGGATAGCCTTCAAATGCGAGTCGCCATTGTCTTCGCCGGTCTGGTGATGAAGATAATCTTCCTTGAACGGAGCAAGCTGCTCCAGCCATTGATCGATATCGTGAATCAACCCGCTCTCATGATCGTTTACATAAACGCCAGCGGTGATGTGCATGGCGGAAACCAGAGCCAGGCCATTGGTCACGCCGCTTGTGTGAACAATTTTCTCCACTTGCGGCGTTATATGAACGTACTCGCGATGGTGTTTGGTGTTGAAGGTGAGATATTCAGTATGAAATTTCATGATCGCGCCCGTCCTCGTGTCGTTGTGTCGTTTTCCGAAAGCAGTCTATATGAATGCCAATCGCCGCGTTGAGGCCGCCTGAAGAGAGAGAAGGAGCATCGTACATGCTTGTATGGCCAAACAATCTCTTCATACGGCAGCGCGGCTCATTCCCGCGAATCCCAGTCTGGATCAATTGCGCTCAATTGCGGCAGGCTGCAAAGCTTGCGACCTTTGGAAGCTGGGCACGCAAACTGTTTTTGGCGAGGGCAGCGCACGCGCGCACGTAATGATGGTGGGCGAGCAGCCGGGCGATAAAGAAGATCTCCAGGGCAAGCCATTTGTTGGCCCTGCGGGCGCCGTGCTGGATAAAGCCCTAGCGGCTGCGGGCATCAACCGCAATGACGTTTACGTTACCAACATCGTCAAGCACTTTAAATGGGAGCCGCGCGGCAAGCGCCGCCTGCACAAGAAACCGAATATCACTGAGATCAGCGCGTGCCGTCCGTGGCTGGAGGCGGAGATCCGCGTGGTGAAGCCGCGAGTGGTGGTCTTGCTTGGCGCGACGGCGGCACAAGGCATTCTGGGCCGAGATTTCCGCGTGACCCAGCATCGGGGCGAATGGATAAAATCAGAGATCGCGCCGAATGTGCTGGCTACAGTGCACCCATCGTCCATCCTTCGCGCAACCGATGACGATTCACGCCATGAAGAGATGCGGAAATTTATTGACGATCTGAAAGTGGTAGCGCAGAAGCTCAGCCAGCGGAAAGCGGCGTAAAGTTTATTTCCTGGCTGACCTGCATCGTCTGGTCAATGCTTAAGGTCTTGGGCATGTCCGCGCTTTCAGGGCCGGTCCAGGTGGCGACGATGCGGAAGCCTGAATCGCTGATTTCAGCAGAGTAGGTATATGGGCCGCGATTGTTGCGTTGCATGGTGAGATCGCCCTGAGAGCGCAAATCGTCGATCGATACATAGCTGCCCTGCAACGCCGCATGGCTGCGCTCAGCTTGAGCGATAGCCAGCAGATCGCTGCGCACGCCCATCAAATCCACAGTCGCTGTAGGACTGCTGGTGCCGGCGGTCATTACGCTCTGGGTCTGGCGCATGTAAATCCAGGCGCCAACTGCAACCACCGCGATCAAGGTAATAAAACCAAAGGCGCGTCCCATGGCTGGTCTCTTCCTCGGCTGGAATGATACTCTGCTGATTTGTTCCAGCTCCCGGTAAAATCAAAAGCTTGGCTGACGAAAGTCCAATTCGCGTAGCAGTCGTTGGTGTAGGCTCATTTGGCCGAAACCACGCCCGTGTGTATCACGAGCTAAAAAAGCAGGGCCACGGAGTGGAACTGGCCGCAGTGGTTGACCAGGACGCAGCGCAGGCACAGGCCGTGGCAGCGCAGTTTGGCTGCTCTGCTTTCACCAGCGTAGAAGAGTTATTTGGCCGCGTGGAAGCGGTTTCTGTCGCGGTGCCTACGGTGCATCATCGGGATGTGGCTGCCGCGCTGATGGCTGCGGGCATTGACGTTCTGATTGAAAAGCCGCTGGCCTCAACCCTGGACGAGGCAGACGATCTCATCAGCCTGGCAAAGGCGAACCAGCGTGTTGTGCAGGTGGGCCATCTGGAGCGGTTCAACCCGGCGGTGAAGGCCACGCTGCCGCTCATCACCCGGCCAATGTTTTTTGAAGTCCACCGCCTGAGCGTGTTCAGCCCGCGCAGCCTTGACGTGGATGTGGTGCTGGACCTGATGATCCATGATATTGATGTTGTCTTGTCACTGGTCAATTCGCCGCTGCGAGAGTTACACGCCGTGGGATTGCCGGTGGTCACAAGCAAAGTGGACATCGCGAACGTGCGCATGGAATTTGAATCTGGCTGCGTGGCCAATCTTACCGCCAGCCGCATCAGCACAGAGCGCGTGCGCAAGCTGCGCTTCTTCCAGCCGAAAGAATATGTTTCCATCGACTACGGCCGGCAAGATGTTTTTCAAATCCGCGTGACCCAGGATGAAAAACTTCCGCTGCATAGCCTGATGGCCTTTGCTGGAGCGCCTTCAAACCTGCCGATCCCCGGCGTGGCTTTGAACCGTCCTCCGGTGCAGGCGGAAGAGCCTCTGCATGCAGAGCTGAAATCATTTGTGGAAGCAGTGCGGAAAAGAAGCAGGCCAGTGGTCGCCCTGGAGGATGGACGCCGCGCACTCAGCACCGCGCTGAGCATACTCTCTGCCATTGAGGAGCACACACGCAGGGCCAAACTGCATTCGCTGTAAATTCCTTGTAAACATGTGTTAAGCAGTAAGGCTGCTCCCTTGGTAATTCAGTTATTTGCATTAGTACAGCCACTTTTTCCTCCCTTGTACCCGCAAGAACATCTCAGAATGGGCATTCTAATGAGAGAATAGTAACCAACGGAGCAACAGCGCCTTTTGAGGCTGGTGGTGTTTTATACCCGTAATGGAAGCACAACGCGACACGGCAGAGGAGAAAGATAAGCAGATAACTTCAGTGCCGGAACTGCATCTGCACCTGCTGGATGCCGATCTGGCGGAAGATGTCGTCTCCAGTTATCGCCGGCGTGAAGCGGCCTGGATGTCACTGGCCACCCATGGCGTGATCATCGCTCTGCTTTTGCTGATACCCAAATGGGTGGGTACGCGGGCAGTCCTTATCCCACTCAAAGAGAAGCAGGAAACGATGATCATTCTGCCGGATGATCTTTCGCATCCGAAAACGCCGCCCAAGACAAACATAGTTTCTGATAAAGACCGACTTGCCAGTTCGCCGACTCCGTCAAAGGAAGAACTGCGCAAATTGCTTGATGCGCGCCGGGCCGGGACGCCAAAGCCACCTTCGCCTCCACCGGGCCAGCAGATGGCGCAGCAGCAGAACCCAGCACCAGCGCAGCCAGCTTCTGCGCCGCCACCGCCGCCGCAGACGACGCAACAAGCCCAGCTTGAGGCTCCAAAGGCAAGCCAGCCCAAGAAATCGCCATTTGCCATTGCATCACCTGGAAGTGCCGTCAACCAGGCTATTCAATCCGTGGCCAACGGGCATTCCTCCGGCATTGACTACGGCACCAGCGGTGATTACGGCAGCGCGTTGCATCCTAAGACCACGCGCAACGAAGGGATGGAAATCCTGAGTGACACGCTGGGAGTGGATTTTGGCCCGTACATGAAGCGCCTGCATTACACAGTGCAAAATCACTGGGACCCGTTGATCCCGGAGTCTGCTATGCCCCCGGAAATGAAGCAGGGAGTGGTAGTGATTCAGTTTTCCATTGGCAAAGACGGCAGGGTCATGGGCATGAAGCTGGTCTCCAGCTCCGGTGACGTGTCGCTGGACCGCGCGGCGTGGGGCGCAATCACAAGTGCGATTCCATTGCCGCAACTGCCCGCACAATTTGCCGGCCAATATCTTGAGTTGCGCGCCAGCTTCTACTACAACCCTGACAAACCTGGCGTGAGATAGCCCGACTGGTTATTGTTGCTCTGCACAAAACTACATTTACACTGATTCACACTGATAACACTGATCAAAAACCCAATGCTTCGCGCGCAGGTATCTATTGAACCAATTGGCCCTTCTTATCAGTGTCGATCAAGTGTTCATCAGTGGTGAGATTTCTTTTTGTGCAAAGCCGCTTACTGCCCTGATTTTCCTGCCTGGATCATCTTTATCAACGTCCGCTGCGCGAATGGCATGTAGATGAGTGTGGCGCATGCGGCCAGCGCAAAGCCAATGCCGATGCGGTCCTGGATGAGCAGAGGCGACATGGCCCAGATCATATCCAGCACAAACAGCGCGGGGGTAAGAATGCGGAATTTTTTGCCGAGCAAGTGGTAATCCATGGCCGTAGCGGAGATGAGGTAGAGCCGCACCGCCAAGCCCACCAGCGCAGTGGACATATAAATTGCAAACGCAGTTGAGCCCGCGCGCCCCCAGGCCAGATAAGAGGCGCGGTACGTGTTTTCCCAGCGGAAAAGCGCAGAGAGATAAAAAATCAGGTACATGATCTGCGTGAGCACAAAGAGAAGCCGCGCTGTATTGCGATTGGTGCGGGGAAGGCTGGAATCTGCGGCAGGTTGTGTTGCGATTTGCGCATCTGCCGGCGACAAGTTGGCCGACTGCGCTTGCGGCTCTGCTTTGGCCGGCGATGGCTCTGGTTTTAGCTGCGCTTCTGCAATCGCCTTGTGCGCGATGTCAGGCGATTGCTCTGGCACAGCTTCCGGATCGCGCAGAAACCTGTAGCCGCGCTTGGCGATGGTCTCAATGTATTTGGGAGCAGAGGCGGAATCGCCCAGCACGTCACGCAGTTTGACCATGGCGGTGTTCAGGCCGTGATCAAAATCAACAAAGGTATCTTGCGGCCACAAACGCTGACGCAGCTCTTCCCGCGAAACCACTTCTTTGGGGCGCTCCAGCAGCGCTACCAAAACCTGAAAGGGCTGCATCTGCAGCTTCACGCGTGATCCGTTGCGAAGCAGTTCGGCGGCGCGAAGGTCGGCCTCAAAATCGTCAAATTTGTATCTGGCAACCGGCATCTGCTCAAGCACCGGCTAGAGTTTAGCATTCGGCAATGAAGCGCAAGGTCCCTCCGTCCTTACTCGCGAGCTGGCGACGGCTCGCTTTACCGGACCTCAGGATGACGGGGTCTTGGAAGTACTCCAATTGGGTTCTCAACTTCGCGGATATTCCAAATTCTTTAAGTGGTTACAATGTGAGCCATGAATGTGCAACGTCAGCAGGCTCTGGGTCTGGCTTTGCTGGCCCTGCTTATCTTGCTGCTGGTAGTCCTCCGACGCGCGTGGAGCGGCGGATGAGCGAGCCTCTGCTGGTGGTGATTCTTGGTCCTACGGCCAGCGGCAAGACCGGGCTTTCACTGCATCTGACTAAGCGCTTTCAGGGAGAAATTGTCAGTTGCGATTCGGTTGCCGTCTATCGCGAATTTGAGATTGGCACAGCCAAGCCTTCGCGGGAAGAACGCGTTCGGGTGCCGCATCACCTGATCGATATAGCGGGCCCAAACGATCTTATTACTGCAGGTGACTATTCTCGGCTAGCCCGGCAGGCAATCCAGGAGATCAGCGCGCGCGGCCGGCTGCCGATAGTGGTGGGCGGCACCGGCCTTTATCTGCGCGCGCTGCTGGAAGGGCTTTTCACCGGGCCGCCACGATCAGAAAAACTGAGAGCGCGTTTGCGGGCGCGTACGGAAGAGCGCGGGCCGCAATATCTGCACAAGCTGCTGCGCCGGCTTGATTCCAAAGCCGCCCAGTCCATCCACACCAACGATGTTGCCAAGGTGGTTCGCGCTTTGGAAGTGAGCATCACCGCCCGCACGCCGATGACCGAGATGTGGCAGGAAGGGCGCGAGCCTCTGCGCGGCTTTCGCATTGTGCGCATTGGCCTGAATCCCGATCGCCAAGCGCTTTATGCGCGCATCAATGCCCGCGCAAGAGAGATGTTTTCCGTGGGATTGATCGAGGAAGCCAGGGCGCTGCTTGTGCGTTATCCAGATGCCCGCCCGCTGACCTCGTTAGGCTACAAACAGGCGATCCAGCATCTGCGTGGCGAACTGACTCTGGAAGAGGCGATTGCGGCGGCGCAGCAGGGACATCGCAACTACGCCAAGCGACAGATGACGTGGTTTCGACGCGAGCCGCAGGTGGAGTGGTTCGCGGGATTCGGGTCTGATCCGGAGATTCAAAGAGCGGTCGAAAAATCGTTAGGGGCGGTCATACAACTGGAATGACACCTCCACCTTCATCTCAACCGCCACAGGTTCGCCGTTTCGAGTCGCTGGTTTGAAACGCCACTTTTTCACACTCTCCACCGCCTCTTCATCAAGTCCCTTGCCCAGTGGCCGTTCAATCGTGATTCTGCAGACCTGCCCATTTTTATCTATAAGAAGACCGAGCACGACAGTCCCCTGGAACTTGGACCTGCGAGCTTCATCAGTGTAATCAGGCTCCGGGGTATATGTGGCCCTTGGAGGCTTTATATCATTTTTGTCTTTGCCGAATTTATAGATCGGTTCATCCACGTCCCCGCCAGCACGCCTGTATTCAGGCTTAGCGTGTAGTAGACCATCCTTATCGAGAAAGAACACGCGATTCAGCAAAGCCTGAGCTTCATCTATGGAGTTAAGCGGAGCGTCAAGGCTGATCTCCACTTTTATGTCGTCCTTCTTCAGAGGTATCGCAGATGGCTTTTCATTTCCCTGGGTTTGAGTGAGCGCGACACGAGGGCCTTCCAGCCGCAACATGTTTGAAGAGAGGCTCAGATCACGAACCAATATGCCCCCATAAACCAGCCACTCGCCGGAAGGGCTGCTCAAAGGATGACCAGTGGAATCAAATTTTTGATCGCCATGAACAAAAGGAAACCGCAGGGCAAGGACGCGATTTTTGTATTGCTGATTGAGCGTGTCTTTTATGTTGGTAGCGGAGGCAGGAGCAGCCATCGCGAAGAAAATTAAAAGCAGAAGAAGGACAGGCCTGCGAATCATGAGGAAGATAGTTTAAGCGAGAAAGGTGTGCTGCGCGCATGGGAGTTTAGAGTGCTGAAACACAAGGGTTCCTTATCCCTACTTGCGTACTCTGCCTATTCACGCCAATTATCCATTTCGCAAAGAACGCGAAATGGATGTAGCCACAAAAAACACGCGCGAATGGGGCTATAACTTGCGAGGGATCAGCTCCGCTGCCGCAACCGGAAGCAAACGGTAGCTTAATGTTATGAGCTACAGGTAGCAGGATCGCTTTCCGTAATTCTTTAGGCCGCTCTTTATTTGCAGTCCGGCTCATATTCGCGACTCAATTATAAATAATGAAACGACTGTTGCAGCTATAAATTAAGAAAGCCTTGTTGCTTTCGGCGCAAAACTCATGTCGTCAGCATCCTGGGCTGCGCTCTATAAAACAACTTGATAGCCATTCAGTCCTCGCTATAATGCCTCCATTCATGTTCAACTTCCGCCCTAAACTTCCGCTTTGCGAAGAAGACCGCCTGTGGGCAGGAGTTCGATTTACTGGAAACACGCAGCCAGATCGTGAATGAGCTAGTAACTTACTATGTGGCGGACTGGACCAGCAGCCAGCCGCTTGTTGATCCGCCAACCCACGTCAAGATCAGGGATGCGCATGGAGTCCAAACGGTCACAGTTAAGCCGTGGAGCTAAAGATCCCCAATTATTTACAAATTATTTACAAACTGCCGGACAGGGGCTGCATGCCCTTGTCCGGTAAGTGTTTTTAGTTTCTCAGCCGCTGGTTAGCAGCAGCTCTGGTGTTGCAATTTAGGTTCGCTCCCTTAGTACCTATTGCCTTTGCCATTCCCTCAATGGGAAAAATGCTAGAATTATGGCTGAATTGCAGGACTTTCTCCGCTTCGGTATTTGTGCGAGAAAGCAAGTTGGATGAAGGCACTCCGAAAAAGCCAACCCGAAATTGAAGGATTGATGCGCCTGGTGGCGCTGGTCTGTATTGTTCTGGTTCTGTTCATGAGCGGACTGGAAGCAATGCACGCCCACGCTGACGCTACGGCTTCTCGCAATTCATCTCCCTGCGTTATTTGCCTTTCTATCCACGCCAACGCGCCTGCGGTAAGCGTCCACATTCTTCCTCAGTTCCACGCCGTAGAAGCCATCGCCATTCCGTACCAACCGGAAGGCAAGAGCGCTGTTGCTGATCTCACGCTCTTTATCCGACCCCCTCCCCCTGTCTAAATTCCAATCTAGTTCAAGGTTAGGCCCATAAATTCCGGTTTGGAGGGGAACAATGTTTCGAGTGTCCCTCTTTGTATCGTTTTTCGTGCTGCCTCAACTTCTCTGGGGGCAGGTGACAATTCCGCTAAGTTCTTCCGTGACAACGCGCAGTCAGGCGGTGCCGCAAGGAGGCCAATCTGCGCCTGCTCCGGCCAATGCGCCACAGCGTGACAGGCCTGCGGCTACGCTCATCACCCTTGACCAGGCCATTGACCTGGCAGTGACCAACAGTCCTACCATCAAGGCGGCGCGTACGCAAATTGAGCAAAACCAGGCACAGGAAGTCACGGCCAATCTGCGGCCGAACCCAACTCTTTCATGGGACTCACAGTTCATCCCGGTTTTTAGCGGAGATTTTTCAACCGACACGCTGAACAACCTGCAGCAGTTTGATATCGGCGTTGGTTACCTGTTTGAGCGCGGGCATAAACGCCAGAACCGGCTGCGGGCAGCACGCGACCAAACCGCGGTCACCACGGCACAGGTAGCGGATACGGAACGCACGCTCATCTTCAACGTTGCCCAGCAATTCATCAACGTTCTGCTGGCCAACTCCACTCTGCAATTTGCTCAGGAAGACCTGAAGAGTTTTCAGCAAACTGTCAACATCAGCGAGCAGCGCTACCGGGCCGGTGACATCAGCGAAGGCGACTATCTGAAGATCAAATTGCAGTTGCTGCAATTCCAGACTGACGTGAGTTCAGCCCGCGTAGCCAAGGTGCAGGCCCTGGGAAGTTTGCGCCAGCTTATTGGATACTCCAATCTCCCCCACGATTATGACTGTGCCGGCGATCTGGACTACAAGCCGCTCACGGCTTCGCTTCCTGACCTGCAGGCAAAAGCGCTGGCAGAACGGCCTGATCTTAAAGCTGCACAAAAAGGAATAACGGCTGCCAATAGCCAAATTGGGCTGGCCAAAGCTGATGCAAAAGTCGACGTTAATGCTTCCGCGAGTTTCTCCCACGTCTCCGGCGTCAGTTCCACCTCGCTCTTCTTTAACGTGCCATTGCCTTTTTTTAATCGCAATCAGGGTGAGATTGCGCGCACTAAATTTGCGCTGACGCAGGCGGAGCTGACTGCCAAAACCACTGAAGACACGGTGATGACAGACGTTACCAATGCCTATGAGGCAGCAACTTCAAACCAGGATGTTGTGAAACTTTACGTCTCCGGATACCTGAAACAGGCGCAGGATTCGCGGGACATCAGCGAGTACGCCTACAAGGGAGGCGCCGCTACTTTGCTTGATTTTCTCGACGCTGAACGCAGCTATCGCTCCACTCAACTCGCATACCGCCAGGCGCTGGCGGCTTACATGCTCAGCCTGGAGCAATTGCGGCAGGCCATCGGAACCAGGAGTTTGCCATGAGATATTTTTACCAACAACGGTTAGCCCAGGCGCTTACCGGAATCACGGGGCTGCTGGCCATTGCTCTCACCGTGTCCTTGGCGGCATGCTCCAGCGGCGATCCAGCCAAGGCCTATACCAAAGACACCACCGACAAGGCCCAACTGATCACAGTTCCCAAAGAGCAGGCTTCTCACATACAAGTCGTCACGGTTGAGCCAACAAGCTGGCCGCGGGTACTGCGATTGACAGGCAGCGTGGCTTACAACAGCTTTGTGACGACGCCTGTGATCAGCCAGGTGAGCGGCCCTGTGAGCAGGATTGTGGTTTCACCGGGGCAGCAGGTGAAGAAAGAACAGCCAATGCTGTACGTCAGCAGCCCAGATTATTCCCAGCTTCGCGCAAACTATCTGAAGGCGCGTGATGCGCATTCTCTGGCGCACAAGAATTACCTGCGCTCGCAGGACTTGTATGCACACCACGCCATTGCTGAACGCGATTTGCAAACGGCAGAATCGGCTGAAATACAGGCCCAGGCTGACCTGACGGCAGCCGAGCAATCGTTGAAAATTTTGGGCATCCCACGCCCGGACACTCTGATTGAAAATCCCACGTCGCCGGAAGTGCCCTTGCTCGCGCCTATCCCAGGCGAAGCGGTGGAGCGGTTGTGCTCACCGGGGCAGGTGCTGCAGGCTGGGCAGACGCAGTGCTTCACCATCTCCAACATGAGCACGGTATGGGTTCTGGCAAATGTTTATGAGAACCAGCTTGCTTATGTTCACGTGGGCGATCCAGTCACAATCAAGACGGATGCTTATCCCGATGTGTTTTACGGACGGATCTCTTTTATGGGCGCAGCACTTGATCCAACTTCGCGGACCTTGCAGGCACGGATCGACACAAAGAATCCTTCCGGCCGGTTGAAAAAAGACATGTATGTGACCGCCACGGTGGTCGCAGGAAAAATCGATAACGCATTGTTGGTCCCAGACTCAGCAGTATTGCGCAACGCGGAAAATGAGCCGTTTTTGTATGTCACCACAGGCCAGGGCCAGTTTACGCGGCGACCCGTCAAGCTCGGCCAAAGCAGTAATGGAAAAACCCAGATCGTTAGCGGTCTACAGCCGGGAGAACAAGTGGCTGGCGATGGAAGTCTGTTTTTACAGTTCGCAAGTTCGCAGTAAGCAGTTCGGATCGGCGTGACGTAGGAGCATCGCTAAAGATTGCAAGAAGGAAGCTTTATAGCGGTTTGGAGCGAAGCGCAGGACTTGAATCACGGGAAACAGCGGCGAGGACAGTGTAGTCCGAGCCGCCTATAGCAGGAGCAGAAGAAAGCGGGATCGCGGGAACTCTATAGCGGTTTGGAGCGAAGCGACAAAAAACAATGATACATAGATTAGTCCAAATGGCTTTGCACCAGCGTTTTCTGGTACTGATGCTGGTCGTCCTGCTGATTATTGGCGGCATCATCTCCTTCCAGCGGATGCCGGTGGACGCTTATCCTGATCTGGCTCCGCCCACGGTCGAGCTCATCACGCAGTGGCCTGGGCACGCCTCAGAAGAAGTTGAGCGCCTCATCACTCTGCCGCTGGAAGTGGAAATGGCCGGCGCGCCCAAGATGGTGGTGATGCGCTCTATTTCTTTGTATGGGCTTTCTGATATCCGCCTGACGTTTGAAGAAAGCACGGATGATTATTTTGCCCGGCAAGTCGTTTTCCAGAGAATTGGCGACGCAGAACTTCCTTCAGGCGTAACACCCAGCATGGCACCGCTGTTCAGCCCCAGCGGACTTGTTTATCGCTATGTGCTGGAAAGCCCGGATCGCACTCCACAAGAGCTGAAGACAATTGAAGATTGGGTAGTAGAGCGCGCTTATAAAGCTGTTCCCGGCGTAGCCGATGATTCCGGCCTGGGTGGAACGGTGATGCAGTATCAGGTATTGCTCGATCCGGGCCGGCTTTATGGATACCACCTTACCGTTCCGCAGGTAATTCAGGCACTCTCAGCCAACAATGCCAATGCAGGTGGCGGCTTTTACTCCCAGGGCGGACAGTTCTATTACGTGCGCGGCCTTGGCTTGGTGCGGAACACTGCTGATATCGGCGACGTGATTGTTGCCAGCAATAAGGGAACGCCAATCAGGGTCCGCGACATTGGTGAAGTCACCATCGGCAACGCTCCACGATTGGGACAGTTCGGTTTTCAGACGCACACGTCAAATCAAAATGATGCTGTGGAAGGCGTGATCCTGATGCGTCGCGATGAGCAGACGCAGACAGTGCTTAAAAGCGTGGAAAAGAAGACCGAGGAGCTGAACACCTCCATTCTGCCGCCTGACGTTAAAGTCCGGCCCTATTATGACCGCAGCGAACTGGTACAGCTCACCACCAGGACAGTAGAGAACAATCTTTTGCGCGGCATGATTTTGGTGCTGGTAGTGTTGCTTTTCTTCCTGGCCAGCGTGCGTGCTGCCATTATTGTGGCTCTCACTATTCCGCTAGGTCTGCTGTTCGCCTTCATTGTGCTTCATGCCCATGACGTCTCTGCAAATCTTCTCTCTATTGGTGCGATTGATTTCGGAATCATCATTGATGGCACCGTAGTCATGGTGGAAAACATCTACCGCGAACTGGCATTACGCCAGGGCCAGCCCTTTAAACTTCACGAAGTCATTCTGGCTGCCGCAAAAGATGTTGATCGCCCTATTTTTTATTCCGTTGCTGTCATCATTGCCGGCTACCTACCGATTTATGCGCTGAGCGGCCCTTCCGGCAAGCTCTTCCATCCCATGGCAGACACTATGTCCTTTGCCCTGGTTGGCGCACTCATCCTTACACTTACGCTGGTTCCCGTCCTGGCTTCTTATTGGTTCAAAAGCGGCGTGAAAGAGCCGCGGAACCGCGCCTTTGACTGGATCAAAAAAATATACACACGGCAGCTTGATTGGTGTCTTGATCATCGCGGGCTGACGCTATTGATTGGGGTGCTGATTTTTGCCGGCGCGCTCTGCCTGGTTCCGTTTATTGGCGGCGAATTCATGCCGCACCTTGATGAAGGCGCGCTCTGGGTAAGGGCCACCATGCCTTACACCATCTCTTTTGAAGAATCCAGCAAGATTGTCCCGCAGATTCGCAATATCCTGATCTCCTATCCGCAGGTTACAGTGGTTGGCTCAGAGCATGGCCGGCCAGATGATGGCACCGATCCTACCGGCTTCTTCAACGCCGAGTTTTATGTCGGCTTGAAGCCGTATGACGATCCTTCCTGGAACGGCAAGCTCGACACCAAAGAAAAACTGATTGCTGCCATCGATAAAAGACTGGAAGCTTTTCCGGGCATTATTTTTAATTACACACAACCAGCAGAAGATGCCGTGGACGAAGCTCTTACCGGCCTGAAAAGCTCTTTGGCGGTGAAAATCTACGGTCCTGACCTTGATGTGCTGGAAAAGAAGGCCGTAGAGATCAAAAAAACGCTAGAACCTGTGCCCGGATTTACCGACCTGACCGTGGTGCATGAGTTAGGCCAGCCCAGCCTGAACATTAACGTTGACCGCGAAAAAATCGCGCGCTACGGAATCAACGTGTCAGATGTGGAAGCTGTGATCCAGGCGGCGGTCGGCGGGCAGGCTGCTACGCAGGTGATACAAGGAGAAAAGCTCTTTGATCTGGTGGTACGCATGCAGCCGCAGTTCCGCAGTAGCGCTCAGGAAATCGGCAATTTGCTGGTAGGCACGCCAGACGGCCAGCAGATTCCCATCAGCCAGATGGCGGATATCACGCAGGGAAACGGTGCGTCTTTCATTTATCGTGAGAACAACTCCCGTTATATCGGCGTGCAATACAGCATTGAACATCGCGACCTGGAACGCGCCGTGGACGATGGGCAGGCTGCTGTCAAGAAAAACGTCTCAATCCCTGCTGGATATCGCATTGCCTGGGGCGGTGAATATGATCAGTTCCTGGCCGCCAGAAAGCAATTTTTAATAGTGGGACCGTTGGCGGTTCTGCTGATCTTTTTTATCCTATTTGCGCTTTATGGCAATTTCAAATTCCCAATTGCAATTGCTTTAGATGTGATCATCACTGAGCCGGTGGGCGCATTGATTGCGCTCAAGCTGACGGGCACACCGTTTAGCGTATCTTCCGTACTCGGCCTGCTGGCCCTGATGGGCGTGTCAGTGGAAACCGGGGTAATCCTTGTCTCTTATATCAATAAGCTGCGGCTGGAAGGGCTGGACATCCGCACGGCCACGCGAGAGGCCGCGTTGCTCCGCCTGCGGCCCATTATGATGACCGCTCTGGTGGCCTGCCTGGGCTTGCTGCCGGCCGCGCTCTCTACCGGAATTGGATCAGACACGCAGAAGCCGTTTGCCATCGTAATTGTGGCCGGGCTTCTCTCCAGACTGCTGCTTGGTTTCTTTATCAATCCCGTACTCTACCGGACCGTGGCACGTGAAGGAGACGTGTTGCAGGTGTGATGACAAACTAAAAATTGCGCGCAGCTGAAAGCGCGCTCAACACGACAAGTTTTACTGTTATGAAACTAAAAAAAGGCAGCATCGCTCGTTGGATCCCGCCCTGGCTGGTTATCGCCTGCCTGGTGCTGGTGTTGTGTTCAGCGGCGGCGCAGGCGTTGCATTTCCACCTTGACGGGCTGGAAAAAGATGCCCGGCACTGTACTGTGTGCCCGCTGTTGCACTCAGCCGTGCGTGTGACACGTATCTGTCACGTTGCAGTTATTCTGCGGCAGTCAGGCTCCCTGGCCCTGCTGTTGGCGATTGATCGCAAAACAGACCTGCACTCATCGCCGTATTCCTCCCGTCCTCCTCCCGCTGCATAGCTTTCCTCCTAACTAAATAAAGACCAACACTCTTCATTCAACAAGCAATTGGAGGAGCTATGCGTATTTCTATGAAGACCCTTCTGTGGGCTTCTTCGCTCGTTTTTATCAGCGTAATCTTTCTGTTTTGCTATGCAGCTAATGCCCAGACCTCTGGCAACTCAGGAACCATCCAGGGCGTAGTCACGGACCAAACCAATGCAGTTGTCGCCGGAGCACAGATCCAGATTCACAACCCGGTCAGCGGCTATGACCGCACCGTCACCAGCGACGGCGCAGGCAAATTTACTATTTCCAATGTTCCATTCAATCCTTATCACCTCACGGCTACAGGCAAAGGTTTTACGCCGTACGTACAAGACGTGGATGTTCGTTCCGTGGTTCCGGTCAATCTCACAATTGGCCTGAAAATCACCGGGGCCATGGACACGGTTACAGTTGAAGCCGGAGCTTCTGACCTGATAGAAACTGACAGCACTTTTCACACCGACGTGGACCGCGGCCTCTTCGACAAGATTCCGCTGGAAAGCACCTCATCTTCAGTAAGCTCGCTGGTCACCATGGCCTCTCCCGGAATTGCTGCGGATTCAAATGGGCTTTTTCATGGCATGGGCGATCACGCAGAAAACTCTTTCTCGGTGGATGGCCAGCCCATCACTGATCAGCAAAGCAAGATTTTTTCTAATCAGATTCCCATTGATTCAGTGCAATCGCTGGAGGTAATTTCAGGCGCGCCGCCTGCGGAGTATGGAGAGAAATCGAGCGTCGTCATCAACGTTACAACACGCTCAGGATTGGGTGAGACCACGCCGCATGGATCTGTCACCGCCACCTATGGCAGCTTCGGCACGTCGAACGTGGGATTCAATCTCGCTTACGGAGGCCAGAAGTGGGGAAACTTCATCTCCCTCAGCGGATTGAACAGTGGGCGCTTTCTGGATACGCCCGAATTTACTGCCATACACGACAAAGGCAATGAACAAAATATATTCGATCGGGTGGACTTTCAGCTCTCCCAGGCTGACTCGCTCCATCTGAACCTGGGATTCACCCGCTCGTGGTTCCAGACGCCAAATACCTTTGACGCACAGGACACGACTGCGTGGTCGGGGCTGGTAGTGGATAACGGCGGACTCGGGCCCAACGGCCTTCCCGTGGGACCGGCAGATCAGCGTTCGCAAATCAGGACTTTTAACATCGCGCCTTCATGGACGCATTTGATCAACGCCGATACGGTCCTCACGGTTGGAGCGTTTGTGCGGCATGACCAGTTCAACTATTACCCCAGCGGAAATCCATTTGCCGATCTTGCTCCCGACCTGCAGCAGGAGACATTAGCGCAAGACCGCAGGCTGACCAACGCGGGAATCCGTTCCGATATTTCTTATGCCAAGGGCATACACAACTTTAAAGCCGGCGCGACATATCAGCAGACTTTTCTCAGCGAGAATGACCGCTTTGGCATTGTTGATCCCACGCTGAACGCCGTGTGCCTCAATTCAGATGGAAGTCCCGATACTGACCCCACGGTGACAAACCCTGGGCAATGTGGAGGGCCGGTCAATCCGGGTGGTTCAGCGAATCCGGCTTTCAACAGCCTTTTGCTTCCGGTTGACCTGACCCGCGGAGGCAGCCTGTTTCCATTTGACGGCCATACGGACATCAAGCTGCTGTCCCTCTATCTGCAGGATGCAATCACCGCAGGCAGATGGACATTCAATCTGGGGATGCGCGGGGACATGTACAACGGCTTTGTATCCCATGGCGAAGCTGAGCCGCGCATCGGCATTGCTTATGACATCAAGAAGACCAATACCGTCCTTCGCGCCTCCTACGCGCGGCTGCTGGAAACCCCATTCAATGAGAACCTGATACTTTCCAGCACCGGTTGCGCCGATCCGGTCCTGAATCCGCTGTTGGTCTGTGTATCAAATTCTGCCACGCCGTTTTCTCCCGGCTGGCGCAATGAATTTCATGCCGGCCTGCAGCAGGCATTTGGCAAGTATCTGGTCTTCTCCGGTGAGTATGTCTGGAAATATACGCATAATGCCTATGACTTCGGAGTTTTTGGCAGTACGCCGCTCACCTTTCCCATTGAATGGCATAACTCCAAAATCCCCGGAGTGGCCGGCCGCGTAAGCGTGCCGAATTTCCATGGGTTCTCGGCTTTGTATGTCTTCTCCAGCGTGGCTTCGCGTTTCTTTACGCCACAGCTCGGCGGAGCCGGCGCAGCACCTTCAGCGATCGGGGCATTCCGCATTGACCATGATGAAGCATTCAATCAAACCATGCACTTGCAATATCAGGCAGGCAAGCGCGGGCCGTGGGTGGGTTTCAACTGGCGATATGACAGCGGCCTGGTTGCAGGCGCAGTGCCTTTTGCAACTGACGGTACTACACCAGTGGATCTGACCGGACTGACGGCTGATCAGCAACTGCAGGCTGGGTTGTTCTGCGGCAACATCTTCCCCACATTGAGTTCTCCGCTGACGAGCTGTGCGCCCGCGCAGTTGGGATCAACCCGCATCTCCATCCCCGCGCCGGGAACGGAAAATGATGACCACAATCCGCCGCGGATTGCGCCGCGCAATCTTTTTGATCTGGCCGTGGGGCATGACAATCTTTTGCACGGCGACCGTTACAAATGGAGCCTGCAGTTGAGCGCCATCAACATTACCAACAAGACCGCTCTTTATAACTTCCTCTCAACTTTCAGTGGAACGCATTTTGTTTCGCCGCGTTCGTATTCAGCGGAGCTTGGGTTTCACTTTTAGTTGAAAATTGACCTGGCGTGGCGGCCTTTACCGGGCCGCCCCCTTTTTGGTGATTATTTGGTGTGAGAGCGATTGGTTCGCTTGGTTGCCCTGCTGATCGTCATGCATAAATTTTCTGGATTTTTGGGAATAATTGCCGGCTGAAATTCGTTCTAGCAGTCGAAGGGCGCAAAAAAGAACTTCTGTAGATGGATATGAATTGCAGCTATTCTGGTTTGAAAGACACTCTGTCAAGAGGTGGCATAAAAATCCAATAATGCTGATTTCTTTTCTTACTGCACAAACTCAGCGATCAAAGCACTGGGTATTCTTCATCCTTTTTCTCCTTGCCATGACAGCGGGCGCGGTGGCGCAGTCCAATTCAGACAATGGCGCTCAGAATTCAGACAATGGCGCGCAAAAAGACAACGATGAAACTCTCGAGGCCAATCCGGCGCGCCCCACGGTGGCGACCCCGGCTACGCTGACGCCGGTTGGCTATCTGCAATTTGAAAACGGCGTCCAATTTGCCGCGGATTCCGCGGAGTTCTCCAGCCGCCTGGGCATAAACCAGGTGACCAAGCTGACGGTGCATCCCCGGCTGCAGTTTCTGGTGCAGAGTGAACCGGTGGTCCATACCGGCCTTGGGCCCACCAGAGAATTCAATCCCGGAGACGTTCTGGTCGGATTTCAGGCAGTGGCGCTGCCCGGCCATAAGAAGCGGCCTACCATCGCACTCAGCTACTTCAAACATGTTTACAACGGCGCTGCTCCTGATGTAGATTTTGGCACGCCCGAGCACAGCGTGTTGCTCCTGATCAGCGACGATCTTGCCGGCTTCCACTTTGACCTGAACGGTATGTTCAACGAGCAGCTAGAGGACCATGTGGGCCGCGCGCAATTTGGGCAGACGATTTCGATTTCACATCCGCTCAAAAAGTTCACGCTCGCGGGAGAGTTGTGGCATTTTACTCAGCCATTTTTGCACGGTAATGCCGTAGGGAATCTGTGGGCCATCTCTTATCAGGTGCGGCCCAACCTTGTGGTTGATGCAGGCTTTAATCGCGGCCTGACCAGCACTTCAACGCAATTGGAAGGCTTTGCCGGATTCACTTATCTGCTGCCGCACCGGCTGTGGCCCACCAGAAATCATGGAAGCGCCACGCAATAGCCACAGCATTTCAGCTACAATTTTATTGTGGAACCCAAGGCTGTTTCTGATCTTACACAGGCTTTCGCCGCGCTGGTGCGTTCTGATGTTGAGGACGAGCACGTCGATCTGCTGCGTGCCGCGCTTACCCTTGCTCGCATTGAAGACCCGCAGCTCGATATTGAGCGCTACGTTCGACGGGTGGAAGAACTGGCGCAGCGCGCCAAGGCCAAGATTCAGGATCCTGATGAGCCCACGCACCTGATTGCGGCTTTGAATGAGGTGCTGTTCCAGGAAGAGATGTTCCGCGGCAACACCGTGGATTATTACGATCCGCACAACTCGTTTCTCCATGACGTGTTCGATCGCCGGCTTGGCATTCCCATCAGCCTGGCGCTGATTTATATGGAAGTTGGCCGCCGCATCGGCTTTCCACTGGTAGGCGTAGGGATGCCGGGACATTTTCTGCTAAAGCACTACGACATCGACGGCCGTTCCATTTTGATCGATGCCTTTGAGCGCGGCTCAATTGTCACCGAAGAAGATTGCCGGCAAAAGCTCAACGACATTTATTCCGGCCAGCTTGCATTGCAACCGGAATTTCTATTGCCAGTTACGCGCCGGCAGATGCTGACGCGTATGCTCAACAACCTGCGCTCCATTTATATCTCACAGCGCGATTTCCGCCGCGCACTGCAAGTGGTGGACCTGATCCTGGTCATCTATCCACGCTCGCCCGAAGACGTGAAGCAGCGCGCTAAGCTGCGCTACAACTTTAATGACTATCGTGGCGCCCTTAACGATTTTGAAGAGTACGTAAAGATGTCCCCTGACGCTTCCGACGCCGAAGAGATCCGCCAGACTGCGCTTTCATTGCGAAGGTCTATGGCGTTGATGAACTAAAGTAACCTGGGAACTTTCAGCTGGTCGTGGTGTCTTAGCCTCAGAACAATCCACGAATGAAACAACGGCTGAAATGGATTCCTGTGCTTCTTTTGCTGACCGTGCAAGCAGATTTTGCGCGTGATCCCGTCTCGAACGGAAAAGCAACTGAATTGGTTGTGATCAAATTTGAGAGATTCATCGCCTCCGGCGCAATGCTGACTCCTCAGGGCTGGTCAGAAACAGCAAAGCTGTTCGATCAATCCATGGCTTATCCGAAGGACAGTAAAATTATCCTTGTTTCCACAGGTGGGGCCTTGGGAGAGATGTGGATGAAAGATGGCCAAGCCGAAGTGGAGACAAAATGGACCGATGATTTTGGAGAGATCGATTCAACATTGCGATATATACCGCCGCAATTTCCCCACGTCACAATGACTACGTTTCAATTTCATCTGGTCTTTACCAACAAGCACCGCGAGATCGGATCCCACAAAGAGATCAAGGAAGTGGAAGGCCCGTGGGAATGGAAGATGCAAGGGCCGCTAGAGTACCGGTGGGCAACCGTGCCTCGGGTGATCGCTTATGTTGTGAAAAAACGAGATGAGTCAGATTCCCCAACCATCAAGAAAAACGCTGAGAAACCCATTCGGATACTCAAACGTTTGAGCTATGGATGCGGATCGAGCGCTTGCTAGAAGACGCTATTTGGGCTGTATTCCCTGCGCGCTTCCGCCTTCCCCAGGAGGATTTATCTCCGCCAACTGGCCGATAAGCTTCTGTTCCTGATCAGAAAAAGTAGTGTGAAAGCGATCTGATTCCAGCACCTGCTTGCGCTCATCTGGCGGCATCTGGCGCAGATGACGCACAGCTTTATGGACCGCCACCTGCCGGTCCTGGGGTAGCTTTTTAATTTCCTGGCTGGCGTTGCGCAGTTCTTCGCGCTGCTGCGGCGACAGTTTGGCCAGGAATTGCATGCGCTTCAAAGCCTGATCACGCTTTTCCGGCGGCAGGCTGTTGAATTTTTTCAGACGCTCACGAAGCGCGTTCTGACGCTGGGGCGGCAAACGCTTGAAGAATGGATCGTTTTCCAACGCCTTCAATTGCTGGTCGGGAGGAAGGTCTTTGTGGGTTTCAAGCCAATCGCCCATCTTTCGCCCGCCCTTTTGCCCCGTACGATTGCCCCCGTTGGCGGTTTTCTGCCCCTGGCCAGCCTGTAAGGCCACAACGGGAATCCGGTTCGCTCCGCGCGTATTGGTGTGCGGAGGCACGGAGAGGGTCAGCATCCCTGAAAACAGCAAGATTGTAGTTACTGTGGCCCCGGTCACAAATTCGCTCTCCCCCGAGCAGAATTTTTACGGCTCGGCTACATCGTCTGACGGTGCGCCCGTCAATTCGTTCACCAGATCGGTATCAATCAATAGGTCATGATTTTTGTCCAGTGATTCGATATCAGCTACTGCGGTCCCAACTTGCGGCGACCCATCGGAAGCCGACTGATGCGTTACATCCACCAGGCGGTACAGCAATCCCCCTGCAGCCAGCATGGTTGCCAAAGAGACAGCCAGCACCGGACGGCGCAGCCATGCAACCCATTTGGCTGCTGGAGCTTTCTCGCGTTCTTCCTTCACGTGCGCACGCAGGCGCGTAAGAAAGTAAGTGGAAGGCTCCGGAGCCTCCCATTCATCCAGCAATGCCATTGTCTCCTGCAAGGAGGCAAGTTCCGCAGTGCAGGCATTGCACTGGCTCACGTGAGCTGTCACCTGCGGGTCGGCCTGACCACCGGTGAGCAACCCGATCAAATTTTCCCGAACATCGTTGCAGTTCATACAAATTCCTTGAGCCGTTCGCGCAGTGTTTCATAAGCGCGAAACAGCAGTGACTTAGTGGCGGACTCGCTCAGCTTGAGCACCTCCGCGATTTCCTTGTAATCCATCCCCTGATACTTGTGCATTAAGACCGCGGCGCGCTGTTTTTCCGGCAACGCCATTACCTGTTTCTTGATGGCCTGGAGCCGCTCCCGGCGAAGAATGTTCTGTTCCACATTCAGCGTGGGATCAGGCACGTCCAGGGTGGTGCCAGACTCTTCGTCCGGCTCATCCAGGCTTACCATCTTGCCGCTGCGCTCCACCTTGTGGTCGCGCGCATAGTTCACGGCCAGATTGGTGGCGATGCGGTAAAGCCAGGTCGTAAACTTGGCTTCTGCCGCGTAGCTTTTGCGCGAGCGATAGACACGCAAAAAAACTTCCTGCGCCAGCTCTTCCGCCAGCGCCTGGCTGCGGCACATGCGGTACATGAAGGCGATCATCGGCCGGTGATACTTGGTTACGAGATACTCGTAAGCCGCGTCATCATCGGTTCCGGCGCGGAGCATGACCTCCGCATCGCTTAGCGAATCATAAGGAACGTGGCTAGCTGCCATCTCCGCAATACCCTGCGTTCTGCCGGTAACTGTGGGCATGAACAACCCCGATTTTAAGGCCACG
>Ga0070741_10006266_pt1 | contig 25699 bp, 25 predicted proteins | sample Coa_R1_4_FD_66440 | JGI IMG/M metagenome (GOLD analysis project Ga0070741, IMG submission 66440) | Surface soil microbial communities from Centralia Pennsylvania, which are recovering from an underground coalmine fire - Coalmine... | ecosystem: Environmental > Terrestrial > Soil > Unclassified ... | reverse complement strand
CGCGAGCCGGACCCGCAGCTCGGCTTTTTATGGGGCGGGCTCACCATGGGTATGCTGCTGTCGGTCCCGATGGTAATTGCGGGCGCGATCATTATTGTAGCGGCCCGGCGACGCTAATCGCCGGCGACGGGTTAATTTCATCCAAGGCAGGCCGTGACCGAATTTTCTCCGCTGCAGTCCGAGATCAAGAAGCTGATCAAGTTGTCCGGCGCGATGCCGGTCTGGCGCTACATGGAACTGTGCCTGCTGCATCCGGAGTACGGTTACTACGTGTCGCGCGATCCGCTCGGGCGTGAGGGCGATTTCACCACCTCGCCCGAGGTCAGCCAGATGTTCGGCGAGTTGATCGGCCTGTGGGCGGCCGCGGTGTGGAACGCGATGGGCTCGCCGCCGCTGCTGCGGCTGGTCGAGCTCGGCCCCGGCCGCGGCACCATGATGGCGGACGCGCTGCGCGCGCTTCGCGTGCTGCCGCCGCTCTATCAGACGCTGAGCGTTCACCTGATCGAAATCAACCCGGCGCTGCGCGAGAAGCAGAAGTCGACGCTGTCGGGCGTGCGCAATATCGGCTGGCACGATCATATCGACGAGGTGCCGGAGGGGCCGGCCATCATCCTCGCCAATGAATATTTCGACGTGCTGCCGATCCACCAGGCGGTGAAGCAGCCGACCGGCTGGCATGAGCGCGTGGTCGACATGGACGCCTCAGGCAGGCTGGTGTTTTCCGCCGCGGCCGAGCCGATCCCGCGCTTCGAGGTGCTGCTGCCGCCTTTGGTGCGCTTGGCCCCCGTCGGCGCGGTGTTCGAATGGCGGCCGGATTCCGAGATGATGAAGATCGCCGCCCGCGTGCGCGACCAGGATGGCGCGGCGCTGATCATCGATTACGGGCATCTGCGCAGCGACGCCGGCGACACCTTCCAGGCGATCGCGCGCCATAGCTTCACCGATCCGCTGAACGCGCCGGGGCAGGCCGACGTGACCGCACATGTCGATTTCCAGGCGCTCGCGCGTGCGGCGGAAGACCTTGGCGCCCGCGTGCACGGGCCGGTGACGCAGGGCGATTTCCTGAAACGACTCGGCATCGAGCAGCGGGCGGCCACCCTCATGGCCAAGACGCCGTCGCACGAGGTGTCCGCGGAAATCGACGGCGCGCTGAAGCGGTTGACCGGAGGCGGCCGCGGCGGCATGGGCTCGATGTTCAAGGTGCTCGGCGTGTCCGAGCCGCATATCGAGGAATTGCCGGGCCTCAGCGACGCGCCGCAGCCGGAGAGCAAGTGATGCTCGCCTCGTCCCTTCTCGCCGCGATCCCCGGCATTCGCCATGCCTTCTTCACCCGCGAGGGCGGCGTGTCCGGCGGCGTCTATGCCGGCCTCAATGGCGGCCTCGGCTCGCGCGACGATCCCGCGCTCATCCGAGAGAATCGCCGCCGCATGGCGGAACGGCTTGGCGTGACGCCGGAGAACCTACTCAGCGTGCATCAGACCCATTCGCCGGATGCGATCGTCGCGACCGGCCCGTGGCCCGGTCCCGCGCGGCCGAAGGCAGACGCCATGGTCACGACCACCGAGGGGCTTGCGCTGGGCATCACGACGGCCGATTGCGCACCGATCCTGTTCGCCGACGCAAAGGCGCGCGTGATCGGCGCCGCCCATGCCGGCTGGAAGGGCGCGCTGACCGGCATCCTGGAATCGACCGTCGACGCCATGGAGAAGCTTGGCGCCGAACGCAGCCGCACGGTCGCGGCGATCGGCCCGTTGATCCGGCAGCCGAGCTACGAGGTCGGCAGCGAGTTCGTCGCGCGCTTCCTTGAGGCCGACGCGGAGAACGCAACCTTCTTCCTGCCGGGCGCGCGCAACGGCCACGCGATGTTCGATCTCGCCGGCTATATCCGCCGCCGGCTGGAGCATGCCGGCGTGCTTGTCATCGACGATCTCGGCGTCGACACCTATTCCGACGAGCGCTGCTACAGCTATCGCCGCTCGGTGCATCGCAAGGAGCCGGATTACGGCCGGCTTGTGCATGCAATCGCGCTGGAGGCGGAATAGGCTTCGTCTGTCCCGGGTTGAGCCAGATTTTCGCCCGATTTTGCTCCGCGCCTGTGTCCCCCCGGCCCTAGACGTTCCCCCGTTTTGGCGATAACGGGCAGGATAACAATGAGGGACGCGTCAACCTTTTCTCCGCTCTTTGCGGGCCGGGCGCTGCTGCGCGCCGGCTGCGTGGCGCTGCTGCTTGCGGTCGCGGGCGCGCTCGGCGGCTGCGCCAGCGGCGGCGCGCCCGGCGCCTCCTTCGCGATGGCGAGCGACGGACCGACCGTGACCTTCGAGTCGATCGACGGCCCGCCGCCGGCCGTGTTCGACCGCATGGTCAGCGTGCTCGACAGCGAGACCAAGCTGCGCAATCTCCAGGTCGTCTCGCGCGAAGGTTCGGCCTCCTATCGCGTCCGCTCCTATCTCTCCGCGCAAGTGATCCGCGGCAAGACCGTGATCGCCTGGGTGTGGGACGTCTATGACCGCGACCAGCAGCGCGCGCTGCGCCTGTCCGGCCAGGAGGTCGGCGGCAAGGCCGGCCGCGATCCCTGGAATGCGGCCGACGACCTCGTGCTGCGCAAGATCGCGCAAGCGGGCTTGAGCGGGCTGACCGGCATGATCAACGGCGCGCCCGAGCCGGCCGCGCCCGCCGTCAGACGCGGCCCCGCGGTGGCGAGCGCCGAGGAGCCGGCCGCGAGTCGTAGTTTTGCGTCTTTGGGCTACACCGAGCGTTAGCCAAATCCCGGCAGTACCAGCCATTTTTGCCCAGGAAATCGACCCGTCCGGGTTGCCTTCGGCGTCCCCTCCCTGATATTCCCTCGCTCGTTCAATTGGCGAGGTCCACGGGAAAACCCGATATGCTGAACAAGGTCTCCAGCAACCAACGGGAACAGTCCTCGATGTCGGCCAAGAACGGCTCGATCAAGCTGATCGCCGGCAATTCCAACCCGGGCCTCGCGCAGGCGATCGCCGACGGGATTGGCGTTCCCCTGACCAAGGGCGTGGTGCGGCGCTTCGCCGACATGGAAATCTTCGTCGAGATCCAGGAGAACGTGCGCGGCTCGGACGCCTTCGTCCTGCAGTCGACGTCGTTCCCGGCCAACGACCATCTGATGGAATTGCTGATCATCACCGACGCGCTGCGCCGCTCCTCGGCGCGCCGCATCACGGCGGTCATTCCCTATTTCGGCTATGCCCGGCAGGACCGCCGTTCCGGTTCGCGCACCCCGATATCGGCAAAACTGGTGGCGAACCTGATCACGCAGGCCGGCGTCGACCGCGTCATGACGCTCGACCTGCACGCCGCACAGATCCAGGGCTTCTTCGACATCCCGACCGACAATCTGTTCGCCTCGCCGCTGATGGTGCGCGACATCAAGGAACGCCTCGACCTCTCGAACGTGATGGTGATCTCGCCCGACGTCGGCGGCGTGGCCCGCGCCCGCGGCCTTGCCAAGCGCATCAACACGCCGCTCGCCATCGTCGACAAGCGCCGCGAGCGGCCCGGCGAATCCGAGGTGATGAACGTGATCGGCGAGGTTGCGGGCTACACCTGTATCCTGGTCGACGACATCGTCGATTCCGGCGGCACGCTGGTGAATGCGGCCGACGCGCTGCTCGCCCATGGCGCCAAGGAGGTCTACGCCTACATCACCCACGGCGTGCTCTCGGGTGGCGCGGTGACGCGCATCGCCGCGTCGAAGCTGAAGGAGCTCGTCATCACCGACTCGATCCAGCCGACGGAAGCGGTGCGCAAGGCCCCCAACATCCGCTCGCTGTCGATCGCCGGCCTGATTTCGGAGGCGATCCTGCGCACCGCGGCCGAAGAGTCGGTGTCGAGCCTGTTCGATTGAGGTCGATGACCGGTCGGATGTGCGGCCCCGTCTCGACAAACGGGGCCGCCTGTCATCGCAACTGCCTTCGCAAGATCAGCGGCGCTTGCTCCGCCGGGTCGGAACTTTCACCCGGCTCGCCGCCATCTTGAAAGCGGCGCCCGAGGCGCCCGGCTTGATCGCGGCAATCACGCGCGGCGCGATCGGCGAGCCGAGGCCGGTGCAGGCATCCCAGCCGGGACCGGCCTGGAAGCTGCCATTGTTGCCCTCAACGACATCGCGGCAGGCGGTCTTGTTCTTGGCGGCGTAGATCGCCGGCTGAATGAAGCCGGCCGGCTTGCCGTTCTGCTGGTTGGCGACCGCGATCAGCCCGGCCCACAAGGGCGCCACTGCGCTGGTGCCGCCGATCGGCATGGTCTGGCCGTCGACCCGGATGATATAGCCGGTCTCCGGATCGGCATCGCCGGCGACGTCGGGAACGCCGCGCCCTTGCTTGGTATTGGCGCTCGCCTGCCAATTCGGCCGCGGGAAGAAACCGCTGATGCCGCCGCCGGTCGCGCCGCCGCCCACATCGTTCCACACGGACTCGTTGGAGATGGTCGAGCCGCTGCCGGCGAGGCGGGTGCCGCCGCAAGCCAGCACATGCGGACTGGAGGCGGGGAAGTCGACATGATCTTTTCCGTCACTGACGCCGTCGGACGAGCCGTTGTCGCCGGCCGCCACAGTGATGGTGACACCCAGCGCAGCCGCGGACTGGCACGCCGCGTCGAGCGCGGTCATGGCCTGATGGGTCCAGTTGACCTCCGCGGAGCCCCACGAGATCGAGATCACGCTCGGCTTGTACTTGGTGTCGTGCACCGCGTGGGCGATCGCATCGACAAAGCCCTGGTCGGTATTGGGCGCGAAATAGACCACGATGCGAGCGCCCGGTGCGACGGCTCCGGCAACCTCGATATCGAGCATCACTTCACCGTCCGGACCGCTCGGATCGCCGGTGGGATCGTTCTTGCCGGCCCCGACCGGAACGGCAATCACCTTCGGCGTCTTCTGATCCAACGTCGTGAAATAGGCGTCGAGATCCTCCGGCCGGAAGCCGCCGCCAAGCTCGACGATGCCGATCGTCTGGTCCGATGCAGTCGCCCCTTCCGGGAACTGATAGAGTTGACCCACCTGAACCGGCGTGAAGCCGTTGCCCGCGGCGTGAGGCCGCGCAAAGCCCGCCTTTGCCGTGTTGGCTGCCGACACGCCGCCGCCCTGATAGATCCGGAAGTGCGGCTTGGCCTGCGGCCGGTTGTCGAGGCCGAGCACGGCGACGACATAGCCTTGCAATTCGGACGGCAGAAGAATGCTGCCGTCGCGGATGCGATAGGTCTGTCCCTCGATCGTCGCATGCGACAGCGTCACGCCGAACGCGCTCTGCATTTGGGCGACGGTGCCCGTGAGCTTGATCGTCCGTCGGCCTGGCGCGGGCGTGCCGGCCTTGACCTTGAGGCCGAATTCCCTGGCGAAGCGCTTGACCAGGGCCACGGCGGCGGGATCGGCGGCATGATCGGCATTGAAGCGGGCACGCGATATGCGCGCTCTGCCGGCGGCGTGCTCCTGCGACAGCGGCTTCTTGCGGCGAACGATGACGGAGACGGTCAGCTCTTCGTCGCGTGCGGCAGCTCTGGCTTGAGCTGCCTGCTCGGCCGGGCGCTTCTCGCTCCCGGACAGGACCGTGCGACTTTGAGTTGCAAAATGCGACATTGATGTTGATGGTGCCATTTGGCTGCTCCTGAAAACACTATTGGAGGGGCATTCGTGAGCGAGCGGAGATGCGAAGCCCGAACGCTTGCATCGCCGTCAGGCTGTCAGCGATCACGTCGATCGTCGGCGCGCCAAGCCTACATCAGGGGAATCGCGGCCAGTGTGAACCAGCTTACTTTCAGCGTGTGTTTACGGATATGCTCGCGCTCTACTCGAACCGAAACGTCAGTCATGCGGCCCTAAACGGCCGGCGATCCTCAATCATGCCCCGGGCGCGGCACCAGATTCATGATGGTGCGGGTGAAACCGCCGTCGACGATGATCTCGTCGCCGGTGACGTAGGAGGCGCGATCGCTGGCGAGGAACATCACGGCGTCCGCGATGTCCTGCGGCATCGCAATGCGGCGCATCGGCGTCACCGCCGAGCGGCGCTCGGTGACGCCCGGCGTGTCGTAGAAGGCCTGGCTCATCGGCGTGATCACCATGCCGGGACTGACCACGTTGCTGCGGATGCCGTCCGGTCCCCATTCGCTCGCGAGCTGCCGCGACAACATCACGACGCCGGCCTTGCTGACGCTGTAGGCGCCGCTCTTGCCCTGCGCGTTGCTGGCGGCGATCGAGGCGATATGGACCAGGCTGCCGCGCTTCGCTTTACGCATCTGCGCGCCAAAAATCTGCGCGCACAGGAAGTAACCGGTCAGATTGATCGACAGCACCAGATTCCATTCGGCAAGCGGGAGCGTGTCGAGCGTGCCGGCCCTCAGGATCGCCGCGGCATTGACCAGCACCTGCGCCGGACCGAGCGCTTTCTCGACGCTCGCGGCGGCGGCAGCGATGCCCTCGGCGCTGGTGACGTCGCAAGGCGCGATCACATGACGGTTGCTTCCGAGCTCGGCGCGCGTCTTCTCCAGCCCCTGCTCGTCGCGGTCCAGCGCCGCAACCTGCGCGCCGGCCTCGGCGAGATTGACCGCGACCGAGCGACCGATGCCGCCACCCGCCCCCGTCACCACGCAGACGCGGCCGGCAAGGCCGAGCCAGTCGGATGAGAGTTGGTCGGTCATGGCGTGCTCCGGTTTTTGTTCTTGTGGTCGCCGAAGACTAGCAGCAGATTTAATTGTCAAACAGCTGTACGGCGTCGTCGCCCGGCTTGACCGGATGACCCAGTATTCCAGAGACGGCAGTGCTTGAGCTGAGAAGCCTCTGGAATACTGGGTGCCCCGCCGGAGCTTGTCATCGGGCGCGCGTTCGCGCGACCCGTTGGCGGGGCACGACAGCGAGACCGCTTTCCAGCCGCGTCTTCCGCGACTACCTTGCCGCCAATGACCCTCCCCCGCAAAGTCCGCGCCGTCGTCTTCGACATGGACGGCCTGCTGTTCGATACCGAAGCGCTCTATCGCGACGTGGCGATCGCGACCGCCCTCGAATTCGGTCATGACCTGCCGCTCGACTTCTATCTCTCGACAGTCGGGACGCCGCTGCAGGGTACGCGCGAGGCGTTCGTCGGGCGCTATGGCGCCGGATTCGACTTCGACGCCTTCTGGACCACCGCGATGCAGCGTTACGCCGCGGCGGTCGCGACCCAAATCCGTCTCAAAGCCGGCGTCATCGAGCTGCTCGCGGTGCTGGACGACCTCGCTTTGCCGCGCGCCATCGCCACGTCGTCGCACCACGAACATGCACGCCATCACCTCGCCGCCTTCGACCTGTCCGATCGAATCCATGCGGTCGTCGCCCACGGCGACTACGCGCACGGCAAACCGCATCCCGAGCCGTTCCTGACTGCCGCCGCGCGGCTCGGCGTCGACCCGGCGCTGTGTCTCGCGCTGGAGGATTCCTGGCACGGCGTCCGCGCCGCATCGAGCGCCGGGATGATGACCATCATGGTGCCCGACCTGATGGCTCCGACCGCCGAGATGGAGCAATTGTGCGTCCATATCGCCGCCGATCTTCACGAGGTGTGCGGCCTGGTGAAGGCGGCATCGCGAGGCAGCGCATCATGAATCCCGACATCCGCTCCGCGATCGATTTCTACGAGCGCCACCCGATTTCCTGCGAGATCATCCTCGCCAGGCTCGAGGCAAGCCGCGGCCATCTCGACGGTCTCGAGCCGGAAGAGTTGTTCCCGCACGACCAGGATCATTATGGCGGGCTCGCCGCCAACGACGCGCTGGCGGAGCATGCGCACATCGGCGAGGGAACGCGCGTCGCCGATTTCTGCGCCGGCCTCGGCGGTCCCGCGCGCTATCTCGCCCACCGCTACGGCGCCGACGTCACCGGCATCGAGCTGACGCCGGCCCGCGTCAAGGGCGCGCAAGAGCTGACGCGGCGCGTCGGCCTGCAGGACAGGGTGCGCATCGTCGAAGGCAATGTCATGCAGGTGCCGCTTGCGGATGCCAGCGTCGATGTGGTGGTGAGCCAGGAGGCGCTGTTGCACGTGCCGGACAAGCGACGCGCGCTGGCGCAAGCCCGTCGCATCCTCAAGCGAGGCGGACGCATCGCCTTCACCGACTGGGTGGCGCATCGCCCGCTGTCGGCGGCCGACCGCGAGCTGATGTGGCAGGGCATGGCGGTGACGGAGCTCTACACCCTGCCCGCCTATGCCGAGCTCGTTCGCGACGCCGGCTTCGCCGTCGCCTCGGTGGAGGATTTGACTCGCGAATGGGGCGCGATCCTGACGCAGCGGCTCGCGATGTATCGCAAGCTGCGCGAGGAAACACGCGCCGCGGGCACGCCCGCCGGTCATGACGCCTTCTATGAAAGCTATGTCCGGTTCGTCGATCTGGTGAAGGCGGGCCATCTCGGCGGCGGGCGACTTGTGGGCGTGAAGGCGGAGTAACCGGTCGCGCCGGCGGCAAATTCACTCCGCTGTCGTCGCCGCGACCCGGGACGACAGATTACACCCCCGGCAACGCATCCCTCAAGGCGATGCGCTCGCCGCCCGGCTTCGCCACATAAAGGTGGCTCTCCAGCACCGACTGCATGTTCTCGAACATGGCGTAGAGGTCGTCGCAATAGACCGACGGATTGTCGTAACCGTTCACCTTCGAGAAGCGGTGCGGCAGGTAGCCGCCGCCGCAGGCGTTCATGAACTTGCACGCCCTGCACTTGGCCGCCAGGTTGATCGAGGCGTCGCGCGCGGCGATCCAGCGCGGCTCCTGCCTGACATCGTCGAGCGCATGATCGAACAGGTTGAACCTGGTCTGCGTCACGCCGTTGCCGGCGATGCGCAGCACGTCGTGCGGCTCGACCGTGCCGTCGGTCATGATAGTGCAGAGCTCGACCGGCTGATAGCCGACGCCTTCGGTCGGCGCGTTGTTGGCGAGCAGCGCGGTGATCATGTCGGTGACGATCCGGATGTCGACGCTCGGCTTGCTGCGATTGACGTCCAGCCAGGCATCGAACAGGCCGTTGTAGAAGGCGGCGACCGACGCCGGCGTCTCGTCGACCGTCGCGTCCGGAATCATGATGTCGTAATGGTCGAGGCCGCAGGAGGCGAAGAAGTCGACATATTGCTGCGGCGGAAAGGCGGGATTGCACACCGACAGCGCGCTGACGCGGATGTTGCGCGCAACCAGCATGCGCGCGGCGCGCGCGACCGCGGCATGGGTGCCGGTGCCCTGGAAGGTGCGGCGATGAATGTCGTGGATGTGCTCGGGCCCGTCGAGGCTGATCGCAACCGACATGTCGTGCGCCTCGAAGCAATCCATCCAGGCGTCGTCGACCAAGACGCCGTTGGTGGTGATCGAGATCGGGATGGCGGCGCCGGTCCGATCCATGATCGCCTCGCAGCCCTCGGCGAAGCGATGGAAATTCTCCACGCCCCAGAGCAGTGGCTCGCCGCCATGCAGCACGATCGGAAGATCGCCGAGGCCGTGCTTGACGATGTGCTCCTCGATGCGCAGCAGCAACTGCGCGCGCACCCGCTCGTTCATCAGCTTCGGCTTGTCATAAACGGAGGCGTCGCGGAACCAGTAGCAATAGGAGCAGTCGATATTGCAGCGGGTGGCGACCTTCACCAATAGCTGCGAGATCGGCTGATGCCGGAAATCGACGCGCTCGTGGTCGTCAGCCGACATGCCGAACCCGCAACAGATCGAGGAGGATGATGCGAAGGCTTACCAGCCGCGGTGGAAGCCTCTGCGGAAGCCCGGCGCGTACGCCCGGCGGAAGCCGCCCACATAAGGCGCCCGGACGAAGCCTCGGCGGAAGTACACCTGCTCCACCGCCGGCTTGTCGGCAAGCACGCTGTCCTCCTCGGCCGGCCGGGCTTGTGCCTGCTTGTTCGGCGGCGTCTGCATGTCGTCGAGCAAGGCATTGAGGCCCTGGTGATCGCTCTGGATTTGCGCTCCGGTCCCTTGCAGCTGGAGCAGACCCGCCATCACCTTCAGTGTCAGAAGCGCCATGTTTGTTGTCCTTGCTTTGCGATCCGTTGCCCGGTGCCCCGACCGGCAGTCGCGAGACTACATGCTTTCCACTCGCCCGGCAACGCGGCGTGCGACGCGACTTTCGCTCAATCCTTTCGGCAATGCAGTATGAACGAATGAGCGGCCCGCCTTTCGTCGCGATGGCGTCACATATCGGTCGCCTCAAGCGCTGATATGTCGGATAGTGACGGCGAAAAAAGCGCAAGATAAGCGCTGGAGTGCCCATTGCTGCAGAGACTGGTGGTCCGATTCCAACATTCGCACTCCATTGGTGCGGGCACGTTTGCGAATGTTGGAATCAAAGGACTACCAGAAAACTTCGATTTTAGTGGAGCTTTGGATTTGACGTTCGCTTTGAGATACTTGGCTGACCGGGTAGCGAACGTCAAATCCGCTCCACTAATGAGCCTTCTGGTCGCATCCGCGATCGGCCTTGCATCGATCCTCCCCGCGAGCGCGCAGGCGCCCTATCCCAGCCGTCCGATCCGCATCGTGGTGCCGTTCGGGCCCGGCGGCTTTGCCGACATCACCGTGCGCCTGCTCGGGCAGAAGCTGACCGAGCGCACCGGCGCACAGGTCGTGATCGAGAACCGGCCCGGCGCCGGCGGCATCGTCGCCGCCAACTCGGTGATCGCCTCACCGCCGGACGGCTATACGCTGTTCGTGTTCTCCAGCGGCATCACGCTGTCGAAGTCGCTGCTGAAGTCGATGCCGTTCGATCCGGTGACCGCGTTCGCGCCGATCTCGACCATGGCGCTGTTCGACCTGCTGCTCCTGGTCAAAAACGACTCGCCGATCCACACGCTGAAGGATGCGCTTGAGGCGGCGCGCCGCGATCCCGAGAGGTTCAACGTCGGCACCATCAATCCGGGCAGCACCCAGAACGTGACCGGCGAATTGTTGCGCTCGGCGACCGGCATTCCCATGACCATCGTGCCGCACCGCACCTCGCCTGACGTGCTGACCGCGCTGTTGCGCGGCGACATCCAGATTGGCATCGATTCCTATGCCGCGCTGAAATCGGCGATCGACGCCAGGAATATCCGCGCCATCGCCTCCTCCGGCAGCAAGCGATCGCCGCTGCAGCCGGACGTGCCGACCCTGCGCGAGCTTGGGCTTGACGCCACGGTCGACGGCTGGAATTCGCTGGTCGCGCCATCAGGCACGCCGAAGGAGATCGTCGCCTTCCTGAACAAGGAGCTGCGCGCCATCATCGACGACACCGACTTCAAGACACGCATGATCGAGCTCGGCGGCGAGCCCGCGACCTGCTCGCCGGAGGAACTCGAGGCGCGGCTGAAATCCGATGTCGCCATGTGGGCCGGCGTGGTCAAGAAGGCCGGCCTCGAGCCGAACTGAGAACGGAGGAACCATCATGACCGCAATGCCCTCACGCAGCTGGTTTTCGCTCTGCAATTGCGGCCTTCCGCACGAGCCGCGCCTCAATCGCCGCGATCTTCTGATCGGCGGTGCGCTGGCGTTCGGCGCGGCGGCGACGTCGGGTTTTGTGCCGAAAGCGGCGGCGCAGGCCAAGCCGCATCGCATCGACGTGCATCATCACATCTCGCCGCCGAGCTGGGTCGACGCGCTCAAGAGCATGAAGAAAGACTCCCCGCCAATCACGAACTGGTCGGTGCAGAAAACCATCGAGGACATGGACGCGGGCGGCGTGGCCACCGCGATGACGTCGCCGACGACGCCGCAGCTTCAAGGCCTGGATGCCGCGACCGCGGCCCGCGTAGCGAAGGAGTCCAATGAGTTCGCCAAGAAGCTCGAGGCCGATCACCCCGGCCGCTTCGGCACCTGGGCGATGCTGCCGCTGCCGCATGTCGACGAGAGCCTCAAGGCGATCGAATATGCCTTCGACACGCTCAAGGTCGACGGCGTCGGCATCATGACGAGCTACGGCGACAAGTGGCTCGGCTATCAGGAATTCGAGCCGGTCTGGCAGGAGCTGAACCGGCGCAAGGCGATCGTCTACACTCATCCAACCGCCGCCAATTGCTGCGTCAATCTGGTCCGCGGCGTCGACGAGGCCTATATCGAGTTCGGCACCGACACCGCGCGCTCGATCTTTTCGATGATCTTCTCGGGCTTGGCCGAGAAATACCCCGATATCAACTGGATCTGGTCGCATGGCGGCGGGTCGATCACCGCATTCTACGAGCGGTTCACGGTGCAGGCGCTGATGCGCCCGCCCTACAAGGACAAGTTCACGCGCGACCGGGTCGAGACGCAGATCCGGCGGTTCTATTACGACACGGCGGCGATTCCGAACGACGTCACGCTGTCGGCGCTGGCGAAAATGGTGCCGGCATCGCAGATCCTCTACGGCACCGATTTCCCGTATCGCCGGGCCGCGGAATACAACAAGCCGCTGGCCGACTTCTTCAAGGCCGAGGATTTGAAGGCGGTCGATCGCGGCAACGCGTTGCGGCTGGTGCCGCGTTTGAGCGCGGCCTGATCAATCCGCATGAAGGGCGAACTCACCATCCTCGGAATTTTGATGCTGGCGGTCGCGCAATGGTACGCGGGCGACAGCCCGCGCTCGCGCCAGATCGCCTACGGCCTGTTCGGGCTGGCGGCGGCGATTGCGGTGGTTCTCGTCGTGCGCGGGTCGGTGTGAGCGGCGCAGCTTCGACAAACAAGAGAGGCGGACAAACAAGAGAGGCGAATGTCAAATCCTTCCCCCTTCAAGATCGACGCGCATGTGCATGTCTTCACCACCGACATGCCGCTGATCGACAATCCGCGCCATGCGCCGACATACAGCTTTACCCATGAGCAGCTGATCGCGACGCTGGATGCCAGCGGCGTCGAGCGCGCGGTCATCGCCGCCGCGAGCCCATGGGGCGATTACAACGATTACACCTGGACGGCGCTGCGCGCGCACAGGAAACGCTTGCGCGGGACAGCGATTTTCAACCGTCCGATGGAGCGCTCGGCGCTGGAAGCAATGAGCCGCGACGGCTTTGTCGGTATCCGCCTGCCCTTCATCGGCCTGCCCAAATTGCCCGACATCACCGGCTTCGATCATCGCGCGCTGTTCCGTCGCCTCGCCGATCTCGACTGGCATGTGCATCCCCATGTCGACGGCGAGGATTTGCCGAAGATCCTGCCGACGCTGGAGGCGTCGGGCGTGAAGATCGTGGTCGATCATCTCGGCCGGCCCGACCCGAAGACCGGCATCAACAGTGCGGGCTTCAAAAGGCTCGCACAATCCATCGACAAGGGCCGCACCTGGGTGAAAATGTCGGGCGGCTACCGGCTCGGGCCGCAGGCGAAGGACTATGCGCGCGAGCTGGTGCGCGTCGCCGGTCCCGATCGCCTGGTATGGGCGAGCGACTGCCCATTTGTCGGCCGCGAGGGCGAGTTTGCCTATCAGGCGACGGTCGACTGGCTGGTGGATGCCGTGCCCGATGCTGCTGCGCGTGCGAAGATTTTCGGCGAGACCGCGCGGGCGCTGTATTTCGGCGGCGAGTGACATAGGGCTCGCTAGCGAAATATTGATCGTCCGGCCAACCGCGGAGTGACGCCGCCGATTGCTTTCCCCGGCTTTTCGTCAAAAGCTTGCCAAGAGGGATCGGACGGCGTCGTCCGCCTTTAAGGGAGTTCGTGCATGCGCCGCTGCTGGCTCGCCACGTTCCTGACGTTCGCCCTGATGGCTTTTGCGGCGACCCCGGCCGACGCCGGCAGCCGCCTTGCGCTCGTGATCGGCAACGGCAAATACGCCAACGCCCCGAAGCTCGAGAACCCCGCCAATGACTCGGCCGATCTCGCCGCGGCGCTACGCAAAGTCGGCTTCGAGGTCATCGAGCAGCAGGACGCCTCGCGCGAAGCGATGACCAAAGCGATGCGCGAATTTTCGACCCGGCTTCGCGGCACCGAGGTGGCGCTGTTCTTCTATGCCGGCCACGGCATGCAGATGAACGGCGAGAACTATCTGTTGCCGGTCGACGCCGACATCCAGACGCCGGCGGACGTGCGCTTCAACACCGTCAACCTCACCGACGTCCAGCAGGAGATGGAGGGAAGCGGACGCGTCAACATCATCATTCTCGACGCCTGCCGCAACAATCCGTTTGCCGACCGGCTCGCCCAGAGCGGCCGGGCGGCTCCCTCGCGCGGCCTGGGGCGGATCGACGCCGCGGGCGAAGGCTCGCTGATTGTCTATTCGACGCAGCCCAACAACGTCGCGCTCGACGGCGCCGGACGCAACTCGCCGTTCACGGCCGCGCTGCTGAAACACGTCGTCACGCCGGGGATCGAGGTGCGCCAGATGCTGTCGCGCGTGCGCGGCGACGTGCTCGCGGCGACTGAGCGGCGGCAGACACCGTGGGACAGCTCCTCGCTCACGGGCGATGTCTATCTCGCCGGCGCCCCGTCGTCACAGCCCCCGATCGCCGTTGCGGCAAATCCACCGCCTTCGCCAACCGCGACGACGACCGTCGCGCCCGACGCTTCTCGCAAGGAGCAAGTCGCGGCTATGCCCGCTGCGCCGCCACCGGCAGCGCCGGCACCCGCGCCGCCGCCCCAGAACGAATGCGACCGTCTGGTCGCCTTTGCTCCGCCGTTTTCGACGCCCGAGCAGCTCAAGCGCGCGAAGCATGTGAACTGGCCGGCTGCGGCAGCAGCCTGCGCCGCGGTGGTCGCCGAGCAGCCCGGCAACATGCGCATGCAATATTTTTACGGCCTCGCGCTCGACAAGACCAACAACACGGTGGAGGCACTGCGCCGCGTCAAGATGGCGGCCGATGCCGGCGATGCGGACGCGATGGATTCGCTCGGCTTCTTCTTTGCGACCGGCCGCGGCACCTTGAAAAATCCCGAACGGGCGTTCGAGATGTTCAGCAAGGCCGCCTCCCTCGGCAACGCCAGCGGGATCGCCAATCTTGGAACGATGTACAGCAATGGCCTGTTCGTGAAGCAGGATTTTCCCAAGGCGCTCGATTATTACGAGAAGGCGGTGGAGGCCGGCAATTCCTTTGCCCTCAACCAGATCGGTGTGATGTATTTCGCCGGCAAGGGCGTGGAGCGCGACTACCGTGCGGCTGCCGAATATTTCCAGCAAGCGGCCGATCTCGACGACGGCTACGCGCTGAAGTTCCTCGCCATCATGCACGAACGCGGCCTGCTCGGCCCCAAGGATCTGGAAAAAGCCGGCGCGTTGCGCGCTCGCGCTCAGATGGTCGATCCCGACAGCCAGAACCCCGACGTGTCGGCAGCGGTCGCGACCCCGGTGCGCCACACCGCCTCGGGCCGGCCACACACCGTCATCATCCGCCGCTATCGTTTCGTCGGATGCAGCTGGATGTGGTGCTAGGGTGTGCCCACTTTCCGAAGTTCGTGCTCCATTGCCGCACGACCGTTCACGAACTTCGGAAAGTCATGGTCACTCGCAAACCTGTGATTCTAGTACCGCTTTCGATCTGAAGTCCCTGAACCCGATTTCGCCACGAGTGAGTCAGGGACTTCAGACCGGCGGTACCAGGCGCCGATTTGAGTCTGGCGGCAGCGCGTGACGGCTGAAGCGCCGCGATTTCGCCGCGTTCCATCCTGCGATTGCGCTTGGCGATCAATATCTGCCCTGCCTTCCCTTTACGTCTGCGTGGCCGGCGGCGCCTGCACCGAGGGCGCGGCGGCGGCAAACGGATCGGCTCTCCCCATGCTGGACCGCACCCTCTCCCCTTGTGGGAGAGGGTGGTTTCGAGCGTCAGCGAGCAACCGGGTGAGGGGTCGCTTTCTTCAATGACCCCTCACCCGGCTCGCATCTGACGATGCTCGCCACCCTCTCCCACAAGGGGAGAGGGTGCACCGAATGCGCGGCGCGCTCGCATCGAGCATCACGAAGCGCGCGTTCAATCCAACTACACTCCGGTTTCACGCGCTCTGCACGATGCCCGCGGCGACCTGGCCGCGCAGCCGTTCCAGCGAGAGCAGCGTGTTGGCGCAGGCTTCCGCCACCTCGACACCCTTCACCGCAAAATGCTTGCGGAAGAAATCGAGATGCGCCTGGCTCTCGTGGAATTGCTGCGGCGTCAGCACCGCCGAGAACACCGGCACCTCGGTGCGCAGCTGCACGTCCATCAGCGCCTTGATCACGGTGTCGGCGACGAACTCGTGGCGGTAGATGCCGCCATCGACCACGAGGCCGGCCGCCACGATCGCGGTGTAGCGCCGCGTCTTGGCGAGAATCTGCGCGTGCAGGGGGATTTCGAACGAGCCCGGCACCTCGAAAATGTCGATCGCCGAACGGGGGATATGCCGCGCCGCGGCCTCGCCGAGGAACGCGGTCTGGCATTCCATCACCACCTCGCGATGCCACTGGGATTGCACGAAGGCGATCCGTTGCGGCTTGGCGAAGCGCGGATGGGAGCGCGCCGGCGGGTCTGTGGTTTGGGAGTTTTGGGGGTCTTGCAGCATCTGATTCATGGCTTTCCTCTTGTCGAGACCAGAATCAGGGCACACGGAACGAGACGGCCCGCGCCTCCCAAGGGGAGACGCCGGCATCGCGACCGTTCTCTTTCATCCGGACTTTGACCGTCGGCTTCGGAGTTGCACCGAATCTGCTGACCCTTCCCCTTCGAGCTTGCGCTCTTGCGAGGAAGGCGCTCGCGGGCTTGGGCTTCTTTTGAAGCCCTTACCGCCGGTGGGGACTTTCACCCCGCCCTGAGAACATCAGCCGCCCGGAATGGACGACCTGTGCCGAAATATGACGAAACGCCGACAGGGCGGCAAGCGGGTTTACCGCCGGAACCGGCATTATTCCCATGCACAAATGCCGCAATCGGCGCCGGCTTCGCGTACCGACCGCCGCGGCGAAAAAGTTAACAAATTCCTAACGGAGCCATTCCGATTCCGGTTTGTTCCATTTGTTAACAGGCGCGGGGCGATCTGCTGTGGACGACGCGAAAGTGTCCCCATGGAATGAGTCAGGAGGCAGTTGCGCGGATTCCGCAAATCACATCACTTGAACCCCGCAAGGCCCGGCCCCTTTCGGGATTGCACCCGGCGGCAACGCGGACCGACGCCCGCGCCGGGTGGCCAGCGTGCGTATCAAGAGAGACTGGAAGTAAAGGTCGAGACGGAATGTCCATGCTCGAAAACGTCGTCGATTCCCACAACCATCCGCTCGCGGCGGTCGAGGACATCGCTGCCGACAACAACTGGGCGTTCGAGCGCTGCGGCGACGACGAGATCACCATCGTCTCCAAGGGCGAGTGGACCGATTATCAGCTCTCCTTCACCTGGATGGCCGAGATCGAGGCGCTGCATCTGGCCTGCGCCTTCGACATGAAGATTCCACCGGCGCGCCGCGGCGAGGTGCAGCGGCTGATCGCTGCCATCAACGAACAATTGTGGGTCGGGCATTTCGACCTGTGGACCCACACCGGCATGATCATGCACCGCCAGGCGCTGGTGCTGCCGGGCAACCTGCGGGCCTCCACCGCGCAATGCGAGAGCATGCTGACCGGCGCGATCCATGCCTGCGAGCGCTATTATCCGGCGTTCCAGTTCGTGGTGTGGGCCGGCAAGACCGCGGCGGAAGCGATGTCGGCGTCGATGTTCGATGTCGAGGGGGAGGCGTAGCGTTTCCCTCGTCATGCGCGGGCTTGACCCGCGCATCCATCTAAAATCTAAAAGAGCCTCTCTTTTTGATGGATTGCCGGGTCAAGCCCGGCAATGACGAGCCTACGATGACCGCAGACGGTTTGAGAAATATTACGGGCACCATCGCACTGGCCGGCGCGGGCAAGATGGGCGGCGCGATGCTGACCGGCTGGCTGGCCGGCGGCCTCGATCCCAGACGCGCGGTCGTGATCGAGCCGATGCCCTCGCCTGACATCACGGCGCTCGCCGCCAAGGGCATCCGGCTCAATCCGAAGGACGCCGGCCACGTCGACACCCTGGTCGTCGCGGTGAAGCCGCAATCGTTCCGCGAGGCCGGACCTGCGTTGAAAGCGCTGGTGGCGCCGTCGACCTTGGTGGTGTCGATCATGGCCGGCACCACCATGGCCGCCCTGCAGGACACGATCGGCGGCGCGGTGGTGCGTGCGATGCCGAACACGCCGGCGGCGATCGGCCGCGGCATCACGGTCGCTGTCCCTGCAAAAAACGTCAGCAGCGCGCAGCGCGCCACCGCCGATGCGCTGCTGCGCGCCATCGGATCGGTCGAATGGGTCGGCGACGAGGCGCTGATGGATGCGGTCACCGCGGTCTCCGGCTCCGGCCCCGCCTACATCTTCCTGCTCGCGGAGGAACTGGCGCGCGCCGGTGTCGCCGCGGGCCTGCCGGAAGCGCTCGCGACGAGGCTGGCGCGCGAAACCGTGGCCGGCTCGGGCGAGCTGTTGCATCGCTCGGAGATGTCAGCCGCCACGCTGCGGCAGAACGTCACCTCGCCCGGCGGCACCACGGCGGCGGCACTCGAAGTGTTGATGGGCAAGGACGGGCTCTCGCAGCTCATGATCCGCGCAATCGCCGCGGCGACCGCGAGGTCGAAGGAATTGGCGAAGTAGCTGTTGTCCCTCATGGTGAGGAGCGCGGAGCGCGTCTCGAACCATGAGGCCCGCGGCCCATCCTTCGAGACGCTTGCTACGCAAGCTCCTCAGGATGAGGACGAGCGTGTAGCGACAGCCACATCTTACAACCCCGTCCCCAGCCGCCTGTTGAACGTCTCCATATTGACCAGCCCCCGCGCGTGACGGCCCTCGCCGACCTTGCGTTGCCCGTCCCAGCATTCGACCTCGAAGCGGATGACGCGGCGCTCGACCGAGATCACCTTGGCGGTGGTGCGCACAGTGGCACCGACGGCGGACGCGCCGAGATGCTTGATGTCGACCTCGGTGCCGACCGTGACCCAGCCCGGCGCGAGGTGATGGCGGACCGCGTCGCCCGAGGTCAGCTCCATCTGCAGGATCATCATCGGTGTTGCAAACACCATCGGCATGCCCGCGAGCAAATGGCCAACCGTCTGCTCCACTGGCACCACCAGCGTGCGTTCCGCGCTCATGCCGACCTTGATGACCTCGCGCGCGTCCATCTCAAACCACCTTCAGCCACTTCTCTTGCGGATTGACCTCGACCTCGGCGCCGTCGGGCACCGACGCGGTGATATCGTCATCGAACCCCGCGAGCATCGCGACATCGCCGAGCGCAGCACCCTGCGCCAGGATCGGGTTGACCGTATTGAGCACGATGGCGAGCGGCACGATGCCGCGCGATTTCATCTCATGCAGCATCCAGGCGGTCGCGACGCCGCCCTTGGCGGTGTCGAGCACCAGGATCTTGCCGACATAGGATTGTCCGGCGAGCTTGTGCGCCGGACGGCTGAAGATGCCCTTGATGCGGTCGAGATCGTAGCGCGCCGAAAAGCCGTCATTGGCGACCAGCGCCGGCCCGCGCACGATAGGTCCCATCGCATGGCGCGCCCGAAACAGCGTGCTCATATCCGCACCATCTTGCCCGAGACCGCCGCATCGACGCAGGCCTCCATCGAGGCCAGCATCGGCCGGTAGCCATAGCCGCCGAGGATGTTGACGAGCTTGGCAGAGTTGGTGGCGAGCCGCTTCCAGCCGCGCGCTTCGGAAATCTCCCGGGCATAGGACTGGTAGAAGCACATCCCCGACAGCACGTGGCCGCCGGCCCCTTCGATGCGCGCGGTGTAGCCCATGCGGTCGCAGTCGGGCTTGACCTGCGGGCTGGTCACCGCCAGCAGCGGCACCGAGAATTTTCTGTTGTCGCAGAGCGCGGCGAGATCGCCGAGCTCGTACAGAGAAAGCTGCGGCGCCGAGAACACCACGACGTCGACCTCATTGTCGGTGTGATAGGACTTCTGCAGCGCCTCGACGTCGGCTTTGGTCACGCGATGCAGCGGCAGGTCGTCCGCCGCAACGTCGGAAAGCTTCGCGGCCTCCGGCGTCAGCCCGACGATGTGATAGAGCGCGATCGAGCCAAAGCTCGCCATCGAGGCACCGAAATGCTTGAGCTGGTCGGAGCGCGCCGCGCCCTCGATGCCTTCGATCACGGGCACCGCCCAGTAATTGCCGGCGAGCCGGCCGATCACGCCGCCGAGCGCGCCCCAGCCATTCAGCGTCGTCGGCGTGTGATCGACCTGGATACGCAACGTGCCGCGGCGCTGCGCTTCGAGGTGAAAGCCGTAGCGCGGCGTGCGCCCGGTCAATCCCGCCGACAGCGCCGACGGGCCGCCCTCGAAGTTGGAGCGCGCGCCGCACACCGAATTGGCATAGATCACGACGCCGGTGTCGCCGAACGCACAGTGCTCGTTGCGGGTCGGGGCCTGGATGGTCTGGTAGTTGATGCAGGTGTTGGTCATGGCGACGCCGAGCTTCTCGAAGGCGGCGATGGTGCGCCGTTCGAGATCGAGCATCGTGTAGGTTTGTCCAAGCAGGTGCGCATGCGCGAAATCGGTGCCTCTGGGATCGGTGATGGTGGGCACGCGGACTTTGCGCTGACCTTCAGTGGTGGCGGCAAGGCCTTCCAGCCATCGCACGCCGGCCTCGCCCAGGCTCTCGGTGTCGGCCATGATGTGGGCTTGCGTGACGGCTACGAAGTCGGCGGCATCGAAGAATTCGCCGACCTTGATCTGATGCTTCAGGGCAAGCTGCGGCAGCGGGCCGGCGCGGCCTGCGAGGATGTCCTGCTCTTCGTCGTTGAGGTTCATGGGAGTCGAGAGACGCAGATAACATCGTCATTCCGGAACACGCGCGCCAGCGCGTGGACCCGGAATCTGGAGATTGTCGCGCGAGATTCCGGGTTCGCGCTGCGCGCGCCCCGGAATGACGCTTCGCGTCACTTCTTCGCGGCCGCCGCGCGCTCGACGAAGGTCTTGCCGCCCTTCATCTTGTGATGCAGCGGCGCCTCGTTGATCTGGATCACGACCGCGTCGGCGTCGACGCCGAGGTTGGTCACCAGCGCCTTGGTGATGTCGCGCATCATGCCGGCCTTCTGCTCCTCGGTGCGGCCGGCGGCCATGCTTATGGTGATCTCAGGCATTGCGTTCTCCCGTTTGTTTTGTCTTGGCCGCCACAAAAGCGGTCCTCATCCTGAGGAGCGGCCGTCAGGCCGCGTCTCGAAGGATGGCCTATTGTCCTCATGGTTCGAGACGGCGCAACCATCAAGTTTGCGCCGGGGATATACCGTGACCTGCGCCTCCTCACCATGAGGACTATCCCCACCTCACATCATGGCGCGCGAGGATTTTCTTCACGGCCTCGACGAGTTGGCCCTGATCCACCTCGGTCTGCGCTTCAGCCTGCTTCTTCAAATACTCTTCGCGATCCCTGATGTCGGTCAGGCCCGCGCCAAGGATCAGGTCCTTGATCTGCACCTTGCCTTTTGCCTTTTCGTCGGAGCCCCGCAGAACCGCGCACGGCGAATTGCGGCGGTCGGCATATTTCATCTGCTGTCCGAGACTGTGCTTGGGGTTGCCGAGATAGAGCTCGGCGCGGATGCCGGCGCTGCGCAGGCTCGCGACCATTTTCTGGTAATCGGCGATGTCGCCGCCGAACACGGTGACCACGACGGGTCCGTACTCCTTGCCGCTGTCGAGCTTGCCCAGCATGGTCAGCGCAGCCTGCAATCGCGACACGCCGATGGAGAATCCGGTCGCCGGCACCGGCTCGCCGCGGAAACGCGACACAAGGCCGTCATAACGCCCGCCGCCGCCGACCGAGCCGAACCGCACCGGGCGGCCCTTGTCGTCCTTGGTGTCCAGCAGCAATTCGACCTCGTAGACGGCGCCGGTGTAATATTCGAGGCCGCGCACGACGGTCGGGTCAATCATGATCCGTTCTGGCCCATAGCCCGCAGCCCGCACGAGCGACTCAACAAACTGAAGTTCGTCCAAGCCAAGATCAATCAACTCCGACCAATTCTCCAACTGCGCGAACCTTCTGAGATGGCGACGTTTGTTCCTCTCCTGACGAAGCCACTTCATTAGGTCGCGCGCGAAAAATTGGTACGTTCGGCCGATGCTCTCTATCCTGCTCGGCTCAAGACCCGCGCCCTTCGTAAAGTCGCCACTTTCGTCTTCTCGACCACCCTCAAGCAACTGGCGCACGCCCTCGATATGAAGCCGATCTAACTTATCGAAAGCTCGCAGAACGGTGAGTCTACGACCTGCATTTTCCTCACCTGCTAGCCCAATTGAATCAAGCAACCCGTCGAGCAACTTCCGGCTGTTCACCTTCACCACATAGCTGCCACGCTCAATCCCGAGCGCTTCCATCGTGTCGGCCGCCATCATGCACATCTCGGCATCGGCGGCCGGGGTCGGTGCGCCGACCGTGTCGGCATCGAACTGCATGAACTGGCGGAAGCGGCCGGGGCCGGGCTTCTCGTTGCGGAACACCCAGCCGAAGCGGTACGAACGATAGGGCTTCGGCAGGGAATCGAAATTCTCCGCGACATAGCGCGCCAAGGGCGCGGTGAGATCGTAGCGCAGCGAAATCCACTGCTCGTCGTCGTCCTGGAACGAGAACACGCCCTCGTTCGGCCGGTCCTGGTCGGGCAGGAATTTTCCCAGCGCGTCGGTATATTCGAACGCCGGCGTCTCCACGGGCTCAAAGCCGTAGAGTTCATAGACGGCGCGGATTTTCTCCACCATCTGCCACGTGGCATTGATCGCGGCGGGACCGCGATCCTCCAACCCGCGCGGCAGGCGCGCCCTGAGTTTCTGGGGTTTTTTGGGTTTATCGGCCATCTTGGTTCGCAACGCTTGGGTCGCGTTGGTATCAGCCGGGGCTCGCGGCGGCAACCGGGCTTTGCCTCAATCGGGCTTCATGAGAGGTCAGATTGCGGATGAGAAGCTGCTGCTATCGAATCTGAAACATCACGGCTTTTCCGCGCTGACAATTCGCTCGAACGCCTTCACATCAAGAATGTGATTGAATTGTCAGTTCTTCGCGGGATGAAGCGTGCAAGAATTTGCATGAACGAACAGTGCTTCGACCGCGAATCAAAAAGCGAGACCGCGTGTCGCGATCTCGCTTTTGTCTAGAGCACACCGCTTAATTTTTTGTCTCGCTCTCTTCACCTCTCCCCGCCTGCGGGGAGAGGTCGGCGCGCAGCGCCGGGTGAGGGGCACGGCACACGGCCCATCTCAACAACGGTGTTCGCGGATCGAAAGAGCCCCTCACCCCACCCTCTCCCCGCAATAGCGGGGCGAGGGAGTGAGAGAGCGTGCCCGCCTTACACCACAGCGACAGCGACAGCTCGCCGCTCAGAACACCCGCTTGATCCAGTTGTGCGGGTCGTTGGTGCGGCCGTACTGGATGTCGACCAGCTGCTTGCGCAGGCCCATCGCGACCGGGCCGGCGGCGCCGCCCGAGATGGTGAAGTCGCCGTTCACCGAGCACACCTTGCCGATCGGCGAGATCACCGCCGCGGTGCCGCAGGCGAAGGCCTCCTTCAGCCTGCCGCTGGCGGCATCGGCGCGCCACTGCTCGATCGAATAGGTTTCCTCGCGCACGCGTTTGCCGGCATCTTTCGAAAGCCGGATGATGGAGTCGCGGGTGATGCCGGGCAGGATGGTGCCGAGCGGCGGCGTCAACAGCGAGCCGTCGTCGAACGCGAAGAAGATGTTCATGCCGCCGAGTTCCTCGATGTAGCGGCGCTGGATCGCGTCGAGAAACACGACCTGGTCGCAGCCGTGCTCGATGGCCTCGGCCTGCGCGCGCAGGCTCGCGGCATAATTGCCGCCGCATTTGACGGCGCCGGTGCCGCCGATCGCGGCGCGGGTGTAGTTCTCCGACACCCAGATCGAGACCGGCGCGGGTCCGCCCTTGAAATAGGAGCCGACCGGCGAGGCGATCACCGCGAAGATGTATTCCGACGACGGCTTCACGCCGAGGAACACCTCGCTCGCGATCATGAACGGCCGCAGATAGAGGCTGCCCTCGCCGCCGGGGATCCAGGCGCGGTCGATGCGGACGAGCTGCTCGACCGCCTCGATGAAGACGTCCTCGGGCAGCTTCGCCATCGCCATGCGATCGGCCGAATCCTTGAAGCGCCGCGCATTGGCATCGGGGCGGAACAGGTTCACGCCGCCGTCGTCGCGCTTGTAGGCCTTCAGCCCCTCGAAAATCTCCTGGGCGTAGTGCAGGACGGCGAGCGCCGGATCGAGCGGGAAGTTGGCGCGCGATTCGATCCGCGCGTCATGCCAGCCCTTCGCCGTGCTGTAGCGGACGATCGCCATGTGATCGGTGAAGACGCGGCCGAAGCCGGGGTCCACGAGCTTCGCTGCGCGATCCTTGTCCGAGGTCGGACTGGCCGTCGGCCGGATGTCGAATGTCATGCTTGCCACGCTCTCCGGCGCCGGAGTGATTTTTCGGACCGCATTGTCTGAAACCGCCAAAGAAACTGCCATGGCTCTCTCCCGGTTTATCGCGCCTGGGCCAGCCAAAGCCAAAGGCGCCGTTTACTCCTTTTGGACCGGTCCCGCACCCGCCTTTGAAGGCAATCCTGACCGGCAGGACATGCTTTTGCCGGATGCGGAAGTCCAGTATGTTTGCCGATGTGCCGCTCGACAATCGCACGGTAGACCGATGCGCAGCCTCTCGCCCTAGTGCGGCGACTTTGAAGTTCCGATCAGTTGTTCGGCATACGCTCGCCATCGGAACTTCAAAGTCAAAGCCGCACTAGAATCAAAAGGTTGCTAGTGCTCCTCGATTCCGAAGTTCGCAAACGAGGCCGGCGCGATATGATGCGAACTTCGGAATCGGAGCACTAGTGTGGCCTCTCAAGCCGTTTTGAAACGTCACCGCGTACGAAACGATCTAAAATTTCGCCGCGACTGATCGTTTTGTAACATTGAACCCAAGATACGTCAATATGGCTGACATAAATTTTTCGAGTCCCGCCGCCAGCCCCGATTCCCGGGGGACGGAAGCCCGCGCGCCCTCGCCGCGCGAGGCCGATTTGCGCTGGGACATCATCGAGTTGCTGTTCTTCGCCTACCGCGACTTCGTCGGCGATGCCGACAATGAGCTGGAGGCATTCGGCTTCGGCCGGGCTCATCACCGCGTGCTGCATTTCGTCTTCCGCTATCCCGGGCTGAAGGTCGCCGACCTGCTCGACGTGCTGCGCATCACCAAGCAATCGCTCGGCCGCGTGCTCAAGCAGCTGCTCGACGAAGGCTACATCGTGCAGAAGACCGGCAACAACGATCGCCGGCAGCGCCTGCTCTATGCCACGCCGAAGGGCGAGGCGCTGGTCGGCAAGCTTGCGGGCCTGCAGACCAACCGCATCAACCGCGCGCTCGAGGAGATCGGGCCGGCGAATGCCGAGACCGTGCGCCGTTTCCTGCGCGCGATGATCGACCGCGACGATCCCGACAAGGTGCTGGAAACGATCTTCCGCGCCGTGCCCGCAAAGGAGTGATCGTGACGCTCGCCGCCGCCGCGCAACGCCATCCGGCCCAGCCGGCAGACGACGCGCCGCACATCATGCTGGTCGACGACGACCGCCGCATCCGCGACCTGCTGTCGCGCTTCCTCGCCGCCGAGGGCTATCGCGTCACGACCGCGATGAGCGCGAGCGACGCCCGCGCCAAGCTCGCCGGCCTGCATTTCGATTTGCTGATCCTCGACGTGATGATGCCGGGCGAGACCGGCTTCGATCTCGCCCGCTTCATCCGCCAGTCCTCGTCGGTGCC
>Ga0070741_10006265_pt1 | contig 25700 bp, 21 predicted proteins | sample Coa_R1_4_FD_66440 | JGI IMG/M metagenome (GOLD analysis project Ga0070741, IMG submission 66440) | Surface soil microbial communities from Centralia Pennsylvania, which are recovering from an underground coalmine fire - Coalmine... | ecosystem: Environmental > Terrestrial > Soil > Unclassified ... | reverse complement strand
GCGGACAGGCGCTCAGCCAGCTGCTCCGCCCAGCCGGAGAAGGCCGAGTCCGCGATCTCACGCAGTTCCTGCTCGCCGGATTCGAGGCCGCTGCCGACGGTGACGGCCGCGACCGCGCAGCCGCCGCCAGACGCCGAGGCCTGAACCACCGGCCGTACGAGGTCGAAGAACGCGGAGACGACCGACGCCGGGCTATCGGCCGGCAGATCGGCCAGGGCCTCGCGCACCTGACGGCCGTTCAGCTGCGCCGCCTGCGCGACGAGCTGGAGCTTTCCGCCGGGGAAGTGATGGTAGATGGCGCCCCTGGCCGCGCCGCTGTCCCGCAGCACGTCGGTGAAGGACATGCCGGCGACGCCGTGGTGCTGGAGCGCCGCGACCGTGGCCTCGATCATGCGGTCCCGGGTATCCGCCGCCATGTCCGCTCCTCTCGGCAGGCTTCGCCCTTGACTAGTACGGGCATCCTACTGCAGACTCGTCTCGCTAGTACGTACGTACTACTCAAGGAGAGCCGTCATGCCCATTACCGTCACCGCTCCGCGCGGCGCGCTGACCACCGCCGGAGAGCGTGAGGTCCTGCCCCGCCTGACCGCCGATCTCGCCCGCGTCAGCGGGCTGAGCGACAACCCGCGCTTCGTCGAGATGATCGGCGGGACCGTCCACGTGCTCGACCCCGAGAACGTCTACGCGGGCGGAGCGAACCGGCCCGTCGTCATGGTCGAGCTCAAGCTGCCGAACATCGGCCTCGGCTCGATCGAGGCGCGAGCGGCCTTCATCGCCGCGGCGACCGACACCGTGGCCGCCCTGACCACGGACGGATACCGCCGCGACGACATCTGGGTCAACATCCTCAACGCTCCGGACGGCGCCTGGGGTATCGCAGGACACGCGTACACCGGCGCCGCCCTCGTCGAGAGGATTCAGTTGCAGGAGGAGCGCGGGATGACCAGCTCGGTGATGGAGTAAGCCGGGAAGGTCATCGACGTCTGGCCGCGCGTGATCGCCTGGTCGGGCAGCGTGCTGATCGCGGCGGTGTTCGCCTGGCCGTACTGGTAGACGTGGGCGGTCGCGTTCGGGCGCAGGCCGGCGATGGACAGGGGGCTGGTCAGGTCGCCGGTGGTCTTGTTGACGACCATGACCGTCAGCGAGCCGTCGCCGGTGCGGCGCGCGCCGTAGACGGACAGCTGCCCCTGGTCGGCGCTCGACGCGGTGATGCCGAGGTTGCCGAAGCCGTCGCCCTTGCCGTCGTAGTTGAGGTACATGCGGAAGGCGAAGGCGCCGGGGTCGGTGCTGGCCGGCGGGGACCACAGGGTGGCCAGGTCGAGGCCCTGGCGGCCGAAGATGCCGAGGATGTCGGCCTCGGCGATGCCGCCGTCGATCTTGTCCAGCGCGCCCCAGTTGTACTCGCTGATCGCGGTCTTGGTGCCCGGGTAGTTCTGCGCGACCAGCTGCTGCATCCGCGGGATCGCCTGCACCGGCTGGTTGATCCAGCTCTCGTCGGTGTAGGTCGGGTCCCACAGCGAGCGGGTGGAGCGCAGCCGCAGCGCCTGGGTCGCCGGGTCGTCGGCCTCCGACGAGACGCCGGAGGCCTGCGGGTACCAGTGGTTGTCGAAGTAGTCGAGGATGCGCACCCCGTGCGCCTTCTGGTACGCCGCCATCTGCTGCAGGTACCAGGCGGCGAACTCGACGCCGCCGTGCGCCGCGCGGTCCGGCGGGTTGGACCAGCAGCTGCCGCCCTGGATGCCGCAGGTCTGCTGGTCGAGGCCCGAGTAGATCAGCGAGTTCCAACCCCAGCCGACCGGGCCGAGGGTCTTGGCGCCCGGGTCGGTGGCCTTGATCGCGGAGGCGACCGCGTAGGTGCTCGACTTCATCTCGTCGTAGCCGGCGCCCTGCGGGTGCACGTCGCGGTGGGTCGAGAACCAGATGTCCGGTTCGTTGTCGAGGTCGTAGAAGCGCACGCCGCCGTGGGCCGCGTCGCCGTAGGTGGCGTCGAGGTACTTGACCCAGCCGGCCACGAAGTCCGCGCCCGCGGGCATGCTGGTGTCGGTCGGGTCGTTGCCGGTGATGTCGGTGCCGTCGGGCTTGACGCCGTTGCCGCAGTCCGGGTCCCACGGGTCGGTGGACTGCTGCGGGCCGTACTTCGCGACGCTGAAGCCGCAGGTCTGCTGCCGGGACTTGGGCACCCAGCCGATCAGCGGCACGGTCATGACGGTGGCCGCCCCGGCGGCGCGGTCCTTCTCGACGAACTGGTCGGCGCTCGACCCGGCGGGCAGCTTGCTCGGGTCGGCGACCTGGTTGGGGATGTTCTCGAAGTACCAGTCGCTGGCGTGGTTTCCGGTGTCGAGCAGGTAGTTGTACCGGGTGGTCGCGTTGCCGCCCCAGCGGTCCACCGGCAGCCTGAGTTCTTGTTCCAGGGTCGCGTCCGCGAAGTTCATCCCGTAGATGTCCCGGTTGATCAGATGCCATCCGGCGAACGGGTTCACGGTCAGCGCCGGTCCGGCCGCGGCGTCGGCGGCGGCGGGCAGCGGGGAGAGGCCGGGAGCGGCGGCGGCCAGGGAGGTGAGCAGTACGGCTGCGGCGCGCAGTCGGTGCATCAGGGTTCTCCTTCACTGGTGGGAGCCTGCCGGGAGGATGGGCCGACACCGTTGCGCCGGTCAATCGACCGGTCCGGGGCGGGTGCGTCGGGCGCGCTGTGACCAGCGGGGGCGCGAGCGGGGCGGGTGAAGGTGATCGGTAAGTTTCGGGCGGCGGCCGGGTCAGGCGCCGCGTCGCGCCAGGACCGCTTCGTGCAGCGCCGCGAGGTCGCGCAGATCCGGCAACACCACGTGGGCGCCCGCGGCGGCCAGCGTGGCGACGTCGCTGAAGCCGGTCGCGACGGCCACCGCCAGCGCTCCGTTGTCCAGCGCCCCGCGCACGTCGTGCGGCGTGTCCCCGATCACCACCGCGTGCTCGGCCTTGAATCCGTGCCCGTACTTGGCCTCGGCGCGCTCGACGGCCAGGCGGACCAGGACCGCGCGGTCGCTGTCGTCGTCGCCGTATCCGCCGATCCGAAGGTCGACGAAGCCGTCAAGACCGAAGGCCTCCAGCTTCATCGCGGCCAGCGCGGGGATGTTCCCGGTGACCAGCGACTGCACCGCGCCGTCCGCCTGGAACGCGGCCAGCGCCTCGCGCACGCCGGGCAGCACCCGCCCGCCCTCGCGCATGCGTCCCTCCAGCGAGCGGGCGACTTCCTCGAGGGCGGTGTAGAAGTCGTCGAACGAGGCGTCGTGCTGCACGCCGTTGAGCCGCAGCGTCTCGCGCAGAATGGCCTGCTCGGTGCGGCCGGCCATGTCCGCGAGATGGACCAGCGGACGGCCGGTGATCTGCTCGAAGACCCGCGCGTAGATCTCCCGGCCCACGCCGGCGATGCTCACCAGCGTGTGGTCGATGTCCCACAGGATCAGCAGCGGCGGCGCGGCAGGCATGCACTGATCTTCGCACGGCGCCGAACCGGCGTGCGCGCCCGTGATCGATGTAACTTTCTTCCCTCGCGTCTCATGCGTCGCGCCGGGCCGTGCGGGCTGATCGCGCCAATCGCCGGCGCCGCGGCCGTGCCGCCGCGGTGTGACGCAAGGCCCTGATTAAGGTCCTCGGGGCGGTGTCCTACGCTGCCCGTATTTCCGTGACAGGAGCCTGGGTTTGGCCATCACGTTGAGCGACATCCGGGTGCGGTTCGAGGGGCACGGCGCCGGTGTCGGCGAACTGACGTGGGGGCAGCTGGGAATCCTGCGGACCACGCGGCGCACCGGCCGGACCATGAACGTCGTGGTGACGATGCCGCTGCCCGAAGCGACGCCGCTGACGGAAATGACGGCGGTGCTGCGCTTCCTGGTCAGCCGCCATCCCGCGTTGCGCACCCGGCTGCGCTTCGCGGACGGGCCGTCCGGCGAACGCGGCGTGCAGCAGGTGGTCGCGGACTCCGGAGAAATCCCGCTGTATATCGCAGACCTCGATGACGAGGACGATCCGAGCGCGGCAGCGGAGCAGATGCGCTCGCGATTCGAGCTGGAGTGGTTCGACTATGAGCGCGAATTCCCGGTGCGGATGGGCGTCGTCCGGCAGTCGGGAACACTCGTCCGCCTGGTGTTGGGCTACAGCCACGTGATGGTGGACGGCGCCGGGATCCTCGCGCTGACCCGGGATCTGGCCAACCTGGACCGCGTCACCGGGCAGGCCACCGCCCCGCCCGACGGCGTCAGTCCGCTGGACGTCGCGGCCGCACAGGACAGCGCCTCGGGTAGGCGGCAGAGCGAGCGGTCGATCCGGTACTGGGCGGCTCAGCTTGAGCGGCTGTCCGCCTGGCAGCCCGCCGAACCGGCCAGCCCGCAGCAGCCGCGGTTCTGGGAGCTGGCCGGCTACTCCCCCGCGATGGACCTGGCACTGCGCGAGATCGCGGCACGGACCGGGGCGGCCACGACGTACGTCCTGCTGGCCGCCTACTCGACGGCAGTCGCGCGCGTCTTCGGGCGCAACCCCAGCGTCGCCCAGATCGTCGTCAGCAACCGCTTCCGGCCCGGGTTCGCCGACGTGGCCGCGCAGCTCTCCCAAGAGGGCATCTGCGTCGTGGATACCGCGGCCGCCTCCTTCGACGAGGTCGTGGACCGGGCACAGAGCGCCGCGACGAGCGCGTCGTTCTACGGCTATTACGACCCGGGGCAGTGCGCCAGGCTGCTCGACGAGACCGCGGCCCGCCGCGGCGGACCGCTCGAAATCTCCTGGCATCTCAACGACCGTCGCGCGATCCCGGCGTCTCAGCGTGCTGGCGAAAGCGACGCCGGGGGCGTCAAGCGGGACGATCAGGCCGGAAGCGATGTGCCTGTCGACGAGGCGCTGGCGAAGCTGCTGCCCCGCACCAGACTGTTCTGGGACCGCAGGATGCCCTCGTTCGACGGCACGCTCTTCATCCAGGTCGACTCCGCGCCCGCGCCGCTGGCGAGTCGGCAGGCCCTGCCGGAAGGGCTGCCCGCCGTGTACTTCGAGGTGTGGGCGGACACGCAGGTGTTCACGACGGCCCGGATCGAGGAGTTCGCCCGCGCGATGGAAGCGGTGCTGGTGGAAGCAGCCTGCGATGCTTGACGCGCCGCTGGAGGTAGTCGCGTTCTTTCTGCCGCAGTACCACCCGATCCCGGAGAACGACCGCTGGTGGGGACCGGGCTTCACGGAGTGGACGCACGTCGCCGCGGCGCGGCCGCTCTTCGACGGCCACATTCAGCCGCGGCTGCCGGCCGACTTGGGCTTCTACGACCTGCGCGTCCCGGAAACCCGCCGGGCGCAATGGGAACTGGCGAGCCGGTACGGCGTGACCGCGCTGTGCTACTGGCACTACTGGTTCGGCGGCGGCAGAAAGCTGCTCAACCGGCCGGCCGAGGACCTGTTGAAGCAGCCTGATCTACCGCACCGCTACTGCCTCGGCTGGGCGAATCAGAGCTGGACCGGCGTGTGGCACGGACGCGGCGACGAGGTGCTTCAGCAGCAGCGGTACCTCGGGGAAGCGGACCATATCGACCATTTCAAGCATGTGCTCCCCCACCTCTCCGACGAGCGGTACCTCACCGTGGCGGGCAGACCCCTGATCTATATCTTCCGCCCTGCCGACATCCCGGATCTGGCCGGGTTCGCGGCGCTGTGGCGGCAACTGGCCGCCGACGCGGGTCTGCCCGGGCTCTACCTCGTCGGCGATGCCGACGGCCCTTGGGTGCACGACGTGGACCAGCCGCTCGACGCGGCGGTGTGGAATCCCGCTCCCCCGCCGCGGGGGCACGAACTGGAGGCGAGCTTCCAGAGCGCGCCTCTGCGCGAAGGTCCCAGGGCGTTCCACTACGACAAGACCTACGCCGATTGGCTGCTCTACGGCGGCAAGACTCCGATCCGGCAGCACCCGTGCGTCGTGCCAGGGTTCGACAACACTCCCCGCTCCGGCCGGCGCGGTGTCCTGCTGCACCGCCCCGACCCAGGCGTCTTCGAAACCGCGGTCGAGGAGGCCGTCCGCCTGGAAAGCGCTGTGCCCGGCCCGCGCCTGATGTTCATCAAGTCGTGGAACGAGTGGGCGGAGGGTTCGGTCATGGAACCGGACAAGATCTTCGGCCGCGCGTTCCTGCGCGCCCTCGAACGCGGGCTGTCAGGCGTGCGCGCCTGCTGATCCGTCGGACTGCAGCGCGTGCGCGCACGCGGTCAGCCGGTCGGCCAGGCCTTTGCGATCCTCCTCGTCGAGCGCGGTGAGCATCACCCGCTCGATCTCGTCGAGGGCGCGGTCGCAGCGGCGCAGCACGGTCCTCCCGTCGCGGGAGAGGCCGGCGCGCAGGACCCTGCCGCCGTTCGGGTCCGCCTCGCGGTGGATAAGCCCGCGCTGCTCCAGGTCGCGGATCACCAGGTTCATGGCCTGCGGCGTGACGAAGGCGATGCGGGCCAGCTGCGCCGAGGAGGCACCGTCGCGCAGCCGCAGCTCGCTGAGCGCCATGTACTCCGTCGTGGTCACCCCGTGCTGGGCCAGCGCCTGGTCCAGCCGCGCCCTGATCCGCCGCTCCAGGCGGAAGACGAGGTAGCTCAGCCGCGGCGCGGCCGGAGCGGGGCGGGCGGCGCCCTGGCCGCGAGGGGAGCTCACGAGGGAACGATACCGCCGCGGCCGAATCCGGTGAAAGTTACCGGACGTCATATCAAGTTGCTTGATAGCAAGTAACTTGACAACCTGCGCGAAGGCGCCGCGGCGCGGCAACCGGGCCAGCCGCCTCACCGCAGGGCTTTGACGTCGCAGGCTCCCGGCCGCACCCTTCCTGCCACACGCACCGACGTGTCCGAGCTCTCCGCGCCCGGCACCGATTCGGGCGCAGTCAGGAGGAGTGATGAGACGGATCACCAAGGCGCTCGCGGCAGCGAGCGCGGCCGCCGCGTTCACGGCCATGACCGTCGTCACCGGGCTCACCCCGCCCGCCGCCGCGGCGAGCCTGGTGCAGGTGACCAACTTCGGCAGCAATCCCGGCGGCGCGCAGATGTACGTCTACGTCCCGGCGAGCGCCCCGGCCCATCCCGCGATCGTGCTGGCCCTGCACGGCTGCGGCGGCACCGGGCCCGGCTTCTACGCGGGCTCCGAGTTCGCCTCGCTCGCCGACCGGTACGGATTCATCGCCATCTTCCCCAGCGCCGAGCAGCAGGCCGGGTTCGGCAACTGCTGGGACACCTGGTCGGCCGCGGCCAAGGTGCGCGGCGGCGGCAGCGACCCGGTTTCGCTCGCGTCGATGATCACCTACACCGAGCAGCACTACGGCGGCGATCCGAACCGGGTCTATGTCACCGGTTCCTCGTCCGGCGGCATGATGACCGACGAGATGCTCGCCCTCTACCCGGACGTGTTCAAGGCCGGGGCCGCCTACATGGGCGTGCCGTTCGACTGCTTCGCGAACGCGGCCGACTATCCGCCGGGTAGCAGCAAGTGCACCAGCGGCACCCTGACGCGCACCGCCCAGGAGTGGGGAGACGAGGTGCGCGCGGCCGACCCGGGCTACAGCGGCCCGCGCCCGCCGATCCAGCTGTGGCACGGCACCGCCGACACGCTCGTGCCGTACCAGCTGCTGCAGGAGGACATCAAGCAGTGGACCAACGTGTTCGGATTGAGTCAGACCCCGACGTCGACGGACACGCCGGTCTCGGGCTGGACGAGATGGCGTTATGCGGATTCGTCCGGGAAGGTCGACGTCGAGGCGTACAGCATCCAAGGCGCCGGTCACGTCCTGCCGGAGACCGGCATGGCCGCGTACGCGATCCACTTCTTCGGCCTCGACGGCAGCAGCGGCGGCGGCACACCCTCGGCTTCGCCCACGCCCACGCCGAGCACGTCCCCGTCCACCTCGCCGTCGCCCTCCCCCAGCGCGTCGGCTTCCGGTTCGGGAGGCTCGGGGGCTTGTGCGGTCTCTGACACGGTCAGCGCGTGGAACACCGGCCTGACCGAGAACATCACCGTCACCAACACCGGCAACACCGCCGTCAACGGCTGGTCACTGGCGTTCACACTCGCGCCCGGACAGACCGTCACCGGCGCGTGGAACGCGACGATCAACCCGGCCAGCGGAGCGGTGACGGCGAAGAACCTCAGTTACAACGCCCAGATCGCGCCCGGCGGCTCGACCAGCTTCGGCTTCCAGGCCAACCACACCGGCGACACCGCCGCGCCGAGCGGCTTCACACTGAACGGCTCACCCTGCGCCGTGCGGTGACTTCAGCTCTCCCTACGCGGAGGCGGCCGGGTGCTCGCCATGGCGGGGCGAGCACCCGGCCGCCGAGTGCCGCGCGATGCGCTCAGAAGCCTGAGATCTCGTAAATACTCGTGTGCCGATACGCCTGTCCGGGCCGCAACACCGAGGACGGGAAGTTCGGGTGGTTCGGCGCGTCTGGGAAGTTCTGCGTCTCCAGCGCGAAGCCGTAGCTTTGCCGGTAGACCGTGTTCCCGGTGCCCACCAGCGTGCCGGTCAGGAAGTTGCCGCTGTAGAACTGGATGCCCGGCTGCGTGGTGTATATCGTCAGGGCCCTGCCGCTGCGCGGGTCGACCGCGTGGGCCGCCGGGCGCGGCGCGCCGCCCGCGGGCCCGTTGACCACCCAGTTCAGGTCGTAGCCCTGGCCGATAAGCAGCTGCGGGTTGTTGACGGCGATGCGAGCGCCGACCGGGGTGGGCCGGGTGAAGTCCATCGGCGTGCCGTGCACCGTGGCGATCTGGCCGGTTGGGATCTGGGTGGAGTCCACCGGCGTATACCGGTCGGCGTTCAGGTACAGCAACTGACTGTATACGTTCCCTGAGGACTCGCCGGCCAGGTTCCAGTACGAGTGGTTGGTCAGGTTGACCACGGTGGGCTTGTCGGTGGTCGCGTGGAAGACCAGGGTCAGCCGGCCGCGGTTGTCGAGGGTGTACGTGGCCTGAGTCGTCAGCGTTCCGGGGAAGCCCATCTCCCCGTCCGGGCTGACGTACTCGAGCTTCAGGCTGACCGAGTCGCGCCCGCTGCTGACGCTCGGGGTCCAGACCTTCTGGTCGAACCCGATCGTGCCGCCGTGCAGCGCGTTGCCGTTGTTGTTGATCGGGATGTGGTACGTGACTCCGTCGAGGGTGAAGGTGCCCTTGGCGATCCGGTTGGCGTACCGGCCGATCAGCGCCCCGAAATACACTCCTCCCCCGGCCTGCGGGCTGTTGTGCGCCACGTAGTCGTCGAGGGTGGCGAATCCGAGCGCGAGATCGACCGGGCGGCCGTGCTCGTCCGGGACCTGCACCGCCTGCACGATCCCGCCGTATGTCAGGATCCGCACGGTGAGGCCGTTGGCCGCCGCGAGCGTGTAGCGGTACACGGTGGCGCCGTTGACTTGGCCGAACGCCTCCCGGGTGATGGTCGGCGGGCGGCCGTGCGAGGAGGAGACGGACGAGGAGGACGAGCGCGCGGGCCGGGCGGCGGACGAGGAGGCCGCCGCCTGCGCGGCGCCCGGTGCGGCAAGAGTGCCGGCTCCCGCCGCGGCAGCCGCGGCGGCCAGAGCCTGGCGTCTGGACAGGGAATTCATCGCAAATCCTTAGCGGGTCAATAACTAGGCGTCGATGCGGTACTCGGCGTGCACCAGCTCCAGCAGCTCGGCCACGGAGGTGTCCGCGGAGCGCCGGTCGAAGGTGATCTCACCGTGCTGCAACAGGTTCACCCGGTCGCAGACATCGACGATCTGGCTGTAGTTGTGCGCGATGAGGATGATCGCGAGGTCGCCGCGCTGCTTGAGCCGGCGCAGCAGGCGCAGGATCTGGGTGCCCTCGCGGGCGCCCATCGCCGCCAGCGGCTCGTCGAGCAGCAGCAGCTTCGCCTCGGAGTGCACCGAGCGGGCCACCGCGATCGCCTGGCGCTGGCCGCCGGACAGCTGCCCGACCTCGGCGGTCACCGAGGGGATCTCGATGCCGACCGAGTCCAGCGCCTCGCGGGCGCGCCGGCGCATCTCCCGCCGCCGCAGGAACGGCAGGGGGCGGTGCGTCAGCTCCTTGTTCAGGTGCAGGTTCAGGTAGACCGGAAGCCCGTCGATCAGCGCGAGGTCCTGATATACGGTCTCGATGCCGAGGGAGCGGGCGTGCGCGACCGAGCGCAGCCGCGTCTCCTGCCCCTCGATGACGATGCGCCCGGCGTCCGGGCGGTGGAATCCGGTCAGGATCTTGATCAGGGTGGACTTGCCCGCGCCGTTGTCCCCGATCAGGCCGAGGATCTCGCCGCGGTCGACGTGCAGGTTGATGTCCCGCAGGGCGGTGACCGGACCGAAGCGCTTGGCCACGTGCTCGACCCGGACCACTTCGGTGCCGGCCCCGGTCCCCGCGGTGCTCATGCCATCCCCGTCGGCGGTCATCGCAGCGCCCTCTTTCTCAGCGAGGCGAGATAGACGTTCAGCAGCATCGCGACGACCACCGCGATGCCGATCACGACGTCGAAGGCGTACGCGTTCACGCCGATGAGGTTGAAGCCGTCGTTGATGATGCCCAGCAGCAGCGCGCCGAACATGGCTCCGATCACCGTGCCCGAGCCGCCGAGCAGCGCGGTGCCGCCGATGACCGCGGAGGCCACCGCCATGAACATGGTGGTGTTGCCGCCGCTGGTCGGGTCGAAGGAGCCGACCCGCACCTGGTCGAGGATTCCGGTGAACCCGGCCAGCAGACTGGTCGCCATGAAGGTGGCGACTTTCACCCGGCCGACCTTGATCCCGGATTCCGCGGCGCTGAGCGGGTTGCCGCCGGCGGCCTGGATGTAGACGCCATAGCGGGTCGCCGACAGCGCGATCTGCAGCACCGCGACGATGGCCAGCGCCCATATCAGCTCGGACCAGCGCGAGCCGCCGATGACCTGCTGCAGCCCGCCGCCGATCGGCGGCGGCACCGGCTCGCCGCGCGACTGGATGTACGACATGCCCTCGAGGAAGAAGCCCATGCCGAGCGTGACGATGAAGGAGGAGAGGTTGAACAGGACTCGGATCAGCCCGTTGAGCAGCCCCACTCCGGCCGCCACCGCCAGCGCGCCGATCAGCGCCAGCGGCACGGTCGCCCCGGCGTCGTAGAACGAGGTCAGCGCGAACGGCGTGAAGGTGTAGACGAATCCCGCGGACAGGTCGATCTCGCCGCAGATCAGCAGCAGCGCCTCCGCTCCGCCGATGATCGCCCACGGCGCGAAGTACTGCATGATGATGTGGTAGTTGTTCGTGGTGTTGAAGCCCCGGTGCCCGGCCACCGTGAAGTAGATCACCGCGGCGATCGTGACCAGGACGATGCTCAGCTCCCTGCGACGCACGAGAGCCCGCAGCACCGCGCCGCCGGCCGCGCGGGCCGACCCGCGCGGCGGCGCCGGCGGTCCGGCGGCGGCTGGGGCGGTGTCCGAGTCGATTCCGGCTTCGGCCATCTGCGCTCCGGCCTCCTACAGCTGCACCGTCGACGGCGGCGGCAGCGTGATCGATTTGGGCATGGGGATCAGGGCCTTGTTCGTGCCGCCCTCGAACCGGCTGGCCGCCGTGGCGTACGGACCGACGTTGTCCTTGGTCACGAAGGTCAGGCCGGTGTCCGTCTGCGGCGGGGCCACCAGCGTGCCCGACAGCCGGTACATGTAGAGGTACAGGACGCTGAGGAACCCCTGCAGGTACGCGGACTGGTCGATGGTGAAGTCGAGCGCCCCGGTCTTGACCCCGTTGATGGTGTCGGTCAGCGTGTCGAAGCCCCCGGCGTGCACCTTGCCCGCGATGCCGGCCTTGCCGATCAGCTGCGCGATCGCGGCCGTGCTGCCCGCGTCCACCGCGTACAGGCCCTTCGCGTCCTGCGCGCCCTGATATGCCGCCTCCATCGCGGAAAGTTCGCCGGCCTGCGCCGCGCCGGTGTTGACGCTCTGCACGCTGACGCCGGGCGCCGCCTTGGCGAGCGCGTCCTTGATCCCGTCGAGGCGCGGCTGGACGTTGTTGCCGCCCGGCTGCGAGATGCCGACCAGGATCTTGCCGGAGGTCACGTCCTTGGCAATGCGCTGTCCCATGAGGAACCCGGACTGGTACAGGTCCTGCCCGACGTAGGCGAGCGGGTAGTTGTTCGGCGCGGTGGCGTTGTACGCGATCACCGGGATGCCGGCCGCCATCGCGGCCTTGGTCGGCTCGACGAAGGCGGTGGAGTCGGTCAGCGCCACCGCGATCCCGTCGGCGCCGCCGCTGATGGCCGTCTCGAAGGCGCTGACCATCTCGGAGACCACGCCGTTGTCCGATCCGGTCCACTGCGGCGCGGTGATGCCGAGCAGGGCGGCGGCGTCCTCGAGACCGTAGCGGGTGGGCACGAAGAAGGAGTTGGTGGTGACGTGGTTGACGAAGACGAAGCGCCACTTCGGGGTGCTGGCGAAGTTGCCGGCCCCGCTGGCGGCGGCCGCGTTGTGCCCGCTGGTGCACGCGGCCACCAGCGACGCGGTGGCCGCCGCGCCGCCGCCGGCCAGCACCTGTTTCAGCAGGCTGCGCCGCGACGGGCTGAGGGCGCCGGACTGGTCGGCGGCCTCCTCAATGTTAGCGCTCACATCCTGCGCTGCGCGCTCGGACAGATGATCGATCAACGTTGACCTCACATCCCGCAAAGACGGCTGATGACGGAAAGTTCCGATCACAATGGGCGAAGCCGGCCTGGATGTCATCATTAGCCGACACGTCTAAGGCGTCAAGACATAAGTCACACAAGTCAGTAGTCTGGCTGATGGACACTCAGCTCGCGTCCCCGGCTGGAGCCTTGGTTGGGCGGACGCGAATTTTGCGCGCTCAGGACGCGTCGGCGCCCGGTCGCGGGGAGCCGGGGCCGCCGCTGCGCTGGTCAGCCGTCACTGTCGTCGCGGCAGAGATCCGATGTGCCATCGTCGGGTAGTCGACGACCAGTCCGTCGCGGTCCACTGTGAGGTCACTGACGAAGCTCCCTGACGCGTACCGGACGCGCGCCGCCTCCTCGGCCAGGTCGAGATGTGTGTATGACTGCTGAGACGCGACCACGCGCAGGGTTGGAACCTGCACGAACGCCATGACGAATCGGAGCGTGCCGGAGTCGTGCGGGCCGTGCTGCAACCCGTGCCGGATGATCGGCATGGTGTTGGTCACCGGCGAGCAGGCCAGATCGCAGTCGAGCGCGCCGGCCAGGTCGGCGCGCGGCTCCCCGTCCACCGTCCACGTCTCGTCCTCCCGGCGCAGATCCAGGTCGTATTGCGCGTCGGCGGTCGTGGCCGTGACGGTGAGGCGGGTGGTCGCGGCGCGGTCATCGGTGTGCAATGTGTAGGACAGCCAGTACGGCTCGGGCAGCTGACCTACCGCCCGGCCGGTTGCCTGAAGGCTCATGCCGTCGAGGTCCAGCCATGCCGCCTCGAATCCGGCCGTCTCGACGACCTGCCAGACCAGATGCCGACGCTGTCCGCCCATGGCTCTCCTCGATCCGCGTTGCCACCGGTCCACGGCCGAGGCCCCGGTGAGCACAGCGCGGCAAGGCGCTGTGCTCACCGACCTTATGTCAGCCGGACCTAAACCGGCTGCCAGAGCGCCGGCACGTTAGGCGGCTCCCAGCCGGGCAGGGACGTGTGGGCTTGGATGCATCGGTAGTTGACCCCGTTGTACGAGACGACGTCGCCGACCGAATACGCGTGGTACGCCTGCCACGAACCGGAGTAGCCACCGCCACCGCCGCCGCCTCCTCCCCCGCCGCCGCTCCCGCTGCCGCCGCTGACCTGGTTGACGGCTGCCTGGGCGTCGCTCATGTGGGACAGATAGGCGCCGTTGGTGTAGGTGGTCCACTGGCTCCAGCCGCCGTTAGCCCAGATGGTGTGGGTCGCCTGGGCCGCGCACGAGGGATCGAAGGCGCAGGAGTCGCTGACCTCGCCGTGCCAGTACGAGTTGATCTGCCACAGGCCGCGGTCGACGCTGCAGTCTGAGTCGACGAGCGTGGCCCGGGTCCAGCCGGAGCTCTCCGCCTCGGCTATCGCCACCGAGATGGTCCAGTCGTTGCCGGAGAAGCCGCCCTGCTGGGCGACCTGGGCGATCTGCACGGCGCTGTAGTGGTCTCCGGCGAGGGTGCTGACCGGGGTGCACGTCCCGTTGGGCGCGACCCGAGCGGACGGCCCGATCGGCCGGGTGCCGGCCAGCGCCGGCGACGCGGCCAGCAGGGTGGCGAGCGCGGCGGCGAGCACGAGGGCGGGGCCGCGGGCGGCCGTTCGACGTCTGAACATGGCGCCTCCTTACGGGAAAGCAGGCCTTTGCGAGCGTGGGTGGCGGCCTGCGCGCAGTTGGACTAGACCACTTGCGCAGATGATTGGACTAGACCATGGAGTGCGTCAATCATTCCGGTCGGACCAATCCGGCTCAAACCCGACACGGCCGAGCGCATGGAATACCCCGTAGGGGTATACGGTTGCAGCTGCCCACCGACCGAGCCGATGCACTGTGAGGTGACATCTTGCGCGCTGTCACGCACGCCTTGTCCATCGCCGGGTCGATGACCTGGGAGATCACCTGGGCCCTCGTCCTCGGCTTCCTGCTGTCGGCGATCGTGCAGGCATTGGTGCGAAAAAGCACCATCGTGCGATGGCTCGGCGACGACCGGCCGCGCACCCTGGCGCTGGCGTCGGCGCTGGGCGCCGCGTCCTCGTCCTGTTCGTACGCAGCGGTCGCGCTCGCACGTTCGCTGTTTCGCAAGGGGGCGAACTTCACCGCCGCGATGGCCTTCGAGATCGCCTCGACGAACCTGGTGGTCGAGCTCGGCATCATCCTGGCGTTGCTGATGGGCTGGCAGTTCACCGCGGCGGAGTTCGCCGGCGGGCCGGTGATGATCCTCGTGCTGGCGCTGCTGTTCCGGCTGCTGCTGCGCGGCCGGCTGCTGGACGCGGCGCGCGAGCAGGCCGAGCGCGGCGTCGCCGGGTCGATGGAAGGCCACGCCGCGATGGACATGTCGGTGACCGGCGACGAGCCGTTCCTGCGCCGGCTGTTCTCCCGCCGCGGGGCCACCTCGGTCGCGCACATCTTCGTGATGGAGTGGGCGGCGGTGCTGCGCGACATCGCGGCCGGGCTGCTGATCGCCGGAGCGATCGCAGCATGGGTGCCCGACGGTTTCTGGGGGCACTTCTTCCTGACCGGGCACCCGCTGGCGGCCAAGATCTGGGGTCCGCTGGTCGGCCCGCTGGTAGCGATCATCAGCTTCGTCTGCTCGATCGGGAACGTGCCGCTGGCCGTGGTGCTGTGGAAGGGCGGCATCAGCTTCGGCGGCGTGGTCGCGTTCATCTTCGCCGACCTGTTGATCGCGCCGATCTTGAATATCTACCGAAAGTACTACGGCGGGCGGATGGCGCTGTTCCTCGCCGGCTCGTTCTACGCAGCGATGACCGCGGCCGGATACGTCATCGAACTCGTCTTCGGCGGCCTCGGCCTGGTTCCCGACCAGCACGCCGCCAAGCTGCCGACCGAGGGCGTGACGTGGAACTACACGACCGTGCTGAACATCGTCTTCCTGCTCCTGGCCGCGGCGCTGGTGGTCGGGTTCCTGCGCACCGGCGGACGGGAGATGCTCGCGATGATGGGCGGGGAACCGGAGCAGCAGCACGGTGGGCACCACGGCGAACAGCACAGTGGGCACCGCGGCGAACAGCACGGCGAGCACCATGCTGCTTGATGTTCAGCGTCGGGCGTCCAAGCGCCGTGGTGTTCTGCAACTTTCACCGCCACAGGGGTATCAGTGGTCAGATCCCGCGGCTTGTGCTAGTACATCGAGGTATTGACCCTGTCAGTGCCGCGGGAGGGGCTGGATGCGCGGTGGGATAGGCACCAGAGGATTGCTCGGCGGGCGACTCGTCGCGAGTGCAGCCGCGGGTGGGCTGCTCGTCGCGACCGCGGCGGGCACACCGGCGCGAGCGGCGACCGTTCCCGCTGTGACCTGCACCTACACGATCCAGAACGTGTGGTTCGGCGGGTTCACCGCGGATATCAAGATCGCCAACAACGGGCCGACGCCTATTAACGGCTGGACAGTACGCTGGACGTTCAACGAATACACCACGGACATCTCCGCTTGGCAGTCGAGTCTCTCGGCGCCCGACGGCTTGCACGCCACGGCGACGAACGCCTCGTACAACGCCGCGATCCCGAGCGGCTACGCGACGTCGTTCGGCTGGAGCGGCCGGTCCGCCAGCACCTCGGTGCCGACGGATCTGACCGTCAACGGCGTGGCTTGTTAGAGGGCCCCAATATTGTGAGCCCGAAGACGGTCGCGCACAGCAGCTGACAGGGCGTCAGTCGTCCTGGATGCCAAGCTGCGCGCGGATTTCCCGGGCGCGAGCACCATGCTCGCCGCCCTCGATCGGCCGCCCGCAGCCGTCCAGTGCGGCGGCCAGGCCGCGCAGCGCTCGCGCCTGTTCGAAGCGGTCGCCGTTGCCCTGCGCCAGGTCCAATGCGGCTCGGTGCCGGGCCAGCGCCGAATCGGGCTGGTCGAGGGCCAACAGGACCTCGCCGAGTGCGTTGAGCGTTTCGGTCTCCAGGCTGCGATCCCCGGTCTCCCGGCTGACGGCCAGCCCGCGGTGCAGGTATTCGAGGGCTGACTCGTGGCGACCGGTGTGCCCGTGTACCGCGCCGATCGTGCTCAGCGCGCTGCCTTCGCCGCCGCGATCTCCGCTGCGCCGACACAGCTCAAGGGAGCGCTCGAGATGAGCCAACGCCTCCGCGTGACGCCCGGTTTCGCTCAACACCAGCGCCAGATTGCCCAGGGCGTAGCCCTCCAGGCGCAGGTCACCCACGTCGACGAAGATCTCGACCGCCTGCCGCAGCCCGCACTCCGCCTGCTCGGCGTCGCCCAGCCGCCGGCTCAGCGCGCCGAGATTGAGCAGTTGCGCACCCTCGCCGTGCCGGTCGCCCAATGCGCGGTAGCTCTCCAAGGCCTGACGCATGTGCTCGGCGGCAGTCTGGTAGTCGCCGAGTCGTTCGTGCACCAGTCCGAGCCGGGCCAGGGCTCGCGCCTCGCCATCCCGGTCACCGGTGCGTCGGTGTCCGGCCAGCCCCTGTTCGAAGTATGAGCGCGCCACGCTGTGCTCGCCCAGCCACCAGTGGATCCCGCCGAGATTAACGAGCGCGGCGGCGTGTCCGGGGTCGCCCGCCGTCGCTGCGGCGGCGGCGCGGTGCAGCGTGAGCGCTTCCTGATAGTGGCCGCCCACCTCGAAGGCGCGCCACAGCACCCGCGAGAGGTCCAGGCAGTGGCGCGGCGAGCCGTTCCGGGCCGCGTGAACCCCTGCAGCGACCAGTGCACCGCGCCGCTGCTCAAGCCAACGCGCCGCGTTGCGTGCATCCTCGACCGGCGGACGCGCGGTACGTGGCGGCCCGGGGTCGGGCCGGCTGCGCCGCTCGTGCGGGAAGAGGGTGTCCATCGCTGCGGCAGCGGTACCGAGGTAGTGATCGAACAACCGGCCGAGCGCGGCCTGCCGTTCCTCGGGGCTGAAGGCTTTCTCGGCGCATTCGGCGGCGTACGCGCGTAGCAGGTCGTGCATCGCGTGGGCGTCGTTTTCGGCCGGTTCGATCAGGTGGACGCGTGCCAGTTCGGATATCAGGATACTTGCGTGGCCGATTCCGACATCGGCGAGTGCGGCGAGTGCGTAGGCGTCGAATTCCCTGCTCGGGTGCAGGCCGACCAGGGCGAAGGCGCGCGCGTCCATGTCCGTGAGGCTCTTATACGACCAGGAGAACACCGACCGCACCGCGGTGCGCGGATCTCCCGCCGCGTCCAGCAGATCGAGCCGCCGCTGCTCGTCGCGCAGGCCGGCGAGCAATGCGGCCGGGCCGCGTCCGGGGCCGGCCGAGGCCAGCTCCGCGGCGATCCGCAACGCCAGCGGCAGCCGGCTGCACCGTTCGGCCAGTTCGGCCAGCTCGGGCGGTGCGGCAGCGGTGTCGACTCGGGTCACAGTATCTCTTCGGGCCGCAGGGTCGATTCGGCCGCCGATCAGGGTTCGAAGCAGGGTGACGGCTTCGCCGGCGGTCAGCGGGTCCAACCCGATCCGGCGGGCGCCCTCCCGCGCGACCAATCCGGCGAGGCCGTCGCGGCTCGTCACGATCACGAAGCAGGACGGCGCACCGGGCAGCAGCGGGCGGGCCTGCTCCGCCGTGGCCGCGTTGTCCAGCACCACGAGCATCCGCCGACCGGCGAGCAGGGTCCGGTAGAGCGCGGCCCGGTCGGCCGCTTCCGCGGGCAGCTGCGGCCCGGTCACCCCGAGCCCGCGCAGCAGCCTGGCTAGTGCGTCGACGGGTTCCACCGGCGGCTCGGGACCGTAGCCGCGAAGGTCGAGATACAACTGTCCGTCTGGGAAGCGGCCTGCGGCGCGGTGTGCCCAGTGCACCGCCAGCGCGGTCTTGCCGACGCCTGCGGTCCCGGAAACCGCCGAGACCACCACGGCGCGGGTGCTTTCCTCGGGCGGGGCGAAAGCCAATGCGTCCAGCGTCGCCAGCTCACGCGAGCGGCCGGTGAAGCCGAAGACGTCCATCGGCAGCTGCCGCGGGATCGGAATGCCGGGCATTCCCCTCTCCCCCGCCGTACCGTCTGCCGCGCCATCGCGGGCGCTTTCAGCCACGCCGTCCTCGGGCTTGGCCGCGGATCGGCGCACCCGGCGCCGGGCCTCTTCCACGCGGTCGCGGGCGGTGGCCAGCGCGCCCTGCTCGGCCGCGGTCGCGCCCAGCAGGCGCACCAGCGCGTCGAACCGGTCGGTCGGCGGCAGCACCCGGCCGGCCAGATACTCCCCGATGATCCCGTGCGACCAGCCGGTGGCCTCGGCCAGTTCCCGGTAGCTGGGCTCCGCCCGCCCCAACCGCCGGGCGTGCCGACGGCGCAGCTCGCGCAGCACCCGGGCGAGGTCGGCAGCGGTGCGCACCTCGGCCGGATCGGTGCGCAGCCGTCCGCCGACGAGTGGATGAGGGTCTATGGGCGGGAGGGTAGCCGCGAGTGCGGGCGGGTGCGCGGGGCGCTTGTGGGTGCCAGCGCCCCGCGCACCTTACCCCCGTGCGGTTGTGGTCTGGTTCATGCCGCTGTGCAGGGCAAACCGTTGAAGGTGAAGCCGCCGGGCGGCGCGGGCGGATTGGCGGAACCTATGAAACCGAAGTAGAGCTGGCCGCCCGGCCCGATCGTGCCGTCGTAGGAGGCCGGGGTGATCGTGCCGGAGCCGCCGGTGCGCGTCAGCACGCCGCCGAAGACACTGCTCACCGTCGCGGCGGGCGCCAGCGTGAAGCCGAACGTCCAGCCGCTGATCGCGGTCTGGGTGCTGTTCACGATCGTGGCTGTGGCGGTGAATCCGGTCCAGTACTGCTGCAGCTGTACGACGCAGGACGGCACCGCGGTGGTGGCCAGCGTGGTCAAGATGCCCGGATCCGAGCGGGGCGAGGTGTTCCCCCGCGCGTCGAAGGCGACGACGGCGTAGGTGTAAGAAGTCGCCGGCGACAGGTTGTAGACGGACTGGAAGTTGCCCGCCGCACCGACGGTGCGGATCGTGGTCCAGGCGCCGTTCACAAGCTGCTGCAAGTAGTAGCCAGTGACCTGCACGTTGTCAGTGGACTGACCCCAGAAGATGTTCGCGGCCGTGGTGGTGATACTGCTGAACGTCGGCGTTCCAGGCTTGGACGGCGGCGCCGAATCCGGGCCCGACAACGTCGTGAACGAGATCGGCGCGGACGGCGGGCTCTGCGAATAGCCGATGTCGGGCACCGCCGCCGAATATACGCGGAACGTGTACGTGGTCCCGGGCGTCAAGCCGGTCAGCGGCAGGTAATCGCAGACGCCGGTCGCATAGGTCTGCCACGATCCTTTCAGGTATCGCTGCACGACGTCTTCCGTCGAGTAGCAGGGGCTGCTCCAGTACATGTCGGCCGTGGTGTCGGCCACGTGGAGCACTTCGAGCCCGGTCGGCGCGGGCAGCGTGTCGGCGTGCGCGGGCGCGGCGGCGAGAGCACCGAGGCTCAACACGACCGCCACGGTGAACCCGCGCAGGCTCGTAAGAACGCGAAGACGCTTCATGGCGCCATGGTGCGCGCGGCGTGGACGGCGCGGGGCCGATCCTGGTCACCGTTGGACAGCCTTGGACGGCTGGACGGGCTTGGACGGCTGGATAGGACTTGGACGACGGGGAGCCGTCCGGCACAGCTCCGCGGGCGCTACTCGCTCCAGACTTCGTCTCCTGATACGAAGGTGGCGCGGACTCGAGCCTGATGGATCTCCTCGGCCGGTCCGGCAAAGGGATCGCGGTCGAGCACGATCAGGTCCGCCTGGCTGCCGACCTGCAGCGTGCCGGTGTCGTCGCGGTGATTGACCCACGCGGTACCGGCTGTGTACGCGGTGAGAGCTTCGGCGAGCGTCAGCCGTTGCTCGGGAATGAACGGCCCTGCCTGCGCGCCGGGGAGCGCGCGGTTGACGGCGACGTGGATGCCGGCGATCGGGTCGGCGCTGCTGACCGGCCAGTCGCTGCCTGCGGCGAGGGTCGCTCCGGAGCGCAGCAGGTCACCGAACGGGTACTGCCACCGCGCGCGCTCCGGGCCGAGCACCGGGATGGCCAAGGTGTCCATTTGCGGCTCGTGCGCGGCCCAGAGCGGCTGGATGTTCGCCACGGCGCCAAGCGGCTTGAAACGCTGCACGTCGTCCGGGTGCACCACCTGCAGGTGAGCCAGGTGGTGGCGATGGCCGCTCGCCCCGTTCGCGGCGCGAGCGGCCTGCAGCGCGTCGAGCGCCTCGCGCACCGCGCGGTCGCCGAGCGCGTGGAAGTGGAGCTGGAAGCCGTGCCGGTCCAGCTGGGTGACGTAGTCGCGCAGCAAATCCGGGTCGACGAAACTGAGGCCCCGCTCCGCCGCCGACCCGCTGTTGCACGGGCAGCCGTGGGATGCGGGGCTCAGGGTCGCAGGGCTCAGATAGGGGTCGAGCAGTGCGGCGGTGCGGCTCTCGATGATGCCGTCCTGCATGATCTTCACGCTGCCGGGATCGAAGCGGCCGACGCGTCCGCGCTCGCGCCGCAGTAGCAAATCCCCGATCTGCTCCGGGCCGCGTTCGCGATCCCACCACAGCGCCCCGCGCACGCGCGCGGTCAGCGCCCCGCTCGCGGCGGCGGCGCGGTAGACCTCGTAGTTGTCCGCCATGCCCATCGCGGCGCCGACCAGCGCGTCCTGCCACGCGGTGATGCCGAGCGAGTGCAGCAGTCGCTGCGCACGCAGCAGTGCCGCGTCGAGATCGCCGCGCCGAAGCTCCGGAACCAGCCGCCCGACCAGGGCGACCGCGCCCTCCTGAAGCATGCCGGTCGGGTTTCCGCGCGCATCCCGCTCGATGCGGCCGTCGGCCGGATCGGGGGTGGCGGCGGTGATCCCCGCCAGCTCCAGCGCACGGCTGTTGACCCAGGCGCCGTGGTGGTCGCGGTTGTGCAGGAGCACCGGCCGATCGGGCACCACCCGGTCGAGCTGTGCGGCGGTGGGCAGGCCGCCGGGGAAGGACTCCAGCGACCAGCCCGCTCCGGTGATCCACCCCGCCCGCGAGTTCTCGGCGGCGTAGCCGGCGATCCGGTCGAGCAGCGCGTCCTGATCGGTGATCGAGGTCAGGTCGCACTGGCCCAGTTCGAGGCCGCCGAAGACGGCGTGTACATGAGCGTCCTGAAAGCCGGGCAGGAGCAGGCCGCCGCGCAGGTCCACCTCGCGCGTACCGGGCCCGGCCAGAGCCCGCGCCGCTTCGCCGCGGGCCACGATCGCGCCGCCGCGCACCGCGAGGGAGTCGGGCCTGCTGGACGGGCGGCCCGGTTCGTAGACGGGTCCGTTGGTGAACAGCAGGTCGGCCGGCGCGGTCATGGTCCTCCTCGGGCGGTGGGCCGGAGTCTCCGGCATCAGGGTCCTGCAGATCAGGGTCCTGCAGATCAGGGGTCTGTGAATCAGGGCGCTGTCATACGGCTGGTCCGGGAGCGGGCGCGGGCGTGAGCGCGATCTGCTCCTCGGCCTCTGCCGCGCGCTCGGGGGCGGTGTCGAAGTACGGGGCGCGCCGTCCCCACTTCGCCCAGGCGCTGGCCGCGAGTCCGGTCAGGACGATGGTGACCGGGATGGCGGCGATGAACTTGCCGTTGGTCGCGTTCCAGGCGAAGGCCGGAACCGAGGTCCAGTCGCTGTACGCGAGGTATGCGCCCAGCGCCAGCAGCGCTATCGCGCTGAAGGCGGGCAGCACCACCGCGCGCAGCGCCGCGATGACACCGGCCTGCAGCTGCGCGCGGAAGCGCACCGCGCAAGCCAGCCCGGCCAGACCGTAGTACAGCGAGACGAGCATGCCGACCGAGGTCGCGGCGGCCGAGATGAACTGGTTCAGCGTCCCGATCCCGATGCCCAGCACGGCCAGCAGCGCGGCGATCGAGGAAATGAGCACGGTGCCGATCGCGGGCGTGCCGAACCGGGGGTGCAGCCGCGTCCACAGCGGGCTGAGCGTGCCGGTGCGTCCCATCGCGAGGGTCTGGCGGGCGGTGGGCAGCACTCCGGCCTGCAGCGAGGCGATCGAGGAGAACATGATGGCCAGCAGCGGCAGCGCGGCCAGCGGCTGCCTGGCCAGCGAGGTGCCCAGGTACGGCAGCAGGGTCGAGGCGTTCTGCGTCATCTGGTCCAGTGAGAACAGCCGCTCGAAACCGAGGGCGGCCAGCAGGAACATCCCGAGCATCAGCCACAGCGAGCCGTAGCCGGCGCGCGCCGCGTCGCGCGGGTGGCGGGTCTCCTCGGTGACCGAGAACGCGCTGTCCCAGCCCCAGAAGATGTAGACGCTGACGACCAGCCCGGCGGCGAGGACTTTCATGGACGGCAGCGAAGCCGGGTTGAACCAGTCGAGGCTGAAGTGGTGCTTGCCGATGATAAGCGCGTAGCCGCAGAAGCCGACCAGCACGAGGTACTCGAACACGATCATGGGCTTCTGGATCCGCGCGGACAGGTCCGCGCCGCGGATCGCGGTCAACGTCACCGCGACCAGCACGACGAGCCCGAGGATCGTGGTGAGCGCGACGGAGCCGGGGTCGAGGCTCAGGCCGAGGACGCTGTGCAGGTGCGCCTCGTTCGCGAAGGCCAGCAGCATCGCGCCGCAGACCTGGCTGCCGTAGGCGAGGTAGATGGTGGTGCCGACCACGGTGACCCAGCCGCTCTGGAAGCCGAGCCAGGGCCCGAGCGTGCGGCGCACCCAGACGAAGCCCGCGCCCAGGTTCCGCTCGACCCGGTTGAGCTGGGCGTACGCGCTGGCGATGCCGAGGATGGGCAGGAAGGCGAGCAGCACCACGGCCGGGATCGCGCCGCCGACGATCGCGGCGATGGCGCCCATGCCGATGCCGATGCTCAAGGTCGGCGCGGTGTTCGACATGGCGATGATCGCGCCGTCCACCGGGCCGAGCACCTGGCGCAAGCCGGTCGCGGGCGCGTCGCCGCCGGGGCGGCCGGCCCGCTCGTCGCCGGTTTCGCCGCCGCGCGCAGCACTGTCCATGCGGGTTCCTCCCTGCACAGGGCGGCGCCCTGAGGTGCCCGGGGACCGGGCGCGCCGCGTTGGGAAGATGAAACTCCCGCGAACAGGTTACGTCAACAGTGTTCACGTAACTAGAATCTCACCGGGACCTGGCGGCGGAACGGGAAGGCGGCGCAGTGACAGCGGCCGAGCGGCAAGCACAACCCAACGGGAACGGCCGGGTCATCGGCGAGCGCAGGCGCCGGACCGCGACCAAGACGGGCCTGGTGCTCTCCTGCGACTTGATCGCGGACACGGCGCTGCGGCTCATCGGCGAGCACGGCGGGGAGGCGCTTTCGGTGCGCCGGCTCGGCGCCGCCCTCGGCGCGAGCCCGACGGCGATCTACCGGTACTACGCCACCATGGACGACCTGCTCCTGGAGCTGGCCGACCGGTTGATCGGCATCGGCATCGAAGGGTTCGAACCCGGTACGGACTGGCAGGCCGACCTGATCGAGCTGGCCCGCCGCGGCCGCCGGGCGTACCTGGACCACCCCCGGCTCGCGCTGCTCGTGGCCTCCCGCACCACCGGCCGGGCCAACGAGGCCCGGGTGATCGAGCTGATTCTCAGCATCCTGCATCGAGCCGGTTTCGACGGCGACGAGGCGGTGCGCCTCTACCGCACCTATGGCGACTTGATGCTGGCGTTCGCGGCGACGGACTCGGGTTTCCTGGCCCTGCCTGAGGAACTGCGCGAAGCGGACCGGGCTCGATGGGCCGCGAACCACGCGAATGTCGACCCGGAGACGCACCCGCGCATGGCGGCGCTGACCCCGCAGCTGATCGCGAACGCCGACATCGAGTCCTTCGAGTCAGCCATCGAATTGTTCGTCGCGGCCCTCGCCGCCCGCTCACCACGCGGCGCCGGCTGATATTCATCCGGCGAAGGAATTGATTCGACGGGGGCGGCGAATTACCGAAACCACTTTCGCCTTCGCGGGGCGCTGCTAGCGTGTATCGCAGTTACTCGACGTGACGGTCGTGGTCCGGATGCGTCATGGCCGTTGCGCTCGAGGTGCGTTTCACACCAGGGGGGTGCGATGACGGCTGTGGCGCCGGACTGGATGGCCGATCCCGATCTCGGGGACCACATCTGTCAGCCCGTTGAGTCTACTGGCGAGCAGTTGCGTTGGACCGCCCGCTGCGTGCACGCGGCGCTGGCCCGGCACCGGAAGGTCCTGGTGTTCACGCAGACCTGCTCGCCCTCGGCGATGCACGCCTGGCTTGACGACCGGGTTCCGGGCTATGCGCAGGCCGCCACCGCAGGCCAGGCCGAGGTCACGGCCTGCGAGCACGTGCACCTGGCCGGTGGCCGGTTCGACCCGGAACGCACGATGGCGGCCTTCGGCACCGCGGTGGCCGCGGCCGAGCTGGCTGGATACGCCGGGGCGCTGGTCATCGTGGACATGGCGTGGGCGCTGCGGCAGGTGCCGGGTACCGAGCGGCTGCTTCAGTACGAGGCCGCCGCGAATCCGGTGTTCGCCGATCGCCGTATGGCCGCGATCTGCCAGTACGACCGGAACCTCTTCGATGTGGCCACCCTCACCGCCGCGTGCGTAGCGCACCCGATGACTCCCGGCCGGAGCGAGCTGCGATTCCACCGCACCCACGATCCGCGCGGCATGCACCTGGCCGGGCGCGTCGATGACACCAATCGCGCCGCGTTCGCGGCCCTCCTCGACGCGCTGGCCGACGTTCCCGACGACGTGACGATCGATGCGCGGGAGTTGCGCTCGATCGACGTCACGGCGGGCTGCCTGATCGCGCAGTGTGCCTCAGCCCGGCAAGGGCACCGCACCGAGATCCTTGCGGACGACGTCGTGGCCCGGACACTGCGCATGCTCGGCGCGCAGCAGCTCACCCCCCTGACGATCAGCGTACCGGTTGACGAAACCGACCGGTCAGCGGTCCGCGGTCCCGGCTAGGACCTGACCCCGGCTAGGACTTCAGGAACGGGCATGCGAGGCATCGCTATCAGGCTTCGATGAGCCGCCGCAGCCGCGCAAGTCCGGGCAGACCACGGTGAAGTCCCGCGCGAGGAGCGGAGCGACCGCGTGCCACGTCGTGTGCGTGCGGGGATGGCCGTGCAGCAGGACGAGAGCCGGGCCGCTGCCGCCGTGGCGCACCCGCAGGCGCACCTCGCCGACGACGACCTCGTCGAGCGTGAAGTGATCAAACA
>Ga0070741_10006264_pt1 | contig 25708 bp, 25 predicted proteins | sample Coa_R1_4_FD_66440 | JGI IMG/M metagenome (GOLD analysis project Ga0070741, IMG submission 66440) | Surface soil microbial communities from Centralia Pennsylvania, which are recovering from an underground coalmine fire - Coalmine... | ecosystem: Environmental > Terrestrial > Soil > Unclassified ... | reverse complement strand
CGAAATACTCGCGCGCCAGCGTGTGCTGGCCGAATGAAGTGCGTTGTTTCATGGAAGAACCATCCCGGCGTCTATCGTAGGAAAGCGTAACTCAGCCTGCGTTCCGACGCACGCCGTTCAGTGTTTATGCGCGTGGTCGTGCTGCCAGGCGGCGCTCTCGGCCGCGACGAGGTCGAGCAGATTGCCCATCGCGAGCTCGATATCGATGACGTGCAAGCCCCAGCGCGGCCGCACGGCGCCGTGCGTGAAGACGTCGCCGACGATGTCGCCGACGCGCTTGCCCGAAGGATCGGCGTGCACCTCGATCGCGAGATACGTCCCGTATTCGTTGCTCGCGCATCGAGCGCTCAGCATGCCCGGCACCGTCACGAACGGCGTCGTGACGTCCGTGCCGTCGGCGAGCCAGGGCGGCGCCGGCTGGGTGTTGCCGAAGCCGCGCCCGTGCGTGCCGAAATAGGCTTTGAGCTCGCCCGCGCCGCCACCGGGGTTCGCCGGGTTGACGCAGGCGTCTTCGCGCGCCGGATCGCCCGTGCGCCGGAGCAGCGCGTCGGCCTGCGGCGGCCGCGTCGCCCGGAAGGAATTGTATACAATGATACATCCGAACTGTGCGGGCGCACGGCACAACGGCAGGCTCGCGAAAGTCCCTCCCGTGTCGCGGCCTTTCGCAACCTCGACTTGCGTACCCGCGAGGATCGCCGAGACGAACTGCGACGCCAGCGGCTTGCCGTCGATTTCCTCCTGGATGAGACGCGTGAGTTCTCCGGAGCCTTGGCTATGGCCGATCAGTACGAAGCCGCGACCGCGATTGTCGTGGGCCAGGTAGTAATCGAATGCGTCGCGGACGTCGCCGTAGGCCAGTTCCTGATCGCCCGCATCGCCAGCGCCGCTCACGGCCTTGCGCAATTGCTCGATGGTCATCTGGCGATAGACGGGCGCGTAAAGCCGGCATTTCGAGGCGAAGCGCGCGAACTGGAGACGCACGACGCCGCGCTCCTCGGGGCCGATCGCCATGTCGGCGTTCGGCGTAGGCTCCATCGATACGGTCGGATACACGTAAAAGCAGTCGATGGGCGGATTGGCCGCGGCATGGAACAGTTCGCGCGAGGTTTTGCCGCCCGCCGCGACCACGGTGGCCGTGAGATCGACCGCGCACGCATCCTTGCGTCCCGGGCGGCAGAGCCAGTTTTCTTCGTTCGCGTAATCGTTTTTCGGCGCAGCCGTTGTGGGCATTGCGCATAGGAAACCCATGGCCGCCAACGCGGCGCGCATGCACAGGGATGTGAACATCGTGCGATCCTCGACGGCGCCGCTGTCCCGGCGCCGCCGATTATGCAACGCGCCGCAGCGCTGTGCTCACTCGAAGCCGTTCGCGAAGATCAGGCTCGCGTCCGACGAGCCGGACTCGTACGCCCCGATATCCGCGTTGCCGCCGGGCGGCGCCGGACGCGCGAAACCGCGCTGGTCGGTGCTTTCGCTCGGATGCGTCGACGCAGCGTCGATCGCGCACGAGCCGGTCAGGAGCGCCATCGTCAGCGTGGGGCCGCCGTTGTCCGCGAGCGGACCGAGTTGCGGATTGCACGACAGCGTGCCCGACGGCACGCCCCAGACGCTCGTTCCCACGAGATCGTAGCTGCCGTCGAAGACCGATTGGCTTTGCGTATCCACGTCGTTCGGCGTGTTGCCGAAGACGATCGTGCCGTCGGCGACCATGCTGACAGAGAAATTCACGCCGCCGCCGCCGCCCGCCTGCGTCTGGTTCGAGGCGATCGTCGCGTAGCTCGCGATCACGCTCTCGGCATAGATACCGCCGCCGCCCGTGCCGGCGGTGTTGCCGGTGATCGTCGAGTTCGTCAGGTCGGCGACGCTCGCGTGGATCGCGCCGCCGAGATACGTCGCGGTATTGCCGTTCATCGTCGAGCCGGTGAGGCTCGCGCCGCCGCCGGTCGCGTAGGCGCCGCCGCCCGATTTCGCCGAGTTGCCGGTCACTGTCGAATTCGTGAGCGCGACCATGCTCGTGCTCTGCAGACCGCCGCCCGTATCGGCCGAGGTATTGTTGCTGATCGTCGAATTGCTCGCAGAGATGTCCTTCAGCGAATAGATGCCGCCGCCTTTCGCCGTTGCCGACGTGGCGGAATTGCCGGTGACGACCGATTGCACGAGCGTGACCGTCGACGACGAGTAGACCCCGCCGCCGGCATTGCCGGCGCTGTTGTTGCTTACCGTCGTATTCGTGAGCGTCACACCGCTCGTTCCCGCGATGCCGCCGCCGGCGCTCGCGGATGTGTTGCCGGTGATCACGCTGTTGCGCACGATGAGGGTGTCGCCCGCGCGAATCGCGCCGCCGAGGTAGCTGCTCGGCGTCACGCCGTTGCGCAACGTGAGGCCGTCGATCGTGAGCGGAGCGGAGGTCTGGATCAAGCCGAAATCGGGCACGCCGCTCGCGCTGCTGCGTTCGATCGTGACGTACGGCACGCCGTTCGCGTCGCGCGCGCCGACGACGCTCGCCGCGTTCGTGAACGAGAGCGCATGGCCGTAGCCGCTCGTCGATTGCAGGAACGAGATCGTCGTCGGCGTTTTGAATCCCGTGAGATCGATCGTGTCGTTGTTGCCGTCGGCCGCCGCGCAGCCATTCACGGCCGTTTTGGTGTCGAGCGCGGCGACCGCGTCGACGAGCGTACATTTGCCGGCCTCGCTGTCCGTCGCGGACGAATCGACGACGATGGTGGCGGCGTGAGCACCGCCGCCGAGTGCGAGCGCGACGCACGCCGCGAGCGGCAGCCATCCACGATAAGCCACTTGCGGGCGCGGGCTCGCGGATGCAAATTCGATCGTGAACATACCAACCTCCCTGAGGTGAAGCTCCTTTCACGCAAACGTAACACCGATTTGCCGCAGTGGAATCACCGTGGCGTGAGGTTGGTTCGACAGGATTCAGCAACCCGACTCGAATCTAAACTGACGGCACGGTGAATTCGTGCAATACAGCAGACAGACAGCGAGAGGCGTGCAGAATGATCGCCCGATTCCGACGGAAAGCTCACTTCCCACCACGCGAGCCTGCACGGGCGGTGGCGCAGTTGTATACACGAGCCCTCGTTCCCGGATTCCTATTCGCAGTCGCGGGCGCTACCGCGGACGTGCCGACGGGCGCTATCGACCGCAGCGTGCAGTTCGACCGCTACTCGCCGTTGTCCTCGAGCGGCGAGCTCCTACGGCGGCTCATGACGCCGCTTACGGCGTTGCGCATCGAACGGGCGCTTGCGCAGTCGGGCCGAGCGGCGCAAGAACAGGCTGTCGATCTCGCCCGCGAGAAGTTCGCGGTCTATGTACCGACGCAGCAGCCAGCCGCCGGATATGGCGTGCTCGTTTTCGTACCGCCGTGGGAAGACGCCGTCGTGCCGCCGCAATGGACCGCAGCGCTCGATCGGCACGGCATCATCTTCGTGAGCGCCGCAAATTCGGGAAATGCCGCGAACGTGCTCGACCGGCGCGAACCGCTCGCGCTGCTCGCCGCGTACAACGTCATGCAGCGGTATCGCGTCGACGCGGCGCATGTCTACGTGGGCGGGTTTTCCGGCGGGTCGCGCGTCGCGCTTCGTCTCGCGCTCGGATATCCCGATGTGTTCCGCGGCGCGCTGCTCGAGGCGGGCAGCGATCCGATCGGCACCGCGCAGGTCCCGTTGCCGCCGGCAGATTTGTTCAGCGAGTTCGAAAATCGTTCGCGCATCGTCTTCCTGACCGGCAGGAACGATCGCGAACACATCGACCAGGACGAGCGCACGCGCCGATCGCTCGAGGCCTCGTGCGTACTCGATTCCGCCATTGAACCGATGCCCTGGACCGGCCACGAAACGGCCGATCCCGCCGCGATCGATCGCGCCCTCGGCGCACTCACGACGCCGGTCGTACACGATGCGATCAAGCTCGACGCTTGCCGCAAGCGTCTCGAAGACGAACTCGCCGAACACGCGCGCGAAGTCGAAGCTCTCGTCACTGCGGGCAAACGCGACGGCGCGCGCGACGCGCTCGAAAAACTCGATGCGCGCTTTGGGGGGCTCGCCGCGGCCGAAAGCAATTCGCTCGCGAACAAGATTCAGGCACGGTGAAGCGATTCGCTGCCGCCGCCGATCCTCAATCGAAGCCGTTGCCGAAAATATCGTCCGGCCCCTGCACGCCGCCTGCGCCGACGAGGATCAGGTCGACGTTCTCGATGCCCGTTCCGTCGTTGGTCGTGAATTCGAGCGTGTTGTCGCCGTCCACGACGTCGGCGAGCGGCACCGGCACGGCGATCGTTTTCGAGCCACACATCTCGTCGCCGTTCTGCGTGTAGCAAGCACCGAAGGGCCACGGCACGTTCTGCCACGCACCGCCGTTGACGCGCACCTGGAGCGTCACGGGCGTGAATGCGAAATAGTTGAACGTGACGAGTGCCGCGCTCGCCTTACCGGTGTCGTAGACGCCGGGCACCGTCAGCGCGAGCGGCTGCGCATCGCCGGGACCGAAACCCCAGCCGAGGTTCAGCAGGCCCGCATAACCGCCATCCATCGGCTGCATGCGATCAGGCACGTCGAAGGCGAGGTCGCGCGGCAGAATCGGCCCGTCGAACCCCACGTTGTCCCACGTGAACGTGTGCGTGCCCTGATCGGGACCGTCCTTGTCGCCGTTGTAGTGCACGTCCTCGATCCAGATCAGCCCGCGCGTGAGCGGCAAGGTCACGTTGCCGATCGTCGCGATCTTCTTGAGCGGGGCGAGCGTGCCCGCATCCGTGCCGTAGACGTCGATGCCGGATTGCGAAATGTGCAGCTCGAAGTGGTTCATGTCGCCGGGGCCGCTCGACGCCTTGACGCAATCGACGGGCGTCACCGCGATCGTGCCGACGTTGACGTCGGTGAACGAATCGTTGCTCGCGTAGTTCGTCACGACGACGGCCGAATCGACGGTGACGACCGGAACGTCGAGCGGTTCGTCGGGACAGATGAAGCGCACGCCGCAGCCCGGATCGCCCGGCAGACCCGGTCCGGCGGGCGGACAGAACGCGGCGAAGCGCACGCCGAAGCCGTTGAACGGCACTTCCTGCAGCGAGCTGAAATGCGTGAACGGCGCGGGCACCGGCTTGTCGGTCATCCAGAACTCGGGCCAGGCGCGGTGATTGCCGTGGCTGTCGTCGCTGACGTCGAACACGACCGTGCCCGTGCGTCCCGCGAAATCGAAGGGCTGCTTCGGGTACATCGCGATCGCGGTGACGCCGTGCTGATCGTACTGCGCTTCGACGAGCCGGCCGTTGCAGATCGCCACGTCGTGCGGCGGCGCCACGGTCACCTGCTCGCCGCAGCGATCCATGAGCGTCGGCGACGCCGAATCGTACTGCCCCTGGCCGAAGTTCACGGCGCCGAGCAAACGCGAAACGCCCCAGACGCGTCCATCGAGATCCCCGGCACGGTTGCCGTTGCCGGCGGGCGCATCGAACGTGTCGCAGAATGCAGGCTGCGCGAGACCACAATTGCCGGACGCCGCCACGGCGCAGACGGGCAGCGCGGCGAGGCAGAATGCCACCGCCCGCAGGCAGCGAAAAAGTACACAAGTGGACGACATGAGCAGACCCTCACGGGATGTTGCACGGCCCCCTGCGCGGCGGCATCGTGCCCGAGACCGCCACCACATATCGTGGCGGCGGTCACAGACCCGTGATCAGGCTGCGGAATCGCCGAAGCGTTCGACGTGCGTGCAGACCGGCGCGTTCGCGGCCTGCTTGGCCGCGCCGCGCAGGAAGTCGCCGATGCCTGCGCAATCGTCGTTGATCGCATCGGCGTTCCGGCCCGGAAACGCGGCTTCGGCGAGGCCGCTCAATTCCTCGCGCAACGCGTCGATGTTTTCGATCGACAGCTTCGAGCCGAGCTGCGGGCCTCCCAAGTCCTTCCAGAACTCGCCGAATGCGGTGCGCAGCACTTCCTTGTTCGGATGTTCCGCTATCAGTGCGCCGACGAACGCGGTGATGACGACCATGCGCACATGCAATTTGAGCAGCGAATCGATTTGCGTTTGCAACGACGCGAATATCTCACGGATGGTATCCGGATCATTCACGGTGTCCCCCCATGAACGGAGCGATGCGCTCCAGGCCTAGTGTGCGCGCATTGGGCACCCGCGATAGCTGTCAAGATTGACAGTGTGCGATCGGGACAGCGCCGAGCCGCGGGCGTGCTGCAACGAACACCAGAGAACCTAGCGGAGCTGGCTGTCCTTGCTGCCGCGGCGGTTGTAGCCGCTGAAGCTCGCATCGTGCTTGTCGTGTTCGGCCTGGCAGGCGACGCAAAGGCGCACGCCGGGCACGGCCCGGCGACGCGCCTCGGGAATCGGCGCATCGCATTCCTCGCAACGCGCGCGACTCGGCCCCTTCGGCGCCTTGCTGCGCACGCGCTTGATCGCGTCCTTGATCGTCGCGTCGATCTGGTCCTGTACGGCGCCGTCGCCGGCCCAGCCGGTGGCCATCGTTGCTCCACATTGGTCGTGCGTCGATGCCAGCCTACGCTCGTTCGGGCGGCAGTGCCAGGCCTTGCACATTTGACGACTGCAGCACGGATTCGCGCCTCACCGACGCGTGTATAGTGGGCGGCGACGGTCCATCCGCCGGCTCCGGAAAGAGCCCGCATGGCCGCACCTTGGGGGACAACACTTGCCCGTAAGCGAACGGGCAATCGGGGAGCTCATCTCATGAAAACGTCCACGACGTTTCCTGCGTCCGTGCTTTTCTGCGCGTTGTTCGGCGCCGCCGCGACGACGCATGCACAAACAGCGAATCGACCGCCGGCTCGCGATCCCGGCGTGCGCACCGGCAACATCGGCGCCGGCCAGCCGCTAAGCGGTCTTAGCGTGTCGCAAATCCAGTTCTTCGTCGATGGTTTGGCCCGCTTCAACGAAGTGGATTCCGTCGGCGGCGCCGTCGCCGGCGAGCCCGGCATCGGGCTCGGTCCGGGTTACAACGCCACGAGTTGCGGCGCCTGCCATGCGCAGCCGTCCGCGGGGGGGACGAGTCCGAACGCGACGTCCTATCCCTACGTCGGCGTGAACCCGCAAGTGGCGGCGGCGAACGATGCCGGTGCGAGCAACGCGATCCCCTCGTTCGTCACGCTAGACGGGCCCGTCGTCGAAACACGCTTCCCGTTCGTCGTGTCGCACGGAAGCCTAACGTCGACGCCGGACGGCGGCGTGCACGACATCTACACGATCGCAGGACGCGGCGACGCGCCCGGCTGCACGCTGGCCCAGCCCGACTACGATCAGATGCTGGCGCTCGGCAACGTGATCTTCCGCATCCCGACGCCGACGTTCGGCGCGGGCCTCATCGAGAACATTCCCGACGCGACGATCCTCGCGAACATGAACGCGAACGCGAGCCTCAAGCGCCAGCTCGGCATATCGGGTCATCCGAACTACAGCGGCAATGACGGCTCGATCACTCGTTTCGGTTGGAAGGCGCAGAACAAATCGCTCGTGATCTTCGCGGGCGAGGCCTACAACGTGGAAATGGGCGTCAGCAACGAACAGTTCCCGAACGAGCGCGCCAACCCGCCTGCGAGCTGCCTGTTCAACGGTACGCCCGAGGACCATACGAACTTCGACGCCGCCGGCGCGCAGATCGCGAGCGATACGGCCGCCTTCGCGACGTTCATGCGTTTGCTCGCTCCGCCGGCACCGTCGACGAGCGGCATCCCGGGCAACCCGCCGCTGAGCTCGATCCAGAACGGCAAGTCGCTTTTCGGACAGATCCACTGCGATCTGTGCCACACGCCCGTGCTGCAGACCGGACCGTCGAGCATCGCTTCCGCACTCGCGTGGCAGAACGCGGCGCTCTACTCCGATCTGCTCGTGCACCACATGGGCGCCGGTCTCAGCGATCAGGTGAGCCAAGGCAGCGCGGGTGCGGACGAGTTCCGCACTGCACCCCTGTGGGGTCTCGGCCAGCGCGTGTTCTTCCTGCACGACGGTCGCGCGACGCCGCGCAACGGCGGTCTGCTCGCCGCGATCCAGGCGCACGCGAGTTCGGGCTCCGAGGCCAATAGCGTGGTGTCGTCGTTCAACCATCTCGGCGAATCGCAGAAGCAGGACATGCTCAATTTCCTGCGCTCGCTCTGATGACGTCGCCTGCGCGCGAGACACCTTCTCGCGCGCAGGGCTTCCCGCCGGCGCGGCGCGCGTGCAACATGTCGCCGTGACCGCACGCAGCGCCGGCATCCTCATGTACAAGCGCGCCGGCAGCGACATCCTCGTCCTGCTCGCGCGCCCCGGCGGCCCGTTCTGGAAGCGCCGCGACACCGGCGCCTGGACGATACCGAAAGGCGAACTCGCCGACGGCGAAGACGCCGAACGCGGCGCCAGGCGCGAGTTTCGCGAAGAGCTCGGCGTCGATCCCGGCGAGCCGCTGATGCCGCTCGGCGAAATCGTGCAGAAGGCCGGGAAACGCGTCGTCGCGTTCGCCGTCGAAGGCGATTTCGATCCTGCCGCCTTGCGCAGCAACACGTTCGAAATCGAATGGCCGCCGCGCAGCGGGCGCATGCAGCATTTTCCAGAAGTGGACAAAGTCGGCTGGTTCGACCTTGCCGCGGCGCGCACGAAGCTCCTGCCTGCGCAAGCGCCGCTGCTCGACAGGCTCCTAGCGATGCTAGGCGCTTGAATCGGGCATTCAATTCACCTTCAGAGGTTTCGCGAACGGCTTGATGCCGAGCGCTTCGTAGATCTCGCTCGGGTAGTACGCCTTGTCGCCCTTGACGACGAGCGCGACGTTGCGAATGTCCGCGATGTTCTGCGTCGGATCGCCGTCGACCAGGATGAGATCGGCACGCTTGCCCTGCATCACGACGCCGCGATCGTCGAGCACCCGCGCATACTTGGCACCGTTGTAGGTCGCGATCTGCAGCACCTGCGCAGGCGTCAAGCCGGCTTGGACGTAGAGCTCGAATTCGCGCTGCAGCGTGAAACCGGCGAGCTGGTCGGTGCCGGCGACGAGCGGGATGCCCGCGCGGTACATGCGCCCCGTGAATTCGATCATCTTCGCGTACGATTTCCTGTAGCGCTCGACGGTCGCCTCGTCGGGCATCTTCATCGTGCCCTGCAAGAAGCCGCGGCGCACGTCCGGCGGCATGTGATCGGCCACCGAGGCATAGGCTTGCGACATCTCGCCGTCGCGCTGCTGGATGAAATTGAACGTCGTCAGCGTCGGATCGACGACGGTCTTGTGGCGTACGAGGAAGGCGATGAAATCCTGCACGTCCTTGCCGTCGAAATCGAGCCCGGCAACTTTTTCCGCCGGCAGATAGAAGCGCTCGGGCGTGCGCGTATCCGTTTTGTCGTCGACGAGGAAATTGAGCAGCACCTGGTTGATGTGCTGGATCTCGTCGTAGCCGTCGTTCACGGCGTCGCGCGCGCGCAGGAACACCGGAATGTGGCCGCTCACGCGCATGCCCTTGCTGTGCGCGTAGGCGGTCGTTTCGGCGAGGATTTCCTTCGGAAAGGAATTGTATACTTTGATCTGCGGATAATGATGTTCGTGGTACCAGTCGACGGCGTGCTTGGCTTCGTCGAGATTCTTGATCACGAAGCCGCTGCGCGCGGCATGCGGACTCTCGCCCTCGATGAACCCGGCGGGCACGACGTGCGGCGAGAGCAGGTTTCCGGCCTCTTCCTGCGCGATGAGCTGCTGCAGCGTGGCGTTGTCGTTGCCCATGTCGCGGATCGTCGTGACACCCGCGGCGAGGTGCAGTCCGCCTTCCCAGAAGAACGTATGCGCATGCATGTCGAAGAGGCCGGGCAGCAACACGCGTCCGCCTGCATCGACGACGTGCTCGGCCTTGCGCTTTTCCTCGCCCGCATTGCTGATCGCGATGATGCGGCCGTCCTCGAGCAGCAGATCGCTCGGCGGCCCGAGCGTCGCCTTTTCACTGTCGAAGATGCGCGCGTTGCGGATCAGGGTCTTGCCGGCGAGCGGATGCGCGAGGCGCGCGTGCATCGAGACGAGCAGATCCTTCTCGGCGGCTTTCTGCTGCGTCTCGAGCGCTGCGCCGTTGCTCTCCCAGCCTTCAGGCAGCATCTGCAGATAGCCCGGAAAGATGAATGCGAAGAGCTTTGGCGACGGCTCGACGGTGGTCCAGAGGAAGGTGGGCGTGAAGCCGATACCGGTCAACGCGACGAGCTGCACGTTCTTTTTCTCGCCGCCGTTGGCGACCTCGGCGACGACGAGCTTGCGCTCGGTCATGACGCCGCTCGGAACGAGGGGCAGTCGGCCGTCGCTGCGCTTGGCGAGTGCGCCGAGCGCAACGGAGAACGCTTCGGGCGTGCCGCTGAGCGGCGTGTACAGCGCTGGCCCGAACACTTCCTGCTCGCCCTTGTCGGACGTCGAGGTCCACGCCGCCTTGTTGCCGTCGCGCGTGAACGATTCGTCGACCGGCGCCCCGAGCTCGCTCGTACCCACCACGTGATAGCGCACAAAATTGCCGTCCGGGTCGAGCTTGAACTCCTCCTTGAGCTCGGGCCCGCGGCCGTTGTCCTTGAAGATGTACTCCACGCGCGTCGTGCCGTCGCCGTCGCGGGTGACCGTCTCGTGGCCGGCTTTCGCCTTGCCTCCGTTCACGAGCACCGTATACGTCGTCGTTTCGGCGTGCAGCGCCGTCGCGCCGAGCGCGCAAAATCCCACCGCCAAGAGTGCCTTCATGAGCTTCCCCGCTTGCGAAGTGGCGATACTACAACCCCGCCGTGCGGACAGCGTGAAGGAAGCGGCCCGCCAGCGCGCGTGACGGGAGTCATGGATGATCGCCGTGTCGTCAGCGGGCGCGCTCGTGCACTCCAGCGGCCGCGGGCATCGCGTCGCGATTCCTGCGTTTGACCTCGGCGAGCACGTCCGGCCACGTGTCGACGGCGGTCACGAACAGGGCGAGGATCGGCACGAGCAGGAAACCCATGCCGACGCTCGCCACCACGACCATCACGGCCGCGCGCACGACGAGCATGTGCAAGTCGGCCTGTACCTTCGTCTGCAATCGCTTTTCGGGCAGCCCCGCGTAACTGCCGTGGAACGCGTTCCAGAAGTGGCTGAACGCGATCGAGCCGAACGCGAGCGCCAGCACGGGCGAGCGCGCGATCTCGGCGAGTGCGAGCGGCAGCGGGGCGACCTGCGGCAGGTTCGCGATCATGATCCAGTACGGGATGCCGAGCATGCCGAACAGCACCGCCCACCAGACCACTGCGATCGCGATGAGGCTCGACCGCTTGATCTTGACGCGATCGCGCATCTCGACGACCGTGTGCGCCGACGCAGAGGCCAGTATCGCCGCGAGCGCGCTGACGCCGTCGAACCAGTAGTTGAAGGCGGTCATCGGCGCGAACCAGCCGAACACGTAGACGCCGGCGACCGGTATCAGATTCCGCGCCAGCACGCCCCAGTTCTTGGGGTTCGCAGCGAAGGCCTGCGCGAGCTTGACGAGCCCCGACCAGGCCGACGGTTCCGCAGCGGCAGTGTTCATCGCATTCCCCAGAGATCGCACGCCCAGGACCAAACGTCCGAACGGGGCGATTCCCGACATTCTGACCGCCGCGGCGACGCTCCGCTCATGCTTTGTGCAATGTTGCGTGCTTCACCCTTGTAAATTGCAAGGTCCCGCGCGTAGCGCCCTTCAGTATCGCGACAGTCGAATCCGTTAGAATCGCCGGCGCGTTGCCGCTCTTCTCGATGCGTTCCGGAACTGCCGGCGGCCCCGCACAAGGAGCACTCGAATGACGGACGTGCGCATGGACGTCGGCGAGGACGACGCGCCAGTTTCGATCAACATCGCGATCCTCGGGGCCTCGGCAGGCGGTGTCGCCGCACTGTCGCGCGTGTTCGCCAATTTCCCGCCGCGTCCGGATTTCGCCACGCTCGTCGTCACCCATCTCGATCCGAACCACGAGAGCCAGCTCGCGACCGTGCTCGCGCAGCGGACCGCGCTGCCCGTCGCGCCAATGGAACATCGCGACGCGATCGAACACGGACGCATCTACGTGCTGCCGCCCGGCAAGATAGCCACGTTGCACGAGCGTCGCATCGAGCTCGCGCCGCGTCCGGAAGGCCCCAACCTGCCGATCGATGCCCTCATGCTGTCGGCCGCGCGCGACAACGGCGCACGGCTCGCCGCCGTCGTGCTGTCGGGCACGGGCAACGACGGCGCGCTCGGCTCGGTCGCGATCAAAGCCACGGGCGGCCTCGTCGTTGCGCAGGACCCGCACAGCGCGGCGCACGACGACATGCCGCGCGCCCTCATCGAAGAGCAGGCCGCCGACCAAACGCTCACGCCCGAAGCGATCGGCGGGGCGCTCGACCGCTTCTTCTCGCCGCCCCGGGACGGCGCGCACGACGCCGAATACGCCGCCGAAGCGCTCGCGCTGATACAGAAACACTGCGGGCTCGATCTGCGCTACTACAAGGACGTCAACGTGGGTCGCCGGCTGCTGCGGCGGGCCTTCCTGCAGGCACGCGGCGATCTCGCGGCCTATCTGGCATGCCTGCGCCAGGACATGGACGAACTCTCGGCGTTCCGCGACGATCTCCTGATCGGCGTCACCGCGTTTTTTCGCGACGCAGAGTTCGTCGACGCGCTCGAACGCCACGTGTTCCCCGATCTCATCGACCGCCACGCCGAGACGATTCGCATCTGGGTGCCGGCGTGCTCCACGGGCGAAGAAGCCTATTCGATCGCCATGCTGCTGCATCACACGCTGCACGTGGCCGGGATTTCGCGCAGCGTGCAGGTGTTCGGCAGCGACGTCAACGAGCGCGCGATCAACCAGGCGCGCTCGGGCCGCTACGATGCCGCCGCCATCGCCGCCGTCCCGGAATTCCTGCGCTCGCGCTACTTCGAAGCGAACGAGCGCGGCTGGCGCGTAACCAAGCAAGTGCGCGAGATGTGCGTATTCGCCGCGCACAACGTGTTCACGAACGCGCCGTTCTCGAACGTCGACTTGGTCTCGGTGCGCAATTTCCTCATTTACTTGCGCAAGGCGGCGAAGCGACAGGCCTTCGAGGTGTTCTTCTATGCGCTGCGCCGCGGCGGCCATCTGCTGCTCGGACCGTCGGAAACGGCCGATCCCGAGCTCTTCGAAGAGGACGAGCCGCTGCTCAACCTGTATCGGCGGCGGCAAATCTCGCGTCCTCCGATCCGCGGTTTCTCGTTCGCCGAACTCTCGTCGACGTCTGCGCAGACGCATGCCGACGTCGGCGCGACCGCGCTCGAAAGCCTCGTCGATCGCCTCGCGCTCGCGCGCTATGCGCCGCCCGGCTTCGTCGTCGACGCGAACGGCCGCGTCGTGCAGTTCCGCGGCGATACCTCGCCGCTGCTGCAGCCGATGAGCGGCGACGCCGCGTTGTCGCTGGCGAAACTCGTGCGGCCCGAACTGCAGGTCGACGTGCGCGCGGCACTCATGGAAGCCGTGCGTAGCAAACTGCCCGTCCGGCGCGAACGCGTGCGGCTCGGCGAAGGGCTGTGCACGCTCGAAGTGGTGCCGATTCCGGCCGGCGGCACCGAACGCTACTTCCTCGTCTCGGTGCAGAACTGTGCGGCCGAGACGCCGCCGGCGGTCTCGACGGGCGCCGATGCGCGCAGCGAGGATCTCGAGCGCTACGTGCGCGTGCTCGGCGACGAGCTCGAACAGACGCGCGCCCAGCTCAAGACCGTGGTCACCGAGTACGACACGACGAGCGAGGAACTGCGCACGGCGAACGAAGAGATCCTGTCGGCCAACGAGGAACTGCAGAGCGCGAACGAGGACCTCAAAGACGCCAAGCGCGATCTCGAAGTCGCCAACGAGCACCTGACTTCGCTCAACCGCAAGCTCCAACAGCGCAACGAGCAGCTCGTCTCGCTCAATGACGATCTGGGCAACCTGATCCGCGGCATTCCCGTGCCTGTGCTCATGCTCGACCGCGAACAGCGCGTGCGGCATTTTTCGCCGGCCGCGATGGAGCTGTTCGAACTCGACGAGGCGAGCGTGGGACGGACGCTCGGGTCGACGCGGGTGTTCGCCGCCGCCGTGCTCGATTCCGCGCTTGCCGAAGCGCTCGAGGAGCTCAGGCCCGTCGAGCGCGAAGTGCAGGATCGCAGCGGCCGCTGGTTCGTGCTCTCGGCGCGCGCGTACCAGACGAGCGAAAACCGCATCGAAGGCGCGGTGCTCGCGTTCCAGGACATCCACCACCTGAAGCTCGCGCTCGAGACCGCGAACCTGGCACGCGCCGAAGCCGAGCGCGCCAACGTCGCCAAGAACGATTTTCTCGCGCTCGTCAGCCACGAGCTGCGCGCGCCGCTCAACGTGATCTCGAACTGGGTGCAGCTGCTGCGCATGCTGCATGTCGAGGAGTCGCCCGACAAGCGCGTCGGCGACGGCCTGCAGGCGATCGACCGCAGCTGCAAGGAGCAGGCACGCCTCATCGACGACCTGCTCGACGTCTCGCGGATCACCAGCGGCAAGCTCGTGCTCGATCTGCGGCCGACCGATTTCGCCGCCGTGATCCGCTCCACGATCGAGGGCATGGCGCCTTCGGCCGCGGCCAAGAACCTCGTCGTCTCCACCGCGGGCCTCGGCGAACCCGTGCTGCTCGCCGGCGACATGCGCCGCTTGCAGCAGATCGTGGCCAACGTGCTCGGCAACGCGATCAAGTTCACGCCGGCCGGTGGGCACATCGACGTGTCGCTTTCGCGCGTGGGCGTGTTCGCCGAGCTCACGATCGCCGATAGCGGCATCGGCATCGCCGCCGACGAGTTGCCGCGCGTTTTCGAGCGATTCAGCCAAGGCGACATCAGCAAGACGCGCACGTACGGCGGACTCGGGCTCGGGTTGTCGATCGTACGCAGCCTCGCCGAAGCGCACGGTGGCGACGTCGCCGCTTCGAGCGACGGCCCGGGACGCGGCACGCGCCTCTTCGTGCGCCTGCCGCTTGCGCCTTCCGAGGTCGCCGCAGCGACCGAAACGCCGCCGCCCGGGCCGACCGTCGTGTCGCTCGAGGGCGCATCGATCCTCATCGTCGACGACGAAGCGGCCGGACGCGAGGCGCTCGCGCACATGCTCGAGGCGATCGGCGCGGAAGTCGCCGTCGCGAGCCGAGCCGCGGAAGCGCTGGAGCTTCTCGAGCGCCGCTCCTTCGATGCGATGATCGCCGACATCGCGATGCCCGGCGTGGACGGCTACCAGCTGGTCCGCGAAGTGCGCAAGCGCGACGAAGCGCGCGGTTCGCAAGGGATCTACGCCGTGGCATTGACGGGCTTCACGTCACCCGGCGAACGCGACGAAGCGCTCGCGGCCGGGTACGACGCGCACATCGGCAAGCCGCCGAGCATGGACGAGCTCGCGGCGAAGGTCGCCTCCGGAATCCGCACGCGCAGCATGCAGAAAGTCTAGGCCGCTGTTCGCCCCCCGGCTGACGAACGTTTATAGTCTCATCGCCGTTCCGCGGAGCGCACCGATGACTCGCCGCTGGCCGCTCGTCATGGCTTCTGCCCTGCTCTCGCTCGTCGCCCCGGCAGTCCTCGCGCAACCCGCTCCGAACGCTCCGGCGGAGCCGGCCGCGACCGGCAACGTCGATGCCGCGAGCATCGACGCGGCGCTCGCCGAAATCCACGATGTCGATCATTGGAAACAGAACCCCGGAGCGGGCGATGCCGACGATCCGCTGGCGCAAGCCTTCATCCGCTGGACGAAGCTCCTCACCGAGCTCTCGCGCTCCGGGCAGCACGAGGCGGCCGATCGCATCTGCGCGGCGATCGTCGAGCTGCACGACCGGCTGCCGCAGGACAAAGTCATCGCACCTTCGCACACGGCAGCGAATGCCTTCGTTCGCGATCGCTTCCGCGTCGGCGAGCGCCACGTCGATGCCGCGCAGTTCTTCGCGCCCGAGCCCTACTACCCGAATGATCCGAGCCTCACGAAGCTTTTTCGATTTTCGGTTTACGAGGGCGACAAGGTGGTGCTGCGTTACTACCTCGAGCACAGCCGGTTCGGCGACGACGACTATTACGTGCTCGGCAAGGCCGATCCCGCGACGCGCGCGCACTACCAGGTGCAGCCGTACGGCGCGAAGGCACCGAGCTACTGGACGCTGCTCGATCGCGTGCTCGCGGACATGAGCGATCATCACCCGCACTATCCTGCGAGCTCAGGGCCGAGCCATTGAAGCGTGCCGGATCGCCGGCGGACGGGCTACTTCGCCGAGTCCCAGGCGAGTGCGATCTTCGTGCCGGGGTCGGAGCGCGTGCCGGCCTCGACGTCGACCGTCGCGCCGCTCTGCGTCGTGAAGATGTGCGCCCCGTCGTCGGTGGTCTTCTCGCTCGTCGCGTCGGGAAGATGCCGGCGATACCACGCGCACACGGTGCTCATCGAATCGCGCGTCGTGATCATGAGCGAACTCGGGCTCATCCGATCCTTGACGACGACGTTCGACGAATAGAGCGGCACCGGCGGCTCGGCCGCGGCAGCACTCGCGAACAACACAAACGACAGCAACGCGATCGACGGTCGCTTCATCACCCACTCCCCTGATTGGCGCACGCGAAATGTCCGACACGGCGTTCGGTCGAGTCAAGATGCACGTGCAGCAAGAACCGTCCGGAGGCGGGTTCCCGTGGACGCGGACCGGGCGTAGCATCCGCGCGATGTCCGTCCAAAACCTTTTCGCGTTAGCGGAACCTGCCAACGATAGCGAGCGCGACGGCGCCGCCGAGCTGCGGGCGTGGCTCGACGCGCATCGCCGCGTATTCGTCTTGACCGGCGCCGGCATCAGCACGCCGTCGGGCATTCCCGACTACCGCGGCCCCGATGGTCTATGGAAACGCCGCGCGCCGATCACGTACCAAGCGTTCGTGCGCGATGCCGCCATGCGCGCGCGCTATTGGGCACGCAGCTTCGTCGGCTGGCCCGTCGTCGCGCGAGCGCAGCCGAACCGCGCACATGCGGCGCTCGTCACGCTGGAGGCGCTAGGGCGCACGAGCGTGCTCGTCACGCAGAACGTCGACGGTCTGCACACACGTGCGGGCCAGCGCCGCGTCGTCGATCTGCACGGACGCATCGACGAGGTGGTTTGCCTCGACTGCACGGCGCACCTGCCGCGCGCCGACATCCAAGAGCGCCTCGCCAGCGACAACCCGGATTGGGCGCACCTGACCGCCGCCACGGCACCCGACGGCGACGCCGACCTCAACCGCGCGGCCTACGACGACTTCCGCATTCCCGCCTGTCCGCGCTGCGGGGGCATGCTCAAACCCGACGTGGTGTTCTTCGGTGAAAACGTGCCGCGCGAACGCGTGGCGGGAACGCAGGCCGCACTCGACGACGCCGATGCGATGCTCGTCGTCGGCTCATCGCTCATGGTGTATTCGGGTTATCGCTTCGCGCGCGCCGCACGCGAGCGCGGAATGCCCCTGGCGATCCTGACGCGCGGCGTGACGCGCGCGGACGCGATCGCGACGCTCAAGATCGATGCCGATTGCGAGGCGGTGCTGAGTTCGGCCGTTCGCTGAACTTCAAAATTGGCACACGAAGAACACGAAAAAATGTAAGCATTGATCTCGTGTTCTTCGCGATTCGCCGTTCTTGACGATTATGGCTTGGGCGCCTCAGCCGGCGGGCCGTCCGAATTCCAGGTGTCGCGTATATACAGCCACTTGCCGCCTTCCTTCTTCGAGACGGAAAGGTATTTGCCGGTTTCGACCGTCTTGCCCGCCGCGTCCGTGACCGAGTAGGTGCCCGACACCCAGCCCAAGTCCCCACTCACGCCGCCGTCGGCGTTGGCGCCGAGATGGAACGCCACGCCGGCTTTCTTCGAAGCCGCGGCATCGGAGCCCAGGAACGCCTTGATTGCCGCTCGTCCATGCGCCGCAGGGGCGCCGGGCGGCTGCAGCACGGCCTTCTCGTCGTAGAGCTTGGCGAGCGCATCGGCATCGGCTGCGCTGTACGCCTTCAACCACGCTTGATCGACGGCGTGCAGCGCCGCGACCTCCCCTGCCTCCGCAGCGAACGCACCGACTCCGAGGAACGCGAACACCACACACAGGAACGACAAGCCTATCGCTTTCGTCATCGCGGTCATGGGAACTCCCCTCGATTGTTGACCTGAACCCCACAGGCTGGTGGCCGCCGTGAGCGGCGGCAGCCGGATTGTACGGCAGGTCGCCACGCCGCCCCATTGTTCGGTGCTCGCCCGCAGCGGCGTTTACTCCACCACATTCCCGAGCGAGATCCGCCATGACCCTCATCCTGCGCCGGTTGGCTGCGACCGCCCTCATCGCGGCATTCGCGGTGACCACGGCGGCACTGCACGCCCAAGCGCCGGCCGGCAAAGTCGTCGCACACGATTCCGAAGTCACGGGCCAGCATCGCGGCTATACGAACAGCCAGCTTTATTTGCGCCGCGACGACGACCAGGAAATGACCTTCACCGTGCGCATCCCGGGCGATACCACGGACGAATGGCAAAAGAAGTTCGCGACCTTGTCGCGGATCACGGTCACCTATCACGAGGCCCCGGGCGAGAAGCATCCGATCGCGACGGCGATCCGCGTCGCCGACGCCAAGCCCTGAGCCCTCTTCCAGCCGCCGTCTTTCGCGCGATACCCGCGCGCAAGCCGCCGTCGTCCCGCAGCAATCCGTTTGAGCGAATTGTTAGCCGCCAACCCGAGACGCGAACGAGCGCGGCTCTCGCCGGTGATGAAGGACCGAAACAACCAGGAACTCGCTCGATGAGACGAGGTAGACGAGCGAATAGGGAAACTTGCGCAGAACTACGCGCCGACACTCGCCTTCAACCTTCGCGAAAGCCGAAGGGTTACGAAAGGCAGCCGCCAGTGCAGCATCGATTGCCCGAGCGAACTCAAGACCAAGACCGCGCGACTTGGACTCGTACCAGGCTTTCGCCTCAAGCGCTTCGGCGCGCGCCTCGGGACGAAACGCAATGCGCATCAGTTCGTGCGTTTGAAGAGCTCAGCCCGAACTTGCTCCCACGGGATAGACGTGGACGGATCCACCCTGTGAGCTTCAAGGCGACGCCGAAGCTCGGCGCGCTGCTCCGGCGTAAGCTCGAGAGCATCGGGGCTCTCTATTGCAATACTGTCCCAAATGTCCTCGACGAGTTGGATTCTTTCGGCGACAGACAGCTTGCGGAAATCGTTGATGCTTTGTGCCATAGGAAGATTCTACTGCAGCCAAGCATGGGTGGCTAACTGCGGCGCGTCGACTCGGCTGGTTGATCGATTCCGAACGCATATCGCCGCGGCGCTAAGCTCGCCGCTCGCATTTGCCAGGCCGCGAGCGAGAGCCGAGAATCCGCCGAGCCTTACCCGAGGAACTCGGCCATGCGCATCGCGAGCCCGGCTCATGCGATCTTCGCCGCGACGATGATCGTTCTCGGCATCATCGGTATCGTGCAAGGCGATTTCGCCCCGATCTGGCAACCCGTGCCGAAGAACGTGGCCGCGCGCGAGGTGCTGGTCTACGTCACGGCTGCGGTGACGTTCGCGTGCGGCGCTGGCTTGCTGTGGCAACGCGCGGCGGCGTGGTCAGCCCGCGTGCTGCTCGCCTTGCTCGTGTTGTGGCTGCTGGCGTTCAAGCTGACATCCCTCGTGAAGGCGCCTGCGGCGGCGGTCTCGTACGAAAGCGCGGGCGAGACGGCGGTGATCGTCGCCGCGGCGTGGATACTTTATGCAGAGTTCGCCACGGACTGGGACAGGCGGCACCTCTCCTTCGCGGCGGGCGACATGGGCGTGCGCCTCGCGAGATCGCAGTTCGGACTGTCGCTGATCGCATTCGGCGTCGCCCATTTTGCATATGTGAACGAAACGGCCGCGCTGGTTCCGGCGTGGCTGCCATGGCACGTGGCGTGGGTCGATGTCACGGGTGCTGCGTACATCGCCGCGGGCATCGCCGTGCTCCTCGGCGTCTTTGCGCGCTGGGCCGCGACGCTCGCGGCATGGCAGATGGGCGCTTTCACGGCGTTCGTGTGGCTGCCTGCCGTGGCGACCGGGCCGAGCGCGGAGCAATGGAGCGAATTCGTCGTCTCGTGGACCTTGGTCGCGAGCGCTTGGATCGTGGCCGCCTCCTACGGCAAGATGTCGCCCCACGCTCGCCACGACACAAGGAGATCGTCATGACAGCGAAAATCCAGCCCTGCCTGTGGTTCGACAAGAACGCCGAAGAAGCCGCCACGTTCTACGCCGCGACGTTTCCGAACACCCGCATCGACGCGATCCATCGCGCGCCCGGGGATTATCCGTCAGGCAAGCAAGGCGACGTGTTGACGGTCGAGATGACCATCCTCGGCATGCCCTTCCTGATGCTCAACGGCGGCCCGATGTTCACGTTCAACGAAGCGATCAGCTTCCAGGTCGCGACCGACGACCAAGCCGAGACCGATCGCTACTGGAACGCGATCGTCGGCAACGGCGGCCAGGAAAGCGCCTGCGGCTGGTGCAAGGATCGTTTCGGACTGTCGTGGCAAATCACACCGAAGCGCCTCACGCAGTACATGGCGGCCGGCGGCGACACTGCGCGCAAGGCGTTCGCGGCGATGATGGAGATGCGCAAGATCGACATCGCGGCGCTCGATCGCGCCGTGGGCGCATCGGCCGCGTGAGCATCGACGCGCTCACAGCATCGCGCGGCCGTACGCCACGAAGGCCATGAGGAGGCCCAGCACGCCGCTCATGACGATGGACCCGGTCTCGCGGTATTTCACATGCACGGCGATGAACACGAGACTTTCGACGGCCAGCACCGCCGCCGCGACTGCCGTGAGTTCCGGACGCCACGACAACGCGAGCGGCACGACGAGCCCGGCGACGCACACGAGTTCGACTATGCCAAGCGCCATCCAGGCCCGCCGCGGCAAGGCACCGAACGACGGCACGTCGGCGCTGATCTTGTCGAACAGGAAGACTTTCATGACGCCCGAGGCGCCGTAGAGCAGCGCGGCGAGGATTTGCAGGACCCACAGCAGGATATTCATCTGCACCCTCATCGAGGATCGTTCCCAGTGTCCCACAAAGCCGCGCAACGCTGATGCGCAGGTTACGGCAGCCGCGTGACGATTTTTCCCTTCTGAACGTCATAGAGCCGACTCACCGACGCGTCAGGAGAGACTTGTGAATCCGACCCGCTGTTCGCTGATGCTCCTCGCCCTCGCTGCTCTCGGGCACGCGCACGCGCAGGACGCCAAGGCCACGCCCTATCCCACGATGGCGCCGATCGAGCAGTACCGCATCAAACGCGACGACGAAATCGCGCTGGCACGCAGCGCGGCGCCGCCGTCGATCTCCGCCGATGCCGAAGTGCTCGTGCTCGGCGAACACGGCTTCGAGACCGCGGTGCACGGCACGAACGGTTTCGTCTGCATCGTCGAGCGCTCCTGGGCAGACCCGTTCGACGACGCGGAATTCTGGAATCCGAAAGTCCGCTCACCGAACTGCTTCAACGCACCCGCCGCGCGCGCGGTGCTGCCGCAATTCCTCAAGCGCACCGAATGGGTGCTCGCCGGGCTGTCGAAACAAGAAATGATCGCACGCACGAAAGCCGCGCTCGCCGCCAACACCTTCGTCGCGCCCGAACCCGGCGCCATGTGCTACATGATGTCCGAACAAGGCCACCTCAACGACCGCGCCGGCCACTGGATGCCGCACGTGATGGTCTACGTCCCGCGCGCGAAGGCGTCGCTATGGGGCGCGGATCTTGCGGGCTCGCCGATCAATGCGCTGGAGGGGGATGAGCTTGATCCGGTGACGACGTTTTTGATTCCGGTGGGGCATTGGTCGAATGGGGTGCGGGCGCCGGATCAACATGGAGGCGGCTGAGGACAGCTCAAAAAGGACGACGCGCCGCCGACGGGTTCGGTGTGCTCAAACCCAACACGTGCTTTCTTCACCGGCGGTCCATCAGCTGCCATTCGGGCAGGACGGCCCCGGGTGACAACAGCCAATTGCTCAAGACCTCGCAAGTCAGCGGTGAAACCCAATAGATCGATGAAACTGGTGGATAAAGACGGCCGAGTTCTAAAAACACGTTTCTGCAGGAGATTTCCGAGGAAATCACAAGACCATTGGATGAAACCGCCAAGCATATCAGGTGCTCATCTTTTCTCGCAATCTTCTGCTTGTCCACCGCAAGCAGTCCGATTCGGCTCTTTATCTCAGCACAATGATGTCCTGCGGGTTCATAGAAGAGAATCCGCTGCCCAGAAAGCATCTTAGACTGCCAAATCGCTGCTCTCTTACTGAGATGATTCTGCCATTCCTGCCATAAAGCCTTACTACAAATTACTGGGTGACCAGCAGCTTCGATGGCAAGAATAACGTTCAGACAGGCAAGCGCCTCACATGCAGCGCTTTCGTTCGCGCTTTTTAGCACGCAAGTATCGACGATACAGTCCCCCATGCTGGCAGCACCTAGTCGCCGTAGACCTTCCTAGCTACGCTTTCAGCAAATTGCTTTTCAATATCCAAACTTACATCATCGAAATCGACTGGCCACTTGCCGTATTGCCCCAATGGACTAACCTCCGCCGTACTCACTACGGTCGAACCGGTGGCTACATCTCGCGAAAACCAGTTCAACGCCAAATCTTTTGGATCTAAAACACTTTCCGCAACTTTGGTCTGAAACGCGCGTAAAAGCGACGCGCTATGTGTCTCCAACCACACATGCACCCCTCGCGCCGTAGCTTCGAGGATGACGTCGGCCAAGTCATACTGCGCTCGCGGGTGCAGATGAATTTCGGGTTGTTCAACAAACACGATCTGTCCCCTCTTGGCCACCCGCAACGCAACAAGAAAAGGTAGCACCTGGGAAACCCCCAAACCAACATCGGCGAGATTTACAACATCCCGAGCCCCGCCCCGTGTTGGACCCGGCAAACGACTCACCCGAATCTCTACTTGGGTGTCATGCACAGCTCTCGTTTCAACTTTCCACGAAAGCCCTAACCGTTTCAGGTCGCCACCGAGCAATTCCAATCTCGGATCGTGATCCTCTTGCCACCGCTGTAAAGCTGAAGCGACGTAGTCAGTGAATACGCCAGGAAACTCCTTTGAAATACGAGCCGTCGAGGGATATGTCCGCTCAGGATTGCCTCGTAGACCTTGTATATGGATGATTTCGACGATTTTTCGCCTCAGATCACTTAGAATTGATGTTCGTTCTATTTCTGAGACGTGTTCGCCCGCACCTGCTGCGTACCCGAGTGCAATGTCAGGAAAACACCTCGCTGAAACAGCAGACCACACTAGCTTTAGAGGAAGTTTTTGTTTCTCAAATTGCTGCTGGAAAGCCGCCGCAAGTTGACTAATCTTCGTTAGTGCCGTGGCTTCTTCATCCGCAAACTGTTTTCCTTCCCAGAATTGAATGACAATCTCACCCGGACCCTTCAATCGAACGTTCTTAACGCCGATGCCGTATTCATCTTTCCTAGAATAAGTGACACCTACGGTCCAGTCGTCGTCAATTTCTATTTCTACCGTGAAATGTGTCTTTTGATTTTCGCCGGGGCGCTTGGAAAGCATTTGCTCAAGCGAAGTAAATTTTATATTCGCCCCAGCCAACAGCAATGTTCCAGGGTCATATTGAGACTCAATCGTCTGTTTCATCAACAATAATGGCTGCAACGCGGACGATTTTCCTGAACTGTTGGCACCAGCAAAAATGGTTACCGGTGCTAGTTTTATTCGTTGCTTGAGGAAAAAAGACTTATAGCCTTCCAGAGAAACCGCTCTCATAACTATTGGCCTTTGCCCCGAAATTTCAAGAATTCGGCATCCTTACATATTCCGCCGGTACCTCCCGACCACATCATACACGCATGGGTTATCTCCCTCTCACTTTGTGAACATATCCAATTTGCACAACTGAACGTGGTTCACCGCAGCAGCGCCTCAAGAAGTTCTTGCCGATCGAGGTTGCGCTTTGCCGCAATGTCGGCGACGATCGCAGACAGCGTTCCTACGCGCAGCGGTTTGTGATTGGGGATCGTCACGGAGTGCGCGGGTTCATCGCATTGCAGCCGAATATGGCTCCCCGATTGTCGAACTGCCCGGTAGCCGAACCGTTCCAGCGCCCTGATCAGTCGCGCACCATCCATGTCGCGCGGCAATTTCATGCGGCCAGCACTTCGTCCCTGACGTAATGAAGGCGGATGACGGCCGGCATCTCGCTTTTCTCGAAATGACACTGCACAGCATCGCGCACCTGCGAGCGCAAGTCGTCGTAAGTGTCAGCTTCGGTAAAAATCGAATAGCCGAGGGCGCGGGCCGTGAATCCGCCTTCCGCAGCATCCTCGACTAGGAATACGACTTCGCTCATGGGCGGCTCCTTCGATCTCATCTTACGCCGATTCGGAACGTGGTTGTCGAGTCTCGTAGCCACACTGTAGCAAGTGACACCCTCACAATTTGAAGGTCCCTTTCATCCCAACCTCCCGCTCCGGCCACTCCGGACAAAGCGCCTCGACCGCTTCCATTAGCGACATCCACGCTTCGAATGGGTCTTGATCGGCTGCCGCGCGATACGGCATGCCACCGTCGCGTGCGAACGGGAATGGCTCGGGAAGGCTATTTTTCGAGGTCGTCGATGAGCTCATCGAGTAGTGCCTCGCGCTGGAATAGACGGAAATACTGCCGCACTTCTTCCATATTGAGCGTGTCGCGATTGTTGCGCAACAAGGCCCGGATGTCGTCGAGATGTTGTGGGCGACGTGGGTTGTTGGCGAGGGCTTGCAGCTTGAAGCCGATGAGGCCCTCGGCCGAGACGACGCGCAAGCGGCCGAGACTCGTTTCTCGTTCGACCGCGCTCGTCAGCAGCCGCTCGGAAGCGGGCCGGTGGGCGAACAGGAGGTCGATGCCTTCGGTGCCGCGCAGATAGTTTGCCGCATCCTCGCTGCGATGCACGCAGCGATAGCCGAGAGCGAGCAAGGCCGTATGCAGTCGCTCGGCATCCGTAGCGGCAGCGAGAAAATCGATATCTTGCGTGGCGCGCACTACCTTGTGCGCCGCCAAGGCCAGACCGCCGATCAACGCAGGAGGCGTTTTCAGCCCCGAAAATGCCGCGAGTGCTTCTTTGATCTGGTCGACGAGCCGCGGCATGGTCTTTTCTTCCTCTCCGATCGACTCGCGCGCAGCCGACCTTAGCTCACTTCGCGTCCTTCGTGCTTCTTCGTGACCTTCGTGTCCCAATCTTTCACTGCGACGACCTACATATTCCTTCGATACTCCCCGCCCACATCGTACAACGCATGCGAGATCTGCCCCTCGCTGTTGTACTTCACGGCTTCCATGAGCTGCGCGAACACGTTCTTGCGCTCGCGAGCCGCTTGTTGCAGGGTCCTGAGACTGTCCGGGGCAATCGAGTTGCGGTTGGCGCGGAAGGCTTCGACGTTGGCGATCTGCTGCGCTTTTTCCTCTTCGGTCGAGCGGATCAATTCGATTTCGGTCGCGGTTTCGCCGGCGTGCTCCTTGGGCAGGAAGGTGTTGACGCCGATCAGCGGCAGGCTGCCGTCGTGCTTCTTCTGTTCGTAGTAGAGGCTTTCTTCCTGGATCTTGCCGCGCTGGTACATGGTGTCCATCGCGCCGAGCACGCCGCCGCGCTCGCTGATGGCTTCGAACTCCTTGTAGACGGCTTCTTCGACAAGGTCGGTGAGCTTGTCGATGATGAAGCTGCCCTGCCA